>Ga0207668_10001248_pt1 | contig 15169 bp, 7 predicted proteins | sample KBSS43metaG_FD_184323 | JGI IMG/M metagenome (GOLD analysis project Ga0207668, IMG submission 184323) | Switchgrass rhizosphere microbial communities from Kellogg Biological Station, Michigan, USA - KBS S4-3 metaG (SPAdes) (version 2) | ecosystem: Host-associated > Plants > Roots > Rhizosphere >... | reverse complement strand
TCCGGCCCAGCCCCAGCGCGGGCGCGCTCGGCGGGGGCGCGGACAGCACCCATGACGTGCTCACCGTGGTCGAGGCGGCGGGTTACGACGTGATCCTGGTGGAGACCGTCGGTACCGGTCAGTCGGAGACCGCCGTCGCCGACCTGGTCGACACGTTCCTGCTGGTCGCCGTGACCGGCACCGGGGACGAGCTGCAGGCCATCAAGATGGGCGTGCTGGAGTGGGCCGACGTCGTCGCGGTCACCAAGGCGGACGGGCCCAACACGGCCGCCGCCCGGTCGGCGGCCCGCCGGCTGGCCGGCGCGCTGCGGCAGGCGCACGGCGGCGCCGGCCAGCCACCGCCGGACGTGCTGACCTGCAGTGCCGTCGAGCACACCGGCATCGCCGAGCTGTGGGCCGCGCTGCGCGACCACCACGAGCGGGGCCGCGCCGGTGGCGCGCTCGAGGAACGCCGGCGGGAGCGGCGGGTGGCCCGGCTGCGGGCGAGGGTCCGTGCGGAGCTGCTGCGCCCGCTGGCCGGCGATCCCACCGTGGCGGCGGTGGAGGACGAGGTACGCCGCGGCGCCCGCACCGCCGACGAGGGCGCCGACCTGATCGTGGCCGCCGTCCGGCGGCGTATGACCCGATCCGACTGAGGAGCAACCGGAATGAACGTCCCCGGGATCACCGGCATCGACCACGTCGGCATCGCCGTCGCCGACCTCGACGAGTCGATCGCCTTCCACCATCGGGTGTTCGGCATGACCTGCGTGCACATCGAGACCAACGAGGCGCAGGGCGTCCGCGAGGCCATGCTGCGGGTCGGCGACGACCCGGGCGGCCCGCGCCTGCAGTTACTGGCGCCGCTGACGCCCGACTCCCCGATCGGCAAGTTCCTGGACAAGCGCGGGCCAGGCATCCAGCAGATCGCGTACGCCGTGGCGGACGTGCGGGCCGCCGCCGCGGCGCTGGCCGAGCGCGGCGTGCGGATGCTCTATCCCGAGCCGCGCCCCGGAACCGCCGGTTCGCTGGTCAACTTCGTGCACCCGAAGGACGCCGGCGGCGTGCTGGTCGAGCTGGTGGAGCCGGTCAGCGCCGGGTGACCGGGCCGTACAGCTCCGGGCGGCGATCGGCCAGATAGGTGGTGGTCGCCCGGGCGGCCGCGATCACCTTCGGGTCGATCTCGGCGATCAGCAGCTCCTCGCCCGGCCGCTCGGCCCGGACCACGCCGCCGTCCGGCGCCGCCACTGTGGACAGCCCGCAGAACCGCAGGCCCTCGTGCACGCCGATCCAGTTGGTGTAGGCCACGTACAGCTGGCTCTCGAACGCCCGCGCCGGCACCAGGATCCGGGCGACGAGCTCCCACGGCACCATCAGCGCGGTGGGGACGATCAGCAGCTGGGTGCCGGCCACGGCGTGCGCCCGGACCATCTCCGGGAACTCCACGTCGTAGCAGATCAGCAGGCCGATCGTGAGCTCGCCGAGGCGGGCCTGCACGAGGCCCGCCGAGCCGGGGGTGAATTGCGGCTCGGCCGGGCGGTACAGGTGCGTCTTGCGGTAGCGGGCCAGGCCCGCGCCGGTGCGGTCGACCAGGCGTACGGCGTTGTACAGCCCCGCCGCCGTGGTCTCCGGCCAGCCGTACACGACGGCCAGCCCGTGGTCGCGCGCGATCCGCTCGACCGCGCGGCCGGTCGTCCCGTCGACCGGCCCGGCGACCTCCGCCAGCACGCCGGCGCGCAGCGGATAGCCGCCCATCGACATCTCCGGGGTGACCAGGAGCTCGGCCCCGGCCGCGGCGGCCCGGGCGGCGACCGCGTCGAGCCGTTCGAAGTACCGCCCTCCGCCCGGCTCGCAGACGGCCTGCCAGCACGCGATCCGCATCACGCCGCCTCGGTGGCGAGCCGGCGCAGGCGGATCTTGTCGACCTTGCCGTTGCGGTTCAGCGGGAACCGGTCCAGCACGGTCACCCGGTTGGGCTGTTCGTAGGCCGGCAGCAGCTCCTGCAGCACGGCCCGCCAGTGCCCGGCGTCGCGGCCGGTCTCGTCCTCCATGAAGAACACGAGCAGCGAGCCCGCCTTGTCGTCCGGCACCGGCACCACCCGGGCCCGGTGCCCGGCGTCGCCGAGCCGGCGCTCGATCAGGTCCGGATAGATCGTGTAGCCCATCCGGTGCACCGCGTCCTTGCGGCCCAGCACGTGCAGGTTGCCGTCGGCGTCGAGCCGGCCCAGATCCCCGGTCCGGGCCCAGCCGGCCGGCGCGGCCGCCAGCTCGCCGTGCTCGCCGAGGTGGCCGGTCAACCCGTCCGGGGTGTCGATCTCGATCTCGCCGGTGGTGCCGGGCGGCTGCGCCATGCCGTGGTCGTCGACGATCCGGGCCCGCAGGCCGGGCATCACCCGGCCACAGGCGACCGGGTTGTCGGTCGTGGCGAACGAGACGTTGCCCAGTTCGGTGCTGCCGTAACTGTCCAGCAGCGGCATCCCGAACTCGGCTCGGTAGTCGTCGACCAGGGCCTGATCCAGCGGGGCGGCGCCGACGCAGAACATCCGGGCGGCCCGGAAACCGTCGCGCAGCGCGGCCCGCCGCCGGGTCAGCCCGAGCATGCTGCGGTAGCTGGCGGGGGTGGCGTCGATGACCGTGGCGCCGGTGTCGGCGGCCATCCGCAGGGACTGGTCCAGCCGGCGGTACGGCGCGATCACCAGCGAGCAGCGCACCAGCCAGGCGATCAGCACCATGGACAGGCCGTACTGGTGGGCGAACGGCAGCAACGGCAGCAACACGTCGTCCGGCCGGTGGCCGATCTGTGCGGCGTTGCGTTCGAGGTTGCGCAGGAACGACCCGCCGGACTTCACCACGCATTTCGGCGTTCCGGTGGAGCCGGAGGTCCGCATGATCAGCCCGTCCGGCATCGCCTGCCAGCCGTCGAAGGACAGCGGTTCGGCGGGCACCCGGCGGCCGGCCGCGTCGACCAGCAGCTCGTACAGCCGGACCGGAAGCAGATCCTCGTCCACCATCGCGTCCTCGTCGGCCACCACCAACTTGGCGCCGCTGAGCGCGGCGACCGCGCTGGTGTCGGCGACGTGCTCCTGCTGATCGGAGAGCACAATGGACGCGCCCAGATGCATCAGCGCGAACAGGGTCTTGAGGTATCCGGACGAGTTGTCGCCCTTGAGCACCACGCGGGTGCCGAGCGTCACGCCGCGTTCCCGGAGAACGTCGGCTATCCGCAGGGTGTCCCGTTCGAAATCGGTGCGGGTCTGCACGCTGTCGGCGGCGAATACGGTCGGCTCCACGGCTCCTCCTCGTACCCCGGCCGCCCCCGGCGGCGCAGTGGGTTCGAGATCCACGCTAGGCAGCGCGCGAGCCGGGCCACACCCTTGTTCCGCCCCTACTCGCCGTGGAATCCGAGCAGCTCGTCGTGGATGAGATTCGCCAGCGCACTGCCGAATTCGCGCGGGTTCGACCGGGCCGGCAGGTGTTCCTCGACGCACTTCGAGGTGGTGTAGGCGGGCCAGCCGTGGCCCGCCGTCTCCCGGCCGGCGGCCACCGCCACGATCCGCCCGTCCAGCGGCGGATCCCCGGCGGTCGCCGGCGGCGCGTCGCGTTCCATCACGAACAGCGCGGCGATCGGCCTGCCGGTCTCGCGCTCCAGCAGCCCGGCGACGCGGAAGGCCAGGTAGGCGCCGGCCCGGTGGCCGAGCAGCGCGATCGGCCGGTCGGTCCAGCCGGACAGCGCGTCGAAGCAGTTCACGGCGAGCCGCTCGGTGTCCGGGATGCGCGCGGAGCCCGGGCGTACCTCCGGATAGCGCACCGCGAGGACCTCGACCGTCGGCAGCAGCAGGTCGGCCAGCGACAGGTAGCCGACCGGCGTGTCCAGCGTGTTGGGGAAGCAGACCAGCCGGAACGGTGATCGATGGTGGGTCGTCGTCACACGCAGCAGCTCGACGTCGTCCGGGCGGGTCTTGTCCACGGTGGTGTCCTTCGGTCAGGGATTCGGTGGTCTCCATTCTTCCGATCACCCGCCGAATTCCTACTGGTTGCTTACAATTAAGGGGTTCCGTAGGAGGTACGCCAACAGAAACAAGGGCATCGATCCGATTGGATCGATGCCCTCGACGGCTCCGCGGTCACCCGGCCGAGTCGGCATGCAGTCGCAGCGGCTCCGGCCCGCCCAGGCTCAGCGGCAGATCCCGGCGGCGCTTCACGTTGAGCTTGCGATAGATCCGGGTCATGTGTTGTTCGACCGTGCTGATCGTGATGAACAGCTTCGCCGAGATCTCCCGGTTGGTGTGCCCGTGCGCGGCCAGCACGGCGACCCGCATCTCGGCCTCGGTGAGCGTCTCGCCGTCCGGCTGTTCCGGCGCGGCCGGGGCCTGGTCGGCGTCCGCGTGCTGCGGCATCAGCGTCTCGCACAGCGGCTCGGCGCCGCACGCCTTGGCGACATACCACGCCTTGCCGGTCAGGGCCCGGCCGCGCTGGAAGTTGCCGAGTTCCCGGTACGCCCGGCCGAGCTCACCGAGCGCCATCGCCAGCCGCACCTTGTCGCCGTCGCGTTCCAGGATCTCGACCGCCTCACCGAGCGGCTGCATCCGGGCGTGCGGGTCCCCGGTGCGGCCGAGCACGCCGAGCACGGCGGCCCGCAGCGCGTCGGTGCCCGGCCGCAGCCGGCGCAGCTGCCGGTTGCCCAGGCTGGTGGCCCGTTCCGCGTCGCCCAGCGCCAACCAGGCCTCGGCCGCGTCCAGCCGCCACGGTGCCAGCGCGGGGGAGTCGATGCCCCAGCGTTCCTGGAACTCGCCGCAGGCCATGAAGTCGCCGAGCGCCGCGTGGCTGCGCCCGGTGGCCAGCCGCCACCGGCCCCGCGCCCGCAGGTGCCGCACCCCGCCCAGGGTCTGCGCCATCGCCTGCGGCGCGGGCAGCGCGAGCAGGTCGAGCGCCTCGTCCGGCTGCCCGGCGACGGTGCACGCCTCGATCAGGGTGGCCGCCGGGAACGCCAGCCCGGCGCCCCAGGACGGGGCGGGCAGCTGCGTCAGGGCCGCGCGGGCCAACGGGATGGCCTGGCTCAGCTCGCCCCGCCGCATCATGATCTCCGCCTTGGCCGCGGTGAACATCGCCTGCCACGCCGGGGCCTGCCGCCGGGCCGCCTCGTCGATCAGCCGGCTGCACCAGGCCATCGCCAGGTCGGGCCGGCCGGCGAACAGCAGCGCGTGCACGGCCAGCAGCACGGGCTGCGCGGTGCCGTCGTTGAGGTGGTAGCGCTGCAGCACCAGCACCGCCTCGGCGGACGAGCCGGTGGACAGCGCGGCGGTGACCGCGTGCGCGGCGTGCAGGTACGGGTCGTCCGGCGCGCCCGCCGTGCCGTCCGCGGTGAGCGGGCCGGTCGGGCGCAGGTCCAGCGCGTCGAGGCGGGGCCGCATCGGCGGGCAGAAGACCGCCAGCCAGCGGGCGGCCGAGGCGAGCGCGTCGGCCGCCACCTCACCGGCCTCGTTCAGCTCGCCGATCAGGCGGGCCGCCTGGTCGAGGCGGCCGGCCCAGGCCAGGTAGCCGATCGTCTGCACCACCTCGGCCCCGACGAGCCGGTTGCGCCGCGCGTCCTCGGCCAGGCTGTCCAGATGGGTCGCCGCGGCCGCCGGCGCCACCCGCCAGAGCAGCCGGGCCAGCCGGATCCGGATCCGGGCCCGCGCCTTCTCGTCCGGCGCCGACCGCAGCGCCACCTCGAGGCAGCGGCGGGCCAGTTCGGGGGTGCCCTCGGCGAGCGCGTGCCCGGCCGCCTGCCGCAGCGCCGTCGCCATCCAGGCGGCCGGCTCGACGTCGCCGCCGAGCACGTGGCGGGCCATCTCCAGCGGGGCGGCCGCGGTGCCGCGCAGCAGCTCGGCGGCGCGCCGGTGCAGGGCGACCAGTTCGTCGGGGGGCACCGCGTCGAGCACCGCGGAGCGGGCCGCGTCGTCGCGGAACCGCCAGCCGTCGACCAGCCCGGTCAGGCGTAGTTCGGCGACCTCGTCGAGGATCCCGCGGGGGTGCCGGCCGAGCAGCTCGCCGAGCGTGCCGTCGGCGCCGGACGGGCCGAGCACGGCCAGGCCGCGGGCCACCGTCACCGCGCCCGGCCCGTGCCGGTGCAGGCAGGTCAGCACCGCCTGCTGGTAGGCGTCGGCGCGAACCGGGGCGGTCTCGTCGGCGGCGGGCCGCCCGGCGGTGTCCGCGATGACCGCCCGGACCAGCAGCGGGTTGCCCCCGGTGCGGGCGTGCACCTCGGCGGTGAGCCGCTCCGCCGTCTCGGCGGTGACGTGCTCGGCCAGCAGGGTGGTGGTCGCCGCGGGGGAGAGCAGGCCGAGGCGCAGCAGCCGGAAGTGCGGTTCGTGGCTCAGTTCGGCGCGTAGGCCGGCCCGGTCCCGGGCCGGTCCGGCCCGCTCGGTGAGCACCAGCAGCACCCGTGCCTGCCGGATCCGCCGGCCCAGGTCGAGCAGCACCAGCGCGGACGGCTCGTCGGCGTGGTGCACGTCGTCGACGGTGAGGACCAGCGGTTGCTCGGCGGCCACCCGGACGAGCGCCGCGGCCAGCTGGGCCACCAGCGCGGGCCGGTCGTCCGCGGCGGCCCGCGCGGCGGTGTCCAGCAGGGCGTGGCTCTCCGCGAGCAACTCGGGCCGCGCGGCCGTGCCGTGCAGCAGCCGGTGCAGCAGCCCGAACGGCAACCGCTCGGCCGAGGCCGGGCAGGACGTTTCGAGCAGCAGCGCGCCGACCTGCCCGGCCTGCTCGGCGAGCGCGCTGAGCAGGGCGGTCTTGCCGCTGGCCACCGCGCCGGTGACCAGCACGGTGTGGCCGCGCCCAGCGACCGCGTCGGCCAGCAGCGCGGTCAGGCTGCTCTGGTGCTCGTCGCGGTCGGTGAGTCTGGTCGGTGTGAACATGGCTTCCCCCGTCGTCGCGGTCGATCGCGGATCAGCCGAGCAGGTGCCGCTCGACCAGCCGGGCGATGGCGGCCCGATGCTGGTTCACGAAGAAGTGGCCGCCGGTGAACGTGTGCACCGCGCACTCGGTGGTGCTGTGCCGCGCCCAGGCGGCGGCCTCGTCGGCCGAGGTGCGGATGTCGTCGGATCCGGTCAGGACGGTGATCGGCGCGGCCGTGACGGCGTCCAGCTCGGGGCGGTAGGTCTCGATCGCGGTGTAGTCGGCACGCAACGCCGGCAGCGCCATCCGCATGATCTCCTCGTCCTCGAGGATCGCCGACTCGGTGCCGCTGAGCAGCCGCACCTCGGCCAGCAGCCCGGCGTCGTCGCGGCGGTGCACGCGGTCCGGCCGGTGGGTGCAGGGCGCCCGGCGGCCGGAGAGGAACAGCCGGGCCACGGTGTACCCGTGCTCGCGTTCGAGCAGGCGCGCGGCCTCGAAGGCCACGGTGGCGCCCATGCTGTGCCCGAACAGCGCGGTCGGCCGGTCCAGGAACGGCAGCACGCCGGCGACCACCTCGGCGGCCAGCGCGTGGATGTCGGTCAGGCAGGACTCCTCGCGGCGGTCCTGCCGGCCGGGATACTGCGCGGCGAGGACGTCGACCTCGGGCGACAGATCGCGGGAGAGGCCGAAGTAGGCGGAGGCCGAGCCGCCCGCGTGCGGCAGGCAGACCAGCCGGGCGGCGGCCTCCGGGCGCGGATGGAATCGGCGGACGACACTGTTCGTCGCGGTATTCGTCAGCACGACATTGGTCCCTTCAAAGTACCCGGATAAATTGGCGTTCCCGACTTCGGATGCTAGGAGTCGGGTCAGTCGGGGGTAACCCCTATCCTGTAAACACAGATGAACCCGAGGCTCCTGCGATCGCCCCGCCCCTGCCCCATGAATCGCCCTGAACTGGGAATACCCCGTTCGCTGTCGTGAACTGCCGGGGGCCTAGGGGGCGGCTAGGGGCTGAAAGACGGCAGCCGCCGCGCCTAGGGTCGGCCCCTGAATAAATGCTTGAAAAAGGGGACCGATGTCCGAGCGGACGGCAATCGTATTTCCAGGAATGGGACCGTCGAGCTTTGCCGACGTGGGTCGGTACATGGTGGTCGACCGATACGCCCGAGCCCGCCTCGCCGAGGCGGACGAGGTGCTGGGCTACCACCTTCTCGACCGGTTCTACGGCAGCACCGACGAATACTCGACCTACCACCAGCTGGCCTTCGTGGTGAACTCGACCGCGCTCGCCGACCGCGCCGAGCGGGAACTCGGCGAGCGGCCCGGCATCTGCGCCGGCCCGAGTTTCGGCCAGAAGGCCGCGGCCGCGTACGTGGGCTCGCTGTCCTTCGCCGACGTCCTGCGGCTCACCGCCGACTGGGCCGAGCTGGAGCAGGACTACTTCCGCTCGGCGCACCGCGACGTGGTGACGCAGGCGGTGACCCGGGTCCCCGAGGAGCCGTTCGCGGAGTTCCTCGCCGGCCTGACCGACCGCGGCGAGTACCACGACCTGTCCGGCCGGCTCGACGACGGCTTCCTCATGGTGTCGGTGCGGGAGAGCGTGCTCGACGAGCTGAAGGCCGCGGTCGCCGCGATGGGCGGCTACTCGATGCACACCATGCGGCCGCCGGTGCACGCCGCCGGGTTCGGCGACCTGCGGCTGCGCGCGGAGCTGGAGGTCCTCGACCACTACGACGTCGAGGCACCGCGACTCACCCTGATCAACGACTGCGACGGATCGATCGTGCGGACCAGCGAGGACATGCGCGCCATGCTGCTGGACACCTTCGACCGGCCGATCGACTGGCCGGCCGTCACCGGCACGCTGGGCGGCCTGGGCGTCGACCGGCTCCTCATCACCGGGCCGGACAACCTGTTCGGCCGGCTCACCCGGACCAAGAAGAACTTCGACGTGGTCGCCCTCGACCCGAAGGGTGTCGCGCGCGGGCTGTTCGAGCCCGCCCGCTGACCCCTGCCCGCTCCTGACCGTGACCGCTTCGCACCAGCCAACGGGGAAGACATCATGACGCGCCACATCGGAGACATCCGCGCGAACGCCGGCGACACCCGCCGCAGGTTGCTGCGGCTCGTCCGGGACGAGGCCGAGGCCGTGCTCGGCGACCGGGTCGATCCGGACCAGTCCTTCCTCGACCTCGGTCTGGCCTCGCTGACCGCGGTCGAGCTGCACCGCCGCCTGGTGACCGCCACCGGCCTCGCCCTGCCGGTCACGCTCGCCTACGACCATCCGACGCCGCGCGCGGTCGCCGAGCGCATCGCCGCCGAGCTCGGCGTGCCGGCCGGCGAACCGGCGCCGGAACCGGTCGCCGCCGCCACCGACGAACCGATCGCCATCGTCGGCATCGGCTGCCGGTACCCCGGCGGCGTCGACTCGGCCGCCGCGCTGTGGCAGCTGGTCGACCGCGCGGGCGACGCGATCACCGAGTTCCCGGTCAACCGGGGCTGGGACATCGCCGCGCTGTACGACCCGGACCCGGAGCGGCCCGGCACCACGTACACCCGGCACGGCGGCTTCCTGCACGACGCCGACCTGTTCGACGCCGCGTTCTTCGGCATCAACCCGCGCGAGGCGCTCGCCACCGACCCGCAGCAGCGGCTGCTGCTGGAGACCAGCTGGTCGGCGCTGGAGGACGCGGCCATCGACCCGCACACGCTGCGCGGCACCGCCACCGGAGTCTTCATCGGCGCCGAGAACCAGGAGTACGGTCCCCGCCTCGCCGAGGCCGCCGAAGGGCTGGAGGGCTACCTGCTCACCGGCACCGCGGAGAGCGTGATCGCCGGCCGGGTCGCCTACACCCTGGGCCTGCAGGGCCCGGCCATGACCGTCGACACCGCCTGCTCCGGCTCGCTCGTCGCGATCCACCTGGCCGTCGCCGCGCTGCGCCGCGGCGAGTGCTCGACCGCCCTGGCCGGCGGCGTCGCGGTGATGTCCAGCCCGGCCGGCTTCCTGGCCTTCTCCCGGCAGCGCGGGCTCGCCCCGGACGGCCGGTGCAAGCCGTTCGCCGCGGCCGCCGACGGCACCGCCTGGTCCGAGGGGGTCGGCGTGCTGGTGCTGGAGCGGCTCTCCGAGGCCCGCCGGCGCGGCCATCGGGTGCTTTCGGTGATCCGCGGCAGCGCGATCAACCAGGACGGCGCCTCCAACGGCCTCACCGCCCCGAACGGCCCGGCCCAGGTGCGGGTCATCCGGGCCGCGCTGGCCGACGCCGGCCTGGCACCGGGCGACGTGGACGCGATCGAGGCGCACGGCACCGGCACCACGCTCGGCGACCCGATCGAGGCTCAGGCACTGCTCAGCACGTACGGCCGGGACCGCACCGCCCCCGCCTGGCTCGGCTCGCTCAAGTCCAACCTGGGCCACACCCAGGCCGCCGCGGGCGTCGGCGGCATCATCAAGATGGTCGAGGCCCTGCGGCACCAGACGCTGCCGGCCACTCTGCACGTCGACGAGCCCACGCCGCACGTGGACTGGTCGGCCGGCGCCGTCGAGCTGCTCACCGAGGCCCGCCCGTGGCCGGCCGGCGAGCGCCCGCGCCGGGCCGCCGTGTCCTCGTTCGGCATGAGCGGCACCAACGCCCACGTCATCATCGAGGAGGCGCCGCCTGCCGAGGCCGCCCGCCCCGGCACGTTGACCGGCCCGGTGCTGCACCCGCTCTCCGCCGCCGGCGGACCGGCCCTGCGGGAGCGGGCCGCCGACCTCGCCGCCGCCCTGCCCGACCGCCCGGCCGCCGACCTGGCCGCCGCGCTCGCCACCACCCGCGCCCACCTGCCGCACCGGGCCGTCGTGGTCGCGGACTCCGCCGACGAGCTGCGCGACGCGCTCGGCCGGCTGGCCGCCGGCGACCAGGCGGCCGGCACGGTCACCGGCGTCCGGTCCGCCGACCCGGTGGCCTTCCTCTTCACCGGCCAGGGCGCCCAGCGCGCCGGCATGGGCCGCGAGCTGCACGCGACCTACCCCGCTTTCGCCACCGCGTTCGACGATGCCTGCGCGGCCCTCGACCTGCACCTGCCCGGCTCGGTCCGGCAGGTCGTGTTCGACGGCGGGGAGACGCTCGACCAGACGATGTGGACGCAGGCCGGGCTGTTCGCCGTCGAGGTGGCGCTCTACCGGCTGATCGAGTCGTGGGGGATCCGCCCCGACTACCTGGCCGGCCACTCGGTCGGCGAGATCGCGGCCGCGCACGTCGCCGGCGTGCTGTCGCTGACCGACGCCGCCGCCCTGGTCGCCGTCCGCGGCCGGCTGATGCAGGAGCTGCCGTCCGGCGGTGCGATGGCCGCCGTCGAGGGCAGCGAGGCCGAGGTCCGGCCGCTGCTCGACACCGTGGTGGACATCGCCGCCGTCAACGCACCCGACGCCGTCGTGGTCTCCGGCGCCGCCCACGCGGTCGACGCGTTGGTCGCCCGCTGGAAGCGCCGGCGCCGGCGGGCCAAGCGGCTCACCGTGAGCCACGCCTTCCACTCCGCCCGCATGGAACCGATGCTGGACGACCTGCGCTGGCTGGCCCGGGTGCTGCAGTTCGCGCCGCCGGCCATCCCGATCGTCTCCGCCGTGACCGGGGAGGAGATCGGTGCCGACGAGATCTGCTCGCCCGACTACTGGGTACGGCACGTCCGCGACACCGTGCGCTTCGCCGACGCGGTCACCACGCTGGCCGCCCGCGGCGTGCGCACCTTCCTCGAGATCGGCCCGGACGGGGTGCTCAGCGGCATGGGCCAGCGGTGCGTCGACCCGGAAGCCGGGATCGTCTTCGCGCCGCTGCTGCGCTCCGGCCGGCCCGAGCCGGCCACCCTGCTGACCGCGGTCGCCACCGCGTACGTGCGGGGCACCGACCCGGACTGGGCCGCGATGCTGCCCGGCGCGTCGGCCGACGGCATCGAGCTGCCCGGCTACCCGTTCCAGCGCCAGCGGTTCTGGCTCGACGGACGCGGCACCGGCACCGACCCGGCCGGGCTCGGGCTGACCGCGACCGGGCACCCGCTGCTCGGCGCGGCGGTCGCGCTGCCCGACCCGGGCGGCGTCGTGCTCACCGGCCGGGTGTCGGTGGCCGACCAGCCCTGGCTGGCCGACCACGCGGTGCACGGCCGGATCCTGCTGCCCGGAACCGGCTTCGTCGAGCTTGCCATCCGGGCCGGCGACGAGGCCGGCTGCGGGCGGCTCACCGAACTGACCCTGCAGGAGCCGCTGATCCTGGACGAGCGGGCCGGGGCGGCGGTCCGGGTCGTGGTCGGCGGGCTGGACGCGTACGGCACCCGCCCGGTCGAGATCTGCTCGTCGGCGGCCGGGGAATGGCGTTGCCACGCGACCGGCGTCGTCGCCCCCGAGATCGCGGCCGGCTCGGTCGAGCCGTGGTCGGCGGCCGGCGCCGAGCCGATCGACCTGGCCGGCTTCTACGACCGGCTGGCCGTCGCCGGCTACGGCTACGGCCCCGCCTTCCAGGGCCTGCGGGCCGCCTGGCGGCGCGGCTCCGAGGTGCTCGCCGAGGTGGCGCTGCCCACCACCGCGGCAGCCGACGGGTACGGGCTGCACCCGGCCCTGCTGGACGCCGCGCTGCACGCCACCAGCCTGATCGGCGACGCCGACGACGCGGCGACCGTCCCGTTCGCCTGGTCCGGCGTCTCGCTGCGCGCGGCCGGCGCCACCCGGGCGTACGTCCGGATGGTCCCTACCGGCCCGGACACCGTCGCCCTGACCCTCTTCGACGGCAGCGGCGAGGTGCTCGCCTCGATCGACGCGCTCGTCTCCCGCCCGGTCACCGCCACCCAGCTGGCCGGCGCCGGCGGCGTGCTGCACGAGGCGATGTTCGAACCGGACTGGACGCCGCTGCCCGCCGTCGAGGCGGCGCCTGCCGACGACTGGCAGATCGTCGAGCTGGGCGGCCACGGCGCCGCTGCCGAGGCCGTGCACGCCGCGGTCCGCGACGCCCTGCTCGGCCTGCAGGCCCGGCTCGCCGACGAGGAGAGGCCCGACGGCCGGGTCGCCGTGGTCGTCCGGAGCAGCCCGGACGACCTGACCTCCGACGCGGTGCAGGGCCTGGTCCGCTCGGCCCAGGCCGAGCACCCCGGCCGGCTGCTCCTCGTCGACACCGACGGAAGCCTGCCGGCCGAGCGGGCCGTGGCGCTCGCCGCGGCCACCGGCGAGCCCGAGGTCGTCCTCCGCGACGGGGTGCCGCACGGGCGCCGCCTGGTGCGGGTCCCGGCCACGCCGGGCGGCGACGAGCCGGGCCGGCTCGACCCGGACGGCACCGTCCTGATCACCGGCGGCACCGGCGGCCTCGGGTCGCTCGTGGCCCGCCATCTGGTCACCGCCCACGGCGTACGCCACCTGCTGCTCACCAGCCGCCGCGGAACCGAGACCCCCGGCGCGGCGCAACTCGCCGCCGACCTCACCGCGCTCGGCGCCGACGTGCGGGTCGCGGCCTGCGACGTCGCCGACCGGGACGCGCTGCGCGCGCTGCTCGACGCGATCCCGGCCGAGCGCCCGCTGACCGCCGTGGTGCACGCCGCGGGCGTCCTCGACGACGGCGTGCTCGGCTCGCTCACCCCGGAACGCCTCGACACGGTGCTGCGGCCCAAGGTGGACGCCGCCTGGCACCTGCACGAGCTGACCCGTGACCGGCCGCCGGCCGCGTTCGTCCTGTTCTCCTCGGACGCCGGCCTGTTCGGCGGGCCCGGGCAGGCCAGCTATGCCGCGGCGAACGCCTACCTGGACGGCCTGGCCCGGCTGCGCGACAGCCAGGGCCTGCCCGCCGTCGCGCTCGCCTGGAGCCTGTGGGCGCAGGAGAGCGGGATGACCGCCCACCTTACGGAGGCCGACCGCAAGCGCATCGCCCGCTCCGGCACCCTGCCGCTGCGCACCGAGACCGGCCTCGAACTGTTCGACCTGGCCCTGACCGCGGGCCGCCCGGTCCTCGCGCCCATCCCGCTCGACCTCGCCGCGGTGCGCGCCGCCGGCCCGATCCCGCACCTGCTGCGCGCGCTGGTGCGGCCCGCCGCCCGGCGCGGCGCCATCGACTCCGGGGCGGCCGGCGCGCCGCAGCCGCTCGCCGCCCGGCTGGCCGCGCTCGACGAGGCCGGCCGCGATCAGGTCCTCACCGACCTGGTCCGGCGCACCGTCGCGCTGGTGCTCGGCCACGACGGGGCCGGCGCGGTGGACGCCGGACAGGCGTTCCGGGACCTCGGCTTCGACTCGCTGACCGCCGTCGAGCTGCGCAACCGGCTCGCCGAGGAGACCGGCCTGCGGCTGCCGGCCACGCTCACCTTCGACCACCCGAGCCCGGCCGCGCTGGTGCGCGAGCTGCGGGTCCGGCTGCTCGGCGACGAGGCACCGGCGGCCGTGCCGGCCGCGCCGGCCGGTGACGCCGCCGCGGACCCGATCGTGGTCGTCGGCATGAGCTGCCGCTACCCGGGCGACGTCCGCTCGCCCGAGGACCTGTGGGCGATGGTCGCCGCCGGCGGTGAGGGCATCACCGGGTTCCCGGCCGACCGGGGCTGGGACCTGGCCCGGCTGTTCGACCCCGACCCGGACCGGCCGGGCACCTCGTACGTCCGGGAAGGCGGGTTCCTGCACGACGCCGCGCTGTTCGACGCGGGGTTCTTCGGGATCAGCCCGCGGGAGGCGCTCGCGATGGACCCGCAGCAGCGGCTGCTGCTGGAGTCGTCGTGGGAGGCGCTGGAGCGGGCCGGCATCGACCCGGCCACCGTGCGGGGCAGCCAGACCGGCGTGTTCGTCGGCGTCATGTACGGCGACTACGCCTCCCGGGTGCGTGAGCTGCCGCCCGAGGTCGCTGACTTCGTCGGCAACGGCAACTCCTACAGCGTGGCGTCCGGCCGGGTGTCGTACACGCTGGGTCTGGAAGGCCCGGCGGTCACGGTGGACACGGCGTGTTCGTCGTCGCTGGTCACGTTGCATCTGGCGGTGCAGTCGCTGCGCCGCGGCGAGTGTTCGATGGCGCTGGCCGGCGGCGTCACGGTGATGGCCACCCCGGACACGTTCGTCGACTTCTCCCGGCAGCGCGGGCTGGCCCGCGACGGGCGTTGCAAGTCGTTCGCTGCGGCGGCCGACGGCACCGGCTGGGGCGAAGGCGTCGGCATGCTGGTCCTGGAGCGGCTCTCCGACGCCCGGGCCAAGGGCCACACCGTGCTCGCGGTGGTGCGCGGGTCGGCGGTCAACCAGGACGGCGCCTCCAATGGCCTGACCGCGCCGAACGGGCCGTCGCAGATGCGGGTGATCCGCGCGGCGCTGGCCGATGCCGGGCTGGCC
>Ga0207668_10001247_pt1 | contig 15169 bp, 24 predicted proteins | sample KBSS43metaG_FD_184323 | JGI IMG/M metagenome (GOLD analysis project Ga0207668, IMG submission 184323) | Switchgrass rhizosphere microbial communities from Kellogg Biological Station, Michigan, USA - KBS S4-3 metaG (SPAdes) (version 2) | ecosystem: Host-associated > Plants > Roots > Rhizosphere... | reverse complement strand
ATAGCCGCCGACAGGAGAGAGATCATGCGCGCCGATTTCACGATCGCATTTTGCACTGTGCTGCTTGGCATTTCGCAAGTCCCAGTGCTTGCCGGCGAGCCGGTCTTGCCCGCCGCTTCGGTGCAGGCTCCTGCCGGCAACGCGGCATTGTTGAAGCTCTTTTCAGATTGGCGAGCATTCGTTGAGCCGCACATGGTGCATGGCGTACCCGATTACAGTCGGACGGCGATGGCGAGAAAAGCTACCGAACTGCCCCGTTATCGTGAACGCTTGAAGGGTATCGACACGCAGGGGTGGAACGCCGCAGATATCACAGACTACCGGTTGATCGAGGCCGAGATAAATGGCTTCGACTTTTTTCTGCGCGTGCTGTCGCCATGGTCACGCGATCCCAGCTTTTACCAAAGCATATTTGCGGATGAGAGCGACGTGCCCGCGCATGAAGGGCCGTCGGCTAGTCCGAATATCGACCTGTTTCGATTTTCCTGGCCCTTGTCCCCGGCCGATGACCGTCGCCTGACGAAACTCCTGGATGCCGTACCTGCGACTTTGTCTGCCGGGCGCATCAATCTTGCGGAAAGCAACGCGCGCGATCTCTGGGTGTATGGCGATCGCGCCTTCAGGGAGCAAAGCGCGACGCTGGCTGCGCTGGATCAGGGCGCTCTGACAATGACGACCTTGGAAGGGAAGCGGAAAGCTACTCTCGACGGGGCAAGCCCTGCGCTGCAACGGGCTGTGCGCGCAGCGAAAGCGGCGACCGATGATTTCGCTGCGTGGGTTGCGTCCGAAGCGCAAAAGAAGACCGGCCCATCGGGCGTGGGGAAGGACAATTATAATTGGTATGCCGCGCATGTAGAACTTTCGCCCTATGATTGGGATGCGCAGGTCCTGTTGCTGCGTCGCGAACTGGATCGGTCGTTGGCGTCGCTACGGCTGGAGGAACTGCGCAACCGGGCCTTGCCGCCGATCGCCGAGATTAGCGATCCGGCCGCATACCGGAAGATGGCGGAGGCGAAGACCGCGAAGTTCAACGACTTCCTAGTGGCCACGGGCCTTGTACCGGACAAGCCGTATTTCCGGGCAGCTATGGAGGCGCAAACCGGCGTGTATGTGGCACCGGCCGATCGCAACTTCTTCTATCATGGGACCGCGCTCGATCCCTTGCCGCTCTTGTCTCATGCGACACACTGGATCGAACTTGCGCGGCTGAAGCATGAGCCCCGGTCCAGCCCGATCCGGCAGGTGCCGCCGCTGTTCAATATATTCGCCGACCGTTCCGAAGGCTTCGCCACGGCGATGGAAGAGATCGTCATGCAGGCGGGCCTGTACGATGATATCCCGCATGGGCGCGAGCTGGTGTGGATCATGCTGGCGAACCGCGCGGCGCGGGGACTGGCCTCTCTTTACGTTCAGGCCAATCAGATGGATCTAGCGCAGGCCGGGAAGTTTCATGCCGAATGGACGCCCCGCCACTGGTCGGATCCGGACAGTCCGCTGGTGGGTTTCGAGCAGCTGCTGTACCTTCGGCAGCCCGGATATGGGCCGAGCTATGTGCTTGGAAAGCTGCAACTGGATCGCTTGATTGCCGACGCCTCGCAGCAGGCGGACCGGGCTGGGAAGCCGTTCGTGGTCGGGGAGGCATTCGCCAAGATCATTGCGGCGGGGATCGTTCCGCCTGCGCTCATCGGGGATGAGGTGACCGCGTCAAAAGCGCCGTAATCCGGCGGCTTTGGGCGTCCGATATTGTCGGCGAAGTGTGTGGATGATTGGGGACTCTTTTTATTTGCAGGATTCTATGGTTAATAGGGGAACAATTGGTTTCCAAAGCGTTACCGGACTATGGATGAGGGTGATTTCACTTTGTTGGCGATCGCATCCCTGCTGCTGACGGCAGCGGGGGGAGCGGTCGCGGCTGTCCGTCGCGTCATGGCGCATATTTCCTTTGAAGAGCAGAGCCTTAATTGATGTACCGCCGCGCCGCGCAGCATTCCAACCAACGCTATGTCTATTCAGGCCTGTCGCAGCGCATCACGCTGGATGGCGTATTTCTGGATGTGGTCATCTTTCGCCCCTATGAAGGCGGAGGCTGGAAGCTCACCGTCATAAACGCCCAGGGCAAAGCGACGATATCTGACGCCGCATTTGCAACGGATTGGGCAGCTTTCGCCGCATTTCAGCACAGTTCGGCGAAGAATGGTGCGGAAAGCTACGCTTCGAACGACAATGTGGTGGCCTTTCCACACCATGGACGGCGGACGCGCTGAACGCCTGTTGGCGTTCCTCACTGTCATAAGTCAGATCAGGCGCGGTTGGAGATCGACTTCAATTCGCATTCCGTCGCCAGTTCCAGCAGCGCCTTGCGCGATCGCCCGAGCGGCATCCGGCCAGCAAGCTTGCGATAGTTGCGCGCGGCGGCGGTGAGGCGTTCCATGTCGGTCATTTCGGTTAATCGCTCGAAAGACGGACTGGTTCCCCGCAAGCCGTTGAGAACGCAAAAAATTTCTAAGGCAAGGTCGTCACTTCGTCGGTATGCACCTTGAAGGAGGTCAGGACGGCCGTACCGAAAGCCGTGGTCAGGGCGGTGTCAGTGGCGTCCCGACCGCATGCCATCAATATCCGGCCGATCCTGGGGAAATTGTGCCGCGCGTCATAGGTGTACCATGCGCCATCGACATAGACCTGAAACCAGGCGCTGAAGTCCATCGGCGCGTCCACCGGCCGGATGCCGATATCGCCCAGATAGCCGGTGCAGTAGCGAGCCGGAATATTCATGCAGCGGCACAGCGTGACAGCCAGATGCGCAAAGTCCCGGCAAACGCCAACCTGCTCTTCGTAGCCGTTCCACGCCGTGCGATCGACGCGCGCGTGCTCATATCCGAAGCTGATATGATTGTGGGCAAAGTCGACGATCGCCTCAACGCGATCGCGGGCGGACGTAATGCCGCCAAATTGCCCCCACGCGATCTGCATTAGCCGATCGGTTTCGCAGTAACGGCTGGCGAGCAGGTAGATCAGCACGTCATCCGGCAGTTCCTCCACAGGCATTTGCGGGCCGTCGGGCGCCCGGACATCCGGTTCGCCATCATCGGATATCACGAAGTCGGTCGAGAGCGTCATGCCGCCCGCCGGCATGGTCAGCCGGGTGCAACTGTTCCCGAAGATATCGGTGTAGTTATACATGGGGATGTCTGGCGAGACCTGAATGCGATGCGGTGTCCGCAAGTCCTTGTTGCGTGATGGGTGAATGGTGAGCAGCGCCAGCATCGCGGTAGGCGTCTGCGTATCAAACACGATCTCATATCCGGCGCGGATCAGCATGAATGCGCAGTTCCCATGGCGATTAGCAGGAGCGGGCCGGAGACGGCTCTATCATCCTGCGTAACGCGCCATTTTACGGGCCGTTCCGGGCACTAATCTGCGTTATGAACTTTCTCTTGCATCGCGCGATTGCGGAACAAATCCGCGCTTGGAGTGGTTCAGATGACCCTAATATCCAAGAGGTGCCATCATGATCCGTCTTGCCATTATTTCACTGGTTATCGCAGCCGTGCTTGCGATTTTGGGGTTCGGCGGAGCGGCCGGAACGTTCGTCGGCATTGCCAAGATATTGTTCTTCATCGCTGTCGCGATATTCGTGCTCTTCCTTGTTCTCGGCCTTCTGGCCGGAAAAGGCATAAAGAACGCGATCGACTAGGCAGAAATCTGTCCCGGGCGGTCATTCAGCAAGGCTGGTGACCGCTCCAGACATGTGATCACGCACGAGCTTGGGCAGGGTTATGGGATCGAAGGGCTTGCGGATATAGCCTATCGCTCCGACGGACCGATATCGGTCCAAGTCTGACGGCCGGTCGTTTGCACTGACGAAAATGATGGCGACATCAGCGATATGGTCGGTTGCGCGAAGGGCGGCAGCCAGTTCGCATCCGTTCATCTCCGGCATCATCATATCCAGAAGCGCAATGTCGGGAAGCCAGCCGTTCGGCGTGAGCATCTCCAGAGCATCCCTGGCCGATCCGGCAGAGCGCACGTCCATATGCGGGTCCATTTTCAAGCATATTTCCAGGACGGCGCGAACATCCGGTTCATCGTCGACACAGAGTATTTTGAAAGCCGTCGTCGATCCGGATCGGGCATGTTTCATGCCGGTCACAGCGCCAAAATCCCCATCCGCTCGGCGTTTACACGTCGCGCGTAAGACCCCTGAAACAAGGTGGCTGACACATACCCTCCGACTCCGCTCGATGGAAGCGGCCCTGTGTTGTTAAACAGTCGAACGGCAAAAATGTCGATACTACATTCGTCGGTTTCCAAATCGTTAACGCAGGAAGTCCCTGTATTGCCACCTGTTCACTGGTCGAACCCGGATTGCCACCAAGCCCCGAGGAGGATAAGGGCAATGTTGCGATGCAACAGAATCGAAAAACCTTATCAATCAAGGTCTCCAAAGATCAGCTGCCTGATCTGGCGCCTGACGATCCCGCCAATCTTATCGCCCAGGCCATTCAGGTCCGGGTGTGCCTGACCGCGATTTACAACAAGGCGTCGTTCCTGATGGCGCCCCATGTGCTTTACAAGAAGCATGATGAGTTGTTCATCGACGCCATGACGATCGAGTGCGACGGCAAGCCGCCGCGCGAGCCAAAGATCGGCACGTTCAAGCTGTCCGGGTTGAACGATATTGCGATGACCGGGCAGAGGTTCGTCGCGCTGGAAGGCTTCGATCCGGCCGATCCGAAATATGAAAATACGCTGCTGGTGGTTAAGGCCTGATTTCCCGGATTGACGCGGATTTGTGCGGGGCATCCAAAGGCGTGTCATGCTGATGAAAATCAGCATCCATTAGCGCTACCTCTCGATCGTAGTCCCGAATGGATCCTGACTTTCGTCAGGATGACGGAATGGAGAATACGCTTCTGTTCTCCCTGAGCTTTGTTGAAGGGCTGCATTTCTTTCTAGAGCGGGATGACTTGAGACAGCATCCCAACCGCCGTTCGTGTCGAGCGAAGTCGAGACACGCTCGCGCCGCGCTTGGTCCCTCGACTTCGCTCGACACGAACGGGTGTAGGATATGGGTGTAAGGTAGATATCGCATCTCAGCCCACCTATTTTTCGGGCCTTGTGCGGATCAGTCTTCGCCTACGTCCTCAGGCTTTCCATCGTCCGCATCGCCCCGGCCCTTAAACCCCTGTGCCACCACATACCATTCCACGCTGCCCTTCCGGCTGGCAGGCGGCTTGGCATGTTTGACGGTCGCGAAATGCTTCTTGAGCACCGCCAGCAATTCTGTGTCGGTCCCGCCCGCGAAAGCCTTGGAGACAAAGGCGCCGCCCGGGCGCAGGGTTTCGATCGCGAACCAGGCGGCGGCCTCGACCAGCCCCATGGTGCGCAGATGGTCCGTCTGGGCATGGCCCACGGTGTTGGCAGCCATATCCGACAATACCAGGTCCGGCGCTTCGCCCAACGCATCGCGCAGCAGGCCTGGCGCCTTGTCGTCCATGAAATCCATCTGAAGCAGGGTGACGCCGTTGATCGCGTCGACCGGTAACAGGTCTATGCCGACAATCTGCGCCTTGGGCGCGACCTTGCGCACCACCTGCGCCCAACCACCTGGCGCAACGCCCAGATCGACCACATAGCGCGCCCGGCGCAGTAGTGCGAACTTCTCGTCCAGTTCGATAAGCTTGTACGCGGCGCGGCTCCGATACCCTTCCGCCTTTGCGCGGCGCACATAAGGGTCGTTGAGTTGCCGCTCCAGCCAGCGGTTGGATTGCGCCGTGCGTCCCTTGCCGGTCTTGACCTTCACCCGGCCGCCAGCGCCCCTCATCTTATATTCCCGTCACGGTCCATCAGGCCGCGCAAAATGCCTTCGCGAATGCCGCGATCCGCGACGCCAAGGCTTTTGGCCGGCCAGATATCCAATATGCACTCCAGTATCGCGCAGCCAGCGACGACGAGGTCGGCCCGCTCATTGCCGATGCAGGGAAGCTGCCGCCGCTCGGCGATCGACATCTGCGCGAGGCGGGACGATATGCCGCGCATCGCCTCCGACGGTACGATCAGGCCGTCGATCGCCTGCCGATCATAGCGCGGCAATTCCAAGTGAAGGCTGGCGAGGGTCGTGACCGTCCCCGACGTGCCCAGCAGCCGGATGTCATCCGCGTCCCTGGGCAGGCGGCTGGCGAGCGCCTGGAACGCGTCCGTCACGCGCTCGCGCATGCGGGCATAGGCGGTCAGGCGCGCCGAAGGGCTTTCGGGGTCAAATATCTCGCTTTCGGTGAGGGACACGACGCCCCAGGGCGCGCTTTGCCAGTCGAGTATCCGGGGCACTTCGGTGTTGGTGTCGACCAGCACAAGCTCGGTCGAGCCGCCGCCAATGTCGAAGATGAGGGCTGGGCCGTCGCCCGGCTCCAGCAGCGCGTGGCACCCCAGCACCGCAAGGCGGGCTTCCTCCTGCGCGGTGATGATATCCAGGGCGATGCCGGTTTCGCGATAGACGCGCTCAATGAAATCATTGCCGTTGCTCGCCCGGCGGCAGGCCTCCGTCGCGACGGAGCGGGCGAGGGTGACGTGGCGGCGCTTGAGCTTTTCCGCGCAGATCGTGAGCGCAGCGATGGCCCGTTCGATCGCCGCGTCGCTGATCCGGCCCGATCCCGCCAGCCCCTCGCCAAGGCGGACGATGCGGGAAAAGGCGTCGACGACCACGAAACCGTCGGCGGATGGCCGGGCGATCAACAGCCGGCAATTGTTGGTGCCAAGGTCGATCGCGGCGTAGGATTTGCGGCCTGCCCAGCCGGATCGGGGCTGCGCCTTTGCCATTGCCGGCTTAGCCATGGGGGGAGCCGCAGTGGCACCCCCGCCTTTTATGGGACCAGTCGGGGGATTCTGCGGCGATGGGCTGCTGCGCTGCGCCAAGGCCGTACTCTTATGCTCTCCGCACGCCGGGAAGGCGCCGGTACTTGATGACAGAGTAGGCCGGGCATCGGGAAAGCGCAAGTTGACGGGATTGGGCGGTCCAAGGCGGGACAGGATGGGCCCCGAAGTACAGATGTCCGCGCTCCGGACGGACGCGGCGCGCCCGGAATGTCCCGCATTTCCGGCGCGCGTCGCCAGAGGGTTTTGCGGATAATTTTGTAACCGGGATGGCGCGCGAACGGTCTTGACCCTCCCGACAACTGGGCCTATCTGCGCACTTCGCTTCGGCCTGTGGCCGGACATGATGCCCTGTCGTCTAATGGTAAGACTACGGACTCTGACTCCGTCAATCGAGGTTCGAATCCTCGCGGGGCATCCAGGAATTTGCGAGATAATTCAACATGTTGTGCGGCGATCTGCCCGCATAATCGTGCTACGCCGTGTCACAATCCTGTTGCACGGTTGTGCGTGGTTTCTCGCTAATTTGACGGCTTGGCGGCGTGTAGGTGCAACATGGATGCAACATGGCACGACATCAAATTTCGATGTCACTGCGCCGTTAGGCGTCGATAGGTGGATCCTCGCCAGACGCGATGGTGGTCTTGAGCTCAAGGAGCGGCTTGCACGATATGCAGTCGTCAACTTGTATTGTGGACGCGATAATGTCCAAAAATCCTTCATCTTCTGAAGGCATATTTCGGATTTCTGCATGGCCATGATTGCCATCTATCGGAGCATAAACGACACGAATCTTTTTGCCTGAAGACTCAGCTGCGTGTCGGGTTGTGCCGACATTCATCTTGGCAAGAACGTCGCCTCGCTTAAAGTTGCGCTTAGAACTCATTAAGTCGAATGCCGCTTTAACCTTGTCGACCATCGCACCATCGTGAAACTCTAACCAGTTCACCGACAGGCCTTCGTGTGCTTTCGGCTGCAAGCCGTCCCATCGCACCCCTAAAATGTTCCGAGCATCGTCGCGACGAAGCTTTCCCGAAGTCACATGACGGATCACATGATTTGTCTCAGGTAGGTCTTGCCCTTTTTTAACAGCCAAACCAACGCTCGGGACTGTAGGGGGCTAGTCTTTCCAGCAATCTAAGAACCGAACCACTCTCCGCAGATCTCTCGAACTGAGCATCGACTATCGCAGAGAGGACCCATCGAGCCTCGTTGCCTGGGCGAAATTCCATGTCGAGATGCTCGGATACGTTTCCCCAAGACGCGACGACATTACCATTTTCGGTTATTCCGATACCTGGCCGCTTGGCAGGTCGAATTACAAACATGCCGGTCAGAAACGATTTCCAAGACTCAAGGTCGAGTATTGCATTGTCTTCGTCCCACTCCTCTTCGCTCAGCAACTCATCAAGTTGCCAAAACAAATTCTTTCGCCATTCTTGCGAAATCCGCGATCCAAATACGGAGGCATATTGCTTTGCAGATTGTTTTGCTGCGTAAAGCTTAGCCGCCAGTGATTGCCGCTCGAAGATCGACGTGACATTTGTTTCTTGATCGGTATCACCATTCGAGCGCACATGATGACGGTTTTCGTTGTAAATGCTTGCTAAGGCGCCCGCTGTATGCGTGGTAGGCACTCCCATACGGGACAAAAGCGGCGCATTAAACTCCAACGGCGATGAAGACCAATCTTTAACTGCCAAGGCGAAGGTCACTAGAAAACCTCTCTCTGGTGGCGTCGGTAATCGACGCCTCAAACACCTGATTTTTGAAGAGCCTCACTTGCTCGAAATAAGTAAATATATCATCATCTTTTTGAGGGACGTCATCCTCCCTACCTATGTCAATATCTAATAGAATTCCAAGGTGCTTTGGAAGCGGAGACTCAACCGTTGCGGACTGAATCGTCATGTTTGCATTTAAATCTTCAACAAAATACCGTGTTTGAATAGCGGATGATTGCATGACACCGTATTGAGTAGGATGATTGATGTAAACATTCAAATATTTTGCGGGGTGGACCAAGTCATCTTCGAACGGAAAATCAAGGCGATTAATAAACCTAATACCCAAACGCTCAAGTTTTCGATAACCAAGGATAGATTTAGCTATCTCCCAGTCTCTTTGAAATCTTTGGCGAAATGCAACCCAGCCTTCGTACAAAGGTAACTGTGATATATTAAATGATTGAGGGGTTATCAAAAAAATTTCATTTTCATCTGCGTTGGTTCTGCGCAGATTAGTTGTGGTTTCCGTGACTTCTGCGGTACCTTTATCTACCTCAATGTGAAAATGGCGGTTCGAGATCTCCGACAAATTCGGATAATATTTTGCTGATTTCGAGCTAATTTGATCCTGCTCGTCCCGGCTGATGGGACTAGCAAAGCGAAATTCTACGACCGCTTCTGTGATTGGTGGGAAGCGGTATTGCCGCGCGGGAAATTCGGCGCTCATAACTCTCCATCAGCGGCAACGAGGTTCAACGAATCTACCATATCGTTAGCTCGCAAATCTGCACCAACATAAGAAAATCGTAATATGAAATCTGTTTGGTGTCATTTAGCACGACATAAGGGCGGACTTACCTGCTTCTGCAGTTTGCCTAGATCGACCTCCGACTTAGCTGCCGGACCGTCTCTCCTACCGCCATGTCTCTGATGTTCGGCGCTGCGTTGCGGACTACTTCGATGGCCACGCCCGCCGCGCTGGATGCGCGCGTCGATGTCACAGACAGTTCCAACTGGGCCACGACACGCTCGACCCGCTGCCCGCTCCTGTGAGGCTGGATATGCTTGGCGCGCAGAGCTCGCGGTTTGGAATTATGGTGCCTGCGCCGTCCGGCACGAATAGCTCCAGCTCCTGCTTGCCGACTATGCTCACCTTGCTGAGGGGCGGCCGTCCAGCGGGGGTGTACTCACCCCGGAGTCGCTAACAGCGCTGGTGGGGAAAGGCGGACGCCCCAAGGGGCCGAAAAAGAAACAGGTTGCTGTCCGGATCGACAAGGATGTCTTGGCCAAGCTGCGGGCAGGTAGGCCGGGCCGGCAGACACACATCAACGAGATCCTGCGCAAGGCTGTGGCTTAGTGTTCGGGGCTAGCGGGTCAATCAATTTCCCCAGCTTGTCCTGCCAGTCGCGCAGGTCCTCGACGGTCACACCCCGCTTTGTGATGGTCGCCAGCTGTAGCCCGCCGCCGATCCGATGCGCCACGGCAGCGCCTTCCCGCCACGCCCAGGCGTGACGGCGGCGCAGGCCGTCCATGAGGGCTATTCCGTCCGTGCGGGGCGCAAAGGATGCCGGATCGCTCAAAGACACCTCCCTGCCCAGAATATCGGCAGGCTCTGTCCCGCAGGTCCAGTCCACCTCCACCGGCTCGAATGGCTGAGTGAATGCGCCGAAGTGTCCGCCATCATTATCGACGATGATGATCGCCGGGCGCTTGGCCTTGCCCGACCATGCGGCGAGGGTCAGCCCGATCGACAGCGGCTGACCTATCTCCGCCGCCTTCTCGGTGGTCCGGCGCAGGACGCGGGGTAGGGCATTGGCCAGCTGGCGCGCATTCTTGGGCTCGACCCGCGATATTTCGGTTATGAGCGCCGACGGGTGCAGGTTCCCGGATATGGCTATCGCCCACGGGAAGCCGGTCCCCTGTATCATTTTCGGCGACAGGGCCATCAACCGGCCATCGTCAGCGGTCCACGCGGTATCGACTAGGAGATAAGCCCGGTCGCCCTGGATCATCGAGACCACGGCAGTCACAACCGGACGGGCCTCCGCCCTCCGGCTGATCTGGTGCCAAGCGGCGCGGATGAGACACCGAGCGTTCCAAGGATTGCCCCGCCGATCGCGGAGCCTGCGCCGAACGTGACGACAGAGACGGCGAGGACCCCCGCGATCACCGCGACGGTCTTGATAAGCTTCGACATTGGCGATTTGCTCCATCAAACAGAAACGTGCCGGATGCGAGGCGACACCGGGGAAGGGGGTATTCCCCCGGTGTCGCGGTTGCCGTGTCGCGCGATTGAACCCTATGCTCGGCTCCGCAGCCGCCGCCCCCAGGCATCGCGCTTTCCGTTATCGGCCCCACGGCGGAGGCCTCTCCAATGAAGGGGGCGGTTTCTTGTTAGCTCGCTGCGATCTTCATCAGGCGGATAGCGTTCGGATCCTGAACGCCGCCCCCGACACGCTTGGTCGAGTAAAACAGGACGAACGGCTTTGCGGTGTAAGGATCACGTAGCGTTCGGATGCCGATGCGGTCATTAACTAGGTAACCGCTCGCAAAATCGCCAAAAGCAATCGGGAAAGCATTCGCCGCGACGTTTGGCATGCCTTCGCAGATAACTACGGGGCTTCCCAACAGCGTTGGCGGCTCTGCTATGGCGAGTCCTTCGCGCCAGATATAATTGTTCTGCCCGTCTTTCATTTTGGCAATGATTGCAGCTGTAAGACTATTCATGACCCATTTGGCATTCTGCCTATACAGCGCGCCCAGATTGTATTTCATGTCAACCAGAGCGTCCGGGACAATGCTGGAAGCATTGGTCGAGGGCGTGATCCCCAACGTCCCACCGGGGTGGGTCAGTTCCGCTACATCCCCGGTCTTATACCGCAAGAAGCCCATAGGCTTGTTGACACCATCGCCCGACACGAAGGCGATCTCTTCCTGTCGCGAGAATTCCTGAGCAAGCTCCAAAGCCAGCCATTCTTCAAAATTGATAGCCGCATCGTCCAAGAGCCGTTGGGTTACCGTCGGCATGGCATAGATTTCGCCGCTCGGAATAGTAAGCGGCGTCAAGGTAGCAGTTGTCGTAGTGGGCCGTGCGGCGGTCTCACCGACCCAACCAGAGGCCCACGCTCCCGAATTCCAGAGGGTGGAATAGGCAGCCTGCCCGGTGGTGACGACTTGAGAGATGGAACGGATCGGGCTCAGCGGCAGTTGCAGCTTGTGAATCTGCCGATCCCACTCCACCGGCGCTAGATAGCCGCCACTGGAATTATCTGCGACGGACATGGCGGCCTGAATTGCGGCGCGCATGCCCTGCGTATTCGCACTTTTAAGACTTGCTTCAGCGTCCGCCGCGCCACGGGTGATGTAGCTGACGAAATCATTGGTATAGCTGGCGTCCACCGGAAGCCCCAGCTCTCCGCCGCTGCCGTTAATCAGCGCGCCAAGCCTGCCTGTCTCATTGGCGGTCATTTCGTTCTCGATGGCATTAAGGCGCGTCTCGAAATTGGCGCGAAAGTCGGTTAATCCATCGGTCAGAGCCCGAACAGCAGACGCAGTTTCGGTGTCATTTCTGGGGCGATCGCTCGCAGACGCATTAACTGCTAGCATACGCCCCCGGCTCTGAATTTCGCCGAAACGCAGAAGTCCATTTGGTACGCCACACCCCCCAGCCATCGCCATAATGCGAGCGTGAGAAGCAAGAGCGTGAGGAGGTAGGTCAAAATTGCGCTTCATCGTTTGTCTCCATAAGGTGACAGGACGATTCCCCTGTGGGACTGCGTAGAAACACAGTTTTTACGCGAAATCGGATTGAGCAATCAGGCGGGCGTATCGAGCCGCAAGCGTCTTTTCGACGCGCGCAAGGATTTTGCTGGTCTCGATCTGCCACGCATGATCGCTGATCTGGCGGCATTCGCGCGCCTCAAAACTCCCGAGGCGGGCAGCGAAAAGCATGCCAAGAACATTAATTTCGGGATCCAGTGCAAGGTATTCGATGGGCGATGGAGATAATTTTGCCGCCAAACGCGTAGCCAGCGCCTCGGGGTCGCTCGGATCAATGCGTTCTAGTCTGGCAATGAGCTCAGTGACCGCCTGCGCAACGCGCGCGCCACGCTGCCTAGCGCTGCCGGTTCTTCCAGACGCGGCGATGACAGCCGCAGATTCCGCGCAAGGCCGTCTAGGCCGGGCCATTGCAAAGACGCGCAGGATCACTGGCGGTCGCGGACGAGTTTCAAAATCGCCAGGCCAGCCGGCATAATCCGGTAGCCAGTCTCTACCTGAATGCTCTGACCAAAGGCGTGTCGAACTTCGTGTAGGGGAGAGACGTAACCCTGCGCCCGGCCTTCATACGTGCAGTAAGGTTGGGAACCTCCCATTTCAATGATCCAGCCCATGTCGAGCATCCACCCCTTCAAGGTTCGCCAGCGCATACCGAGGTATCTAGCCGCCTCGTCCAGCGACATCCCTGCTCCGCTCACTGGGTCCGCTTCGCAGACTGCTGTTCAAGCATCGAGCGCTCAAACTCATTAAGGGTGGAGCGCATCCATTCGACAGCCGCATGCTGGTCGTCGCCATGCATAGCCGCCGCGTGGTCAAGCGCCGCATAGGTCAGGCCGATCGCTATATCGACAGGCAGCACCCCTTTCTCGAAATACTTCTTGCCAAGGTTCGTAGCCATCCGGCGCACAAGGAAATGGTTGCGCTCGGCGATGTCTTCTTCAGTCATATTGCCCTCAATCTTTCGGTTTCAGATAGGAAGTGGATGGCCCCTGCGGCCTGGGTGGCCGTGCCACCTTCGTTGCGGAGCTTCGCCGGCGCGGGGCTAACCCGAGCTCCGCCTCAAGGCCCAGCGAGTAAGCTGACGCCTCTTTCATGACGCGAAATGCCGGGTTTATGCGTGGAATTCCCCGCGCATTGTCCGCTTTTGGCATGACGACAGCCCCTGTTTTGATGCTGTCCCGCGCTGACCGGTCATAAATGACGTAGCCAATCACCAGCCGTTGGATCGCGTGTTGATTTCCGGCCGATAGGATATTTCGGCTGCGCATTTCGGCCGTAATCGCCCGCCAATACTCGGCGGCCGCCTCGCGCTCAGCCTTTCGCGACAGCAGCCGCCGCCAGTCCGGCTCAACGACAATTTCGCCGGTGCCTTCGATCACATTCATCGCTGATGTCCTTTCATCGCAACTTTTTAGTTTGGTTTCTGCTTAAAATGCGCACGGAGGGGCCGTCCGGTCCTGGAGCATGGGGGTCGACAAAGTTTTGACCCCGGGGGTGGGTCATCCTCGATTCCATGGGTGATTTGCATCCGTTGGTCGGCCATCACGACCGACGCCGCCGCCTCGCTTCGCGGATCGGCCCGCGTCCCTTGCAGTCTTCTCATCGCTGCAATCTTTACACAGCAGCTGATAGTTGGATCGGTCGCCGGTTCCCCCTCTCGACAGTGGAATGATATGGTCGGCGATGGTGCCCAACCTGTCGCGGCCATGCTTCTCGCACTCTTGGCAGCAGATGATCGTGCGCATCATCTCGGCTCGGATACGCTCATGCTCCTTGCCGTAGCCTCGCTCGTGTCGGCTCTTCTTCGACCATGCCATCAGCGCACCTCCGCCCGGACAGCGCCGTCCAGCCGGTCGGCCGTCCGCCTCATGAAGAAGGCAAGCCCATCCTCCCCGACCTGCGCCTTCATCAGATGCATGGCCCCGATCATGATCCCACCGACGATGTGATCGTAATCCTCGCCATCCGACAGCAGCTGACCCGACAGCCGTGCCACGGCCAGCGCGACCCGCTCATGCGCATCGGTGGTTATCTCGTCTTCCATCTATCCTCCTGACCAGCACGCGGCGCGCCTGCCTTCATCGCTTCGCAGCAGCCGGTTTGCAGGTGGTCGAAATGCTCGAAGCCTTCATTGGCTAGCGACAGAGCCAGGTGCAGCAGCGACACGGTCATTGCGTTGACTTCATTGTTCGGATCTTCCGTCGTCGCCATGATGATCGCTTCGAGTAGCGCGGTGACGTTCTCCGATATGACCGATCCACGCTCCGCTCGCGCGAGCATCGACTTCAGCAGGTCGGCAGACTTGGGTTCCGGCAGCGGTTTCGCTATTGTGTGCATATTCATCGGTGGTCCCTTCCACGGGTGATAGGCCGGGGAGCGGGGTCCATCCGCTTCTCGGCCGCATGACCGCCAGCGGGATGCTGGCGGCAATCTCGAATTTATGGTCGGCAGCGGTGCGCTAGGCGGGGCGGGCGTCAGCCCAGCCCCGCCGCCCTCGCGCGGGCGTACAACGGTAGATCTAGGGTAAACCTCTCCCCTGTCGGGGAGAGGTTTACCTCTCCCCGTAGGTTCCCTTACAGGTTCCGTGGTCCAAAAACGGACCCCTTTAATGGGAAAAACGGACCCCTTTGACATCGCGGAAGGGGTGTAAATTTCCCCTTCTTTAAGGGGTGTAGATTTGGGCCGCTTTACCATGGCTCGTCACCGTCTAAGTCATTCATGGCGGCGGCTGCGGCGGGCACAAAGGTCTCAAACCTGCCTGGGGCAGAGCGTTGCGCTGGCGATAGCTTTTCTCT
>Ga0207668_10001246_pt1 | contig 15177 bp, 16 predicted proteins | sample KBSS43metaG_FD_184323 | JGI IMG/M metagenome (GOLD analysis project Ga0207668, IMG submission 184323) | Switchgrass rhizosphere microbial communities from Kellogg Biological Station, Michigan, USA - KBS S4-3 metaG (SPAdes) (version 2) | ecosystem: Host-associated > Plants > Roots > Rhizosphere... | reverse complement strand
GACCATGGATCGTTATGTCACGGTGGACGACGGTGACGTCGCGGCGCGCACCGGCGCCATCAAACTTCATGGGCCGGAGGGTTTCGCGGGCATGCGCAGGGCCGGGCGGCTCGCGGCGGAGGTGCTCGACGCCCTCGTGCCACACGTCGTGCCCGGCGTCGAAACGCAGGAGATCGATCGGCTGGTGCGCGAGCATATGCTTCGCGAGGGCGGAGTTCCGGCGACGATCAACTATCGCGGCTTCACTCACAGCTGCTGTACCTCGATCAACCATGTCGTGTGCCACGGCATTCCATCGGCCAAGACACTGAAATCGGGCGACATCGTCAACATCGACGTGACGGTGATCGTCGACGGCTGGCACGGCGATACCAGCCGCATGTTCCTCGTTGGCGACGTGCCGATCAAGGCACGCCGGCTGGTCGACGTGACCTACGAATCGATGATGCTCGGCATTGCGCAAGCCAAGCCCGGTAACCGGCTCGGCGACGTAGCCCACGCGATCCAGAGCCATGCCGAGAAGTACCGTTACGGTGTCGTGCGCGATTTCTGCGGTCACGGGCTCGGTCGCATGTTCCACGACGCACCCGAGGTGGTCCACGTAGGGCGTCCCGGCACCGGCCCAGAGCTTCGCCCCGGTATGTTCTTCACGATCGAGCCGATGATCAACATCGGCCGCGCGGACGTGAAGCTGCTCGACGATGGCTGGACCGCGGTCACCCGCGACAAGTCACTGTCCGCGCAGTTCGAGCATTCGGTCGGCATCACCGAGGACGGCTGCGAGCTCTTCACCGCCAGCCCCAAGGGATTGGACCGACCGCCTTATTGAGGGGTGCGGATCGCCCCTGACCTTCAGGGGAGAGCCAGAGATGCTAAGCCGCGGCTCGTCCGGCCTCGTCCGTCACCACCCGGTCGCGTCCTTCGCGCTTCGCTTCCAGCAGCGCCGCATCGGCGAGCTGCAGCAGGACAGTGGCATTGGCGCGCGGCGGCAACTCGGCGACGCCGAAGGACGCGGTGATCGGCCCGAGCGGCCGTCCGTGGTGAGCAATGGCGATGTCGCGAACGGCGACGCGCATCTCCTCGGCTCGCGCGGTAGCGCCGGCAAGGTCGGTGGCGGGCAGCACCAGCGCGAACTCCTCGCCGCCGAAGCGGCACGGGTGATCGGCCGGCCCGCTGTGCCGTGCGATGATCTGCGCGACCCTCTGGAGCACGGCGTCGCCGGCGTCATGGCCGTGATCGTCGTTGAAACGCTTGAAATGATCGATGTCGATCATGATGCAGGATAGCGGCGCGCCGGTCCTGCGCGCCTGTTCGAGCTCGCGGTTGAGCGTCTCGTCGAGGAAGCGGCGGTTGTAGAGGCCGGTCAGCGGATCGCGGATCGCGAGCGTGCGCAGCGTCTGCCGCAACCCGATGTTGGCGAGCGCGAGGCCGACATTCTCGGCCATGATCTCGAGATATATGCGCGGCGCATTTCGGTCGCGGTCAGGCTCCTTGGAGATTTCCTCGAAATAGAGCAGTCCGACGGTCTCGCCCTGCGCGACCAGCGGAACGCACAGGCTGTCCGAAGCGTCGAGATCCTGCAGATGGGGACAGGCGATATCGTGCCGGCCGCCATTGCTCACGTGGGGCCGGCCACGCCTGAGGCCCCAGCATCGCGCGGGAACGAAGGTGGTCTCCGTCCTGTGGGGTTCGCCCCAGCGGCCGAGATCGATGAGCAGGTTGCGCGTGGGATCGAAGGCGAACAGCGCCCCGGTGAGCTCGGGGAACACCTGCGGTGCGAAGCAGGCGACGACCTCGGCCAGTTCCTCCTGTGTGTCGCAGCCCTGCATCCGGTGCATCATCTGCGCAAGCGCATCGCGCACCACCTGATCGCGCGCGCGTTCGGTCTCGAGCCGCTCGCGCTCAAGGCCGTTCTCGCGGAACACGCGGATCGCCTGCGCCATGTCGCCGATCTCGTCGCGACGACCGTCCTCCGGCATCTCGACCGCGTAATCCTGCTCTGCCAAGCGGGAGACCACGCCGCTCATCCGCACCAAGGGGCGGGCGATGCGGCGGCTGACGACGAAATAGAGCACGCCGAGGAACAGCGCCGCGGTGATGGCGAGCATGATCCGGGCGATGAGCGTCAGGCGATCGGCCTGGGCCTGCGCAGCGACGAGCGCGCGCCCGGTGCGCTCGTCGACCTGACGCTCGAATCGGCGAGCGGCAGCGACGAGCGCTTCCTGGTCCGCGGCATAGTTCTCGTCGAACAGTCGCGCCTGGCCGTACGCCACGTCGCCGCGCTCGATCGCGGTGATCGCTTCCATCTCTACGGAGCGCAGCGCCCGCGACGCGCGGTCGAGATCGACCAGTGCATCCTTCTCGCTCGTTGGCGCGCCGAGCTCGTCGAGCCGCTCGATCGCGCGTTCGCGGCGGCGCGCGTCGGTCAACTCGTGGCGGAAGGTCGCCGCGTGGCGCGGATCGCGGTGCATGGCGAAGCCACGTGCCGAATCGCCGAGCGTTCCATCGGCGGCAACCAGCATCTCGACCGCGCGATCATGATCGAGGCGGCTCTCGAGCGCCGCGCGCTCCGCCTGCCAAGCCTGTCCGGCGAGCAGGAAGGCGGCACCCGAGACGAGCGTGAGCGCGACTGTCGCGCCATAGGCCCAGTTGGTGATCGTCGAGATACGCATGCCCGATAATAGCCGCGACAGGGTTGCCCATTTGCTAAGCGATGTCAGCCGGCAGCTTTCCTGTTCTCCGCAACAATGGTCTAAGCGTTGGATGAGCGACGCAGATCCCGGTCAGGACGCATCCGGCCACCGCGCGCGGCTACGCAGGCGGTTGGCGGAGCAGGGCCCCGATGCGCTGCAGGATCACGAGCTCATCGAATATCTGCTCGCGCTCGCCATCCCGCGCCGCGACACAAAGCCGCTGGCGCGTCGCCTGATCGCCGAGTTCGGTGGCTTCGGTGCGCTGGTCACCGCCGATCCGGAGACGTTGGCGCGCAAGGGCGCGCTGAGCGAGGGCGCGGTCGCGGCGATCAAGATCGCCGAGGCGGCGGCGCTGAGGCTGTTGCAGGCGAAGGTCAAGGAACAGCCGGTGCTGTCCAACTGGCAGGCGCTGATCGACTATCTCCACGCTGACATGGCGCATCGGGCGGTCGAGCGGGTGCGCGTGCTCCACCTCAACAGCAGGAATATGCTGATCCGCGATGATTGCATCTCCGAAGGCTCGGTCGACCAGGCGGCGGTCTACGTCCGCGAGGTGATCCGCCGCTCGCTCGATCTCGGCTCGGTCTCGCTGATCATCGTCCACAACCATCCTTCGGGCGATCCGCAGCCTAGCCGACAGGACATCGCGCTCACCCGCGAGCTGATCGAGGCGGGCAAGCCGCTCGGTATCGCGATCCACGATCATGTGATCGTCGGTACCACCGGGCACAGCAGCATGCGCGCGGCCGGACTGATCTAGGCTCAGGACTTGTCGATTGAGCCACAAGATGAAGTTCGCGGCGGGGGTAGCGGCAGGCAGGAAGGTGTCAGCGCATCGATCGCGTCGTGTGGTCTCGTCGCCAGTCTTTGAGGCGGGTGAACATGTTCCCGACGCGATGGCGATCGAAGTAGGGAAGGGTTCCGTGGCTTGCGAAAGCGAGGCACGCAAAAGGCCGATAGCGTCCTCGCTTGTACGTCATAAATGAACCGGGAGATGTAAGATGGGAAAGCTTGAAGGCCGCGTGGCGATCGTTACGGGTGGCGGTCGCGGTATCGGACGCGCTACCGCGCTGCTGTTCGCGAGCGAAGGCGCCAGGGTCATGGTCGCAACGCGAACCGCTGAACCCGGCCAGGAAACCGTCGATGCAATCGTCGCCAAGGGGGGCGAGGCGGCGCTCTCCGTTCTCGATATGGGTGAGAGGAGCGCGGTCAAGGCGATGGTCGAGGAGACCGCCCGCCACTTCGGGCGGATCGATATCGTGCTTCACAACGCCGCCTATCTCGCCCCCTCTTTTCTTGCCGAAATGCCGGACGAGGTGCTCGACAAGATGATCGACGTGGGCCTGAAAGCCTGCTTCTGGCTGACCAAGGATGCGCTGCCGTGGCTCGAAAAGTCGCCTGCCGCACGGATCCTGGTGACCTCTTCGGTCGCCGGCAATCGGATATCATTGCCTGGAAGGACGCATTACGGCGCCACCAAGACGGGCGTTACCGGCTTCGTGCGCGGCGCTGCGCTAGAACTCGCCCACTTGGGCATCACCGTCAACGCCGTGGAGCCCGGCACGACCCGGACGCACGCGCTGATGACCGTCGCCACGGACTCGCAGATCGACGCGATGACTGCGGACCACCCCATCGCGCGGGCGGCCGATCCCGCCGAGATGGCGGCCGCCTTCCTCTACTTCGCCTCGGACGAGGCAGGCTATGCCACCGGCCAGACCCTGTGCATCGATGGCGGCGCAACGTTGGGCAATCCGCGGCGGCGGCCGGAAATGCGCGACGGCGACTGAGCTCTTGCTCACGTCCCGCTGTGACTAAACACCTAGTTCGTCACCGTAACCAGCCAAGGATGCAGCAATGTCGCTGACGCTCTATTCCCACCCCTTCTCCTCTTATTGCCAGAAGGTGCTGATCGCATTGTGGGAGGGGGCGATCGAGTTCACTTACCGCCACCTCGGGGATCCCGGGGCGGGTGAGGAGCTCGGCGCGTTGTGGCCGCTCGGCCGCTTTCCCGTGCTGGTTGACGACGGCCAGACCATCGCGGAATCGAGCATCATCATCGAGCATCTCGACCTGCATCACGGTGGCCCAGCCCGCATGGTGCCCGCCGACCCGGTCGCCGCGCTGGAGGTGCGCTTCCTCGATCGCTTCTTCGACAATTTCGTGATGAATGCGATGCAGAAGCCGGTGCTCGAAGCGCTGCGGAGCGAGGGCGCTCGACGCGAGGAGACGATGGAGGAGGCGCGCAGAGCGCTCGACAACGCCTATGCGTGGCTCGAACCGCGGCTCGCCGGCCGCAGCTGGGCAGCGGGGGAGGATTTCACATTGGCCGATTGCGCGGCAGCGCCGTCGCTTTTCTACGCCGATTGGGTCCACCAGATCGACGATCGCTTTCCGGCGGTTCGCGCCTATCGCTCGCGCCTGCTCGCCAGACCCTCGTTCGCACGCGCAGTCGACGAAGCGCGGCCCTACCGCCCCCACTTCCCGCTCGGCGCGCCCGACCGCGACTGATATGCGAAGGGCGGCTCCCTTGCAGGAGCCGCCCGGTCGCCGGAGTCCGGGGATCAACCCTGGGCGAGGAAGTTCGTCAGTTCGTCGGGCTGGATCGCGCGATCTTTGTTGGTGTCCGCCTTGGAGAAGGCGGCGGCCGTGGCGTTGAGGACGCGAACCGCGGGGAGGTTCGCCGCCCGGCTCTGGCGCGTGCGATCAACCTGCGCCGAGAGATCCTGGCCCTGCGCCGCCATCACCCACTTGCCGAATTCGAGCGGGGTGAGCGCGCCCTTATTACCGGTGTCGTAGGTTGCCCAACCCGACTGCACGGTCTGCTGCGCCGCCTGGACGCGCGCCGGATCGGCGGCCGGCGTGGCTGGGGTGCTATTGGTCGCCATCGGGCCGCTAGCAGAAGGCGCCGGCGTCGTCGCCGTGGTCGGCGCTGCGGTGGTGTCGCTTGCCGCGGCAGGGTCGGCCGGAGCTGCTTCGCTCGCGGTCGGCGTATCGGCGGGCGGCGTCGCGCTGCTCGGAGGGCTGGCATTGGGCGCCGATGGCGCCTCCTGGGCCACTGCCGTACCGCCGAGCGCAAGCATGGCCGTCGCGGCCAGAAGCATCGTTTTCTTCATGAGCAACCTCCGTAGAATCTCGTTACCCGCTTCGTTTCGGGCGGGTCTCGATCGGCTCAACGCTCGACCGGGTGCGCTGTTGCGAGGACTCATCTCAATATTTTCCGATGACTCCCTGGAACGTTCGGTTTCAGCGACGAAGCGAGTAGAGACTTCGCTTGGTCTTGGATAAGGTAACCGGCCATCGCACGCGGTGCGCTCGGATTGAAGGGCGGTCCCGCCTCTGCTACCCGCGCGGCGATCTCCTCAGCCGGAAAGCCCCGACGCGCATGATCCCCCGCTATTCGCGGCCCGATATGGTCGCCATCTGGACCCCCGAAGCTCGCCTCCGCATCTGGTTCGAGATCGAGGCGCACGCCACCGAGGCGCTTGCCGAACTGGGCGTGGTGCCGAAGAGCGCGGCGGACGCACTTTGGGCATGGTGGGCGACCGAACCTGCGATCGACGTCGCTGCGATCGACGCGATCGAAGCAGTGACCAAGCATGACGTGATTGCCTTCCTGACGTGGGTGGCCGAGCAGGTTGGCGACGAGGCCCGCTTCATGCACCAGGGGATGACCTCGTCCGACGTGCTCGACACCTGTCTGGCGGTGCAGCTCGCGCGCGCGACCGACATATTGCTCGCCGACATCGATGCGCTGCTGGCCGCGATCAAGGCGCGTGCCGAAGAGCACAAGCTGACCCCGACGATCGGCCGCAGCCACGGCATTCATGCCGAGCCCGTGACCTTTGGCCTCAAGCTGGCGCAGGCCTATGCCGAGTTTGCGCGAAACCGCGATCGCCTGGTCGCGGCGAGAGCGGACATCGCGACCTGTGCAATCTCTGGTGCGGTCGGCACCTTCGCCAACATCGATCCGAGCGTCGAAGCGCATGTCGCGGCAAAGCTTGGGCTGTCGGTGGAACCGGTGTCGACCCAGGTGATCCCGCGCGACCGGCATGCCATGTATTTCGCGACGCTGGGCGTGATCGCCTCGTCGATCGAGCGGCTGGCGACCGAGGTCCGGCACCTCCAGCGCACCGAAGTGCTCGAGGCCGAGGAATATTTCTCCCCGGGCCAGAAGGGCTCGTCGGCCATGCCGCACAAACGCAACCCGGTGCTGACCGAGAACCTCACCGGGCTAGCGCGCATAGTGCGCGGTTATGTCACCCCCGCACTCGAAAACGTCGCGCTGTGGCACGAGCGCGACATCAGCCATTCGTCGGTCGAGCGCTACGTTGGCCCTGACGCGACGATCACGCTCGATTTCGCGCTCGCGCGGCTTACCGGCGTCATCGACAAGCTGCTCGTCTACCCGGAGCGGATGGACAAGAACCTCAACAAGATGGGTGGGCTCGTCCACTCGCAGCGGGTGCTGCTCGCGCTGACCCAAGCCGGGGTCAGCCGCGAGGACGCCTATCGCCTCGTCCAGCGCAATGCGATGAAGGTGTGGGAATCGGACGGACAGCTTTCGCTCCTTGAATTGCTCAAGGGTGACGCCGAGGTGACGGCGGCGCTGTCGCCCGCCGAACTCGAGGAAAAGTTCGATCTCGGCTATCACCTGAAGCACGTCGACACGATCTTCGCGCGGGTGTTCGGGCAATAGGTCCGGTCCCCTCCCTGGCCGCTTGATCGCGCGCGCTCCCAACACGATCTTGACTGCATGATCGAGCTCCGACCCTTTCACGCGCACATTTATTTCGATCCGTCCGAGCTGGCGCTCGCGCAGGCTCTCGCCGCGGAGGCCCGCGAGCGCTTCGGCGTACGGGTTGGCCATTTCCACGAACGGCCGGTCGGGCCGCATCCGCGCGGGTCGTGCCAGCTCTCCGTCGCGGTCGACCGCTTCGGGGAATTCACGCAATGGGCAGTCCGCAACCGTCGCGGCCTGACCATCTTCGCGCATGCCGATACGGGCGATGATCTGAAGGATCACACCGAACATGTGATCTGGTTTGGACCGAGCGAGACGCTCGATCTGTCGGTGCTGCCCGGCTAGCGAATTCCTGCCCTGCAGCAAGCGGGAGGGGAAAGTTTGCGCTACGCCGCTTCGGCCCGCACGATAGGGGCCAAGGCGTCGATGAACTGCGCCGCGCTCGCGGCCCAGGTGAAGCGACGGCCATAGGCTGCACAGGTAGCGCGGTCTCGGGTAAGCGCTGCGGTGATCGCGCCATCGAGATTCTCGGCCATGCAGGCGACTGTCGCTTCGAGCACGTCGATCGGGCCGCTCACCGGATAGGAGGCAACCGGCGTCCCGCTCGCCAGGGCCTCGATCATCACCAGCCCGAAGGTATCGGTGCGACTGGGGAAGACGAACACGTCCGCGCCGGCATAGGCCGCGGCCAGCGCCTCGCCCGACAGCGGGCCAAGGAAGACGGCCTCCGGATGTGCCGCTTCGAGCGCGCCGCGCGCCGGCCCGTCGCCGACGATCACCTTGGTCCCGCCCTGCCGGGTGGCGAGGAAGGCGGCGATGTTCTTCTCGACCGCGACGCGGCCGACATAGAGCTGAATCGGCCGGCGCAGCCTGGCGAAGGCGGGGAGAGCGGGCTTATCGGGCCCGAAGGCGTCGAGATCGACGCCGCGGCCCCAGTGGCGGACGTTGGCGATGCCGTGTGCCGCGAGCGTGCGGCGCACGGTCGGCGTCGACGCGAGCACTGCCGCCGAGGGCGCATGGAACCAGCGGACATAGGCCCAGACCCACTCGGCCGGAACATAGCTGCGCTGCGCGACATAGTCGGCGAACTGGGTGTGATAGGCGGTGGTGAAGGGCAGGCCGCTGCGCAGGCACCAGCGCCGCGCCGCCAGCCCGAGCGGCCCTTCGGTGGCGATGTGGATCGCATCGGGCGCGAAGGTTGCGATCCGTCGCCCGACACCCGACGCCATCGCCAGCGCGAGCCGGATCTCGGGGTAGGTGGGGCAGGGGAAGGAATGGAACTGCTCGGGCGAGAACACCGCCACGGCATGCCCCTGCCGTTCGATCTCCCTGCGCACGGCCTGCAGCGTGCGGACGACGCCGTTGACCTGCGGCTCCCAGGCGTCGCTGACGATGGCGATCCTCATGCCACGGTCCTTCAGGCCGCCAAGCGGCGCACATCGCCGTCCGTTGTCATGGCACGCTCGCGCTCGGCGACGACGTCGGCCCAATGCAGCACTTCCATCCGCCCGTCGAAATGCTCGACGAGTGCGGTGCAGCCCTCGACCCAGTCGCCGTCGTTATAATATTCGATCTCCGCTATCTCGCGGATTTCGGCGGTGTGGATGTGGCCGCAGACCACGCCGTCGACGTGCCGGCGGCCGGCCTCGTGCGCCACTACCTCCTCGAACCGGCCGATGAACTCGACCGCGTTCTTCACCTTGTGCTTGGCGTGCTTCGAAAGCGACCAATAGGGCAGGCCGAAGCGGCTGCGGACGAGGTTCACGACCACGTTGAGCCGCATCATCAGTCCGTAGGCCGCATCGCCGACGAAGGCGAGCCAGCGGTGCGCGAGCATGACCGTGTCGAACTCGTCGCCATGAAGAACGAGCAGCTTGCGGCCGTCGGCGGTCTCGTGGACCGCCTTGCGGCGGATCTCGATGTCGCCGAATGTCATGCCGGTGAACTGGCGGAACATCTCGTCGTGGTTGCCGGGGATGTAGACCACGCGGGTGCCGCGCTTGGCGCGCTTCATCACCCGCCAGACGATATCGTTGTGCTTCGCCGGCCAGTGCCAGCGCTTGCGCAGCCGCCAGCCGTCGATGATGTCGCCCACGAGATACATCGTCTCGCTGTCGGTGTGGTCGAGGAAGTCGATCAGCAGGTCCGCATTGCATCCGCGCGTGCCGAGATGCACGTCGCTGATCCAGATGGTGCGATAGCGGCGACGCCCGTCGCGCAACGGTGGCTCGGGCGTGTCAAACATGTGATCGGATAAATCGGCGACGTCGCGCAGCATCGTGACGGCGTCCACGGGCAATCCCCCAAACCGTTGAGACCCGAATTCCCTATGGACTCCGCATGTTACAGCGGTGGCGTCGTTCCCGTGACACTTTTGTTGGGAAGAAATGCCGCGGCGAGCGCGCCTGCTCTGGCGAGCGCCATGTCCTTCTGCGCATCCCACATGTCGCCCTGCTGGCCGTTATACTCGTCCGCCATGTCGCCCGCGGCGACGACGGCGAGCAGCCATTCGAACACTTCGTAGAGCGCGCTGACCGCAAGGACGAAGGCGATCGCGGCGATCGCGGCGCCGCGTGTGGTGAAGCCCGCATGGCGCGCGAGTGACTCGGCGACGGGGCGGATCGCGAGCAGCCCGAAGGCGAGGTGGACGAGCCGATCGTAGTGGTTGCGCTTCCAACCGAAGAGGCTGCTGAGGTCGTGGCCGGCGAGCGCGCGGGCCCACTCGTCATAGGGCACGCTGCTGTAAGTGTATCGCCCGCCCAGCGTGTGCAGGAGGAAGAAGGCGAGAATGCACGCCACCGCCGCGTCCGAGATCGGCCAGCGGCGGAGCAGCCATGGCGCGGCTGCGACAAGCAACACCGTGGGGATATGATGCAGCGGCGCGACCGCCGGATAAGGCGTGTGGATCGAGGCTAGCACCACCGCGATGGCCAGCACGGCGATCATCGCTCTCTGGGTGGGGCGGAGGCGTGCGGCAATGGACATCCCCTGCCTGGTCACCTCGGCCTTGTACCGAGGTCCACCGGCCGGCGCGCGCAGCGGCCGGGCGTGGGCGCTGCGCCTTTGTCACAGTGGACCACGCCCGACCCGTCCATCGCGAAGGTGCTCGCTTGCTCGATGCCCATGGCCGCCTCTCCCTGGGGGCCCATGAACTCGCCGGGGTGAGGGGCACGGGTCAAAGCCGATGTTCGGCTCAGGCAGCCTTCTTCAGGTGCCGCCGGCCGAGCAGCTCGGCGATCTGCACGGCGTTGAGCGCCGCGCCCTTGCGCAGATTGTCGCTGACGCACCACAGCACCAGGCCGTTGTCGACGGTCGGGTCCTCGCGTACGCGGCTGATGAACGTTGCATAGTCGCCCACGCATTCGACGGGCGTGACGTATCCGCCGTCCTCGCGCTTGTCGATGAGCATCACGCCCGGCGCCTCGCGCAGGATGCCCTGCGCCTGCTTCGCGCTGATCTCATTCTCGAACTCGATCGTGATCGCTTCCGAATGGCCGACGAACACGGGCACGCGCACGCAGGTCGCGACCACCTTGATCTTGGGATCGAGGATCTTCTTGGTCTCGACGACCATCTTCCACTCTTCCTTGGTAAAGCCGTCGTCGAGGAACTTGTCGATGTGCGGGATCACGTTGAACGCGATCTGCTTGGTGAACTTCTTGGGCTCGGCCTGGTCGCCGACGAAGATGTTGCGGCTCTGCTCGAACAGCTCGTCCATGCCGACTTTGCCCGCGCCGGACACCGACTGATAGGTCGACACCACAACGCGCGTGATCTTCGCCGCATCGTGCAGCGGCTTGAGCGCGACGACCATCTGCGCGGTCGAGCAGTTGGGATTGGCGATGATGTTGCGGCGGGTGTAGCCATCGATCGCCTCGGGGTTCACCTCGGGCACGATCAGCGGCACGTCCGGGTCCATGCGGTACAGGGACGAATTGTCGATCACCGTGCAGCCCGCGGCGGCGGCCTTAGGCGCGTAGATCGCGGTCGCCTCGGATCCGATCGCGAACAGCGCGATATCCCAGCCGGTCCAGTCGAAATGCTCGATGTTCTGGACCTTGAGCATGCGGTCGGTCTCGCCGAACTCGATCATGTCGCCCTGGCTGCGCGCCGACGCGAGCACGGCGATGTCGTCGAGCGGAAACTCTCGCTCGGCGAGGATGTTGAGCATTTCGCGGCCCACATTGCCCGTGGCTCCGGCGACGACGACACGATAACCCATGGTCGATTTTCCTTCATTCGCCTCGTTGCTCCGGAAGGGGACCGGAAGCGAGGGTGTCCAGACATGCAAACGGCCGGTCTCCGTTGGGAGCCGGCCGCTTGCGAGGTTCTTTGCGGAAGTGCCTGGGATCAGGCTTCCTTGGCCTCGGCGGCCGGGCGGTTGTCGCGGCGCTCTGCAATTCGCGCCGATTTGCCGGTGCGACCGCGCAGGTAGTAGAGTTTCGCGCGACGAACGACGCCCTTGCGGACGACCTCGATCGATTCGATGTTCGGCGAGTAGAGCGGGAAGACGCGCTCGACGCCCTCGCCGAAGCTGATCTTGCGGACGGTGAACGAGGAGCCCATGCCCTTGTTCGCGCGCGCAATGCACACGCCTTCATAGGCCTGGACGCGAGTGCGCTCGCCTTCGACGACCTTGACGCCGACCTTCAGCGTGTCGCCGGGGCGGAATTCCGGAATCTTGCGGTTGGCGGTCAGCTTGGCGATCTGCTCCGCCTCGATCTGCTGGATGAGGTTCATCTCATCTAGTCCTTCTTCTTCGCGCCGCGCGCCAGAGGGAGATCGGCCCGAGCGCCCTCGTGGCGCTCCCAAAGGTCCGGCCTCCTTAGCCTTGTGTCGGTCTCGGCCTGCAGCTTGCGCCACGCCTCGATCCGCGCATGATCCCCAGATCGCAGCACCTCGGGAATCGTGCGCCCCTCCCACATCTGCGGTCGGGTATAGTGCGGATATTCGAGGAGGCCGCTTTCGAAGCTTTCCTCGTCCCCGCTGGAAGGCGCGCCCATTACGCCGGGAAGCAGGCGAATGCAAGCATCGAGCAGAACCAGCGCGGCCATCTCGCCGCCTGACAATATATAGTCGCCGATCGAGACTTCTTCGATGGCGCGCGCCTCGAACAAGCGCTGGTCGACACCCTCGAACCGACCGCACAGAATGATCGCTCCGGGTCCGGCGGCAAGGCGGCGGACGCGCGCCTGGCTCAGCGGCTGCCCGCGCGGCGTCATCGCAAGCAGCGGCAGGGCAGGGCGCCGCTCGACCGCACCGTCGATCGCGCGGGCGAGCACGTCGGCGCGCATCACCATCCCGGCGCCGCCGCCGGCGGGCGTGTCGTCGACCGAGCGATGCTTGTCGGTCGCGAAATCGCGGATCTGGATGGGCTCGCACGACCACTTCCCCTCGGCCAGCGCCCGGCCGGCGAGGCTGGCGCCGAGCGGGCCGGGAAACATCTCGGGATAGAGCGTGAGAATCGTGGCGGTGAAGGTCATAAGGGTTGTGTCCAGTTCTCGACCTTGAGCCCCGGGACGTCGGTGAAATCGCCCTCGTTGTTGGTGACGATCGTCGCGTCGAGGCTCAGCGCGTGCGCGGCGAGCAGGCGATCGAAGCGCACCCGCTTGAAGGGTAGCTTCGCGAAAGTGCGCGCCGCCGTCTCGTCGAACGGGATCAGCGGGATCACGGCGAGGAAGGCGTCCAGAATTTCCGGCGGGGGCGGCTTGCTGCGCTCGGTCCCGATGGCGATCTCGGCAAAACTGATCGCCGAGATCGCGATATCACCGGGCTCGCACTCCTCCATGCGAGCGGTGAGCGCCAAATGGCATGGATCGCGCAATCGGCGCCGATCAGATACAGGGTCACGCCTCGCCATTGTCCCGGGCTGGCCGCTCGGCGGCGAGCCGACGCGCGATCATGCTCGGCCGCTCTTCGAAATCCTCGCGCGGTGCCAGCTTTAGCCACGGCGCCTTGCCGGCGAAGCCGCTGATGTCGAGCTTTCTTTTCGGCGCCTCGACGGGTTCGAAGGTGAACTTCGAATGCTCCTCGCGCACGATCATCTCGGTGCCTTCCTTCAGGCCGAGCGCCTTCGGTAGGCGTAGCGCCAGCGAATTGCCCGACTTGAACACCTTGGCGCGATATTCATCGCTCATCACGTATCCGTATATACATCACGTATATACGTCTGCAGCGATGCCGGTGCCAGCCCTCAGTGCAGCGTGGAAATGCCCGGCGCGGCGGTGTTGGCGGCCAGCGTCACGCCGCTACCATGCGCCGGCTCGTTATAGACGAAGCCGGAGACCGGATAGGAGGTGAGGCCGATGCCATGCATCGGGGCGTACCAGACGCGCACCCGGCTCCAGTCGTTGTTGGCCGAGGTGTCGACCGCGAGGACGTTCTCCTCGACCTGGCCGCGGCGGCCGTTGATGATCGACCAGTTGGCATGGGTAATGCGGATGGTGCGCGCATCGACGATCTGGCTGACCATCGCCACGTGGCCGACGCGCATCGAGCCGTGGGCCTTCATTACCATCACCGATCCAACGCGCGGTTCCGCTCCGCGCGCGTATTTGCCGGCAGCCTGGTCCCACCAAGTGTGCGCATTGCCGTAAATCTCGATGCCGGAGACCATCCGCGCGAACGGGACGCACGTCCCGCTATAGGTGTAGCTCGCCGAGGCAGGCGAAATCGAAGCGAGCGCCAAAAAGGCAAACGTCATGGAACCGAGCAGAGCCCGTGCGAGTTTCCGCATCTGGATCAAACCCCCTAGCGACCTGTGTGGGGGGCTTAGACGCCACAATCCTTAACGGGGAACCCCTGCGATCCCCCGCGCGGCTATCCTTGCGGCCAATAGAGCCGCCGCACGGATGAGCCGAGTATTGCGGTGCAGCATAACCAAATGGGTGTTTCATTTCATCGGCGGATTCGCTCGGCTGGTCGTCCAGGCGTCGCCAGTCGATCCAGAAAAGCGCTCCGAATCACGAATGCGCTAAAAAGATGGCCGGGACGCGAGGGGAAGCGTCCCGGCCAGTTTATCGCGTCGCGGCAGGAGAGGTGCCGCAGCCTGTCGGTGCGAGAGGGATGCTCGGCGACCGACGTAAGGCGAATAATGCGAATGAGTTGCAAGAGCAAGTCATTTTATCGAGCGTCGGACTCCTCCCGACGCTAACGATGCTTAGACGCTCGACCGGCCCGATGCGGCGGGTTAAGGACGCGGCGAGAGAGTGGCGGCGTCGGACGCGCCGAATTCGTGGTGTCCCTTGCGCGGGCCGCCAAAGGTATCGTCGCGGGGTCGGGTCATTCGATGAATCTGGTGCAGAAGCTGGCGGATCGGACTGCGGTCCTCTTTCTCGGTGTCGCTGCAGGATGTGCCATAGGCTACGCCTTCAGCGGCGGACGCGAGATCGGAGCTCCCCTTGCATCGATGCCGCCCGCCGAGGCGCCGGTGACGACAGCGGGCGATCGACCGGCCGATATCGAATGCGCGATGCCGTTCAGCCAGCGATTGCTCGACACGGTCGCGCGCGGGGAGCGGGTGAGGGTCGGCGTGTTCGGTGACAGCTTCGGAGATGGCGTCTGGTCGGCGCTCTACCGCCTGCTGCCGAAGTCACGGAACTATGAGGTGGTCAAGTTCAGCCAGCAATCGACCGGCTTTACTCGATATGGGAGCCTCAACCTCGAGGAGCATACCGCGCAGCAGATCGCCGGAGATCCGATCGACATCGCCGTGATCAACTTCGGAGCCAACGATACGCA
>Ga0207668_10001244_pt1 | contig 15180 bp, 25 predicted proteins | sample KBSS43metaG_FD_184323 | JGI IMG/M metagenome (GOLD analysis project Ga0207668, IMG submission 184323) | Switchgrass rhizosphere microbial communities from Kellogg Biological Station, Michigan, USA - KBS S4-3 metaG (SPAdes) (version 2) | ecosystem: Host-associated > Plants > Roots > Rhizosphere... | reverse complement strand
AGCCGGACGAGGACTGACCCGCCGCCGCCGGCACGCTCGCGTACCCGGACGGTCGGTTCGCGTACCCGGAGCGTCGGCTCGCGTACCCGGAGGGTCGGCCGGTGAGCCGACTGTCCCGGTACGCGACCCGACCGTCCGGGTACGCGAACCGACCGTCGGAGTACGCGAGCCGACCGCGGCAGGCGGGCCCGGCCTGGGAACATTCCCGAGGCGGGCAGTGTTGTAGAGGGGCGTGCCGCGTGCGGCAGGCCCGGAAAACGCGGGCCGGGGCCGTACCCCGCGCACCGGCGCGTCCGGACTCCGGAACATCCGACGTTCCGTCGCTGTTGAGCGGTAGGCTGGAGGTTCGTCGACCTTCGGACCCCCCGCCGCGCTCCGTCCGGATCCGGGCGGGTATCTTTGGAGACCGTGCCCGGCATGCGTCGGGCCGCTCCGCGTGCCGTGCGCATGGGCGGGGTGCTCCGGCACCTGGTCACCGGCTTCGGCAGGTCGGGGTTCCGACGGAAATCCCTCCGGGAAGTTACCGGTCGTCAGACCGTGACGCGGGCCGACACGCCCGACCGCGGGGGCCGGTGAAGACACGAAGAAGCAGATCACGACAGGAAGCTGGTCCATTGCCCACGATCCAGCAGCTGGTCCGCAAGGGCCGCCAGGACAAGGCTGCCAAGCAGAAGACCGCGGCCCTCAAGGGGAGCCCGCAGCGGCGTGGCGTGTGCACTCGCGTGTACACCACGACCCCCAAGAAGCCGAACTCGGCGCTGCGCAAGGTCGCGCGTGTGAAGCTGACCAGCGGCATCGAGGTCACCGCCTACATCCCCGGTGAGGGCCACAACCTGCAGGAGCACTCGATGGTGCTCGTGCGTGGTGGTCGTGTGAAGGACCTTCCGGGTGTCCGTTACAAGATCATCCGCGGTTCTCTCGACACCCAGGGTGTGAAGAACCGTAAGCAGGCGCGCAGCCGGTACGGCGCGAAGAAGGAGAAGAGCTAATGCCCCGCAAGGGTCCGGCCCCCAAGCGGCCGCTGATCTCCGACCCCGTCTACGCCTCCCCGCTGGTCACCCAGCTGGTGAACAAGGTGCTGAAGGACGGTAAGCGGTCCCTGGCCGAGCGCATCGTCTACGGCGCGCTCGAAGGCGCTCGCGAGAAGACGGGCACCGACCCGGTCGTCACGCTGAAGCGCGCCCTCGACAACGTGAAGCCCACCATCGAGGTGAAGAGCCGCCGCGTCGGTGGTGCCACCTACCAGGTGCCGATCGAGGTCAAGCCGGGTCGCTCCACCACCCTGGCGCTGCGCTGGCTGGTCTCCTTCTCGCAGGCCCGCCGCGAGAAGACGATGATCGAGCGCCTGCAGAACGAGCTCCTCGACGCGTCCAACGGCCTCGGGGCCAGCGTGAAGCGCCGCGAGGACACGCACAAGATGGCCGAGTCCAACCGGGCCTTCGCGCACTACCGCTGGTGATGACCGCCCGGCTGTCGATCAAGCCATGCCGGGCCCCAAGCTTGAGAACAGGGGAACACTCTCGTGGCACGTGACGTGCTGACCGACCTGAACAAGGTCCGCAACATCGGCATCATGGCCCACATCGACGCCGGCAAGACGACCACCACCGAGCGGATCCTGTTCTACACCGGGGTCAACTACAAGATCGGTGAAGTCCACGACGGCGCCGCCACCATGGACTGGATGGAGGAGGAGCAGAAGCGGGGTATCACCATCACCTCGGCTGCGACCACCACCTTCTGGGACGACCACCAGATCAACATCATCGACACCCCGGGCCACGTCGACTTCACCGTCGAGGTGGAGCGCAACCTCCGGGTGCTCGACGGCGCGGTCGCGGTGTTCGACGGCAAGGAAGGCGTCGAGCCGCAGTCCGAGCAGGTCTGGCGGCAGGCGGACAAGTACGACGTCCCGCGCATCTGCTTCGTCAACAAGATGGACAAGCTCGGCGCGGACTTCTACTACACGGTCAAGACGATCATCGACCGTCTCGGCGTCCGGCCGCTGGTCATCCAGCTGCCGATCGGTGCCGAGAACGACTTCGAAGGCGTCGTCGACCTGGTCCGCATGAAGGCGCTGACGTGGCGTGGCGAGGTGCAGAAGGGCGAGGACTACTCGATCGAGGAGATCCCGGCCGAGCTCGCCGACAAGGCGGCCGAGTACCGCGAGAAGCTGATCGAGACCGTCTCCGAGGCAGACGACACGCTGATGGAGAAGTTCCTCGAGGGTGAGGAGCTGACGGAGGCCGAGATCAAGTCCGGCATCCGGAAGCTCACCATCACCAGCCAGGTCTTCCCGGTGCTGGCCGGTTCCGCGTTCAAGAACAAGGGCGTGCAGCCCATGCTCGACGCGGTCGTCGACTATCTGCCGACCCCGCTGGACGTCCCGGCCGTCGAGGGCCTGCTGCCCGACGGCGAGACCGTGGTGTCCCGCAAGGCGTCGGTCGACGAGCCGTTCGCCGCGCTCGCGTTCAAGATCGCCGCGCACCCGTTCTTCGGCAAGCTGACCTACATCCGGGTGTACTCGGGCAAGGTCGCCGCCGGCGCTCAGGTCATCAACGCGACCAAGGAGCGCAAGGAGCGCATCGGGAAGATCTTCCAGATGCACTCCAACAAGGAGAACCCGGTCAACGACGCCCAGGTCGGCCACATCTACGCGGTCATCGGGCTGAAGGACACCACCACGGGTGACACCTTGGCGGACCCGCAGAACCCGATCGTGCTCGAGTCGATGACGTTCCCCGAGCCGGTCATCCGGGTCGCGATCGAGCCGAAGACGAAGGCCGACCAGGAGAAGCTGTCCCTGGCGATCCAGAAGCTGGCCGAAGAGGACCCGACGTTCCAGGTCAAGCTGGACGAGGACACCGGCCAGACGATCATCGCGGGCATGGGCGAGCTGCACCTCGAGGTGCTGGTGAACCGGATGAAGTCCGACTACAAGGTCGAGGCGAACATCGGTAAGCCGCAGGTCGCCTACCGCGAGACGATCAAGAAGACGGTCGAGAAGCTCGACTACGTCCACAAGAAGCAGACCGGTGGTTCCGGCCAGTTCGCGAAGGTCATCGTGAAGCTGGAGCCGCTCGAGCGCACCGACGGCGCGCTCTACGAGTTCGACAACAAGGTGTCCGGTGGCCGCGTGCCGCGGGAGTACATCCCGTCGGTCGACGCGGGCGCGCAGGACGCGATGCAGTACGGCGTCCTGGCCGGCTACCCGCTCGTCGGGTTGAAGTTCACCCTGTTGGACGGTGCCTACCACGAGGTCGACTCTTCGGAGATGGCGTTCAAGATCGCCGGTTCCATGGCGATGAAGGAAGCCGCGAAGAAGGCTCACCCGGTGATCCTGGAGCCGATGATGGCGGTCGAGGTGACCACGCCCGAGGACTACATGGGTGACGTCATCGGTGACCTCAACTCCCGCCGTGGTCAGATCCAGGCCATGGAGGAGCGGGCGGGCATCCGCGTCGTGAAGGCGCTGGTCCCGCTGTCGGAGATGTTCGGCTACGTCGGCGACCTGCGGTCCCGCACCCAGGGCCGGGCGAACTACTCCATGTTGTTCGACTCCTACGCCGAGGTTCCCGCGAACGTCGCGAAGGAAATCATCGCGAAGGCGACGGGGGAGTAACTCCCCCACCGCGCGCGGGCATTAAGGGACTCTCCTGAACGTCCGCTAGCACCGACGAAGGAACATTCGGGGGGCGGCAGCCACGCTGCCCCCCGAGCACAAAGCGAAATCAGTCCAGGAGGACATTCCAGTGGCGAAGGCGAAGTTCGAGCGGAGCAAGCCGCACGTCAACATCGGGACCATCGGTCACGTCGACCACGGCAAGACCACGCTGACCGCGGCGATCACCAAGGTTCTGCACGACAAGTACCCGGATCTCAACGAGTCGCGTGCGTTCGACCAGATCGACAACGCGCCCGAAGAGAAGCAGCGCGGCATCACGATCAACATCTCGCACGTCGAGTACCAGACCGAGAAGCGTCACTACGCGCACGTCGACGCCCCCGGTCACGCGGACTACATCAAGAACATGATCACCGGTGCCGCCCAGATGGACGGCGCGATCCTGGTGGTCGCCGCGACCGACGGCCCGATGCCGCAGACCCGTGAGCACGTGCTGCTCGCCCGCCAGGTCGGCGTGCCCTACATCGTGGTCGCGCTGAACAAGGCCGACATGGTCGACGACGAGGAGATCCTCGAGCTCGTCGAGCTGGAGGTCCGCGAGCTGCTGTCCTCGCAGGAGTTCCCGGGCGACGACGCCCCGGTCGTGCGCGTTTCGGGCCTCAAGGCGCTCGAGGGCGACGAGAAGTGGGCCGAGGCCGTTCTCGAGCTGATGACCGCTGTCGACGACAACGTGCCGGACCCGGTGCGTGAGCTCGACAAGCCGTTCCTCATGCCGATCGAGGACGTCTTCACCATCACCGGTCGCGGCACCGTCGTCACCGGCCGCGTCGAGCGTGGCGTGGTCAACGTGAACGAAGAGGTCGAGATCGTGGGTATCCGCGAGAAGTCGACCAAGACCACCGTCACCGGTGTCGAGATGTTCCGCAAGCTGCTGGACCAGGGCCAGGCGGGCGACAACGTCGGCCTCCTCGTCCGCGGTATCAAGCGCGAGGACGTCGAGCGCGGCCAGGTCGTCGTGAAGCCGGGCACCACCACCCCGCACACCGAGTTCGAGGGCCGGGTCTACATCCTGTCCAAGGACGAGGGTGGCCGTCACACGCCGTTCTTCAACAACTACCGCCCGCAGTTCTACTTCCGCACCACGGACGTGACCGGCGTCGTGACCCTCCCCGAGGGCACCGAGATGGTCATGCCGGGCGACAACACGGACATCAGCGTCGTGCTGATCCAGCCGATCGCCATGGACGAGGGTCTGCGTTTCGCCATCCGCGAGGGTGGCCGGACCGTCGGCGCGGGCCAGGTTACCAAGATCAACAAGTGATTCGACGCCCCGCCTGGGGCTAATACACCCCCGGGTCAGGGGCGTCAAATCACGTGTGCGACACTATTCAGGTTGCTCGTCCTGGGGCGGCCGATCCATCGGGTTCTACCCGACAGGGTCCGGCCGCCCCGGTGCGAGTGGCCACGGTCCGCGGAGCATCTCCCCTTCGGGTGAGGCGAGCGGGCAAGGGCAGTGGGACGACAGTGCTTGCAAAAGCGGTGCCGGCTCATCGCCTCCTCACGTTGAGGAAGACCAGGCAAGACGACGATCCCACGGGATCCGTCTGTGCGTCGGGCGCGACACGCCCGACCGCGTGGACCGGGGACAGGGCCGTTGAACTGCGGAAACCCAGGCCGAGGTGGCAACACCGAGCCGGGTTTGTGAGATAGCGGCACGAGACGACAAGGAACGAGCAGCCACCATGGCGGGACAGAAGATCCGCATCCGGCTCAAGGCCTACGACCACGAGGCGATCGACACCTCGGCGCGCAAGATCGTGGAAACGGTCACGCGCACCGGTGCCCGGGTTGTCGGGCCGGTGCCGCTGCCCACCGAGAAGAACGTTTACTGCGTCATCCGCTCGCCGCACAAGTACAAGGACTCGCGCGAGCACTTCGAGATGCGCACGCACAAGCGTCTGATCGACATCCTCGACCCGACGCCGAAGACGGTCGACGCGCTCATGCGCATCGACCTGCCGGCGAGCGTCGACGTCAACATCCAGTAAGCGTTGGGCGAGCGGCGGAGATAAGAGACTCATGTCTGACAGGCAGATGAAGGGCATCCTGGGCACCAAGCTCGGCATGACCCAGGTCTTCGACGAGCAGAACCGGATTGTCCCGGTCACCGTCGTCAAGGCCGGTCCGAACGTGGTCACCCAGGTTCGGACCCAGGACAAGGACGGCTACACGGCCGTGCAGCTGGCGTTCGGCGCGGTCGACCCGCGCAAGGTGAACAAGCCGCGCACGGGCCACTTCGACAAGGCGGGCGTGACGCCGCGCCGGTTCCTCGCCGAGCTGCGCACCACCGACGCCGAGACCTACGAGGTCGGCCAGGAGATCACCGCCGAGGTGTTCGCCGCCGGCGTCGAGGTCGACGTGACCGGTACCAGCAAGGGCAAGGGCTACGCGGGCGTCATGAAGCGCCACGGCTTCAAGGGCCAGGGCGCGAGCCACGGTGCCCAGGCCGTGCACCGCAAGCCGGGTTCCATCGGTGGCTGTGCCACCCCCGGCCGCGTCTTCAAGGGCCTGCGCATGGCGGGCCGGATGGGCAACGACCGGGTCACCACGCAGAACCTGACCGTGCACGCCGTGCGTGCCGACGACGGCCTGCTGCTGATCAAGGGCGCTGTGCCCGGTCCCAAGGGCGGCGTGCTGTTCGTTCGCAGCGCCGCGAAGGGTGGTAACTCCGAATGACAAGCGTCGAGCTGAAGACACCGGCCGGTAAAGCCGACGGCACCGTGGACCTCCCCGAGGAGATCTTCGACGTGCAGGCCAACGTCGCGCTGATGCACCAGGTCGTGGTGGCCCAGCAGGCCGCCGCGCGCCAGGGCACGCACGACACCAAGACCCGCGGTGAAGTCCGCGGTGGTGGCAAGAAGCCGTACCGGCAGAAGGGCACCGGTCGCGCCCGCCAGGGTTCGACCCGCGCCCCGCAGTTCGTCGGCGGTGGCGTCGTCCACGGCCCCACGCCGCGTGACTACTCCCAGCGCACCCCGAAGAAGATGAAGGCCGCCGCCCTGCGTGGCGCCCTCTCCGACCGGGCGCGCGCCGGCCAGCTGCACATCGTCACCGAGCTGGTGTCCGGTGAGAAGCCGTCGACCAAGGCCGCCAAGAGCGTGCTCGCCGCGGTGACGCAGGCGAAGCGCGTGCTCGTGGTGCTGCACCGGGACGACGAGTACAGCTGGGTTTCCCTGCGGAACCTGCCCGAGGTGCACCTGCTCTGGGCGGACCAGCTCAACACCTACGACGTGCTGGTCAACGACGACGTCGTGTTCACCAAGGCCGCGTACGACGCGTTCGTCGCCGGCCCCGTCCGCGGCAAGGCCGTCAAGGCTTCCGCGCGGTCGGGCGAGGTCACGGAAGGGAGTGACGAGAAGTGAGTTCGGTCGCCATTCCGGACCCCCGCGACATCCTGCTCGCGCCGGTCATCTCCGAGAAGTCCTACGGGCTGCTCGAGGACCACAAGTACACGTTCATCGTCCGCCCGGACGCCAACAAGACCCAGGTCAAGATCGCGGTCGAGAAGGTGTTCGGCGTCAAGGTGGTCAGTGTCAACACGGCCAACCGCAAGGGCAAGCGTAAGCGGACTCGCGCCGGCTTCGGCAAGCGCAAGGACACCAAGCGCGCCATCGTGACTCTTTCGCCTGAGAGCAAGGCGATTGAGATCTTCGGCGGACCCACCGCGTAAAGGACTGAGCTGACAATGGGCATCCGCAAGTACAAGCCGACGACCCCCGGTCGTCGCGGTTCGAGCGTCTCGGACTTCGCCGAGATCACCCGTTCCACTCCGGAGAAGTCGCTGCTGCGTCCGCTGAGCGGATCGGGCGGTCGTAACTCGTCCGGCAAGATCACCACCCGGCACAAGGGTGGCGGCCACAAGCGTGCTTACCGCGTCATCGACTTCCGTCGCCACGACAAGGACGGCATCCCGGCCAAGGTCGCGCACATCGAGTACGACCCCAACCGCACCGCGCGCATCGCGCTCCTGCACTACGCCGACGGCGAGAAGCGCTACATCATCGCGCCGGAGAAGCTGAAGCAGGGCGACACCGTCGAGAACGGCCCCCGGGCCGACATCAAGCCGGGCAACAACCTGCCGCTCCGCAACATCCCGGTCGGCACCGTGATCCACGCGATCGAGCTCCGCCCCGGTGGCGGCGCGAAGATGGCGCGGTCCGCGGGCGCGAAGGTGCAGCTCGTCGCCAAGGACGGTCCGTACGCCCAGCTGCGTCTCCCCTCGGGCGAGATCCGCAACGTGGACGTCCGCAACCGCGCCACGGTCGGCGAGGTCGGCAACTCCGAGCACGCCAACATCAACTGGGGCAAGGCCGGCCGTAACCGCTGGCGGGGCAAGCGTCCCACCGTCCGTGGTGTCGTCATGAACCCGGTCGACCACCCGCACGGTGGTGGTGAGGGTAAGACCTCCGGTGGTCGCCACCCGGTCAACCCGAACGGTAAGCCCGAGGGTCGCACGCGCCGCCGCAAGGCATCCGACGCGATGATCGTCCGCCGTCGCCGTACCGGCAAGAACAAGCGCTGAGCAGGAGGTAGAAGAACATGCCACGTAGCCTCAAAAAGGGCCCCTTCGTGGACGACCACCTGCTCAAGAAGGTGGACGTTCTCAACGAGTCGGGCAAGAAGACCGTGATCAAGACTTGGTCGCGGCGCTCCACGATCATCCCGGATTTCCTGGGTCACACGATCGCGGTGCACGACGGCCGCAAGCACGTCCCGGTGTTCGTCACCGAGGCGATGGTGGGTCACAAGCTGGGCGAGTTCGCCCCGACGCGGACCTTCAAGGGCCACATCAAGGACGACCGCAAGTCGCGCCGCCGCTGAGCGGGCACGAAACCAGACAGAGGAAGTAGCGATGAACGCCCAGAACGACGCGACGACCGAGGCTGAACTGCCTACGGCGTACGCGCGGGCTCGCTTCGTCCGGGACTCGCCGACCAAGGTGCGCCGGGTGATCGAGCTCATCAAGGGACGTAGCGCCGCCGACGCTTTGGCCGTGCTCCGGTTCGCCCCGCAGGCGGCCAGCGAGCCGGTCGCGAAGGTGCTCGCCAGCGCCGTGGCCAACGCCGAGAACAACCTTCAGCTTGACCCGGACACGCTCTGGATCAAGAACGCATACGCCGACGAGGGCCCCACCCTCAAGCGCATCCGTCCGCGGGCCCAGGGCCGCGCGTACCGGATCCGCAAGCGGACCAGCCACATCACCGTCGAGGTGGAGTCGCGTCCGGCCGTCGCGCAGAAGGCTCAGAGCAAGAAGAAGGCAGGTGGCCGGTAGTGGGCCAGAAGATCAACCCGCACGGTTTCCGCCTGGGTATCACCACGGACTGGAAGTCGCGCTGGTACGCCGACAAGCAGTACGCCGAGTACGTGGCCGAGGACGTCAAGATCCGCAAGCTGCTGGCGACGGGCATGGAGCGCGCCGGCATCTCCAAGGTCGAGATCGAGCGCACCCGTGACCGCGTCCGCGTCGACATCCACACCGCCCGGCCGGGCATCGTCATCGGCCGCCGCGGCGCGGAGGCCGACCGGATCCGCGGCGCGCTGGAGAAGCTGACCAAGAAGCAGGTCCAGCTGAACATCCTCGAGGTCAAGAACCCCGAGGCCGACGCCCAGCTGGTCGCCCAGGCGGTCGCGGAGCAGCTCTCCAACCGCGTGGCGTTCCGCCGCGCGATGCGGAAGGCGATCCAGACCTCCATGCGCTCGCCGCAGGTCAAGGGCATCCGCGTGCAGTGCGGCGGTCGTCTCGGCGGTGCCGAGATGTCCCGCTCCGAGCACTACCGCGATGGCCGCGTCCCGCTGCACACGCTGCGTGCCGACATCGACTACGGCTTCTTCGAGGCCAAGACGACGTTCGGGCGCATCGGCGTCAAGGTGTGGATCTACAAGGGTGAGCTCGTCGGTGGCCTGAAGGCCCGCGAGGCCCGTGACGCCGCCGAGCGCGCGCCGCGTCGCGAGCGCAGCGACCGTCCGGCCCGCCCGCGTCGTTCCGGCGCCTCGGGCACGACCGCCACCTCGACCGAAGCCGGTCGCGCGGCCGCGGCCGCCACGACCGAGGCGGCCCCGGCCACCGAGACCGCAGAAAAGACGGAGGGCTGAGACGTGCTCATCCCGCGCAGGGTCAAGCACCGGAAGCAGCACTCCCCGAAGCGCCACGGCGCCGCCAAGGGTGGCACGAAGGTCAGCTTCGGCGAGTACGGCATCCAGGCGCTTGAGCACAGCTACGTGACGAACCGGCAGATCGAGTCCGCTCGTATCGCCATGACCCGTCACATCAAGCGTGGCGGCAAGGTGTGGACGACGATCTACCCGGACCGCCCGCTGACGAAGAAGCCGGCCGAGACCCGGATGGGTTCCGGTAAGGGTTCGCCCGAGTGGTGGATCGCCAACGTGAAGCCGGGTCGCGTGATGTTCGAGATCAGCTTCCCGAACGAGGAGACCGCCCGCGAGGCGCTCCGTCGCGCGATCCACAAGCTGCCCATGAAGTGCCGCATCGTGACCCGTGAAGGTGGTGAGTTCTGATGGCGAACGCAGGTGCTTTGGCATCGGAGCTGCGTGAGCTCACCGCGGAAGAGCTCGTCCTGCGTCTGAAGGAATACAAGGAGGAGCTCTTCAACCTCCGCTTCCAGATGGCGACCGGGCAGCTCGACAACAACCGCCGTCTGCGCACCGTCCGTACGGACATCGCGCGGATCTACACGGTCATGCGCGAGCGCGAACTCGGCCTGTCCGTTGCCCCCGACGCCGAGAGTGAAGGTGCCGCATGAGCGAGCCCACCACCGAGGAGACGTCGGCCCGGAACGACCGCAAGGTCCGCGAGGGCTACGTCGTCTCGGACAAGATGAACAAGACGATCGTGGTCGAGCTCGAGGACCGCAAGAAGCACCCCCGCTACTCGAAGGTCGTCCGCAGCACCTCCAAGGTGAAGGTGCACGACGAGAACAACGAGGCCGGCGAGGGCGACCGGGTTCTCCTGATGGAGACCCGGCCGCTGTCGGCGACGAAGCGGTGGCGCCTGGTGCAGATCGTGGAGAAGGCCAAGTAAGCAGGGCTCTCATCGAGAGTCTTTAGTTCCGCAAGGCTCGCCACTGTGAAACCTCACAAGCGGGCGAGAACCGGCGCGACATACAGGAGTTGACGTGATCCAGCAGGAGTCGCGGCTTCGGGTAGCCGACAACACGGGTGCGAAGGAAATCCTCTGCATCCGCGTTCTCGGTGGCTCCGGGCGGCGCTACGCCGGCATCGGCGACATCATCGTCGCCACCGTGAAGGACGCCATCCCGGCTGCCGGGGTGAAGAAGGGCGACGTCGTCAAGGCTGTCATCGTCCGCACGGTCAAGGAGCGTCGTCGTCCCGACGGTTCCTACATCCGGTTCGACGAGAACGCCGCCGTGCTCATCAAGAACGACAACGAGCCCCGGGGCACCCGCATCTTCGGCCCGGTGGGCCGCGAGCTGCGCGACCGAAAGTTCATGAAGATCATTTCGCTCGCGCCGGAGGTGTTGTAAGTCATGAAGGTGAAGAAGGGCGACACGGTCGTCGTCATCGCCGGCAAGGACAAGGGCGCCAAGGGCAAGGTCATCCAGGCCTACCCCGAGCGCGACCGCGTGCTGGTCGAGGGCGTGAACCGGATCAAGAAGCACACGCGGATCACCCAGACCCAGCGCGGCGCGCAGTCCGGTGGCATCGTCACCCAGGAAGCCCCCATCCACGTCTCGAACGTGATGGTGGTCGACTCGGACGGCAAGCCGGCCCGGGTGGGTTACCGCATCGGCGAGGACGGCAAGAAGGTCCGGATCTCGCGCCGGAACGGTAAGGACATCTGATGACCACCGCAGAGAAGATCGCGCCGCGCCTCAAGGTGCGGTACCGCGAGGAGATCAAGGGCCAGCTGCAGGCGGAGTTCTCCTTCGCCAACGTCCACCAGATCCCGGGCGTCACGAAGGTCGTCGTGAACATGGGTGTCGGTGACGCCGCCCGTGACAGCAAGCTGATCGAAGGCGCGGTCCGTGACCTCGCCGCGATCACCGGCCAGAAGCCGGAGGTCCGGAAGGCCCGCAAGTCCATCGCGCAGTTCAAGCTGCGTGAAGGCCAGCCGATCGGCGCGCGCGTCACGCTGCGCGGCGACCGCATGTGGGAGTTCCTCGACCGCCTGCTGACCATCGCGCTGCCGCGTATCCGCGACTTCCGCGGGCTTTCGCCGAAGCAGTTCGACGGCCACGGCAACTACACGTTCGGTCTCAACGAGCAGTCGATGTTCCACGAGATCGACCCTGACGCCATCGATCGCCCGCGCGGCATGGACGTCACCGTCGTCACCACCGCCACGAACGACGACGAGGGCCGGGCGCTGCTGCGCAAGCTCGGCTTCCCGTTCAAGGAGAACTGAGCCGATGGCCAAGAAAGCCCTGGTCCACAAGGCCTCGAAGAAGCCGAAGTTCGCCGTGCGCGCCTACACCCGCTGCCAGCGGTGCGGCCGCCCGCACGCCGTGTTCCGCAAGTTCGGGCTCTGCCGGATCTGCCTTCGCGAGATGGCGCACGCGGGCGAGCTGCCCGGCGTCCGCAAGTCCAGCTGGTAAGAGCTTTTTTCTAAACTCCCACTTCGCCACAGGCCCCGCCCCTCTTTTTGGGGCGGGGAACCAGGGCGAGAAAGGTTGACAGGTCACCATGACGATGACCGACCCCATCGCAGACTTCTTGACGCGTCTGCGTAACGCGAACTCGGCGTACCACGACGAGGTCAAGCTCCCGCACTCGAAGCTCAAGGCGAACATCGCCGAGATCCTCAAGCGTGAGGGTTACATCGCGGGTTACCACGACGAGCCGGGCGAGAAGCACAAGAACCTCGTCGTCGAGCTCAAGTACGGCCCCAACCGTGAGCGGAGCATCGCCGGCCTGCGGCGCGTCTCCAAGCCCGGTCTGCGGATCTACGCCAAATCGACCGAACTGCCGTCCGTCCTCGGCGGCCTGGGCATCGCGATCATCTCGACGTCCGGTGGCCTGCAGACCGACCGTCAGGCCAAGCGCAACAGCGTGGGCGGCGAAGTCCTCGCCTACGTCTGGTAAGGGAAGGGGTACAGGCATGTCACGCATCGGAAAGCTGCCGGTCGCCGTCCCTGCCGGGGTCGAGGTGACCATCGATGGTCAGCAAATCAAGGTCAAGGGGCCCAAGGGCACCCTGGAGCACACCGTCGCCGAGCCGATCATCGTCGAGCGCGACGAAGACGGCACGCTGCTGGTGAAGCGCCCGGACGACGAGCGCACCTCCAAGGCGCTCCACGGGCTCACCCGTACACTGGTGAACAACCTCGTCGTCGGCGTCACCGCCGGCTACGAGAAGAAGATGGAAATCCACGGCGTGGGTTACCGCGTGCAGGCGAAGGGTTCGGACCTCGAGTTCGCTCTCGGTTACTCGCACCCGGTGAAGATCGAGGCCCCGGAGGGCATCACCTTCAAGGTGGAGACCCCGACCCGGTTCTCGGTCTCCGGCATCGACAAGCAGAAGGTCGGCCAGATCTCGGCCGTCATCCGCAAGCTGCGGCGCCCCGACCCCTACAAGGGCAAGGGCCTGCGCTACGAGGGTGAGAAGATCCGCCGCAAGGTCGGAAAGACGGGTAAGTGATCATGAGCGACACGACTACGAAGCGCAAGCCGGTGGGCAAGGACAGCTCGACCCGCCGCCGCGTCGCGAAGGCCCGTCGGCACTTCCGGCTCCGCAAGAAGGTCTCGGGCACGGACCAGCGTCCGCGCTTGGTCGTCAAGCGGTCTTCGCGGCACATCGCCGTGCAGGTCATCGACGACCTCGTCGGCCACACGCTGGCGTCGGCGTCCACCCTCGAGGCGGACGTGCGGGCGCTGGACGGCGACAAGAAGGCCAAGGCCGCCAAGGTCGGGGAACTCGTCGCGGCCCGTGCCAAGAACGCCGGGATCTCGGCTGTGGTGTTCGACCGTGGGGGCAACGCCTACCACGGCCGCATCGCCGCGCTCGCCGACGCCGCCCGTGAGGCGGGGTTGGAGTTCTGACGATGCAGAAGCTTGTTAACGGAAGGAATGCCTGATGCCGGGACGTACACGGCAATTCGGCGGCGGACAGGGCGGACCCGGCGGGCAGGGCGGCAACGACCGCAATGAACGTCGCGGTGGCGGCCGGGACCGGCGCGACAGCGGCCGTGGCGGGGCCGGCCAGGACAAGACCCCGCACCTCGAGAAGGTCGTGACGATCAACCGCGTCGCCAAGGTCGTCAAGGGTGGTCGTCGCTTCAGCTTCACCGCCCTGGTGGTCGTCGGCGACGGCGACGGTCAGGTCGGCGTCGGCTACGGCAAGGCCAAGGAAGTTCCCGCGGCGATCGCCAAGGGCGTCGAGGAAGCGAAGAAGAACTTCTTCCGCGTTCCGCGCGTCGGTGGCACCATTCCCCACCCGATCACGGGTGAGGAAGCCGCCGGTGTGGTCCTGCTCCGCCCGGCTTCCGCCGGTACCGGCGTCATCGCCGGTGGCCCGGTGCGTGCCGTGCTGGAGTGCGCGGGTGTCCACGACGTGCTGTCGAAGTCGCTCGGCTCCGACAACGCGATCAACATCGTGCACGCGACCGTGGCGGCCCTGAAGGGCCTGCAGCGTCCCGAAGAGGTCGCGGCCCGCCGCGGTCTCCCGCTCGAGGACGTCGCGCCGGCCCGGATGCTGCGCCAGCGCGCGGGGCAGGGAGTCTGACATGGCTGAGCTCAAGGTCACCCAGGTCAAGAGCAAGATCGGCACGAAGCACGCTCACCGCGAGTCGCTGCGCACCCTCGGGCTGCGCAAGATCCGCCAGAGCGTCGTGCGTGAAGACACCCCCCAGGTGCGCGGCCTGATCCACACCGTCCGCCACCTGGTGGAGGTCGAGGAGGTCAAGGCATGACGGCCATCAAGATCCACCACCTGCGTCCGGCTCCGGGCGCCAAGCGCGACAAGATGCGCGTCGGTCGTGGTGAGGGTTCGAAGGGCAAGACGGCCGGTCGCGGTACGAAGGGCACCAAGGCCCGGAAGAACGTGCCCGCCGGGTTCGAGGGTGGGCAGATGCCCATCCAGATGCGGCTCCCGAAGCTGCGTGGCTTCAAGAACCGCTTCCGCACCGAGTACCAGCCGGTGAACGTGGGCGACATCGCCCGCGTCTTCCCGGACGGCGGCCAGATCGGCGCCGAGGAGCTCGTCAAGGCCGGCCTGGTCCGCAAGGGCAAGCTGGTGAAGGTCCTCGGCAACGGCGACCTGAACGGCGTCAAGCTGGACATCACGGCGGACGCTTTCTCGGGTTCCGCCAAGGAGAAGCTCGAGGCGGCCGGCGGTTCGGCCACCACCAACTGAGCACCGCAGTACCCCGAAAGGCCCGTCTGGCTCTCGCCAGGCGGGCCTTTCGGCGTTTCCGGAGCTGCTTGTGGTGGTCGCGGCGCGGCGGGAGGATCGGCCTGGTGGACGTCGCCCCTCGGCCGGCCCGCGGCATGGCCTTCCTCGGTCCCGCGCTGGTCGTGCT
>Ga0207668_10001243_pt1 | contig 15180 bp, 16 predicted proteins | sample KBSS43metaG_FD_184323 | JGI IMG/M metagenome (GOLD analysis project Ga0207668, IMG submission 184323) | Switchgrass rhizosphere microbial communities from Kellogg Biological Station, Michigan, USA - KBS S4-3 metaG (SPAdes) (version 2) | ecosystem: Host-associated > Plants > Roots > Rhizosphere... | reverse complement strand
CGCCGACGAATCGGCGCATGTCGCCGCCGATCTCGACCGGCTGGTCGGCCGTTTCGACATGGTCAATCTGAAGCTCGACAAGACCGGCGGCCTGACCGAGGCGATCCGCTTCGCCGCGCGCGCCGAGGCGCTGGGGCTCGGCCTGATGGTCGGCTGCATGGAGGGCACCTCGCTCGGCATGGCGCCGGCGCTGCTGCTGGCGGGCAGCGCGCCGGTGGTGGACCTGGATGGGCCGCTGCTGATTGGCAGCGACCGGGCGCATGGCCTCGTCTACCGCGACGGCATCGTCGAGCCGCCGGTTCCCGAACTCTGGGGCTGAGTGGCGCAAGAAGCTCCGGGTCAGCGCGGTCGCGGTCAGGCGCTTGTGCCGCCCGCTCAGCTGCGCAGCCGGTAACCGGTGCGGAAGATCCAGGCGATAAACCCGGTGCAGCCGGCCATGAAGGCCAGGGTCAGGCCGACGCAGATGCGGATGTCGACGTCGGAGCTGCCGAAGAAGCACCAGCGGAAGCCGTTCACCAGATAGACGATCGGGTTGAACAGGGTCAGCGCGCGCCACGAATCGGGCAGCATATCGATCGAGTAGAAGGTGCCGCCGAGGAAGGTGAGGGGGGTGATCACCATCAGCGGCACGATCTGCAGCTTCTCGAAGCCGTCGGCCCACAGGCCGAGGATGAAGCCGAACAGGCAGAAGCTGACCGCGATCAGCAGCAGGAAGCCCGCTGCCCAGACCGGATGGGCGATCTCGAACGGGACGAAGAAGCGTGCGGTGGCGAGGATGATGAGGGCCAGGATCACCGACTTGGTCGCCGCCGCGCCGACATAGCCGATCAGCGCCTCGACGATGCCGACCGGCGCGGTCAGGAGCTCGTAGATCGTGCCCGAGAAGCGCGGCAGGTAGATCCCGAAGGAGGCATTGGAGACGCTTTCCGACAGGATCGTCAGCATCATCAGCCCCGGAATGATGAACGCCGCGTAGGGCACGCCGTCGATGCTCTGCATCCGCCCGCCGATCGCCGAGCCGAAGACGATGAAGTACAGCGACGTCGTCAGCACCGGCGTCAGCAGGCTCTGGAACAGGGTCCGCCAGCTGCGCGCCAGCTCGAACGTATAGATCGCGGTGATCGCGTGGCGGTTCATGCGCGCCGCTCCACCAGGTCGACGAAGATGTCCTCCAGCGAGCTGCGCTTCGCATCCAGCGCGCGATAGTCGATGCCTTCCTCGTCGAGGCGGCGGACGAGGGCGGCGAGACCGCGCCGCTCGTTCTCGGCGGCATCGATCGTGTAGACGAGCGTCCTGCCTTCGTCGGCGAGCGTCACGGGCCAGTCGGCGAATGCCGCGGGCACCGCGTCGAGCGATGCCGCGAGGACGAAGCGCGCCTCGGTGCGGCCGAGCTTGGCAAGGAGGGTGGCCTTGTGCTCGACCAGCACGATCTCGCCCTTGTCGATCACGCCGATGCGGTCGGCCATCTCCTCCGCCTCCTCGATATAATGGGTGGTGAGGACGATGGTCACGCCCTGGTCGCGGAGCGCGCCGATCATCTTCCACATGTCGCGGCGCAGCTCGACATCGACGCCGGCGGTGGGCTCGTCGAGAAACAGCAGGTCGGGTTCGTGCGACAGCGCCTTGGCGATCAGCACGCGCCGCTTCATGCCGCCGGACAGCGCGCGGATCGGGGACTTGCGCTTGTCCCACAGGGACAGCGCGCGCAGCACCCGCTCGATCACAGCCGGGTCGCGCGGCTTGCCGAACAGGCCGCGCGAATAGGCAACGGTGTGGTCGACCTTCTCGAACATGTCGACCATCAGCTCCTGAGGGACCAGGCCGATGCGCGCGCGTGCGGCGCGCGGATTGGCGATGGCGTCGATGCCGTCGACCATGATCGATCCGCCGGTTGGCCGGACCAGCCCGCAGACGGCGCCGATCAGGGTGGTCTTGCCGGCGCCGTTGGGGCCCAGCAGCGCGAAGATCTCGCCGCGGTTGATGGTGAGGTCGACCGACTTCAGCGCCTGGAGGCCGCTGTCATAGGTCTTGGTGAGCTGGGAGAGCGCAAGGATCGGTGGCACGGGCCCGCACATGGTGGCTGGCGCGTCATTCGTCCAGACCGTCGCCGGCGGTTAGCGTCGGGGTAGATTTGGCTCTAGCCTCTCCGCATGATCCGTCGACTCGCCCTGATCGCGCTTTGCATCGCCGCCCCTGCCGTCGCCCAGGATGCTGCTCCCCCGGCTGCCGCCCCCGTCGAGGCCGCCGCGCCGCCTATGCCCCCCGCGCCGCCGGAGAAGAAATATGCGACGGTGCTGGTCCGCCTGACCACCGCGCTCGGCCCGATCGACGTCGCGGTGGAGACCGAACGGGCGCCGGTGACCGCCGGTAATTTCCTGAAATATGTCGATCAGAAGCGGCTGGACGGAACGACCTTCTACCGCGCGGTCAAGGTCGGCGAGGGCTATGGCCTGCTGCAGGGCGGGCTCAACAACGATCCGCGCAAGCTCCTCCCGCCGATCGCGCATGAGCCGACGACGAAGACCGGGCTCAGCCATGTCGATGGCGCAATCTCGATGGCGCGCAACGCGCCGGGCACCGCGGCGGGGGACTTCTTCATCGTCATCGGCGACCTCGTGTCGATGGATGCCGATCCCAAGGCGCCCGGCGACAATCTCGGCTTCGCGGTGTTCGGCAGGATCGCAGGCGGCATGGACCTTGTCCGCCGGATGCTCGACGGACCGACCTCGGCCACGCTCGGCGTCGGCGCGATGAAGGGTCAGATGCTGGTCACCCCGGTCAAGATCGTCACCGCGCGCCGGGTGCCGGTGGCACCCTGAGCGAAGACGGAGGGTCCTTCTTGCAGATCGGCTTTATCGGACTGGGGCAGATGGGGAGCGCCATCGCCGCCAACCTCGTCGCGGCGGGGCACGAGGTCACCGTCTGGAACCGCAGCCTCGACAAGGCGACCGCACTCGCCGCCGCCGGCGCCACGGTCGCGGGCAGCCCCGCCGAGGCCGCCGCCTGCCCGATCGTCGCGACGATGCTCGCCGACGATCGTGCGGTGGAGGCGGTGGTGTTCGGCGATGGCGGGCTGCTCGCCGCGCCGCAGCCGACGCTCCATGTTTCGCTCAGCACGATCGGCCTTGCGCTCGCCGATCGGCTCGACGCCGCCCATGCCGCGGCGGGTGGCGGCTATGTCTCGGCACCCGTCTTCGGCCGCCCGGCCGCGGCGGCGGAGGCGAAACTGTTCGTCGTCGCCGCCGGTCCGGCGGCGAGCCTCGCGCTCTGCCAGCCGCTGTTCGACGCGATCGGCCAGCGCAGCTTTCATGTCGGCGACCGGCCATCGCTGGCGAACGTGGTCAAGCTCTGCGGCAATTTCGCGATCATGTCGGTGATCGAGACGCTCGCCGAGGCGATGACCCTGGGCGAGAAGCATGGTCTTCCCAAGGCGGCGTTGCTGGAGGTGCTGACCGGCAGCCTGTTCGCGGCGCCGGTCTACCAGAATTACGGCCGGATGATCGTCGAGGAGAGCTACCGCCCGGCTGGCTTCACTGCCCCGCTCGGCCTCAAGGACATGAGCCTGGTCGCGGATGCCGCGACCGCCGCGCGGGTGCCGATGCCGATCCTCTCGCTGGTCCGCGACCGCCTGCTCGCGACGATCGCGCGCGAGGGCGACGACATCGACTGGGCGGGTATCGCCAGGGTCGTTGCGGACAACGCCGGCGGATGATGCAACAAAAAAGGCGGGGATCGCTCCCCGCCTTTCGTGTTTCTGGCTGATGCCGGACTTAGCGCTTCGAGAACTGGAAGCTGCGGCGGGCCTTCGCCTTGCCGTACTTCTTGCGCTCGACCGCGCGGCTGTCGCGGGTCAGGAAGCCGGCATGCTTGACGGGGGCGCGCAGGATCGGCTCGTAGCGGGTCAGCGCCTGGGCGATGCCGTGCTTGACCGCGCCGGCCTGGCCCGAAAGGCCGCCGCCGGTGACGGTGCAGACGACGTCGTACTGGCCCTCGCGGCCGGCGACGCCGAACGGCTGGTTGATCACCAGGCGCAGCGTCGGGCGAGCGAAGTAGATCTCCTGATCGCGGCCGTTGATCGTGATCTTGCCCGATCCCGGCTTCAGCCACACGCGGGCGACGGCGTCCTTGCGGCGGCCGGTGGCGTAGGCGCGGCCCTGCGCGTCGAGGATCTGCTCGCGCAGCGGCATCGTCGAGACGGGGGCCTCATAGGCCGGCGCGTCACCGGACGTGGTGGTGACGGGGGCTTCGGCCGAAGCGGCCGGGGCCTGCGCGCCGGTCAGCGCGGCGAGGTCGGAAAGCGACTGGCGGTTGTCGGACATTATGCGCCCACCTTGTTCTTGCGGTTCATGCCCGCGACGTCGAGGACCTGCGGATCCTGCGCGGTATGCGGATGCTCGGTACCCTTGAAGATGCGCAGGTTGCGCATCTGCTGGCGGCCAAGCGGGCCACGCGGGATCATCCGCTCGACGGCCTTCTCGAGCACGCGCTCGGGGAAGCGGCCCTCCAGCACCTTGGCGGCAGTGATTTCCTTGATGCCGCCGGCAAAGCCGGTGTGCTTGTAGTAGGTCTTCTGCGCCAGCTTGCGGCCGGTGAAGCGCACCTTGTCGGCATTGATGACGATGACGTTGTCACCGCAATCGATGTGCGGGGTGAAGCTCGGCTTGTGCTTGCCGCGCAGGATGTTGGCGATGATCGTGGCGACGCGACCGACAACCAGCCCGTCGGCATCGATCAGATGCCATTTCTTCTCGACGGTCGACGGGGTCGCCGACTTCGTCGTCTTCATGAGCGCCTTCATGGGTGCCTCGTTTCCATAAAACAACGGACGCCGCCCGTTTCCGGACGGCGCAGACGTGGGCCTAATGATGTCGAGGGGGTTCAGAGTCAAGCAAAAGCAGGCTTTTCTCGTGAGGTATTATAATACCTCTTGATTTAGGGAGTGCCGGAAAAGCGCCCTTTGTTGAGTACGACGGACTGACATGCCCCCGTCTTTCAGGCGAAGGTTTTATCTTTGGCGCCGCCCGAGCCGATGCGCCGCGGCGACGAGGGTTGCCAGCAGCAGGCAGGCGACCGCCTGATGGGTGACCGCGACATGCAGGTCGACGCCGGTCAGCAGCGTGGCGATGCCGAGGCCGATCTGCACGACGACCAGGGTCAGCGCGGCATGGCCGTAACCGGTGGCGCCGCGCCGTTGCGCATGGATCGTGAGTGCCACCACGCCAACGGCCACCACCCAGGCGAACCAGCGGTGGATGAACTGGACGACGATCGGGTTGTCGATGGCGTTGCGGACCACCGACCAGCCGGCATGCCAGCCGCCCGCCGGGAACAGGCCGCCGCCCATCGTCGGCCATTCGGCGAAAGCGAAGCCGGCATCGAGCCCGGCGGTGAGCGCGCCGAGCACAATCTGGAGCGCGAGCAGCAGGATCACGACCAGCGGCAGTCCGCGCAGCCGGGCCGGGCGTGATCCCGAGTCGCGGGCGAGCGCGAAGAGGTCGAGCGCGGTCCAGATCAGCCCGCAGAAGATGAACAGCGCCGCGGACAGGTGCGTGGCGAGGCGGATATGGCTGACATCGGGCCGGTCGATCAGCCCCGAGGCGACCATCCACCAGCCGATCGCCCCCTGCAGGCCACCGAGGGCCAGCAGCGCCACCAGCCGCGGCCCGTAGCCCCTCGGGATCGCCCGCCGCCACCAGAACCAGGCGAGCGGCAGCGCGAAGACGAGGCCGATGGTGCGGCCGATCAGGCGGTGAAGATATTCCCAGAAGAAGATGCTCTTGAACCCGGCGAGCGTCATGCCGCGGTTGATCTTCCGATATTCGGGCGTCGCCTTGTAGGCATCGAACTCGGCCTGCCACTGAGTCTCGTTCAGCGGCGGGATCGCGCCCGAGATCGGCTCCCAGCGGACCATCGACAGCCCCGATTCGGTCAGCCGGGTGATGCCGCCGACCACCACCATCAGGAACACCATCGCGGCGACGACGAGCAGCCAGCGCGCGATGCCGCGCGGCGCGGGGGTTCGATCAAGGGTACGGGCCATGGCCGGCGCCTATGCGCCCCACCCGCTACGCGGGCAATGGGCGCGAATTGCCACTTGAGGCGGGTCCGGTTGTGGCGGAGGAGGCGGCCGATGTCCGCGCCGTGCAAGACGCGGGGAAACGGAGACACATGATGCGCCTGCTGCCGCCGCTGATCGCGCTTGCCACCTCCACCGCCGCGATCGCGGCGCCGCCGGTCGATCCGGCGATGCTCGGCCGGATCAGCGAGGAGGGGTTCAACCACAGCCAGGTCGTCGACATCGCCGCCTATCTCGCCGACCAGATCGGCGGGCGGATGACCAACTCGCCGGCGATGCGCAAGGCGGAGGCATGGACGCAGGGCAGGTTCACCGACTGGGGCCTGAAGAACGTCCACACGGAAGGCTACGAATTCGGCCGGGGCTGGTGGATCGAGAGCGTATCGGTGCGGATGACCGCGCCGCGGCCGATCGTGCTGCGCGCGATCCCGGTGGCATGGTCGCAGCCGACCGCGGGTACGATCACCGCGCCGATCGTCGTCGCGCCGATCCGGAAGGTCGAGGACCTCGCCGCCTGGCGCGGCAAGCTCGCCGGCAAGATCGTGCTGACCACCTATCCCGAGGCGCCCAAGGAGCCGACGCGGATGCCGTTCCGGCGCTATTCTGCCGAGGACATCGCCAAGCTGGACGAATACCAGCAGCCGAGCTTCGATCCTGAAGACGTGAAGAAGGAGCTCAAGGAGTTCCAGCTCGCCCCCGCGATCGACGCCTTCCTCAAGGCCGAGGGTGCGCTTGCCGCGGTGCGGATGTCTTACAAGGAGAACGGTCTCGTCACCGGCGAGGGCTACAGCTTCAGGACCGGGCTCACCATGCCCGGCATCGAGGTCGCCGCGGAGGATTACCGCCGGCTTGCCCGGCTGGCGAAGGTCGGACCGGTCACGGTGGAGATCAACAGCAACGTCCATTTCGACGACCGCGACAGCAAGGCCTACAACGTCATCGCAGAGATCCCGGGCAGCGACCCCAAGGCGGGCTATGTCATGGCCGGCGCGCATCTCGACAGCTGGGTCGCCGCCGATGGTGCCGCCGACAACGGTGCGGGATCGGCGATGATCATGGAGGCGGCCCGGATTCTCGCCGCCACGGGCGTCAAGCCGAAGCGGACGATCCGCTTTGCGCTCTGGTCAGGGGAAGAACAGGGGCTGTTCGGATCGGCCGCCTATATCGACCAGCATCTCGCCCGCCGGCCCGTGCCGAGCGATCCGGCAGCGGCCGCGCTGGGACCTTACTTCGTGGACACCTGGCCGGTCACGCCGCTGCCAGGCTACAGGGACCTCGCCGCCTATTTCAACATCGACAACGGCTCGGGCAAGCTGCGCGGCATCTATGCCGAGGGCAATTACGGGGTGGTGCCGATCTTCCAGGAATGGCTCGCGCCCTTCGCCAGCATGGGGGCGGGGGCGGTCGTCGCCAAGCCGACCACCGGCACCGATCACGAGATGATGGAGCGGATCGGCCTGCCGGCGTTCCAGTTCATCCAGGACCCGCTCGACTACAGCCCGAACGTGCATCATTCGAGCCTCGACAGTTTCGATCACCTCCGGCCGGAGGACATGCGACAGGGATCGGTGATCCTGGCGACGATGCTGCTGGACGCCGCCAATGCCGAGAAGCCGCTTCCGGGCAAGCCGGTGCCGACCCAGCCGCAGCCGAGCGACCCGTTCAAATATGACGATCCGGCCGAGCGATGATCGATAGCCCTCCCCCGCGAGGGAGAGGGTATCGACGCCTCAGCTCCGCGGCGCGACGTCGAAGCGCAGGTCGCGCACCTCGCCATAGGCGATAGAGCAGGAGAAGCTGCCGATCTCGCGATAGCCGTCATAGCGGGTGTTGCCGGTATCAATGACGCCTTCGACCCGCCAGCCATCGCCCTCGCGGGTCACGCGGGTGATGTCGTTGACCTGCGCGGTCGGCGAGCGCTGGCCTTCGGCCTCGCGGCTGCAGATGTCGACCGCCTGGCCCTGCGTATCCGCGATCCGTGACGGCACCGCGGGAGGCGGCGGCGGCGGAGGCGGTGGGGCGGTGTATTCGGCGTCGTAGCGGCGGTCGTTGTTACGATCGACCGAGCTGGCGATCGCCACAGCCGCACCGCCGATGACGAGACCACCCAGCAGCGCGCCGAAGGTGCTGCCGCCGCCGCGATGATAGTGATGGCCCCAGCCATGGCCGCCATAATAGCGCGGGCGGGCGAGCGCGGGGCTCGCCGCACCGACCAGCATCGCTGCGGCGACGGTGCCGCTCACCAGACTGCGTGTCATGCCCATGATTCGTTTTCCTCGACCGGGAAAGACCGGAATGTGAGAGACTTGTGACATATTATCGCTGTCGTGGCGATGAACCGCGCGTGGCCGCGCGCGCTCATTGCGGGGCGTCGGGCACGGTCATGCCGGTGCCCTTGGCGGCGAAGGCATAGAGATCGGCATATTCCTCGATCTTCTTGTCGGTCGGCTTGCCGGCGCCGTGGCCGGCGCGCGTCTCGATGCGGATCAGGTGCGGTTTCGGCCCGATCTGCGCCGCCTGCAACGCGGCGGCATATTTGAAGCTGTGACCGGGGACGACGCGGTCGTCGGTATCGGCGGTGGTCACCAGGATCGCCGGATAGTCCTTGCCGGACTGGATGTTGTGGTAGGGCGAGTAGGCGCGCAGCGCCTTCCAGTCGGCCTCCTTCGACGGATAGCCGTAATCGTCGACCCAGTAGCGGCCGGCGGTGAAGCGATCGAAGCGCAGCATGTCCATCACGCCGACTGCGGGGAGCGCCACGGCAAAGAGGTCCGGCCGCTGGTTGGTGACCGCGCCGACGAGCAGCCCGCCATTCGATCCGCCGCGGATGACCAGCTGCTGCGGTGTCGTCACCCCCTGCTTCACCAGATACTCGCCGGCGGCGATGAAATCATCGAAGACGTTCTGCTTGTTGGCGAGGCGACCGCCGTCATGCCAGGCCTTGCCGTATTCGCCGCCGCCGCGAAGATTGGCGACGGCGTAGATCCCGCCCATCTGCACCCAGCCGAGCGTCGCCGGCGAGAATTCCGGGGTCAGCGAGATGTTGAAGCCGCCATAGCCATACAGCATCGTCGGCGCCGGGGTCTTCAGGTCCTTGCGGCGGACGATGAACATCGGGATCCGGGTGCCGTCCTTCGACGGGTAGAAGCGCTGCTCGACGACATAGTCCGCCGGGTCGAAGGCGACCTTGGGCTTGGCAAAGACCGTCGTCGTGTCGGTGGCGGCATCGTAGCGGTAGATCGCGCCGGGCTCGTTGAAGCTCGAATAGGCGAAGAAGGTCTCGGGATCGCCGGCCTCGCCGCCAAAGCCCTCGGCAGTGCCGATGCCGGGCAGGGCGATGGTGCCCTTGGGCGCGCCGTCCAGCGCGTAGCGGCGCACCTCGCTCCTGGCGTCGACCAGATAGGAGGCGAGCAGGGTATCGCCGACCAGCGACGCGCTCTCCAGCTTGGCCTTGCCCGCGGGCGCGATCAGCTGCGGCGCCTGCATCGGCTGCGCGGCGTTGACGAGCACGATCTTCTGCAGCGGCGCGTCACGGTTGGTGACGAAGTAGAGCTTGTCGCCGGATGACCCCGCCAGCGACCAGTTGTTCTCCAGCCCCTTGACCAGGGTGACCGGTTTCGCGCCGGGCTTGCGCAGGTCGAGCAGGGTGATCTCGTAGCGGTCGTCGGTCCCCTCGGATGAGGTGATCACCAGCCAGGCGCCGTCATCGGTGACCGTCGCGGTGTTGTTGAGCTTCGGGCGGTCGGGGGTCTCGTAGACCAAGGTGTCCGCCGATTGCGGGGTGCCGAGCTTGTGGAAGTAGACCGCCTGCCGCTCGTTGAGCTCCTGGAAGGCCTGGCCGGCGGCGGGCTCGGGGAAGCGCGAGTAGAACACGCCCGAGCCGTCCGTCGCCCAGGACAGGCCGGAGAACTTCACCCATTTCAGCTCGTCGGGCAGCACGGCGCCGTCGGCGACGGTCAGGAAGCGCACGATGCGCCAGTCGCTGCCGCCGTCCTGGATCATGTAGCCGAGCTTGGCGCCGTCCTTCGACGGCACCCAGGCGTCGAGTGCGGTGGCACCGTCCTTGGCCCAGCTGTTGGGATCTATCAGCAGGCGCGGCGCGCCGTTCAGCCCGGTGCGGACATAGAGCGGCGACTGGTTCTGGAGGCCGTCGTTTTTGGTGTAGAAGTAGTTCGTTCCCGCCTTTTCTGGCAGGCCGAAGCGCTCGTAGTTCCATAGTGCCTTTAGCCGCGCCTTGATCGCGTCGCGCCCCGGCAAGGTGGCGAGATAGGCCTGGGTCGCCTTGTTCTCGGCGGCGACCCAGGCGGCGACCTTGGGATCGGTGCGGACGTCGTTCTCCAGCCAGCGATAAGGGTCGGCGACCTTCTGGCCGAAGGCGTCGTCGACGACCGTGCCTTTCTCGGTGACGGGGTAGGCGGTCTGGGCGGTGGCGGCGGTCGACAAGGCTAGCAGGCTCGCGAACAGGAGGGGGAGACGCATGGGGGAGACCTCTTGGAGGGCGGGCAGGATAACGGGGCAGCCATCACGCGCAACGCCAAACCCCTCTCCCGTGGGGAGAGGGGAACGGAAAAAGGGCCGCTCCCTCGCGGAAGCGGCCCCCTCTGTTTCTTGCCGAAGCGCCCTGGCTCAGGCGGCCTCGTCGAGGTCCTCGTCGCTCTGGACGGGGCCTGAATCCTGGCCCTTGGCGGTGACGTCGCGATCGACGAACTCGATGATCGCCATCGCAGCCGCGTCCGAGGCGCGGAAGCCGGCCTTGATGATGCGGGTGTAGCCGCCGGCGCGGTCTGCGTAGCGCGGGGCCAGCACGTCGAACAGCTTCACCAACTGGGCGTCGTCGAGCAGGCGGGCATGGGCCAGACGGCGGTTAGAGAGACCACCCTTCTTGGCGAGCGTGACCAGCTTCTCGACATAGGGGCGAAGCTCCTTCGCCTTGGCGAGCGTGGTCAGGATCTGTTCGTGCTTGATGAGCGCGGCCGACTGGTTGCGGAACAGGGCAGTCCGGTGGCTGGCGGTACGCTGGAGCTTACGGCCCCCGACGCGATGGCGCATGGTCTTCTTCCTTCGTTCGTCCGGCACCCGTGTCAGGTTGCGCCGGCCGGGCGGTGAAAGGGGCCACCGCCCAAAGCCCATTCGATAATCGTCGCCCCGGCGAAAGCTGGGGCCGCTCTCAGGAGAAGCCCAGCGAGGCGCTCCTCCTGACGGAGATCCTGACTTTCGTCAGAACTCCTGTTCGAGCTTCTTGGCCATTTCCTCGATGTTCTCGGGCGGCCAGCCCGGGATTTCCATGCCCAGGCGCAGGCCCATGCTGGAGAGGACTTCCTTGATCTCGTTGAGCGACTTGCGGCCGAAATTCGGCGTGCGCAGCATCTCCGCTTCGGTCTTCTGCACGAGATCGCCGATGTAGATGATGTTGTCGTTCTTGAGGCAGTTGGCCGAACGGACCGACAGCTCCAGCTCGTCCACCTTCTTGAGGAGGTAGCGGTTGAGCTGGTTCGAATCCTGCTCCGGCTCGGCGCCGAGCGCGGCGGGGACGCCGCTGACCGACGGGGCCGAGGAGACCACCATGCCCTCGTCGAAATGGACGAACAGCTGGAGCTGATCCTGCAGGATGCGCGCCGCATAGGCGACCGCGTCGTCGGGCGTGACGGTGCCGTCGGTCTCGACGGTCAGCGTCAGCTTGTCGTAGTCGAGCTCCTGGCCGACGCGGGTGTTCTCGACCTTGTACGCCACCTGGCGGACCGGCGAGTAGAGCGCGTCGATCGGGATCAGGCCGATCGGGGCATCGACCGGGCGGTTCGAAGCCGAGGGGACATAGCCCTTACCGATGTCGGCGGTCAGCTCCATGTTGAGCGTCGCGCCGTCGTCGAGATGGCAGATCACGAGCTCCGGGTTCGCGACCTCGATGTCGCCGGTGGTGGCGATCATACCCGCGGTGACCTCGGCCGGGCCGGTCGCGGTGAGCTGGAGGCGCTTCGGGCCTTCGCCCTGCATCTTGAGCGCGACCTGCTTGACGTTGAGAACGATGTCGGTCACGTCCTCGCGCACGCCGGCCAGGCTCGAGAATTCGTGCAGGACGTTCTCGATCTTGATCGAGGTGACGGCGGCGCCCTGCAGCGACGAGAGCAGCACGCGGCGCAGCGCGTTGCCGAGCGTCAGGCCGAAGCCACGCTCCAGCGGTTCCGCGACGAAGGTCGCCTTGCGACGCTGGTCGCCGCCAGCCTTCTTCTCAAGCCCGTTGGGCTTCTTCATTTCCTGCCAATTCTTGGCGTTGACGGCCATGGTGTTCCCCTTGGGGTTAGGCACGGGACGCGTCCGCCCCGGCCGGAAAGTAACGCGGGGAGGCGGGCACGCCGCCTCCGGGCCGAATCAGACGCGGCGACGCTTCGACGGCCGCACGCCGTTATGCGGGATCGAGGTCACGTCGCGGATCGAGGTGATCTGGAAACCGACCGCCTGCAGCGCGCGCAGCGCCGACTCGCGGCCCGAACCCGGGCCCTTGACTTCGACCTCGAGGGTGCGGACGCCGTGATCGGCGGCCTTCTTGCCGGCGTCCTCGGCGGCGACCTGCGCGGCGTACGGCGTCGACTTGCGGCTGCCCTTGAAGCCCATCATGCCGGCCGACGACCAGGCAATAGCGTTGCCCTGCGCGTCGGTGATGGTGATCATGGTGTTGTTGAAGCTGGCGTTCACATGGGCGACGCCGGCGGTGATGTTCTTGCGCTCGCGACGGCGGAGGCGCTGCGGTTCACGTGCCATTGATGTGGTCCTGACCTGAAATCCTGTGGTGCCGTGCCGGGGCCAGCTCTTGCGGAGCGCTGCCGCCGGCGGAGTAAACAGTCTCCCGGACTGCTTACTTCTTCTTGCCGGCGATCGGCTTGGCCTTGCCCTTGCGGGTGCGCGCATTGGTGTGCGTGCGCTGGCCGCGGACCGGCAGGCCCTTGCGGTGGCGGAGGCCGCGATAGCAGGCGAGGTCCATCAGACGCTTGATGTTCATCGCGGTCTGGCGGCGAAGGTCGCCCTCCACGGTGTAGCCGGCGTCGATCGTCTCGCGAATCTGCAGGACTTCCTGATCGCTCAGGTCCTGGACGCGACGCGCGGGCTCGATACCGAGCTTGCCGGTGATCTCCTTGGCCTTGGCCGGGCCAATGCCGTGGATATAGGTCAGCGCGATCTCGACGCGCTTGTTGGTCGGGATGTTGACACCCGCAATACGTGCCATGTTAGGTCTTTCTCCTGCTCCACAGGGTGCTGGCGCACACCCCATCTCGACGCTCGCCCCAGCAACGACGAAAACACGACGCGCGCGGAGATGCGCCGCCGGTCCGGTCGTTTGGGATCGGAGGCGATTACGCGTCCCGCCCGCGCATGTCAAGCATTGCGAAGGGCAGACCCGGGCTTTAACATACCGAGCGGTCCAGAAGGAGCTTCCCCATGAAAGCCAGTGCCTACGCCGCGCAATCGGCCACGACCCCGCTCGCCCCCTTCGTGATCGAGCGGCGCGAGCCCGGCCCGCACGACGTGGTCATCGCGATCAGCCATTGCGGCGTCTGCCATTCCGATCTGCACCAGGTGCGTGGCGAATGGGGCAACACCCGCTGGCCGTGCGTGCCAGGCCACGAGATCGTGGGCAAGGTCAGCGCCGTGGGCGACGCTGTGACCAAATTCAAGGTCGGCGATCTTGCGGCGGTCGGCTGCATGGTCGACAGCTGCCAGCACTGCCCCTCCTGCGACGAGGGGCTGGAGCAATACTGCGAGAACGGCTTCGTCGGTACCTATAACGGCCACGCCTTCGGCAAGGGCGAGAACACCTTCGGCGGTTATTCCGAGGCGATCGTGGTCGATGACAAGTTCGTGCTGAAGGTCAGCCATGACGAGGCGGCGCTGCCCGCGGTGGCGCCACTGCTCTGCGCCGGCATCACCACCTGGTCGCCGCTTCGCCACTGGAACGTGGGACCGGGCAAGAAGGTCGGGGTGGTCGGCATCGGAGGCCTCGGCCATATGGGCATCAAGCTCGCCCATGCGCTCGGAGCGCATGTCGTCGCCTTCACCACCTCGCCGTCGAAGCGGCAGGACGCGCTGGAACTCGGCGCCGATGAGGTCGTGGTATCGAAGGAAGCGGGCGAGATGGCGGCGCACGCCAGCAGCTTCGACTTCATCCTCAACACCGTCGCCGCCAGCCACAGCCTCGATCCGTTCATCGCCCTACTCAGGCGCGACGGCACGATGTGCGTGGTCGGCGTGCCGGAGCACCCGCATCCCTCGCCGCAGGTCCTTCCGCTCATCTTCTCGCGACGATCGCTCGCCGGCTCGCTGATCGGCGGCATCGCCGAAACGCAGGAGATGCTCGATTTCTGCGCCGAGCACGGCATCGTCTCGGACATCGAGCAGATCCGCATCGACGAGATCGAGGGCGCCTATGAGCGGATGCTCAAGGGGCAGGTGAAGTACCGCTTCGTCATCGACATGAGCACGCTCGACGTGCCGGTGGACCAGGCGGCGTGAGCGTCCGCCACCGCGCGGTGGCGCTGGCCGGCGCAGCGCTGCTGGCCGGCTGCGCGACCGTCGGGGCTGACGGGGCGGGCGGCGGGGGCGGCAACGCCTCGGCCCCTGACGACAGCGTCGCGATCACCATCGCGCAGGGGCCGTGCTTCGGTGCCTGTCCGGTCTACTCGGCGACCCTCGACAAGGCCGGCGCGGTCCGCTTCGAGGGCAAGCGCTTCACCGCAATGAGCGGCGTGCAGGCTGCCAGCCGCCCACCGGAGAGTTTCGCGGCGTTCCGCGATTTCGTGGCGCCCTACAAGCCGGCGCGCGGCACCACCGCGGAGACCGAGGATTGCGAACCGCGCGCGACCGACCATCCGGCGATCACGGTGACCTGGGCTGCGGCCGATGGCACGCAGACCGTGCTGCGCCACGATACCGGCTGCCATTCCGAAAGCGGCCGGGCGACCACCGAGGCGCTGCGCCAGGCGCCGGAATGGCTGGGCATCACCGAATGGGTGAAGCGGGCGGAGTAGTCTGATCCGTCGCCCCCTTCCACGGAGCAGCGGCGGAATGAGGATTAAGCCCGCGCGCCCTCGACCACACAGACCGAGTTGCGCCGA
>Ga0207668_10001235_pt1 | contig 15216 bp, 8 predicted proteins | sample KBSS43metaG_FD_184323 | JGI IMG/M metagenome (GOLD analysis project Ga0207668, IMG submission 184323) | Switchgrass rhizosphere microbial communities from Kellogg Biological Station, Michigan, USA - KBS S4-3 metaG (SPAdes) (version 2) | ecosystem: Host-associated > Plants > Roots > Rhizosphere >... | reverse complement strand
ATCCTGGACGGAACCCCGCGCAGATGCCTTCCATCCGGCCGCCCTTGGGATTGGCCCGGGCGTTCTCCAGCATCCGTTCCTTCCAGTCGTCGGTCCAGCGCGACCACGCCCAGCCGGCCACCAGACTGGCGCCCGAAAAGTCGTCCAGCAGCATGTGAAGCGGAGTGGTCATGCGATGCTCTTCCGGGAATCGTCCGGCGATCTGCTGGCGCAGGTGGCCGCCGCCGCGCTGCCCGACCAACCCCTGGGCGGCCGCATTCTCCCGGCAGGCGGCGATCGACAGGATTTCGCGCTGCTGAGACGCGATGATCTCCAGCTCGTCTTCGGCCAGCACCTGCGGGGCCGCATCGTCCGCGAAGGTGACGATGTCGCGCGCGCGGCCGCGCATGCGCTGCGGCTCGCCACGCCCGTTCGGCCAGTCGGTGTCCAGGCTCATGGTGCGCCGGATCGACCGGGCGCGGCGGCGGGGGGAAGGCCCGTCGGGACGGGCGGGGGCGACTGGCGGCATGTTCACGGGTCCACACAGCCCCACACTCCCGTCGTGGCAAGCGATTTTCGCCGACCCGCGGTCGACGGACCGAGACCCTGGGCTAGCGGGCCAGGGCGCGATACCTGGGGATCACCTGCTCGGCGAGGTATCGCAAGTTGCGCTCCACCTCCTCCATTCCCGTGATGGCCGGGAAGATGTTGAAGACGGTCATGTCGATGCCGATCTCGGCGTAGGCGCGCAGCGTGTCGACGGCGCGATCGGCCGCGCCCACCACGCTGCCCCGGCGCTCCAGGATGTCGTGCCAGTCGACCGGAGGGCCCTTCTTGGCGATCTCCTCCTTGACGGCCTGGCTGAGCGTCGATGAGGTCACCCGCGTCCAGCCCGCCGTGGTGAAGATCTCCCGCTGCCGCTGCGACGAGTCCAGGTAGATCTCCTTCGCCCGTCCCTCGTCGGCGTCGACGACGCAGTTGGCGAAGAAGGCGAAGCAGTCGTTCACCTGGTCGCTGATCGGATTCTTCGGATGGGCGAGACCGTCGCGGTAGATGCTCACCCGTTCCGCCACATCATCGAGGCCGGCGTAAAGAAAGGCGATCGACCCAAGCCCAAGCTGGCCGGCCAGCCGCTGAGTCTCAGGGTTCGTGCAGGCGAGCCAGAGGGGCGGGTGCGGCTTCTGGACCGGCTTCGGAATGACGTTGCGTTCCGGGATGCTGAAGTGCTCGCCCTGCCAGGAGAACGTCTCCGTGCCCCACATCGCCACGATGGCGCGCAGGGATTCCTCCCAGGCCGCCTTGGTGACGGCTGGATCGATTCCAAAGCCCAGCCACTCCTTTTCGCCGCTCCCGCGCCCGCTGCCGAAGTCGATCCGCCCATGGGAAAGCAGGTCCTCGAGCGCGATGCGCTCGGCGGCGCGCACGGGGTGGTTCATCTGCGGCTGCAAGGTCATGATGCCGTGGGCGAGCCGGATCGTCTTGGTGGACACCGCGAGCGCGCCCATCAGCACCTCGCAGGCCGAGATGTGGTGGTATTCTTCGAGGAAGTGGTGTTCGCCGACCCAGAAGTAGTCGAAGCCTAGCTGGTCGGCGAGAACGCCCGCGCGCAGGCAGTCATGGACAAGCCGCTCTTCGTCGCCGGGGCTCCAGGGCTTCGGCAGGGCCGAGGACAGATTGATCCCGAACTTCATCGCCAACTCCAGCGCGCCGCCTCCGACGTCGGCGGGGCCTATGATAGGCCGCAGGCGCGATCCGACCCAAGTCGGACCGCGCCCTTTGCGACCCCGGCGACGCGCCCCGGCTGCGGCGCCCTAGAAGTCGTAGTTGACCTTGACGCCCCAGAGCCTGGGACGGCCGAGGCTTCGGAAGCCGGAGTCGAAGCTTGGCAGCGCGGCCGTGATGGTGGTCGGGTAGCTGCCGAGGGTCGGGTGGAAGACGTGCTGGATGATGGTCCTGTCGAGCACGTTGTCGACGAAGGCCTCGACCGAGACCTTCTTCGAGGCGTTGCGCCATTGGACGCGGGCGTTGAACACTCCGAACTTCGGGATGACCTCGGACGGGTCGTTGTCGATGCCGCCGTAGCTCTTGTCCTGCCAGCGGCCGTCACCCTGCAGGGTGATCGAACCGGCGGCGCCCATCGGGATCGTGTAGCGGACGATGGCGTTGAGGCTGACCGGCGGCGCCTGCACCAGGTGGTTGCCGTTCAGGACCCGGCCATCGGCGGTGAAGTTCGGATTGGCGATCACCTGGGTGTCCAGCAGGCCGACGTTGGCGGCGATCTCCAGGTTGTCGGTGACCGCCCAGGTCGCTTCCAGCTCGGCGCCGTAGGTGCGCGGATCGCCGGCGTTGATGTACAGCACCAGCGAGGCGCCGGTGACCGGGTCGGACGAGCCGATCAGCGCCTGCAGGCCATAGAACTTGTAATAGAACAGCGACGCGTTCAGCCGCAGCTTGCGGTCGAAGAAGTAGCGTTTCGCGCCGACCTCGAAGGAGTCCACCGTCTCGGCGTTCACCGGGCCCCGTTGCGCGGTCACGCGGACGGGGTTGAAGCCACCGCTCTTGAAGCCGTGCGAGTACTGCGCGAAGTAGAGCTGTTCGTCACCCGGCCGCCATTCCAACGCGATCCGGCCGGTGGCCGCTTCGGTCGAGATGCTGGTCGGCGCGGTGTCGCCGCAGTAGTTGGCCAACGCCGTGTTGGTGCGGGTGGCCGCCGTCTCGCCGGGCCCCGAGCCGCAGGCCGGGAAGACCTGCAGAGCCAGCTTGCGCGTGTCGTTCGTGTAGCGAACGCCGGCGGACACCGTCAGCGTCTCGCCGATCGGCGCATCCACCTGGCCGAACACCGCGTAGGACTGCGTGGTGGTCCTGGCCAGCGCCTTGGTGTTGCGCGAGTCGATGGCCAGGCCGATCGAGGCAGGCTCGGCCTCGAGCAGGTTGTAGGGAACGTCGAACTCGGTGCCCGAATAGGACCGCTGGTGGCTGCGGTAGAAGTAGACCCCGCCCACATACTTCACGCTGTTGTACTCGCCGTTCAGGCGGGTCTCCTGCGAGAACTGGTCGGCGCTGGAGCGCCAGCCGGAGTGCACGTCGACCGGGCCCGAACCGTAAGGCCGGTTGTCGTAGTTGTCGAAGTCGTAGCCGAAGAGCTGATTGTACTTCTCGTAGGCGGTGATCGACGTCAGGGTCGCCTCGCCGACCTTGCCGAGCAGCTTGGCGTAGGCGCCGCGGGACTTGTACTGGAACGGGAAGGCGTAATCGAAATAGGCCTTGGTCGGGTCCAGCTTGTCGATCCTAAAGCCCGCGCGGTTGTAGCCCTGGTTGGACCGGATGCAATTGGCGTGGATGAGGTCATTGGCGGTGCCGGGCACCGGCCGGATCAAGGCGCCGGTGGCGTCGCGGCCCGCGCAATAGGTCAGCGGAATTCCTGGCGTCGCCGGGTTGGGCGGTCCGAGCAGGTAGAGCGGGCCCTGGGCGGTGGTCAGGCCCTTGTTCTCGGCAAAATGACCCTGCAGCTCCAGCATCCAGTCGTCGGCGATGTCCCACTGGGTGGTCAGGCGGATCGAGCGGGCGTTGGTCTTGGCCGCGTGGCCGCCCGCGGGGAGCTGGTTCTTCTGCCAGCCGTCGTCGCGGTTCCACTTGCCGGCCAGGCGGGCGCGGAAGCCCTCGGCGATCGGGCCGCTGACGGCGCCTTCCCAAATCACCTGGTTGTGGGCGCCGTACTGGGCGCTGGCGAAGCCTTCGAAATTCTCGGTGGGCTTCTTGGAAGCGAAGCTGACGACGCCGGCGGTGGCGTTGCGGCCGAACAGCGTGCCCTGCGGGCCGCGCAGCACTTCCACGTGGCCCACGTCATAGGTCTGGGCGACGCCGATGCCTTGCGAGGCCTGGTAGACCTCGTCGAGGTACACCGCCACCGAAGCTTCGTTGATGTTCGAGAAATCGATGAAGCTGATGCCGCGGATCGAGAAGAACGGCGGGCCGCCGGAACCGCCGAGACCGCCGGCCTTGAAGTTCGGCACCAGGTCGACGATCCGCGTCGCATCCTGGATGTTCATCGCCTTGAGCTGCTCGCCGCTGAAGGCGGAGACCGCCAGCGGCACGTTCTGGATGTTGTCCTCGCGCTTCTGGGCGGTCACGACGATCTCGTCCATCAGGACATTTTGCGCCGCAGCGTCGCTGGCGAAGAGAATAAAGGGGATCGCCGACGCCAACCACATCGAACGCACGCTGGATCTCGCAGGTTTCCTGTTCGCGCGCGGCTCTACATTCTGATGGATAATATTCATGCTTCCCCCTCTTGTTGCTTGATGGCTTCTGCGTCTTATCAATCTCGCCCATGAGACCTCGCTCACGGGACCAAATTGCATCTCCCCAGCCCGAATCGCCTGAACGCCGAGCGTGACCTATTCCTTGCGCGCGAGGCAACTGCATCGGGCCGCCTCGCCGATTTTCAATGTCTGACGCTTCGACTGCGCCGGCGCCGACCATCGCCCGTCCTAGTGTGAGGTTGCGACCCAGTCCGTGCAGATGGAGTCCAAACTTCCCCATCGCGGACCACGACGCCGCTCCTCCCGAGTCGCGAGGCGACCAGCTCCGCAGGCAGGCAAGCGGCGGTGACTCCCGCCGTCAAGCGCACCAGCGCCGGACTGCGCCAAATACGCCTTGGCGGATTTTCTGCTCGTCGCCACATGGCCGCCAACGACTCATCGAACAGGCGGGCGCCGAGGATGAGGTGTGAATTGCATCGGCGCCGCGCGGACGGGATACTCGCGGCAGGCGGCCGAAGATTCCCAACCCGTGCGACAGCGGAGCTATCGGATGTTTCCGAGAAAATACTCGAAGTCCGCCATGCGCGCCGTGGAAATACTGCTGTACCTTTCGGAGGCTGGCCGACCTTTGCGGGCCGCGGAAATCGCCGACGCGCTCGCCATGGCGAGATCGAGCGCCGACCAGCTCCTCAAGAGCATGGTTGAATCGGGATATCTGCTACTCTCGCCCTACGACAAGACCTACTCCGCGTCGCCGAGACTCGCCCAGTTCGGCGAGCGGATCTCCAACCAGTACCCGGTGTATCCGAAACTGCAGGACGCTGTGTTCGACCTGCACAGGACGCTTGGCGAGATCGTCACGCTGACCATCCAGAACGATTGCTACATGCAGATCCTCGAGATCACGGGAGGATGCACCGACCCGACGTTAGGCGTGGGCGCGCGCGTCCCGATCATCGGCACCGCCGCGGGGGCGGCGGCGATATGCGGCGTATCGACCAGACAAGTCCGCAGGATCGTTTCGCGGTCGCGTTATCTCGCCGTGTCGACCCCGCCGGCGGAATCAAGGGCGTTCCTGGAGTCCCTCAGCTACTTCCGGCGGGTGGGTTATTCGGCATGGCCGACACGACGGCCGATTTCCGACTGGATGAACTACGAGAAGGACTACTGGACGGTGGCCGTCAGCGTGCCGGCGCGGGCTTCGGACGCCAAGGTCGTGCTGAGCACCACCGGGCGAGCGAGCGACTATCGTCCCGTGGAAAAGTCGCTCGTGGACCTTCTGTACGCCTCGATCCAGATGGGGACGACCGAGGACGGCCACGCCGCGTCCGCGCTGGCCTGAGCCCCGCTCGCCAATCCCTTCTATATCCGCCGCTAAATCCGCGCAGGCGTATTCTCATCGTCGGGGCGCGCCAGCGCTTGACGCATGCAGCCGTCGGCGGACCAATCTTGGCCATGGGTCAGGGTCGGTGGATTATGACATGGCTGGAAGTACCCGACTTCAGGCCTCGTAATTCGGTCGTCCCGACCGTCGTCGTATTGGCGTGAATTCAGTTCTGTTCTTGAAACGACTTAGTGGGTTCGAGAATGACCCCGCGTTTTACCAGGGAGAAGCGCGAAGATGAACGCGACGCACCTTGAGCAGGAGGATCGGCGACGCCGGCCGTTGCTCACATACGGGCTGGCGGCGATCGTGGTCGGACTGGGAGCCGTGCTGGCGCTAGGCGGCGGCGAACTCGCCAGCCTCGGGGGGTCGCTCTACTACCTGATCGCCGGCGTGTGGCTCATCGCGACGGGCGTCGTTCTGGTCTGGCGATACGGATGGGGCCTGGCCGCCTACGGCGCATTCGTCGCGGCCACGCTCGCCTGGGCGATCTGGGAGGTGGGGACAGCACCATGGCTGCTGCTTCCGAGGCTCGCCGGTCCCTTGGTGCTGTTCGTCGTGTTGACCCTGGCGGCGTTCGTCACGATGCGACGGGCACGACTGGCGCGAAACGCGGCGGGCGCCGGTGCGGCCCTAGGCGCCTCCCTCGTGCTGGTGGCGGCGGGCGCGGCGGGCTGGTACGCCAAGGGCGCAGCGGCGCAACCGGACGCGGCGGACGGGGCGGCGCAGGCCTCGACGGACTGGACGGCCTACGGCGGCGACATGCGCGGCCAACGGTTTTCGCCGGCGGCGACCATCACGCCCGCCAACGTCGGCGCGCTTGAAGTCGCGTGGACCTACAGGACGGGCGAGCGGCCCGACGCCGACAAGCCCAAGCGATACCGGTTCGAGGTGACGCCCCTGAAGGTCGGCGGCACGCTCTACTTCTGCACCCCGCATAACCGCATCGTGGCGCTGGACGCGGAAACCGGCCGCGAAAAGTGGGTGCACGATCCGAAGGTGGATCCGCAGGCCGGCGCGTTCCGTTCGTGCCGCGGGGTGTCCTACTGGGCCGCCCCCGAGGACGCCCCCAAGCAGGCCTGTTCCCGCCGGATCCTCGCACCCACCCTCGACGCCAGGCTGCTGGCCGTGGACGCCGAGACCGGCCAGTCGTGCGAAGACTTCGGGCGACACGGCGAGATAGACCTCAAGGCCGGCATGGGCGAGATCAAGCCGAACGCCTACTACGTCACCTCGCCGCCCGCGATTGGCAAGGACGTCGCGGTGGTTGGCGGCTGGGTCACCGACAGTTGGTCGGTCGACATGCCCTCGGGCGTGATCCGCGCCTTCGACGTGCGCACCGGCCGGCTTGTCTGGAACTGGGACCCTGGCCGTCCCGACGACACCGCACCGCTCGCGCCCGGCGACACCTACACGCGCGCCTCCCCCAACTCCTGGGCGCCCGCCACGGTCGACGCGGCGCTGGGGCTGGTCTACCTGCCGATCGGCAACGGGACGCTCGACCACTGGGGCGGCGCCCGCAAGGCGGTCAACGAACGGTTCTCGAGCTCGGTGGTCGCGCTGGACCTGGCGACGGGCAAGCTGCGCTGGGTCTACCAGACCGTCCACCACGACCTCTGGGACCTCGACGTCCCGGCCCAGCCCACCTTGATCGATCTTCCTCGCGGTAGCGAGATCGTCCCGGCGATCTTCTTGCCCACCAAGCGCGGCGACATCTTCGTCCTCGATCGGCGCACCGGCGCACCGATCGTTCCAGCGCCGGAAAAGCCCGTGCCGCAACACGCGACGCCCGGGGACTGGACCGCGCCGACCCAGCCCTTCTCCGCGCTCTCCTTCGCGCCCAAGCCGCTGAAGGAGGTGGACATGTGGGGGGTCTCGCCGCTGGATCAGCTCTGGTGCCGGATCAAGTTCAAGCGCGCGCGCTACGAAGGGCCGTTCACGCCCACCGGGCTGCAGCCCACGATCGCCTTTCCCGGCAGCTACGGCGTCTTCAACTGGGGGGGCGCGGCGGTGGACGAGCAGCGCCGCCTGGCCGTCCTCAACGCCACCTACACCGCGTTCACCCTGCAGATCGCCCCGCGCAACCCCGCCAACATGGCGCGGTCGGTGAGGCCGCAGTACGGCACCCCCTGGGTGGCGATCGGCGGGCCCTTCATGTCGCCGCTCGGAATCCCGTGCAACGCGCCGCCCTGGGGCGAGATCCTGGCGATCGACCTCACCACGATGAAGACCGCCTGGCGCAAGCCCTTCGGCACCACGCGCGACCGGGCCCTCTTCGGGATCTCGCTGCCGCTGGGGATGCCCAGCATGGGCGGGCCGATCCTGACGCAGAGCGGCGTCGCGTTCGTGGCGGCAGCCTCGGACGATTACCTGCGCGCCTACCAGGCCGCGACGGGCAAGGAGCTCTGGAAGGCGCGGCTGCCGGCGGGCGGCCAGGCGACGCCGATGACCTACACCTCGCCGGCGTCTGGACGGCAGTTCGTGGTGATCGCGGCGGGCGGCCACGCCACCATCGGCTCGAAAACCGGCGACTACGTCATCGCCTACAGCCTGCCGCGCACGAAGCCATAGCGCGACGGATCGGTTAGCATGAGCAATAGCCGCGGCCCGTCAGGGCGTGGATTCTGCGCGCGCCATGTCTTTCGCCAGGGTCCGCGACGCCAGCGCGAAATGGCAGGCCGCCCAGAAGAACAGCGCACAGAGCAGCAGGAGGCTATAGCGGAGCGAGTCCGCGCCAAAGGTGGGACGAAGCAGGTCGCTGGCGGATCCCACGATCTGGGGGCCCAGCGTCACGCCGACGAAATGGGCCAGGAAGGTGTAGAGCGCCGTGACGGTGCCTCGCATCCGCTGACCGACCAAACCTTGATACATCGAGACGAGCGGTCCCAGCAGCGCGCCCGCGACGACCGACCAGAAAGCGAACCCGCACAACGCGATGACCAGCGAGTGCGAGAGGGCGAAGGCCGCATAGGCCGGCGCCGCCGCAAGCTGCGCACCGGCGAGCAACCAGCACCGCCATCGAATGTCGCGCTTGGCGATCAGGTCGGTGATCGGGCCGCTGGCCAGCGTGCCGACGCCGCCGATCACGCCGAAACTGAATGCGAGGGCCACACCCGCCGTCCCCACCGTCATGCCATGTGAGCGGATCAGGAAGGACACCGCCCAGGTGAGGGTTCCGGTCGAAACGGCCGATGTGAGGGCGGTGGTGAACAGCAGGTGACGCAATGACGGCTGACGCCAGATGAAGCCCAGCGTCGCCAGGTAGGAAAGCGGTTCGACGCCGTCCTGACGATCCTTGCGCGGCGGCTCCTTGATCGAAAGCAGGATCACGGCGGCGAGCACGAGCCCCGCGGCGCCGGCCGCCCAGAAGACGCTGCGCCAGCCGTAGGCCATCGTCATGTAGCCGCCGACCACCAGCACAAGGATCTTGGCCGCCGGCGCGCCGGCGTAATAGACGCTGAGGGCCGTGGCGCGCCGCTCCGGCGGAAAGTGGTCGGCGAGGATCGAGGTCATGGCCGGCGTGCCGCCGGCCTCTCCGGCGCCGACGCCGAGGCGGATCAGGAAAAGCTGCTGGAAACTAATGGCCCAGCCGGCCAAGGCGGTGAGGGCGCTGAAGAAGGCGAGCGAGATCGCCAGGATGAGCCGCCGGTTCCAGCGATCGACGAGATAGCCGAGCGGCAGGCTGGCGACCGCGAAGAACAGGGCGAACGCGAGCCCGCTCAGCAGGCCGATCTGGGTGTCGGTGACGCCGAACTCCTGTTTGATCGGCTCGATCATGATGGAGATGATGCCGCGGTCGACGCCGATCATCATGTATCCGAGGAAGAAGACGCCCAGGGTCCATCGGGCCGTCACGCGCGAAGCCTTTGGCGCCGACGCCGCGACGATGCTCTCCGACGACATGGACGCCGCTCCCTGTTCATCGCCGCCGCCGCGGCGGACGCGCTGACCTTGGCGGCTTGCCGGTCGCGCTACTCGCCCGCGCCGAAGCTCTTCTTGATCTGCACGCCCACCATGCGCGGTTCCATCGTCGCCGCATACTGGACATTGCCCGTCGAGACGGACGGCAAGGTCACCCGCTGGTAGTGCTTGTTCAGCGCATTGGTGGCGAACACCGCGATCAAGAGATTGTCCGCGAGCTCATAGTCGGCGCGGAGATTGAGCAGGCCGACCTCCCCGTAATACTTGTCCACCAGCGCCGGCGTCAGCGACGGGTCGGTCAGCCGCGCGGCGAGGTTATGCTTGTCGCGCCACGTCCAGTCCGCCTGCAACCCCGCCACGCCGCCCGCCAGAGGGAAGGCGTATCGGGCCGAAAGACTGTAGGCCCATTTGACGGGATCGCCGGTCCCGGCGTTGCTGAATTCCTCGCCCGAGGCGTCCACGGGGCGGCCCAGGACGTCCAGCGCGCCCGGGAACTTGTCGTAGCGACCGAGCAGGTAGCTGAAGGTTCCGCGCAGCGTCAGGCCTTCGACGGGGACGGCGGAAACCTCGCCCTCGACGCCCTTGATGGTGGCGGTCGCCGCGTTCTGCACCACGGTGGCTGGGGTGAGGCCCAGCGGAATGATGATAGATTCCTGCTTGTTGGTGTATCGCGTGCGATAGGCGGCCAGGTTTACGCGCAGGCGGCGGTCGAAATATTCGCCCTTCACGCCGAGCTCGATGTCCCGCGCGTATTCGGGAGCGAATGCCGGGGCGGTCGGCACCCGCAGGTTCCAGCCGCCGCCTTTGAAGCCGCGCGCCGCCTTCAGGTAGACCATGACGTCGTCGCTGATGTCGTAGTTCGCGCTGGCCAGCCACGAGACGCCGTCGAAGGTCGCGTCGCGCGGCACGCTGCAGCGGACGTAGCGATCGGCGAACGAGACGTCCGCCGCGGTGGTGAAGCTGCACGTGAAGAGGCCGTTGCCGGGATTGAAGCGCGAGCTGATCGCGTCGAGGAAGTGCCGTTCCTCGGTGTACCTAGCGCCCAGCGTGATCTTAAATCTCTCGGTCAGCTTGATGTCGTTTTGGGAATAGATCGACCAACTGGTGTTCTTCACGCGATTGTCGGTGAAATTCACCGACAAGGGAGACGTCGACGTGAGCGGTCGAAACACCGTCGCATTGCGGTCGTGTCCGGTCTCCCGGCTGTAGTACACGCCCCCAAGCCAGTTCACCCGTCCGTCGAACACGTCGCCGGAGAGATTGAATTCCTGGGAGAAGAACTTTGCGCCGGTCAACGGCTGGGGATCGAAGGTAAACGGCGTGGCGACGGCCGGATCCGGCCGCGTGTTGATCTCCAGGATCGTGAAGCGGGTCCCGTCGAGATCGTAGATCTGATCACGTTCCAGCTTGTGATAGCCGGTGATGGACTTCAGCAGGACGTGCTCGGTCAGGTCCGCCGACAGCGTCCCCCCGACGCGGAATACATCCACGTCCTCGTGTTGCAGCAACTCGGTGTCGGTCGTGAAGATGTCCGCCCGGCCCATGGCGGCGATCTGTTCGCCGAGCGCCTGGGCCGCCGCCAACTGGGCGGCCGTCACCGGCGTCGTCGCGGTTCCGCGCGCGAGCTCTCGCGCGATCTGCGTGTTGGTGGCCGCACCGCCGACATAGATCGCCGGCACGCGGAGCACGCCATTGGTGTGGTTCTGAAGCCAGTCCGCCTTGATCTCAGCCCTGATGGAATCGACGGGTGTGAACAACAGAGAGCCGCGGACATTGTAGATGTCCCGGTCGCCGCCGAACCTCTGGCCGGTGATCCGCGATCGACCGTAGCCTTTGCGCTCCTCATGCTGGGCCGCCAGCCGCAAGGCCAGCTTGTCGGCCATGATCGGAACGTTCACCGCCCCCCGAAGCGCCCACTTCGAGTAGTTGCCGGCTTCGGCGGTGAGGAACCCGTGCAGGCCCTGATGATCCGCGCCGCGGGTGATGATGTTGATGGCGCCGCCGGTGGTGTTGCGCCCGTAGAGCGTCCCTTGCGGCCCCTTCAACACCTCGATGCGCTGCAGGTCGAAGAAGCTCGAGTTCACCCCATAGGGGCGCGGAATGTTGACGCCGTCGATGTAGAGGCCAATCGGCTGGTCGATGGTGAGCAGGGAATCCGACCCCTGCATCCCGCGGATCGCGAACTGCGCGGTCGTCTGGCCGACGCTCGGCGACGTCGCCGTCAGGCTGGGAACCTGCCCCATCAGGCTGATGGGGTTCGTGATGCCCGAGCGATCAAGTTGCTCGCTCGTGTAGGCGGTGACGGCGAGAGGAACGTCCTGCAGCGCCTCTTCCCGTTTGATGGCGGTAACCACGATCTCTTCGACAGTCCCCTGCGCGACGGCGGGGGCCGGAGCGAGGCCCGCCATCAGCCCCACGGCGACGCCGCTGCAAAGCGCCAATCTCATGCCGCCGCCGCTCAGGTCCAGCGCGCGCGTCTGCCTGCTCATGGTTCCCTCCCCTGTGCGCGAACGACGAAGAGGCTCCCGAGACCGGGAGACGTTCAGGTGCGCGGCGTATGCGCCGAATCCCATCGCGCCTTGCAGAGCCATTTCGCCAAATCGCGTCGCGCTTCGGCTTTACCGAATGGCGAGTATCCTTGCCTATAATTCTTAGTTTGGTCAATTATTGACCGGATATATCACACTCTGATAGGCGAGAATAAGAACCTGGGCGCCAAGCCTGGCGACGCGGACAGCTCGGGAGAAGGCATGTCGACCAATCGCACGCCGACGATCGTGGGCGCCGCCTTGAGCGATTACCCCCGCGCGCCGCACCTGTCGGAGCGGCAGCACCACGCCCAGGCCCTGACCCGCGCCCTGGCCTCGTCAGGACTCTCGATCAAGGACATCGACGGCTTCATGGCCGCCAGCATGGGCGCGGAGAGCGCCATCAGCCTGGCGGAGTACTTCCGCATAGACCACAAGGTCCTGGGAGGGGTCGGGATCGGCGGGGCGATCTTCGAATGGATGGTCCAGCAGGCGGCCGCCCAGATCCTGGCCGGCCAGTGCGAAACGGTGGCCATCACCTATGGCTCGGACCTGCTGACGCGCTCAGGACGAACGCTCGGCACCGCCGGATTCTACCGCGCGGGGGACACGATCTCCACCTCGGTGATGTTCGAAGCGCCCTATGGCTCGACCATCGTGGGCGCCTACGCGATGGCCGCCCGACGCCACATGCACGAGTTCGGCACGACCTCCGAGCAACTGGCCGAGATCGCCGTCACCTGCCGCGAGCACGCTGCGCTCAATCCCAATGCGATGTACCGCAAGCCGATCACCGTCGACGACGTGATGACCTCGCGGATGGTGGCCGATCCCCTGCACGTGCTGGATTGCTGCGTGATCTCCGACGGCGGCGGGGCGGTGATCCTGACCACCGCCGAGCGGGCGCGCGACCTGCCGGTGAAGCCCGTCCACGTCCTTGCGGCCGAAGGCACGCAGACGCACTGGAACATCAGTGAGATGCCCGATTTCACGATCGCGCCCTCGGCCTATTCCGGTCCGCGGGCCTTCGCCAAGGCCGGGCTCAAGCCCAGCGACGTCGACACGATCCAGCTCTATGACAGCTTCACCATCACGGTGATGCTGATGCTGGAGGGCCTGGGGTTCTGCGGCCGCGGCGAAGGCGGCCCGTTCGCCGCCAGCGGGGCGCTGAAGCTCGGCGGCCAGTATCCGCTGAACACCGATGGGGGCGGCCTGTCGGCCTGTCACTCGGGCATGCGCGGCATGCATGTGCTTGTGGAGGCCGTGCGGCAACTGCGCGGTGAAGGCGGCGCCGCCCAGGTTCCCGACGCAAAGATCGCGCTGGCGTGCGGCTCGGGCGGTTTCCTCTCCGGCCATGCGCTCGTGATCCTCGGGACGGAGCTGCCCTGATGGACGATCTGCTCGAAATCCCAGCGGACCTGACGGCGCTTCCGACGCCCGACGTGGCCGGGGAATGGAAGCCGTTCTGGGATGCGGCGACCGAGGGGCGGCTGTTGATTCAGGCTTGCCCGGCCTGCGGCCAGCGGCAGTTCTATCCGCGTGCGATCTGCACCGGCTGCGGCGGGGAGCCTGAGTGGCTGAACGCCGCCGGGCGCGGGACCCTCTACACGTTCTCCGTGGTGCGCCAGAACCTGGTGGCGCCTTTCAAGGACATGGCGCCCTACGTGCTCGCGATGGTGGACCTCGAAGAGGGGGTGCGGATGATGACCAACGTCGTCGGATGCAAACTCGCCGACGTGAAGATCGGCATGCCGCTGGAGGTGATGTTCGTCCGGGCCAAGGAAGGGCTGCACCTCCCCTACTGGCGTCCGCGGGCGGCGGCTTAACCATGGCCGCGACCCCGGATCCCGTGGGATTTTGGGCCTGGGCGCACGCCGATCCCGAACGCATAGCCCTCGTCGACCCCGAGGGTCGAAACGTCACCTATGGCCGGCTGCACGCCCGGTGCAACCAGCTCGCCAACGCCTTGCAGGCCATGGGCCTGAAGCCGGGAGACGGCGTGGCGCTCTTCGTCTCCAACCGGACGGAATTCTACGAGATCGCCCTGGCGGCGCTGCAGATCGGGCTCTTCTTCACGCCGATCAACCATTACCTGGCCGCGCCGGAAATCAGCTACATCGTCGGCGACTGTCAGGCCAAGGCGCTGTTCGCCGACATGCTGTACGGCGACAAGGTGGCGGCCTCGCTCGAGAGTTCCGGCCTGCCGGCCGAGCGCTGCTTCGTGATCGGCGGCGAGCTTCCCGGCTGCGGCGTCTACGAGACGCTGCTCGCGCGCGGCGCGCCGACGCCGCCGGCGGCGCGGTTCTCGGGCGAATCCATGATCTACACCTCCGGCACCACGGGTAAGCCGAAGGGGGTCCGCGTCACCCTGCGCGACCAGTCGCCGGAACAGGGCGCGGCCGCGCGGGTCGCCATGGCCCCCATCCTGAAGTGGCGGTCCGGCGACGGAGTGTACCTGCTCAACGGCCCCCTGCACCACTCCGCGCCGGTGAGCTTCTCGCTCCAGGCTCTCCACCTCGGCCTGACCGTGATCATGACAGACCACTGGGACGCCGAGGCCGTCCTGCAACTCATCGAGAAGCATCGGGTCACCGTCAGCCAGATGGTGCCGATCCACTTCCACAGGTTCCTAAAGCTCCCCGAGGAGGTCCGCGCCAAGTACGACGTGTCCTCCCTGGAGTCGGTCATGCACTCCGCGGCGCCCTGCCCAACCGACGAGAAGCGCGCGATGATCGCGTGGTGGGGCCCGATCCTCTACGAGATGTATGGCGGAACCGAAGGCGGTGCGGCCCTGGTGGACTCGGAGGAATGGCTCCGCAAGCCGGGCACCGTCGGCAGGCCCTGGCCCGGCACGACGATCCGGATCGTGGACGACGACCACCGGGAGGTTCCCGCCGGAACCGTGGGAACGGTCTATTTCTCCACCGTGACGGGCCCGCCGAAATACTTCAACGACGCCGAGAAATCGCGCTCCGTGTTGTTGGACGACAGCACGTTCTTCACGCTGGGCGAGATGGGCTACGTCGACGACGACGGTTATCTGTTCCTCGTCGATCGCAAGGCCGATCTCGTCCTGTCGGGCGGGGTGAACATCTATCCGATCGAGATCGAACAGGTCCTGTCGCAGCATCCGAAGGTCTAC
>Ga0207668_10001231_pt1 | contig 15234 bp, 14 predicted proteins | sample KBSS43metaG_FD_184323 | JGI IMG/M metagenome (GOLD analysis project Ga0207668, IMG submission 184323) | Switchgrass rhizosphere microbial communities from Kellogg Biological Station, Michigan, USA - KBS S4-3 metaG (SPAdes) (version 2) | ecosystem: Host-associated > Plants > Roots > Rhizosphere... | reverse complement strand
TGCTGTTCGGGGCGCAGAGCATCGATAGCCTGGAGATAGATGGGCGGCGGTTCGTCACTGAGCAAGATCGAAGGACATTGGCCTTCGAAATTGCCGAGATTGGGTCGATGCTGCTGATATCCAACCAAAGCCGCCAGATCCGGCGGGAAATTCCGGGCAACGGCAGGGGGATAGGCCAGCCATTGATTTTCATAGGGCTTGAGCCAGCCAAGGCAGTAGCTGACGATCAGCCCTCGTCTGACGGCATCGGTGCGATTGCCCCCTGCCCCATGCAAGGTGGACCCGAGGAACAAGATGGCCGAGCCGGGCGGGCACACCGCGACGATGGGCGGCCCAGCCAGATCAGCGTCTTCGATGGCGACTGCCCCATGGCTGTCCGGCCAGATCAGTGTTGCGCCATTGTCGGCGGTATATGCGTCAGCGGCCACATGACGTTGACGAGATATTCGATCCTGCCCTTCTCCCCCTGCCACATATCCTGGTCCCGATGGGGAAATTGCGGCAGCGCGCCTGGATGAAGCGCGAGCCCTTGGGTGAGGTTAAGCTGGATGCTGTCGCACCATGGGTTCAGGACCTGGCGCACAATATCCAGAATGAGATGATGCTGCACGACCTGGGCGGCATGCGCCGAGCGGGCGAGCAAGCGACCAAATCGCTTGGTGGCATGCCCGTAGAAATTGCCTTCGCAAAAGGGCGTCCTTTCGAAGGCTGGCTGCAAGTCCTCCTGCAACCCGTCCAGCAGGACCGCGCCCAATAAATCAGGTACGATGCAATAGCCGTTTTTCTCGAGCTGCTTTGCCCATTTCCCGGCGCTCGTTACGCGCCGCTTGCGCATCGACTGTGTCATGACATGTTCCCCCTCTCCATCATGCAGCCTGGCGGCCAAGGTGCGGAGTGACTGTCGACCGACCAATAATGCCTGCGGCGTTCAACAGGTCAGGAGTGTCATGGTCGATGTCGATACGCATGGCGCCGAGCATGGACGAGCCGACAATGTAGGGAACGCCAAGCGGCACCGCGCGCCAGCCAAAGGCCAGGATCTGTCGCATCCATGGCATCTCCGTAACGCCTGTATAGCTGCGGATGCCCTGCGCGATGGCGAGATCGGCAAGACCTGTTACCAGCATATCCCGAGCAAAGCGGCGATCAGCGGCACGCAAATCTCGGGACAGGCAGAAACGGGTAATCTCCATGATGTCAGGACCAGTGGGTACGGGACCGGCGCAGAGGTGAGGAAACAGGCTGTCGAGGATGTGCGGGCGATCGGTGGGCAGCAGTCGGGCAGAGGCCATATGCTCGCCTTCCGGCGACGCAACGATAAGATATTGCGCATGCTCATCATCGAATTGGTCAATCTCATATCGGCCAGCTAAGGCCGGTATGTCCCATTTGAGCAGGTCGATGAATACCGCCTTGCGCGCTTCGAACATAGCGCGAAGAAGGTGGTCGGGCACCTCACCGACAGTGCCAGTTGATACTTTAGCCATTGGTTGTCTCCCTTGCGTTTGAGCAAGGGCATTGCATCAGAAAACCGACGGAAGCCGTTATCCCCACAAGTGGGGGGAGTTTTGCCAGATGGGCAAGATATCGTCGAAGCACAGAGCTCCGTCATAAACGGCCTGCATCATCAAGAGCCGCCGATGCAGACCGCCCAACCGTTTCTGCACGGCGTGGAGATGATCGATGACGGTAGCCCGGCTAATGCCCAGAATCTGCGCTACTTCTTTGTCGCTGTTGCCCCGGGACCACCACATCAGACAGTCCCGCTGCCGGTCGGTCATCTTTACGCGCGCATTGCCTCCAAAGCGTGGCGGACTCAGTCTGAGCGCGCATTGAAAAGCGCTGACACCAATCCCCTGAATGAACGGGATGACATCGGTCGGCAGCGGGACGCCTCGGGCGGTGGCGAAAGAACAGCTGCCTCTTGCTTCTCCTGGGAGATTGGCCGGAACCGTAATCCCCTCGCCAATACCTTCGCGCCTTGCATGACGAAACACAGCCTCGTCCTTCCGGGTCATTGCGATCATATTGGGCACCTGCGACCAGGCAAACCACTCCAGCACTCTGTGGCTTGCGCGGTGGACAGGGTCGCTAACGCCAAGCCGCTTGTGATCGACCCATTCTTCGTACCCGCTTGGGTAATTGTGAAGGCGAATGCCTTTGACCGTCCCGACACCGAAGTCGATATGCTGGTTAAGGGCAAAGTATCGAAAGCCAAGATCGCGACACATTTGCTCCAATGCCGCGTAAAGTTCTTCCAAAGTCGTGATGCATTTCATATGCGCCGAAAATGCGGCCGCGAGAATTGCGATGTGCATTGCCGTACCGATGCGCGCCAGTGGCAACCATCCCTAAGTTGGCTACCACCGACGAGCCCCCAACAATGTCTGGACAAGCGACAGTCTCAAGCGCCGCAGTCTCAGAAAAATTGCGCCAACCCTCTCCCTGCCCAAGTCCGCCCAACACGAACGGACTGTCACAAATAATTAATAAAGCATCCCGTAGATATTTTCCCACAATATTCGGAATATTTTGACCCGTTTTGGATGATTTTTATGCAGCAATGCAAAATACATCATATTTGGAAAGCTTATAGCTCTGCGCGGGGGATGATCCTTTGGATACATCCCATGATGTCGCCATGATGTCTGCACCACCTTTAATCGCACTGGAGGTCCTTCACCTCGTGTCCGAATTCGGACATCATGCGACCAACAGCGCAGACCTGATAACACTTGGCAACAACTTCGATGCCTTCACGAGAGAGATCGGATTTCGATACTTTGCCATAGCCGAGCATTATACTACCGACGGCTCGATCCCTCTTCTCCTCGAAAACTATCCATTGGAATGGGCGTACGAGTTTCGCGAAAAGGGCTATAGCAAGAGAGACCCTGTTCACCAGGCATGCCGTCAGGCACGATTTGCTTTCGCCTGGACCGACATGCCGCGCTTCTGCAATGTGTCGCCAGATCAGATCGAGTTAATCGAGCGCGGGATCAAAGCCGGCGTCGGCCTTGGTTATACTATACCTTTTCGCTCGCCTGGTATGCGTATGGCGAGTTGCTCGTTTGCAACGCGGCCTGGAGCCCAATTTCCAGAAATGTCTCTACTTGCAGTGCAGTGGGCGGCGTCTCTCGCCTATGAGGCGGCTGTTCGCATCAACGGTGATGGATATAATCCGTTGTCGCGGTTGAGTTCACAACAGCGCATCTGCGTGACGCTGATGGCGCTAGGTAAATCCGACTGGGAGATAAGTAAAATCATGAATCTAGCAGAGGATACTGTCACCAAATATTTAAATGCGGCGAGAGGGCGGTATGGCGTGGGGCGCAGGACGCAGTTGGCCTTAGCAGCCTTGGTCGATGGACAGATTGATCCCGAAGATATTCGAAGCTGGACGTGAGGTGGATGCCTGTAGGTGATCGATGGGATCGAACCCAGACGCCGGAAGGCCATCAATGAGCACATGCGCCGCCGCCCCAATGCGCACGGCCGATCGCGCAACAGATTATGCCCGATGCGAGAGCGAAGGGCTGCAGGAAATGCAATGCCATCAGCTTGCAAAGCCGAAGCGCTGGACTTAGCGAACAAAGGGTCTGTTGGGTCAGATCTTCGGCATCCTGATGCACCTTTGTCGCTATCCGACGATAGCGCAAAAGTTTGGGCCCTTCTCTGGCATACAGATTTGGCAAGTCGCTCGATCGCGTCAGGCGCGAATGGTCACGATCCGGCCCCTTTTCAATGTCGGTCGGCAATGGCTGAAAACGCAGGTTCGTCGGCTCAAGCCCTCTTGGCTACCAGGCAGCGTGAGTTCCGTTCAATGCAATCCATGGCTCCCGATCTTCATATTGCTGGTCGGTCGGGCGTTGAAATTTTGTCTGTATGCGAGCGCCGCCGCCTTTGGCCCCGAAGGACTTGGACATAGCGTCAGCCACCCGGCGATGTCTTAAACGTTCGGAATCTCAATTCTACAGCCGAAGATTTCAAGCCTCTGCGCACTTACTTTGCGACGCTCGTATATTTAAAATCATAATTACATCATTTCACGGTGTATCGATACGTTGATCCAGTTTGGATCTTTTCATTAGCGCGATCGAAGCGGCGATTCGATCTCAAAAACTTTCAAGCAACGTCGAACACTTGTCGCTACACAAAACGAGAGCTTGCAGCACGTCGGGGCCGAGTTAGACTCGGCCGCCGTCTTAGCCAGCTAACAAGCAAATTCCACATAACTATTATTATCGTACTTCGTGATCGAGGCGTTCGAACACTGATTTGAGCCGTTCGGATTTGTCCTCTAGCTCATGATCTCCTCGATCAGTAAGAGACCGAGAATCCGACAAAAAATACGGCGCTAACCGGCGGACCGTCGGGTCGCTCGTGGGCTTCGACAAGGAGCTCCTCGGTAACCAGGTACAGCAAGGCCATCGTGCTGCCCCTAAACCAACTCCTCCCGGCCACGTGCGATTTAGGTGGGCAGCGTCCCTTTTTGCAGGTCTTCATCATGATTAATAGATGTACGCTGTCACCTCATCGTCAGCCTGTCCCAAGACACGACAAGACCGTGAACCCCAAAAACAGGATCGACGCCGCGATCATTACGATCGTGGCCACCCATCCAAACAGGGCTTGCCGCACTGAGAGCCGCAGTCGCCCCATCGCGCGCGGATTGCATACGATGAGCATCATCACGACCATGAGCGGACCGGCAAGCACGCCATTCACAACCGCCGCCCAGTAGAGCGTGCGTGCTGGGTCGATGCCGACGCTGCTGAGCGATGCGCCGGCCAGGGTCGTAGCTGCGATCGTGCCATAGAACAGGCGCGCCGACAGTGGTTTTGCGTCGAGACTCCCAGCGATCCCGGCCAGCTCGGTCACGGCGTAGGCCGCAGAACCCGCCAGCACCGGTACGGCGAGCAGCCCAGTTCCAACGATGCCCATCGCGAACATCGCAAAGGCGAACTGACCGGCGATTGGGCGAAGCGCCTCGGCCGCCTGCGACGATGTTGCGATATCATGCACACCACTCGCATTGAGCGTCGCTGCCGTCGCGAAGACGATCGCCAGCGAGATGAGCGTGCTGAACGCCATGCCCGTCAACGTGTCGATGCGGATGCGCCTGAGCTCGGGACCTGCGCTTTTGGGGGTCAGACACAGTGGCTTGGCATGGTGGCGATGCTGTTCCTCGATCTCCTGCCCCGCTTGCCAGAAGAACAGATACGGGCTGATCGTGGTGCCGAGGATTGCGACGAAGGCGGTGGCGTAGGCGACATTGAACTCAAGCTCTGTGACCACCAGCGAGCGCAGGGCGTGCGGCCAAGGCACGTGCGCAACCAGAACCACCGCCACATAGGTGAACAGCGACAGGGTCGTCCATTTGAGGATGGCAGCATAGCGCGGATAGTTCAGCACCACCTCCAGCACAATGCACAGGATCCCGAACAGCAATGTGTAGAGCGCGGCATTGCCGCCGGTCAGCAGGACGAGCGCGGCCCCCATCGCGCTGAGATCGGCGCCGAGGTTGATGATGTTGGCGATCAGCAGCAGCGAAACCATCGACCAGAGCAGAGGGCGCGGATAATGGCGGCGCAGGTTGCGGGCGATGCCGGCGCCGGTCACGCGGCCGATCTCGGCCGCGACCTCTTGGATCCCCGCCACGATCTGGACACCAGTCGAAGGAGGGCATCATGCCGCAGAGCGCAGTTCAGACATATCCCACCAATCCGCGACCATCCGCGATCAAGCGCGAGACCATCCATGATCTGCGCAACCTCTTCGGGATCGTGAGTTCGGCCAAGCATCTGCTCGAAGGCCAGCCCGCGAAAGTGCGCCGGCTGGCCCTGCTGCAGGCAATCGAGGCGGCCGCGATTCGCGGCGGCGAACTGACCTCGAGCCTTCTGGCGGCCCCGAAAGTCGCCGGCTTGACGAAGCGGATCGATCTGAACAGCCAGATCATGACACTTGAACCGATACTGCATGCCCTGGTTCGCGGCGTCCAGTTTGACCTCGGCGACGAGGATCTGACCCTGCGTGTCGACCCCGATGCGCTCGATGCCGTGATCTTCGAACTGGTAGCTAATGCCAAGGCTGCCGGCGCCGAAACGGTGACCATCCGCACCCGCCGGTTCGGTGCGCGCGCGATCCTCAAGGTCGTCGATGATGGCTGCGGCATGGACCGGGCCACGCTTGCGCGCGTTCGGCGCTGCGAGGACCGCAACGCCGAACATGGCGCCGGCCTGTGCCGGGTGCAGGCGTTCGCACGCGCCGTCCATGCCCAGCTTCATCTCCGCAGCCGTACCGGTCGCGGCACGGTGGTGACCATGAACTTGCCGACGGTCCTTCGGATGTCGCAGGCGCGCCGCCTCATCGAATGGCTGAATGCCGCCGCCGACGACGGTCTTGGCTCTGTGACGCCCCGGGCAAAGACGGTCCAGGCCGCGATCGACAATGGTGAGCCACTGACGCTCGACCTCGCAGCAACGTCGGCGGCGGTTCAACTCCTCGACGCCTACCGCCGGGGCTGCTGCAACGCCTCGCTGCGGACCGGGTGGCATATACCGGAATCGAACAATTGGGACGGCAGCGCCGCGAGCGTCGCCGCCGCGGTTACCGGCAATCAGATCGACACCCTGTTCGGCACGGCGCGGCCGTCCCACCCCTTCTATTATGCCCTGCGCGCGGCTTATGCGCAGGAGAAGGATCCGGATCGGCGCGCGACGCTCGCCGCCAATCTCGATCGGTGGCGCTGGATGCCGCGCGCCCTGGGAACGCGGTATCTGCTCGTCAACGCGGCAGCCTTCGAAGCAACCTTGTGGGAAGGCCGCCAGATGGTGGGGCGGTGGAAGGTCGTCGTCGGCAAGACCAAATCGCCGACGCCCGTCTTTGGCGCAACCGTCACGGGCGTGATCCTCAACCCGTGGTGGGAGATACCGCCAGACATCGCGGCCGAGAGCGTGGCGGCATTGGTGCGCGACAATCCCGGCGCGGCCGCCGCGAAGGGTTTCGTGCTCGCATCCGGCCGCTATCGCCAGAAGCCGGGACCGACGAACGCACTGGGCAGGATGAAGCTGGTCATGCCTAATCGCTTCAACGTCTATCTGCACGACACACCGGCGCAGGCCCTCTTCGCCCAGGATGTGCGCGCCTACAGTCATGGTTGCGTCCGGGTCGGCGACGCACTGGCGCTGGCGACCGCGCTACTGTCGGCGCGGCCAAGCTGGAGCCGTGACGCGCTCGACGCGGCCGTGGCGAGCGGTCAGACGCGGACCGTCGCGCTCGCATCGCCAATCCCCGTCTACGTCGCTTATTTCACAGCCGAACCTGATGGACTTGGGGGCATCCGCTATCTGCCCGACATCTATCATCGCGATACGGGCGCGAAGGCACCGGGAGACGACGGGGTATGTGGTCGCTAAGGCGGCAGGCGGTAGCTAGGCCGCCTGATTATTGAACAATCGGCGAAACTCGTCGAGCACGCCGGGATCCTCGATTGTTGCCGGTGTTTCGAGAGGTTCGCCATTGGCTAGCTTGCGAAGTGCCGCCCGCCGTCATCGGTGTTGATGACCTCTTGAAAGGCATGGCGCCGATTAGACGACCCCATCAGTTCAGATCAGGAATGGCCTGAAGCTGAGATCGACCGAGGAAGATCAAGAGACTGTGTCTGCGCCACTGATCGTACGACCTTACTGTGCGTGGCAATCCGGGGGACCAAGCCGTTCACAAGGACCTGAACGAGTTCTTCCCCCACCGCCACCAAATTCACTGTCGGATCGGCCAACCATTCTTTAATCAGCGCATTTATCGAGGTCGACAGTAAAAACGTAAGCCGTTTTGGATTAGCATCGGGGCGCACCTCGCCTAATTTTATGCCGTCAGAGATGCTGCGTTCAAGCAATTTGTGAACAGTTGCGCGTAGGTCTGCGAGAACTTTTACTTTCAGATCATCTCCATTGCCCAATGCGAAGTCAGAAAAAACTATATGGGCGACGGATTTACACAGAACGTCCTTCCCTGGATCGCAAAATGTCCGGACCAACTGTATAAGGCCTGCCAATCCTTGAGGGATATCTACCCTCGCCATCTCGGACTCAAACTCGTCGCGAATAAATTCGATAAGGGCTATTTCGAACTTCGCGCGAGTGCCATAGTGATGAGCCGGGAGCCCACGGCTGTAACCCGCTTCCACCCCGATATCGGCCAGTTTCAGACCATCAAGGCCGCGTACCGCGATGAGCCGCACTGCCGTTTCCATGATGCGGCGCTCGGCTTCCTCTCGGCGTTCGCTTTGGGTGCGACGTTGAGGACGAGACATAGGCAAAGGGACTTTCATCAGGCAGGGAGTAGGATAAACTATCCAGATACACTAGTAAGGTAATCGACGCAAGAACAAGACTCGCTCGCGTGAAATCACGTCGCCCTCCCGATCGCTGCATGTCGCTCAAATCCATTTCTAAGGCGGCAATTGCCTATAACATAACGCCAGTGAGGATCGGTATGCGCTTCAGAGAAACGCGGCGCACGCTCGCCATGCTGCATACCCGATTGAGCTAAACGAGCTCGCCAACACGGCACGGCCTCTGGCAAGGCACTTGCTAATGCACAAAGCAAGTATTATACTTGGCTTTCGCTTGCGACTCTAGGAGATATTTTGATGTCACAGCCCGGTTATGATCCGCCGTTGCCCCCTCCCAGCCCCGAGATGCGGTTGCAGACGAAGGAGCATTTCATGCACCTTCAGCCGGACAGCTTTAAAATCCTAAAAGAGGCGCCCTCGTTCCTCGTTCGCGACACCGATATCGAGCGGTTGAGCGGAGGGGCGGTAGGCGCGAAAATCTACAGGGCAAATCCCGAAGTTGATGACCATTCCACGGTCTGGCATTGGCATGAATGGGCCTACCAAGTGGCCTACGTTACGCGCGGATGGGCAGAATACGAATTTGAAGGCGTCGGTGTTGTACGGGTGGAAGCCGGATCGGTGCTGTTCCAACTGCCCAAAAATAGGCATCGTGAGATAAGCTCCTCGCCTGACTTGGAAGTTATCGAGATCACGATCCCTGGACAAATCAAGAATATTGCCACGTATCCGAACGAACAAGGTGAATGGGTGTCCCAAGAGGTTTGATAAAAAAGACGTCAATACACATCGATCTCCGTTTTTAGGAATCTAGTTTAGTTTGACGCTAGATTAGAATATTATTTTCTGGATATCTGCTGACGTCATGTAATTAATTGACAAAATGGACACAATTGGCGGTGACGATCGGCTGTTTCGTCACCGCCTGCGTTCGTCATCAGTAGTTAGACATCGCCTTAAGCCGGGTAAATCATGTCAGCGAAAATGCCCCCGCCGAGTATAATCGAAATGCAGAGGATCTTATGAAAGCAACCATGATGGTCACACCGTTGACCACCCAAATGATAGTGGATCATGGCGCACGCAATCACGCGAAACGAGAAATTTCTACCTTTGATGGCGCGAACTTTCGTCGGGCGAGATACGAAGAAGTAGCGCTTCGCGCGCGCAAGCTTGCGACCGCCTTGGCAACTGTGGGCGTGAAGCACAATGATCGGGTGGCAACTTATTGCTGGAATCATCAGGAGCATTTCGAGGCATACCTAGCGGTGCCCGCAATGGGCGCCGTCTTGCACACATTGAACGTCAGGCTATCTGCCGATCAGATGCGCTTTATCATGAACGAAGCGAGGGATCGGGTCCTAATTCTGGACGCTTGCCTTGCGCAACAGGTGGTCGATATCCTGCCACAGGTTGCCTGCCTTGAACATGTGATCCTCGTCGGCGGCACAGCAGACCTTGGCTCCTATTCCGGCAAAGTCACCGCTTACGAAGCCCTTATAACGAACGTCGAAACGGACTCCTCATGGCCGGCACTGAATGAAAATTCGGCCGCCGTCGTTTGCTATACCTCGGGAACGACGGGAAATCCCAAAGGCGTGGTCTACAGTCACCGGTCAATCTTTCTGCACAGCTTGGCTTCGATGGCCACCGATACGTTTGGTATTTGCGAGAGCGATTGCATACTCCTAATGCCGCCGATGTTCCATTCCAATGCGTGGGGTTTGCCTTACAGCGGCTGGTTAGCTGGGAGCAATTTCCTGTTGCCGGCGCAACACCTGCAACCCGACAAGATCCGAGCGATGATTGTGGAAGGGTGTCCGACCGTAACCGCGACCGTACCTACGATCCTGAACGACCTGCTACGATCGCATGAGACCGCGCCGCTTGACATGTCTTCATTCCGCCTCATGCTGTCTGGCGGCTCTGCGGTCTCGCCCCGCCTCATCAAGGCTACAGCTGAGCACTGGAACATTCCGCTGATACAAGGGTGGGGTATGACCGAGACAAGCCCCATGTGCACTCTTTCCCACCCGCCCGCGGGCAGCACATCGGACGATGCTGCCGAATGGCGCGCGAAAAGCGGGCGTCCTGTGCCGGGCATGGAGGTGCGCATTGTTGATGAGCAGGGCACATCTTTGCCCCACGACGGCAAGACGATCGGGAACCTTGAGTTGCGCGGCCCTTGGGTGACTGCGCGCTACCATGGCTCGGACGACAATTGCCTCTCGCAGGACGGTTGGCTCAAGACAGGCGATGCGGGACTCATTGATGAGCACGGCTACGTCCAAATCACCGATCGGGTGAAAGATCTCATAAAGTCCGGAGGAGAGTGGATTTCCTCCGTCGACCTCGAAAATGTTCTGTCCTCGCATCCGGATATCTCCGAAGTTGCGGTCATCTCGGTTCCCGACGCGAGATGGGAGGAGCGGCCACTGGTGATATACGTTCCTCGGCCCGGGGCAACGACGTCCGCAGAGACCTTGCGCGCATGGTTGCGCCCGCAGGTGGCGAAGTTCTGGGTTCCTGAATACTGGTCCATGGCGTCCTACCTACCGCGGACTAGCGTCGGCAAGATCGACAAGCGCCTCCTCCGCGTCGACTTGGATGGCGAGAGGATCAAATACAACCGAATTGCCGATCCGGATAAAACCGCGGGTCACGCCCGATCGGTATGATAGGCTTTGTCCGCAATGCGAGAGGCCGGCGGCTAGGGAATGAGAAGCACTCGGCCGAAAGCTTGGCGGTCTTCGATATAGGCATGGGCGGCGGCGGCGTCGCGTAAGGGGAAAGAGCGATCGATCACGACTTCAAGCTCATTGCGCGCAACCTGTTCGATGAGCGATTGGACAAGTCCGTGAAACCGGGGCGTTGCAAGGTCGCTAGGTGCGTAAATGCCAGTCATCGATCCGTTGACCAATAGAAGGGGCATCACGTCAACGCGCATCGGCTCGCGCGAAGCTATCCCGAGGGTGCTAATCCGTCCCCGCTGGGCCAGGCAATGCAAGGACTCCTGCAAGAATCTTCCCCCGACCGCTTCAACAACGAGATCAACGCCGCGCCCTTCGGTCAACTCCATGACAGCCGACGCCACGGTGCCAGACCCGGAATTGACCCCGGCGTCCATGCCATAGGCCATCAGGCGCACCAAGCGATCATCGGTCGACGCAGTGCCGATCACACGGGCACCTGCGCGCTTCGCGAGTTGGATCGCCGCAAGGCCAACGCCCCCAGCCGCCCCCGTCACCAAAACCGTTTCACCTGCGCGCAACGATCCATACTCGAAAAGGCTTTCGTGTGCGGTTGCGAAGGCGGTCGGGATGGCCGAAGCCGTGGCGAAATCAAGCTGGTCTGGGATTATCCACGTGCAATGCGCCGGCACGGCGCGATACTCCGCATGAGATCCGTTCAATCCCACCGTCGTTACTCGCTGGCCCGCGCGAAGATGTTGCACGCCAGTTCCTACCTCAACAATCTCCCCAGCGGCTGCATAGCCAACGACGTGTGCAGGACTCTCCATCGGTCGAGCAAAGGCAATGTCGTTACGGTTGAAGATGTCGCCGCCCTCGATGCTGATCGCTGCGATCCGGACGAGCACCTCACCGGATCTGCAGATTGGTCTTGCAATCTCCTCGTAGCGCAGAACTGCGGGCGGACCCGGGCGATAGAACACCGCTGCTTTCATGATGCTGCCCTCCTTCTGATTTCTTCACGAGAATACTCGCTTCCGGACCAAGTGGGCACTTTTCGTGCTTTGGGTTCAGGCGTGGGCCGCGTCGGCTGCCGTCATCCACAACACGGTTCCCCCCCGTCGTTACTTATCAATCCGGAACACCTCGCGAGGCGTTGATCATGTTGTCGCCGTAGAGATTGGACCACTCCTCGGCAGACAAATCGCGCGGGTTTTCAAGAACGCGTGCGGGTATTCCAGAGATATCGCAAGCCCGGATGACCGCCTCGCGAACCGAGATGACCGTAATCCAGCGCTCGATCTGGGGATACGGGGATAGATCGTAGCCGAACTTTAAAAGACCGCTCGCGATCGGAAACGACGCAATGTCTGCAATTGAATAAGTGCCAGCGAGAAATTCAGACTCGCCTAAACGGTATTCGAGGACGTTCAGAAGTCTGCCCAATTCACGTGTATAGCGATCAAGCGCATAAGGCTGCCCTTCAGGAGAATAACGCGCGAAATGAGCAAACTGGCCAAGCATCGGACCTAACCCTGCCATCTGCCACATCAGCCATTGGAGCGTCGTTGTCCGAACGCGCGCGTCTGACGACAGAAGTTGTCCGGTCTTTTCTGCAAGATAGATGAGAATTGCACCGCTCTCAAACACCGTTACTGGTCCAGCGCCATCGGCAGGTTGAAGGTCCTGAATTACGGGCAGCTTATTGTTGGGATTGAGACGACGAAAACGGGGTTTGAGGTGATCGCCATTACGCAAGTCATAATCGATACGTTGAAAAGGTAGCCCGACTTCCTCCAGCATGATCCGAACCTTGAGAGCGTTGGGCGTGTGGACGTAGTGAAACTCGATCATAGACTACTTTCCGTTTGGGGAGATCAGCCGGGACAAGGCCCCGTGCCGGAAGCGCTGGCTCGTAGCTTGCTAGCAACTGGTAGCCGATTGGAAAGACCGACTACCAGCGCAACGCAATCATAGCTTGAGAGCGTCCTTCGCCTGAACGCTCGCGTTCAACGATATTTAAAACCCAGTGTTACACCATAAGTCGCGGGCATGCCGGCAAAGCGTACGACCGTGTCCAGTGGGCGATTGCCACCTACCCAGTAATACTTGTCGAACACGTTGCGACCCCAGACGGACAAACGCCAGGCCTGGTCTTTCGTTTCGATACCCGCACGCAAGTCCACCAGCGTGTAGGGATCGACGCGCAAGATCGACGCCGCGCCCAGTTGGCTGTTGGTTGCAGACTGATAGTTGGCCGATCCGCCGACAAATCCGTCAAATCTGTCGGATAGATCCCATTTGTAACTAATGTCGGCAATCAGGTGCCACTTTGGCGTATTGGGGAATCGATCCCCGCGCATATTCTGACTCTGCCCGATGCCCCCGAACGTAACGAAGTCGCCTTTGATACGCGTGTCGAGGTAGGAGCCGCCAGCGGAAACAGTCAGATGCCGATCGGGAGCCCAAACTGCTTGAAATTCAGCACCGAGTATTTCAGACCTAGGAATATTAATCTGCCGAAGAAGAAGACCAAAAACAGGGTCTTGAACTTTACCAAGAACCTGCTTGTCATTATACTTGTAATAGAAAACGGCACCATCAACTTGCAGGGTTCTATTAAAGAACGACTTTTTGAAGCCAGCCTCGTAGGCCAAGACCCCTTCTTGCTTGACAGGCGACAACTGGCTTGTGACTGTAGCCGCTAGCTGCGGGAAGCCCCCAGCCTTGTACCCTTGACTGACGTTAGCGTAAACGAGCGCCCTGGGCGCGGGCGCCCACTCCACACCGGCGCGCCAGGACAAATTGTCCTCCTTTAACTGGGACCGTACAAAGGAAGGCTGGAACGTGACATTATCAAGCGTAATACAGCCACCATTGGGGATCGCAGGCGTGATGCCGAAGACGGCGCTGAAAACGCTTGCGAGAGTGCCGTCCCCGGGATCTCTTGTGCACCCGGAGAATTTATCGCGGAAATCGGTGTATCTCAATCCGCCATAAATTTTGACTGTGTCTAAAATAGAAAAGTCTACGTTACCAAATACAGCGTAAGTCTTAGCTTTCTGATTACCATAATTGGTAAATCCTGTGTAAGGAGGAAAGCCAAGAGGATTGAAAAGATACGCATTGGTACTTTGAACTAAGGCACCGAAATTAGATTCCGTCACGGAATCAGTTGAATAAGCGACCCCAGTCACGAAATGACCTCGGTCGTTCAATTCACCCGACAAACGCACTTCGTGCGACCAGGAGGAAATTTCTCCGACAGTCAAAGCATGGATATTCTCAAGTGTGGTGCCGTCTTGATCTTGGAACTCCCGTTCTTTGAAATGACTATATGTGCCGAGATAAGTTAGGGTGAGCACATCTGTCAGTGAATAATCCGTCCGTAATGTACCCTGTCCGAAGGAATTGCGTCGATGATAGTCCTTTCCTGGCGTAAAGTCAGCTGCCTTGTTTGACCGGGGCGCAAGTGGGTAGTCGACAAGCCCTGGAATGAGGCTCACGACACCGGGATTGTTGAGGTCAATACCGATCAACTGCGCCGCCTGCACCTCTGAATGGTCGATGAACCCCGAGAGCGTGAGCGAGGCCTTCAGGCGAGTGGTGGGCTTCCAATCAAGGATCAGGCGTCCCTTGCCGATATCCACTGAGCCATTGCGCTCGCCTGTTGTATAGCTGCGCTGCCAAGGATCCCGACTGTCATGATCCCAAGCGAGGCGAGCCGACAATGTTTCAGTGATCGGACCGCTGACAAAGCCGCCTAGCGTGACGGCATTGAAGTTGCCGTAAGAAACTTCGCCGCCAGCCTGGAATTCGTCGGTTGGCTTGGCAGCAATGAAGTTGATCGCGCCACCCGTTGAGTTTTGCCCGAACAAGGTTCCTTGTGGCCCCTTGAGGATCTCTACGCGCTCCAGATCGAGCGCGGTCCCCTTGGTCTCGACGGCGAACGGGATCGGTGCCTCGTCCACATACACGCTAACCGTGGGCCTTCCGCCCAATCCGATGTCAGCGAACCCGACACCGCGAATGGTGTATATCGGAGAATCGACCTGTGAAGTGGAATAACTGAAAGAAGGCGTGATTTTTACCAGGTCACGCGGCTGTGCTACGCCCGCAGCTTCCAGTTGTGCGCCCGTGGCTGCGGTAATCGACATCGGCACGCGATTTATCGATTCAGATCGCTTC
>Ga0207668_10001228_pt1 | contig 15244 bp, 16 predicted proteins | sample KBSS43metaG_FD_184323 | JGI IMG/M metagenome (GOLD analysis project Ga0207668, IMG submission 184323) | Switchgrass rhizosphere microbial communities from Kellogg Biological Station, Michigan, USA - KBS S4-3 metaG (SPAdes) (version 2) | ecosystem: Host-associated > Plants > Roots > Rhizosphere... | reverse complement strand
CATGCACGAAATGGCGACGAGCTGCTTCCCCGAGATGGTCGAGCTTGCCTTCTCGGCGGTCTCGCTCTGGGCATTCCTGGCCGCGCGCGGTGCCGGGCGCGGGCGGATCGCCTGGCTGCTGCTGTCAGGGCTGGCGGCCGGCCTCGCGATCCTGACCCGTGAAACCGCAGTGGTGCTGCCGCTCGTCTACGGCATCGCCTTCCTGTGGCTGCCCGGCATGTCACGCGGCTCCTATGCGTGGATCGCGGCGGGGCTGATCCTGCCGATCGCCATCGACACGCTCTGGCTGTGGCAGCAGACCGGCGACGCGCTGTATCGTTACCACATCGATTCCGGGCACATCCATATTGCCAGCGCCCACCTGCGCGGTGGGGTCTACACCGGCGTGCGGGGCCCCATCCTCAATTTCGATCTCGCATCCCGCTGGGTGCCGAGCGGACCGTTGCCGATCCACTGGTCCGTCGATCCGCTGATAAACCTGATCATCGATCCGCGCTTCGGTCTGATCTTCCTCGCATGGGGCGTGCTGGCCTGGGGCAGGGGCCGCGGTGACAGCTATGACCAGCTCCGCCCCCTGCTGATCGGCGTTGCGCTGCTGTCCTTCGTGCTGACGACCTGGGTGCTGATGCTGCGACCGCAGCCGCGTTATTACCTGCTGGCGACCTACGCCGCGACGATCGGTGTCGCGCTGCTGAGCGGGAAACGGCGGGTCACGATCATCATGCTGACGCTCGTGGCGCTTGCCGGCTTCGTGACGATCGCGCTGTCGCGCAACCAGCAGCGCCCGGCCGAGCTGATCGTTCCCTATGTCGCCAGCCATTCGGGCTTCTTCTATGTGGATCCCAAAGTCCGCGCCCGGATCGATTACCCGCTGGACCGTGCCGGGCTGGCGACGCGAGTTGGTGGCGATGAGGTGCCGATCGGTGGGATCAGGATCCGCCTGCTCAGCGAAAAACTGTTCAAGCTCGGCAAGCCTTTCGATCGGCCAGGCTACGCGCCGCTCGAAACCACGCTGGAGCCGCGCCCATTGTTTCACCGTCTGCTGCAATCGCCGACAGTCGCGCTCCGGCCGGCGCTCCGGATCGAACGACGGGTCAAATGATTGCACCTGAGGCGGTGGCGGGCGCACTGTCTCTCGGCGCTCTCCGCCAGTTACTCGGCCAGCACGCTCACCCGCGCCGCGGCCTCTTTCAGGTCTGCCACGAACCGCGCGAACTCCTCCTCCGCCTGTGAGCGGTCGGGGAGGCGGAGCAGGAAACTGGGATGCACCGTCACCCAGCATTCGCCGCCATCGGCAAGGACGTGCGGGCGGCCGCGAGTGGCGGCGATCGTCACCGTCTTGCCGAACAAGGAGCGTGCCGCCGTAACCCCCAGCGCCACGGTTACCGGCGGGCGGATGAGCGCGCGTTCCTGGTCGATCCACCAGCGACAGGCCTCGATCTCCGGACCCTGCGGCTTGGCGTGGATTCGGCGCTTGCCGCGCTGCTCGAACTTGAAATGCTTGACCGCGTTGGTGACGTAGACGCTGGTACGGTCGACCCCGGCCTGGGCGAGCGCATCGTCGAAAACCTTTCCAGCAGGACCTACGAAAGGCTTGCCGGCAAGATCCTCCTGATCGCCCGGCTGTTCGCCGACGAACATCAGGCTTGCATCGAGCGGTCCTTCGCCGAACACCGTCTGGGTCGCCTGCCGATAGAGGTCGCAGCGCGTGCAGCCAGCCGCTTCTTCCCGTAGCGCAGCCCATGCCTTGGCGATGTTGCCACCGGCGGGCGCGGCAGCAGCCTTGCGTTGCGCAGTCTCGATCATGCCTGTCTCCCGTGCCTGCGCGGTTGCGATCAATTCTGGCACCAACGCGGTTTCGGGCATGTTTTTCCAGTATCTGCGCGGCATCTCCTTCAGCATCGCGCCGACCTTGACCCGCGCCGGGTTGAAGATCGAGGCGTAGTAGGTGCGCCAGACCTCCTCGACCGGATCGCCCGGCGGCGCATCGCCGCGGGTCGCGGGCGGGCCTTCGCGGAGCGTCTCGCCGTCCCAGTGGATCGACGCCTCAGGCGTCAGGATCGACCAGCGCATCGCCGCAAAGCGCCGCACGAAGAAGCCGGCATTGGCGCGCACGATGTGGTGCTCGGGTTCGAACCAGGCGACGAAGCGGGGCGCACCATCTTCGGTCACTTCGCGGAAGCGGAGGAAGGCACGCATCTTGTGCATGTCGCGGCGTACCGCCTTGGCCATCTCCTCCAGCCGGCGGACCAGCGGATCGGCGTGGTCGGCGATCAATCCGGGAGCCCGCCGGAGACGCCAGAGCAGGTCGTAGAGCAAAGCGAAACGTGCGGGGTCGGCATGGCGGACAACGCTTTGCGCCAGCTCGACGAACGGCCGCGGTACCGAGAAGCCAGGCCCGGCGCGATGCTCGACGACCGCCTCGTCGCCGAACAGGTCGACCGGGCGCTCGCCGACCTGCCAGACGATCTGATCGGGGGTAATGCCGCCGAGGACGAGACTGCGCGCGGCATCGCGCCAGCCCTCGAAATCGTCCTCGGCAGCCAGCATGACCGTGCGCATCGGTCGGGCTTACGCAACCACCGGGCGGGCCGCGCGTGTCGAAGCGGCCTATCGTGCCCGGGCCAACTCCTCGGGCTTGCGCTCCTCGAAGGTCTCGGCAAGCGCGCTCTGCGTCTCGCAGTCGAGCTCCTCGGCGGCGGCGGGGAACATCTCTTCCTCCTCCTCGTCGATATGATGGGTGTAGCGGTGCTTCAATTTCGCGAAGCACTCCGCCCAATCCCGCGACCCGGCGTCCATGCCGTCCAGCCTCTCGAGATAGTCCTCGATCTCCTTGTGCTCGGCGACCGAATGCTGCGCCTCGTGGCGAAGCTCAGGATCGGCGAGCATCGTCGCGTAAAGCGACTCCTCCTCGGCGGCGGCGTGCGCGGTCACCTCGACACGGAAATTCTCCAGGAGGGCGGACCGGGTCTTGTCGTCCCCGGCCGCGGTCAATTCCGCCAGGAGGCGGCGATGAAGATCGTGATCAGCCTTCAGTTTCTTGAAGATTTTCGCATCGGTCATGGCGTTCTCCTTTCCCCGCATAACCGGTCGGAGGCGATATCGTTGCGATTTACCTCGATATTCTGCGATGAAGCGAGCGCGCCTTAAAGGCGTCTTAACCGGTGATAGTGACAATCCCGCCCGCGAAGGGAGAGCCGCGTTGCACAACAGTCCACCCCGTGCGTCGATGACGTCGGGAATGATCGCTCGGTTGGTCGAGGCGCTGTCGCGCGTCAGCCGGCGCAGGGCCTGGACGTGGCTGGCGATCATGGTGCCCGCGATCGTCCTGCTCGACTCCGCGACCGGGCGCGACGTGACGATGGTCCTCCCCTATCTCGTCGCCACCTGCTTCGCTGCCTGGTGCCTTGGCGAAGGTGTGGGCGCCACGGTGGCGATCCTGCTCGTCTTCAACGGCGCCATTCTCAAATACACCCCGCTCATCCTGCCGCTGGACGGCCCGGTCGCCAGCGCGGGCACGGTGATGTGGAACACGGCCGGCCGCAGCACGGCGCTGGCGCTGATCGCGATGGTCGTCCACGCCCTGCGCGTGACCCTGGAGCTGGAGCGCTGGCGCGCCTCCACCGACATGCTGACCGGCGCGCTCAACAAGCAGGCCTTCCATCGCCGCATGGCCGGGACCGTCGCCGCCGCGCGTCAGCGCAATGCCGCGCTTGTCCTTGCCTATCTCGATCTCGACGGTTTCAAGGGCGTCAACGACAGTCACGGCCATTCTGCCGGCGACCGCGTGCTGACCGATTTCTCGCAGGGCGTGATGCGCTCGATCCGCCAGGACGACGTCTTCGCCCGGATCGGCGGCGACGAGTTCCTGGTGCTGTTGACCGTGCCCGCGGTCGATGACGGTGACGGCGTTGCCGAGGTACTGCACGGCCGGCTGAGCGAAGCGCTGCACGCGACGGGCTTCGCCGTCACCTGCAGCATGGGTGCGATCGTCCTGGACAGCCATCAGGTGGGTAATGGCGACAGCTTCATCGAGATGGCCGACCACCTGATGTACGAGGTCAAGAAGACCGGCAAGAACGCGCTGCGCGTCGCGCGCGGCGACCTGCTCGGCGACGCGCTCCGCACCGCCTTCCCACCCCACGATGTCGACGGGATGGAGGCGCTGCTGACCCGGATCGACAATGCCGACTGGGCGATGGCGCGCAGGGCCGCGGCATGAAGCTCACCTTCTATTCGCCGGCGACCCGCGCCGGGAACGAGGCGTTCCGCCAGAGCGCGGTCGACGAGACCGGCGTCCTCGAACATGCCGACGATCCGATGCTGCAGGCGATCGTCGAGCGTGCCGCCGAATGCTGCAATACGCCGATGTCGGCCATCTCGATCGTCGACCACAACCGGCAATGGTTCGCCGCACGTTTCGGGCTCGATGCCCGCGAGACACCGCGCGCGGTGTCGTTCTGCGCCCATGCCATGCAGACTCCGCGCGAGGTGCTGTGCGTGCTCGACGCGACCACCGACCGTCGCTTCGCGGGCAATCCGCTGGTCGTCGCCGGGCCGGGCATCCGCTTCTACGCGGGGGCGCCGCTGGTCGCGCCGACCGGGGAGGGCATCGGATCGCTGTGCGTGGTCGACAGCACGCCGCGCCGGTATCTCGCGGAGCGCGAGCGGCGGATGCTGCTGGAACTTGCCGGCGAGGTGATGGCGCGGATCGCCGCGCTGGGGGCGAGCGTCGACGCCGCCTGAGGGCCGGTTACGCGTTCATCACTTCGCCGCCGCCTCCAGCCGCTTCATGAACCGCTCACGGTTCGCGGGCACGTCGAAGGTCGGCCGCTTCAGCCCCAGTGCCGAGCACATATCCGCGCTCGGGTCGATATCCGCCAGCCGGACCAGCGGCACCCGCATCCGCCGCGGGCTCGGCGCGACGATCGGATCGTCGGGGGTCAGGTCCTCCGTCTTGTGGATGCGGTGGACGGCGTCGCGGAAGGCGTGGGCGCGGTTCCCGTCGGGCAGCGTCTTCGCGCCGTCGTACCAGGCGATCGGCGCGCGATTGGCCGGCCAGACGAATAGCCCGCCATTGTCCTGCTCGGCCGCATCGGCCGGGCTCAGGCCGTCGGGGAGGTCGGTGGTCTCCTCGATCCACACTTCCGGCCGCTCCGATGCCGGCATCGTGTCCAGCGCCTCGACCAGCAGCAGCGATGCCGCCCGATGCCCGGCATGGCAGGAGGAGCCGTGGCGCGGGTCAAGCGCGAAGATCACTTCGGGCTTAGCCTTGCGGATCGCCTTGGCGATCTTCGCGACCAGCTTGCCACGGCCGTCCTCGGCCTCCGCCCATTCGTCGATCGTCCGCGAGACGCCGGCGTTGTTGTACGCATAGAACAGGTCGTCGAGGCCCAGGAACTCGGCCTCACCCCCCAGCAGCTTGGCCGAGGCGCGCATTTCCTCGCGGCGCGCCTTGCTGCAGTCCTTGAAGTCGGCCATCGGCGCGACACGGCGGACGAGGGTGACCACCGCGCAGCCCGGCCCCGGCCCGTCGGCGACAATCAGGAAGCGGCAGCTCGCATCCTTGAAGCGGCAGGCCTCGCCCAGCATCGGCGCGAGATTCTGCTCGTCGTCGGGATGCGCCTGGACCATCAGGATGCGCTTGCCGGCGAGGTCGGGCAGGGTGGCGGCGTCCGCAGCGGCGCCGATCGCCAGCAGCATCGCGAGGGCAAGGCCGGCGACCCTCATTTCGGGCGTATCCCGAGCAGCCAGGGCTTCACCTGACCGGTTGGCTTGGCGACCCCGTCGAGGCGCACCGCGCGGATCAGCCTGACCGGCTTCAGGATCATCTGCCCCTTCATCGCGTCGGAACCGCCTCCCGTCGGCATGGCGAGGATCCGGCGTACCGTGTCCATCCCCGCGACGACATGCCCGAAGGCAGCGTAGCCGGCATAATCGCCGCGCGCATCCATGGTCGGCACCGCGCCGACGGTGATGAAGAAGTTCCCCGCCGCCGATCCGACCCGGCTGCCGCGCGCCATCGACACGGTGGCGTCGAGATGGCGGATGCCGGTGACGTTGGTCGGTTCATGCGGGATCTGCGGCAGCATCCGGCGGTAATCGGTGTCGATGCCACCCTGGATGAAGCCGAATTTCGGGGCGGTCTTGCGCCGCGCCGCGCGGTAGAAAGTGGTGTCCTCGAACCGGCCGTCGTCGACATAGGCGAGGAAGTTCGCGGTCGTCTTCGGCGCCCGCTGCGTGTCGAGCGAGAGCACGATCGGCCCCGCCGAGGTCTCGATCCGGACGCGGACGAAGCCCGGCGTCGGCCGGTCGGCCGGAACCGCACCCCAGGCGGGCGCTACGGCGGCGAGGATCAGCGCGACGAACGCGAGGAGGGAACGGACGGCGGACGGCATGGGCAGGGCCGCATTCTACGCAGTTTGGCGTCGCCTGCAAAAGCCATGCGACGGCTTTCGCCTCGCCATCCCGATGTTGGCGGGTGAGTTGGTGGTGGAAAAGCGCCCAACCGACTTGCCGGGGCGGCAACGTTCATCCATATGATGTATATGCATCATGAGCCCGCCTCGTCCTTTGATCCGTGTGTTTGCGGAACGCTACGCAAGGCGGCGCGAGCCGTGTCGCGGCTCTATGATGACGCGGTCGGCGCCGCGGGTCTCACCACCAATCAGTTCTCGATCCTGCGCAAGCTCGACCGTCACGGACCGCAGCCGCTCAGCCGGCTGGCCGAACAGCTGGTGATGGACCGCACCTCGCTCTACCGGACCCTGCGCCCGCTGGAGCGGGCGGGCTGGCTTGCCATCGCCGGCTCGGCAGCCGGTCGCGTCAAGCTGGCGACGCTGACAGACGCCGGTGCCGCCAAGCTCATCGAGGCGCAGCATCTTTGGCAGGACGTGCAGGCGCGGATGGTGACGGCGATCGGCGCCGAGACCTGGGCGGCGTTGAGCGGCGGACTCGATGCCATCGTCGACCTGTCGACCGTCGCGCTCGCCCATCAGAAGGACGCCGCATGATCCGCAGCATTCCCGCTCGCCGCTACCCCTATGTCGTCGTCGCGGTGACCTTCGCGGCACTGCTCGCCTCGGCCGGGATGCGGTCGGCGCCGGGCGTGTTGATGGTGCCGCTGGAGCTGCATTTCGGCTGGGACCGGGCGACGATCTCGGCGACTGCAGCACTCGGGATATTCCTCTACGGCCTCGTCGGCCCCTTCGCCGCGGCGCTGATGCAGGCGATCGGCATCCGCCGCACGATGCTCGCGGGGCTCAGCCTGATGGCGGGATCGACCTTCGCCAGCCTGTGGATGACCCAGTCCTGGCATTACCTGTTGTGCTGGGGCGTGTTTTCCGGGGTCGGCACCGGCGCGATCGCCTCGGTACTCGGCGCGGCGGTGGTCAACCGCTGGTTCGCGACGCGGCAGGGGCTGGTCATGGGCCTGCTCAGCGCCAGCACGGCGACCGGATCGCTGGTGTTCCTGCCACTGCTCGCCTGGCTATCCCGGCTCGGCGACTGGCGGCCGGTCGTGCTTGCGGTCAGCGTCGTCTGCGCGGCACTGATCCCGGTGGTCGCCTTCATCGTTCCCGAGCATCCTGGCGATGTCGGCACCCGGCGCTTCGGTGACGACTCGGCGGCGTCCGCCGCACCCCCGCCGATGCGGCAGGCAGCGAGCCCGACGCGGGCCTTCACCGTCCTGTTCGACGCGGCGCGCGTGCCGGTGTTCTGGCTGCTGTTCGGCACCTTCTTCGTCTGCGGGCTGACAACCAACGGCCTGGTCGGCACGCATATGATCGCCTTCTGCGGCGATCATGGGATCGCCCCCGTGGCGGCGGCAGGCCTGCTGTCGATGATGGGCCTCTTCGACCTGATCGGCACCACCGCCTCGGGATGGCTGACCGACCGCTACGATCCGCGCCGGCTGCTGATCGTCTATTACGGCCTGCGCGGGCTCTCGCTGATCGCGTTGCCGTTCATCGATTTCGGCGCGGCCAGCCTGACGCTGTTCGCGGTGTTCTACGGCCTCGACTGGATTGCGACGGTGCCGCCAACGCTGAAGCTCACCAATCTCAGCTTCGGCGAGCGCGACGCGCCGATCGTGTTCGGCTGGGTGATGGTCGGGCACCAGATTGGTGCGGCGACCGCCGCCTTTGGCGCCGGGGTGATCCGCGAGACGACAGGCAGCTACCTCCCGGCCTTCGTGCTTGCCGGCATCTTCGGCGTGTTGGCGGCGGTGGCCATCCCGATGACTGCGCGGCGGCGGGCTGTGACGGCCGCCGCGTGAAGCGGTGTGTGCGGTGTGTGCGGTGTGTGCGGTGTCCCGCCTTTGCCTTTCCCCCGCCCCGGCGCTAAGCGCGCGGCCATGACCTCCACCACCAACGAACGGTCCCGGAGCCGCGCCCGCGCGCGATCGGCGGCCCGGCTTGCCGCCGTCCAGGCGCTGTACCAGCAGGAGATGGAGGGCACCGCGCTCGCCCGCCTGCTCGACGAGTTCCACCAGCACCGCTTCGGCGCGACGATCGAGGACGAGACCTATATCCAGGCGGAGCCCGCCTTCTTCGACGATGTCGTGAAGGGCGTCGACGCGCGCCGCGACGAGATCGATGCGCTGATTGCGGCGCGGCTCGCCAGCGGCTGGTCGCTGGAGCGGCTCGACAAGCCGATGCGGCAGATCCTGCGCGCCGGCACCTACGAGCTTCTCGCCCGGATCGACGTGCCGGTCGGCAGCGTCATCTCCGAATATGTCGACGTCGCCGACGCCTTTTATTCGAAGCGTGAGAAAGGCTTCGTCAACGGGTTGCTCGACGCCATTGCCAGGGACGTCCGCAAGTGATGCGGGCGCGGCGCGGCTGAGCGCTGAGAGCGACTTCATCGCCGCCTTGCGCGGGATCGCCACCGACCCTGCGGCGCGGGGCCTGCTCGACGATGCCGCCGTCCTGCCGGTCGCCGCGGGGCGGCTGGTCCTGACCCACGACATGATCGTCGAGGGCGTCCACTACCTCCCCGACGATCCCCCTGAGGACGTCGCGTGGAAGCTCCTCGCCGTGAACCTCTCCGATCTCGCCGCCAAGGGCGCGCAGCCGCTCGGCTGCCTGCTCGGTTACACGCTCGGCCGCGATGACGGCTGGAACGCGCGCTTCGTCGCTGGCCTCGGCGAAGCACTCGACCGATTCGCGATACCGCTGCTCGGCGGCGACAGCGTCGGCGTGCAGGGGCCGCGTGTGCTCGGGCTGACCGCGATCGGCGCGGCCGGCGAGAACGTGCCCGACCGGCGGGGGGCGAAGCCCGGCGACGACCTTTGGGTCGCGGGCACGGTCGGCGATGCCGGCCTGGGTCTCGCGCTCCTGCGGGCGGGCGGGGCCGCGCCGGAAGCGCTGGTCGCCGCCTATCGCCGCCCGGTCCCGCTGGTTGCGGCGGGCCGGGCACTGGCGGCGCGGGTCGCGGCGATGGCGGATGTTTCCGACGGGCTGCTGATCGATGCGGCGCGGATCGCGGCGGCGAGCGGGCTTGCCGTCACCCTCGACCTCGCGGCGGTGCCGCTCTCGGACGCGGCAAAGAGCTTCGGCACCGATCGCTCCGCGCGGCTGAAGGCGGCGACCGCCGGCGACGATTACGCGCTGGTCTTCGCCGCGCCGGTGTCGCGGCGGGCGATCCTGGCAACCCTTCTTGAACCATTCGGCGTCAGCATCGCGAGGATCGGGCGTTTCGACGCCGGCAGCGGGCTCGGCCTGGTGGACGGCGCCGATACGGTCCCGCTTCCCGGCGCCTTGGGGTATGAACATGGGGCATGATTCGAAGACGGCGCGGCGCGATCTGGGCGTGGTCCTGTGCGGCCTCGGCCTTGGCGTGCTGAGTGCGATGTCGCTGCTGGCGGTGCTGCCGGGCCTCACCATCGGCTGAGCGAGGGCACCGACGATCTTCGCAAATCGGGAAGCGACCCCGACCTATTCCGGCCTTGCCAACGCAAATCCGCGCCCCTAGCCTTCCCGATCAACCGGAGCGGCGTCGCTGCACAAGGTGAGCGACGACCGAACCCCGGACTCAAAATAGGGGAAGGTTAGAGGATGTCATTGGTTCTCGTGGCCGTGCTGTGCGGTCTGATTGCCGTTCTATATGGGGTAGTGACCTCACTGCAGGTGCTCCGCGCGCCTGCCGGTAACGACAGGATGCAGGCGATCGCGTCCGCCGTGCAGGAAGGCGCGCGGGCCTATCTGGGTCGGCAGTACCGGACCATCGCCATTGTCGGCGTGGTTGTGGTCGCGCTTGTCTACGTCTTCCTCGGTGCGACCTCGGCGATCGGCTTTCTGATCGGCGCGGTGCTTTCTGGCGTGACCGGCTTCATCGGCATGAACATCTCGGTTAAGGCCAATGTCCGCACCGCCGAGGCGGCGCGCACCTCGCTGCAGGGGGGGCTGACCATTGCCTTCCGATCGGGTGCGATCACCGGGATGCTGGTCGCCGGCCTCGGCCTCCTCGCGATCTCGGTGTTCTTCTGGTACCTGATCGGGCCGGCCGGGCATGTGCCGGGCGACCGCGGCGACCGCACCATCATCGACGCATTGGTTGCGCTGTCCTTCGGCGCCTCGCTGATTTCGATCTTCGCGCGCCTCGGCGGCGGCATCTTCACCAAGGCCGCGGACGTCGGCGCCGACCTCGTCGGCAAGGTCGAGGCCGGCATTCCCGAGGACGATCCCCGCAACCCGGCGACGATCGCCGACAATGTCGGCGACAATGTCGGCGACTGCGCCGGTATGGCCGCAGACCTGTTCGAAACCTATGTCGTCACGCTTGGCATCACCATGGCCTCGATCGCGTTGTTCGTACGCGGCACGCCGGACGAGATCCTGCGGCTGATGACCCTGCCGCTGCTCGTCGGCGGAGTGTGCATCATCACCTCGATCATCGGCACCTTCTTCGTCCGGCTCGGCGCGAAGGGCTCGATCATGGGCGCGCTCTACAAGGGCTTCTGGACCGCAGCCATCCTCGCCGTGCCGGCGATCTACCTGATCACCGCGCATACCCTGGGCGATCTTAACGTAGTGCTGGGCGGCGCGCGCGAGGCCGCCGGCCCGGATGTCGCCGGCGCGGTCGCTGTGACCGCCGTGGGCGGTGGCTTCACCGGCATGGACCTGTTCTGGTGCATGACCATCGGCCTCGCGCTGACCGGCGTGCTCGTCTGGATCACCGAATACTACACCGGCACCAACTACCGCCCGGTGAAGTCGATCGCCCAGTCCTCGGTCACCGGCCATGGCACCAACGTTATCCAGGGCCTCGCGATCAGCCTCGAATCGACCGCGCTGCCGACGATCGCGATCGTCATCGCGGTGATCGCCACATACCAGCTCGCCGGCGTGATCGGTGTCGCCTTCGGTGCCACCGCGATGCTGGCGCTGGCCGGCATGGTCGTGGCGCTCGACGCCTATGGCCCGGTCACCGACAATGCCGGCGGCATCGCCGAGATGTCAGACCTGCCGCCTGAGGTCCGCGTCCGCACCGACGCGCTGGACGCGGTCGGCAACACCACCAAGGCCGTGACCAAGGGCTACGCGATCGGCTCGGCAGCGCTGGCGGCACTCGTGCTGTTCGGCGCGTACACCGCCGATCTCAAGGAGTTCTTCCCGAATACGTCGGTCGATTTCTCGCTGTCCAACCCCTACGTCATCGTCGGCCTGCTGCTCGGCGCGCTGCTCCCCTACAGCTTCGGCGCCTTCGGCATGACTGCTGTCGGCCGCGCCGCCGGATCGGTGGTGGAGGACGTCCGCGCCCAGTTCCGCGACGATCCGGGCATCATGGCCGGCACCAGCCGCCCGAACTATGCCCGAACCGTCGACCTGGTGACCCGCGCCGCGATCAGGGAGATGATCGTGCCGTCGCTGCTGCCGGTGCTGGCGCCGATCGCCGTCTACTTCATAATCACCGCGGTGGCCGGTCAGGCGAGCGGCTTCGCCGCGCTCGGTGCGCTGCTGCTGGGCGTGATCGTCTCCGGCCTGTTCGTTGCGATCTCGATGACCAGCGGCGGCGGCGCCTGGGACAATGCCAAGAAGTATATCGAGGACGGCAATCACGGGGGCAAGGGCTCCGACGCGCACAAGGCGGCGGTGACCGGAGACACCGTCGGCGATCCGTACAAGGACACCGCCGGCCCGGCGGTGAACCCGATGATCAAGATCACCAATATCGTGGCGCTGCTGCTGCTCGCCGCGCTGGCCGGCCACGGCGTGGGCTGACGCCCTGTCGGACCGGCGACTCGGGGCCGCGGGTGAGAACCCGCGGCCTTTTCTTTTATCTGCCGCGCCGGCGCGATAAGCAGCGGCCATGCGCCCGATCCCCCCTGGGGCCGTCGCCGTGATCTTCGTGTCGCAGCGTTCGGCCGCCGATCCCGAAGGCTATGCCGCCGCCGCCGTGGCGATGGAGGCGGCTGCCGCCGCCTATCCCGGCTATCTCGGCCTCCACGGCACGCGTGGGCCCGACGGCTTCGGCGTCACCGTCAGCTACTGGGTGGACGAGGCGGCGGCGCAGGCCTGGCGCGACGATGCCGCGCATCGTGCGATCCGCGATCGCGGACGCGACATCTGGTACGACTGGTACGATCTGCAGGTAGCGACGGTGACGCGCGCCTATGACTGGAAGCGGGTTTAAGGCCGGGGGCACGCCGGATTGCGCAGCAATGTCGCGCGACCCATCTTTCCTTTTCAACGACGTGCCGCTAAGGCGGCGCGAATTTTCCGATGGAAGAGAACGCTTGGCGAAAGAAGAACTTCTCGAGATGCGCGGGCAGGTGGTCGAACTGCTGCCCAATGCTATGTTCCGCGTAAAGCTCGAAAACAATCACGAAATTCTCGGCCACACCGCTGGCAAGATGCGTAAGAACCGCATCCGTGTCCTCGTCGGTGACGAGGTTCTGGTCGAACTCACGCCCTACGACCTGACCAAGGGCCGCATCACCTACCGCTTCAAATAAGGGCCGGGCCATGCGGCTCGTCCTTGCTTCGACCTCTGCGCGCCGTCGCGATCTTCTCGCGCGGCTCGGCGTCGTGCCCGATCGCGTCGCCGCCCCGGATATCGACGAGAGCCCGCTGAAGGGCGAACTTCCGCGCGCCTATGCGCTGCGCCTTGCCGAGGACAAGGCCCGTGCCGTGCCGCGCGATCCCGGCGAGATCGTCATTGCCGGCGACACCACCATCGCCGTCGGCCGCCGCATCCTGCCTCCGGCCGAGACCGAGACGGTCCAGCGCGAACTCCTCGCCCTCCTCTCCGGCCGCCGCCACCATGCCCTGTCGGCGGTCTGCGTGATCGACGGCGAGGGCCGTGCGCGGCGGCGGCTGGCCGATACGACCGTCACGTTCAAGCGCCTCACCACCGCCGAGATCGACCGCTACGTTGCCTGCGGCGAGGGTCTCGGCAAAGCCGGCGGCTATGCCATCCAGGGCCGCGCCGAAGCGTTCGTCCGCGCCATCGCCGGCACCCATTCGGGCGTCGTCGGCCTGCCGCTCTACGAGACGCGCACGCTCCTCGAAGCCGCGGGCTACCCCCTTGGCTGAATGGCTCTACGAGGACGGCATCGGCGAAGCCCGGGCCGCCCTCGTCGCGCAGGACACGATCGTCGAGGCACTGGTTGTGCGCGTGGACGGCGGCGTCCGCCTTGGCGCGGTGGTCGACGTCCGGCTGGAGCGCAAGATGGCCGAGACCGGGCGGGCGGCGCTGCTGCTGCCCGACGGCGCGCGGGCGATCCTCAACACCGTGCCGCCGCGCATCTCCGACGGCGCGACGCTGCGCGTCGCGATCACCCGCGAGGCGATTCCTGATGCGGGCGACCCCAAGCCGGCGCAGGCGCGCCTCGCCGCCGAAGACGAGCCGCTCGGCCCAGGCCCGACCCTCATGGAAACGATCCGCGCGACCGGTCTGCCCGTCGCTACGCTCCTCCCCCACCAGCCCGACAGGCTGGAGGCGGCGGGCTGGGGCGAGGTGCTGGAGGAGGCGCGAACTGGCCTCGTCGCCTTCGCCGGCGGGCTGCTGCGAATCTCCCCGACGCCGGCGATGACCCTGATCGACGTCGATGGCGCGATCCGCAACGCCCGCCTGGCCAGCGAGGGTGCCGCCGCCGCGGCGCGCGCGATCCGCCGCCTCGGCATCACCGGGTCGATCGGCATCGACCTGCCGACGCTTGCCGGCAAGGCGGAGCGGCAGGCGGCCGCCGCAGAGGTCGACCGCGTGCTGCCCCAGCCGTTCGAGCGGACGGCGGTCAACGGCTTCGGCTTCCTCCAGATCGTCCGCCGGCGCACCCGTCCGTCGCTGATCGAGACGCTGCGCGCCGATCCGGCGGCCGCCGCCGCGATCGCGCTGCTGCGCCGTGCCGAACGCGCCGGCGGTACCGGCCCGCGCAGCCTGGTCGCCGCGCCCGCGGTGATTCGGCTGATTGCGGCGCACCCGGACTGGACCGATGCGCTCGCCCGGCGGATCGGCGCGGCGGTCGCCTTGCGGGAGGATGCGGCGCTGGCCATATCCGCCGGCGATGTCGTCTCCCGCCATGCCTAGGTCGAAACCCTGTCCGCTCTGCGGCAAGCCCGCGGTTGCGGCCCATCTCCCGTTCTGCAGCCAGGGCTGCCGCGACCGCGACCTGCTGAAATGGCTGGGCGAGGGCTATCGCGTTCCCGGTCTGCCGGCCGATCCCGATGATCTCGGCGGAAATCCGGAACGCGATTGAGAGGCTGGACAGCGGGTCCAAGCCGCCTCTATAGGCGCCGCTCCAACGCTTTCCTGCCCGGGTAGCTCAGTTGGTAGAGCATGCGACTGAAAATCGCAGTGTCGGTGGTTCGATCCCGCCCCCGGGCACCATTCCTGCTTCCCGGCCAGCCTGAGCCGTCAGCCTGCGTCGCTGCCCACCGCGCTCGCGAGATCGGCGAAACCGTCGCACCTGAGCAGGTCCGGCAGGCCCGCCACAATCCGTTTCGCCAACCCCGGCCCCTTGTAGACGAGTGCGGTGTAGAGCTGCACCAGCGACGCGCCGGCGCGGAACCGCACATAGGCGTCCTCGGCACTGGCGATGCCGCCGGCCGCGATCAGCGGGATCATGCCGCCGGTGGCGCGGCGGAAGTCGCGCAGCCGCTCCAGCGCCAGCGGCTTCAGCGGTGCGCCCGAAAGTCCACCGGTCTCGCCGGCATGGCGCGATCCGAGCGCGGGGCGGCCGATGGTGGTGTTCGACACGATCAGCGCGTCGATCCGCGCCGCGGCCGAGACTTCCGCGATGTCG
>Ga0207668_10001226_pt1 | contig 15248 bp, 17 predicted proteins | sample KBSS43metaG_FD_184323 | JGI IMG/M metagenome (GOLD analysis project Ga0207668, IMG submission 184323) | Switchgrass rhizosphere microbial communities from Kellogg Biological Station, Michigan, USA - KBS S4-3 metaG (SPAdes) (version 2) | ecosystem: Host-associated > Plants > Roots > Rhizosphere... | reverse complement strand
CGTCACCATTTCGGGCGCTTCCTGCAGGTCCTTAAAGTCAGTCGATCCCATCGCCTCACCGACCCAGTAGCAGGCAGCAACAGCGGGTATCGTCCAACCAACATCATTAAGCGCCTGGAACAATTGAGCAGAGGAGAAATGCGCACCGTCCTCATTGCCCACGATCGCCGTCACTGCAACCTTGCCATAGCTGGGCATGCGCCCCTGCTCGTCAGTCTCGGACAGGAAGGCGTCCATCCGCTCTAGGACGCGCTTGGCAATACTGCTGATCTGTCCCATCCAGATCGGGACGCCAACGATAAGAATATCATGATCGAGAATTTTCGCACGCAGCGCTGGCCAGTCGTCTCCTTCGCCCTCGTCCGATGTCACCCCTAGCTTGATGTCGAGCGCAGCGACGCGGACGGTTTCGGAAAGTGTAACGCCCTTTTCCAGGAATGCAGATGCGAGCACCGCGATCATCGCATCTGTGGATGATTCCTCGGAGGCATTGGCTTTGAGGGTGCAATTGAGGGCCAGCGCTTTGAGCGGCATCGCGTTTCTCCAACGGTGTCATTTCTTCCGTTTGGAGTGAACGCACGATGCGCCCGCGTGTTCTTTCCCAAGAAGGAGAAAAGTGATGAGCGACACCCAGGAGATGATTCATGAGGACGGCTTGCCGGGCCATGAGAGTAAGCTGGAGCCCAAGCCCCAATGGGAGCCGCGTTATCCCGGGTCCAATCGGCTGAAGGGAAAGGTTGCGATCATCACAGGGGCGGATAGCGGCATCGGTCGTGCGGTCGCAGCGCTCTACGCGCGCGAGGGGGCCGACATAGCCATTGTCTATCTGCTGGAAGATGACGATGCAGAGAACACAAAGCGGATTGTAGAAAGCGAAGGTCAGCGCGCCATCGCGATCCGGGCAGATGTAGGCGACCGAGCAGCCTGTGACGAGGCAGTCCGTCAAACCCTGAGCGCTTTTGGGAAGATCGACATTCTCGTCAATAATGCCGGCGAACAACATCCTGACAAGGATATCACTGACATCAGCGAAGAGCAGTTACGCCGCACCTTCCAGACCAACATCTTTGGTATGTTCTTTCTGGTCCAGGCGGCACGGCCACATCTTCGGTCGGGGGCGGTGATCGTGAACTGCACCAGCGTCACCATGTATCAAGGCAGTTCCGAATTGCTCGACTATAGCGCAACGAAGGGAGCCATCACCGCTTTCACGCGGTCGTTGTCGGAAAATCTTGTGGGCGAAGGCATCCGCGTCAATGCCGTGGCGCCCGGTCCAATCTGGACGCCGCTCAATCCCTGCGGTGGGGCAAGCCCGGAGAAGCTCGAACATTTTGGTGAGGGAACACCCATGGGGCGACCGGGACAGCCTAATGAAGTGGCCCCTGCCTTCCTTTTCCTCGCCTGCGAGGATGCGAGCTACATGTCAGGCCAAGTTCTTCATCCCAATGGCGGCACAATCGTCAATGGATGAATGGCGGCACATGGCGCGGGGCGAACTCGCTCCGCGTCATGTGATGAGCGTACATGGGTTTTAGCGCGTACTTCCGCGTCCGGTTTGCAACGTGTAGTGCCTGGTTCACGCATAGGGCATTGGTTGAGCGAAGCACCCAGTCGCGAAGACGCGCTGTTTGCCGGAATGTCCTTAGGGAAAGTGTTTTGGTTCAAGAAGGCTGCAAAGATCGTGTCGATTCAACGAGCCGACACGCGCCACACAACATTCCCCAGATCATCTGCAATCAGGAGCGCACCGGCTTTATCGACGGCGAGGCCAACTGGGCGCCCAAGCGCCTTGCCATCAGGCGCGATAAAGCCAGTTACAATGTCGCGGGCCTTTCCGTTGGGTTTGGACCCTGCAAACGGGACCCACACCACCTTGTAGCCGTTGAGATTTCCGCGATTCCAGCTTCCATGCTCGCCAACAAATGCCCCACCCTTATAGACGGGCATATTCTGACCATCATAAAATGCCATTCCGAGCGGCGCGACGTGCGAGCTCAGACTGTAATCAGGCATAATCGCCGTTGCGACCTTGTCTGGCCGACGAGGCATGACCCGGGGGTCGACATTGCGACCCCAATAGCTCCACGGCCAACCGTAGAAGCCCCCCGGACGAACAGAGGTCATATAGTCAGGAACGAGATCAGGACCCAATTCATCGCGTTCATTCACAACGGTCCATAATGCACCATCGGCTGGATTGAAGGTCAGGCCATTGGGATTGCGCAATCCGGTCGCATAGTCACGATGCGCACCTGTCAGGCGATCGACCTCCCAGATCCGGGCACGGTCCTTTTCCGCCTCCATCCCAGCTTCAGTAATATTGCTGTTCGATCCGATACCAACGTAGAGTTTCGTACCATCAGGACTTGCCGTCAGGCTCTTTGTCCAGTGGTGGTTGATCGGACCGCTCGGCAGCTCAGTCAGAACGGTGCCGCGCGCGGCGATCTTTGTTTGCCCGGTGACATAGGGATACCGGATGATCGCGTCCGTGTTGGCGACATAGAGGTCGCTACCCACCAGAGCCATTCCAAATGGCGAGGTCAGCTTGGTGATGAGTACGGTTCGAATGTCCGCCTTGCCATCCCCGTCGGTATCGCGGAGCAATGTGATCTGGTCGGCGCCTTTGACACTGCTATGGCCAAAACTTTGAACCACTCCGACGATGATATCCTTGGGGCGCGCAATCGGTTCACTCGGAGCCTTAGGCTCCGCTACCAGCACATCCCCGTTGGGAAGGACGTAAAGCGAGCGCGCATTTTTAAGGTCGGTTGCAAATGCAGTGACCTTTAGTCCGTCCGCAACCTTTGGAACGCGGTTGCCCCAAGACTCCGGGCTTGCGACATGCATCGGGGGAATGAGATATTGATTTTGGGAAGGCAACTTAGGATTAGGACCGAGCTGATCAGCTGCTGGACCACCACCGCCGCTCCCGCAGGCGGAGAGTGAAAGGATAGAAAGGCCAAGCGCCGATATCAGGGGCGCGCTCTTGAAGCTACTAAGCATCACCGAACCTCCTGGCGCGACTCAAGCGAATAGCCCATCCAGCTCGTTGCGAGCGCTAACAGAGTAACAATCACCGATAATGTCAGCCCTGCCGGTACCACGGATGTCCAGGCATCACGGCTGTGAATGAAGGCGTTGATCAACGCGCATATCATCATCAGCAGCACCCCGATGCTATGCGGCCACGGCCGACGGTTGGGTGCACCTTTGTTCATTATGGCATCAACGATGCCGGCGATCGCTGCCAGAACGCCGAACATAAGGCCGCCAGTAATAAGCCAGATGGCAAAGTTTGCCCACTGCATCTGCGCGGTGTTGGCATAGGTAATGTCGGCGATCAGTGCACCCGTGAAGAAAGCGAGTGGGTAAGCTGAGAGGATAGCGTGCACGGGGTAGACCCGGACGCGTGCAGGTATGGATGCGGCGGCCATGGTCACCTCGGAAATGGAGACGTCTTATACGCTTGGCGCGATCCCTCGTTCCCTTAGAGCCGGGGTCGTCGGCTAAGCTGACAGTGAAAATCGCGAATGGAAAAGTTCCGCCAGCGACCTTCTTCGCCGCCTTTTGTTAATTACTGTGGTCGCTAGCGCTAGCCGAGCGGAATGCTGCGGCAATCGCGCAACGATCAAGAGGTTTTCCCAGTATCACTCCGGGCGGATCGCAAGGATCACAATCTTCAGGCGTACCCGTTATAAAGATCACGGGTATTTCGCCCAAGGCTTTGTGAATTACGCGGACCGCTGCTGGGCCCGTCCCTTCAATGAGCGAAACGTCGGACGTAATGACGTCTGGTTCGTGGGCCATCGCCGCTGATATGGCGTCGGCTTGCGTTGCGACGATATCAAATGAGGTTGCGCCAGCGCTGGCCAGAAGGTCCTCGATATCCATCGCTATGAACGGCTCGTCTTCGATTATAAGAACATGACACACGGGAATTGCCTTCAAGGTTTAAGCAAGCAACCCGCGGCATTGGCAAAAAGACCATTCTCTGCAAAAGAATCTTGGCCGTCAGCGCGTGGCGTTTCAATTGTAATCGCGCAATATTGCCTAACTTTGCGCCGCTCGTCCGCCAGCAATAAATTTTGCCAGCTAGGAAATAGCTGTCACACAAAACCAAGAAGACGCAGTGCAAGCCATGACAAATCTGGAAGTTCGACAATTACGCCTCCGTCGAGCGCAAACCCAAAATAAAAAGTGATCGTTCCTGCGACATGATTAAGTTTAATGTTGCTGGAATAAAATATGCCACGTTGACGGTTTTGGTAATTAAATCGCGAAAATCAGTTACGGAAGCACATGAAATTGAATTTGGTGCAGCGACAAATAAATTTGGGCTGCGCCTAGGTAGGCATGCACGGGACAAAGAATTGTGGGAAATTGGATTTATGTGCACAATGTTGTTCTGGAACTATGTTATGCGCTTTCATCGCGAACCATCATTTGGGCGTTCGCGACAGAGGGCTAGCAGCTCCCGCCCGGAACACCGATTGTTATTTTGATAACGGGTGTGGTGCATCCAGACCCTGGGAGTAAGCGTTATAAGGTGGCAAGCCACGTATTAAGGGGGGATTCGCGATGCGCGCACGGGAACAATTGGGCGATGTAGTAGCCGGACAATCAGGGCGACAGCAGCGTAGGCAGTTCATTCGATCTCTCAGAGAAACTGCAGCCCGCGCGGCGGTGACAGCCACTGTCACTTTCGCTGTGGGCTGGTTCCTCAAACGAATGTTTGAAAATTCGGTAGCCGACGCGGCAAAGCAAGGCGCTGCGGAGGGGGCTCAACAAGATGTATCAGCACAAGCTAATGCTGATCTGGACGAAGCGCCATCATCTTCGGGTGACGAAACTGCAAATTTTTAATTCGCTGGCATTAACCGACAGATTTTCATGACATTTGATCGAGATTAGCAGCGTTGCAGACTATTTTCTTATGAACAGGAGCAAACCCACGGTGCCGAAGTAGGATCACAGCCAGTTCGCGCATATGCAGGCTCAGTGCGGTCACTAAAAACGCCGAGCGTCCAGTCGGGACGATCCCGTCAATTTCCCTCCAAGCATTTCTTTCTAACTTTGCTTAGCGCAGTTTGACTGGCAAACAGAATGTCCAAAAAGCGCTCCTGCTCCTGGTGTCATTTAACGAATCTGTGAACCGATAACCGATTCAGTGCGTTCGCATGAGATGACTCAACTGCACGGTATAACGGACGATCTGAAAGCTGCGATAAGGCGCCGCGTCGTTGGCTTGTTAAACGATAAGGAGTCAGGCGACGCTCCCGTCCAGCGAAGCGATTATGCTCTCTTTGATCGCCGCTCGGTGGCATGGCGCGTCCATGGCGATGTTGGGGCGATGATGGTAGGCGGGATAGCAAGCCTTCTTCTCCAGATGCTTCATCCGTCCGTGCTCGCGGGCGTATGGGATCACAGTAATTTTCGGCGCGACATGAATGGGCGACTCCGCCGAACAGCTCGGTTCGTCGCGACCACCACCTATGGCGAGCGCATGACAGCTGAGGCCTTGATAGGACGTGTTCGGACCATTCATAAGCAGATTTCGGGTACACTGCCCGATGGGACACCCTATTGTGCCAATGATCCGGCGCTGTTGTCCTGGGTTCATGTCACCGAGACGAGCAGTTTCCTTAATGCCTGGATGCGCTATAGCGAGCCGTTCATGCCCATGAATAGCCAAGACCGCTATTTCGAGGAGATGGCGCAGATCGGCGAAGCCCTCGGCGCTGATCCAGTACCACGTTCACGCCGCGAAGCCCTCGCCATCATGGACGGAGCGCGCGGGCAATTGCGGTCCGACGAGCGCACACGAGAGGTAGCGAGACTGATCCTGGGCCAGGGCTCGCCGTTTGCTGTGTCAGACCTTCCTCGCCATTTAGCAGAGCGGGCAGCGATTGACCTTTTGCCGTCATGGGCAAGGAAAGTGCATGGCTTTTCCGTGCCGATGACGGAGCGGCATTTCATTCGTGCCGGCACCCTCGGAATCGCACAAACCTTGCGCTGGGCTTTCCGCTGATGGCGCTTACAACTGAGTGAATCGCGACGGTCCGCTCGGCAATGGAGGCGGCCGAGCGCGGAGACTTCGATGAAGCAGCGAAATTACGCGATCGCATCAGCATCTTGCGTGGCGTGGCGCCCAGTTCGGCATCGAGCAACTTCGGCATTTGAGACCTTGTTCGCCAGCAACCAAGCGCCGATGGCCTCGGCACGTGTCAGCTGTCAGTATCACCGCCGGAAAGGGATCCGCCTAAGAAGCCGGACCTCATGACATAGGCCAGCTCACGCCGAGACGGACAATAAGCCTTAACCCAAAGCCCTATGCCGGACTCCCAGGCCCCGAATTTGACTCGCACGTGCGGAAGGGCTGTTCGTCGAGCCAACATTGACCAATCCAAGCCAATTGCCCGCTCGAGGATTTGAGGGACGGCAAAAATTATTGGGCGAATAGGATTGCCGGTCCTGAGGCACAACTCACGATCTAGTCATTAGCTGATCCAGGCTCTGCCATTTTGCGATGCTGTTCAGCCAAGACGGCAGCGGGGGTGACATGCGCCACAGCGGCTTGGATCTTATTTTTCCAGCCTGACACGATATGCGCTTGTCCTTTCATTAACGCGTCCCAGCCATCGCGCGCAACGTCAGCTGGTTCGCTTTTACTCTCCGACGCACCGACGCTGGTGTCGAGCATGTTACCCCGCGCGAAAAATTCAGTTTCCACTGGGCCGGGCATGAGCGTAGTGACCGTCACACCTTTGGACTCCTTGATCTCGTTACGAATTGCATCCGCGAAACTGTCGATAAAGGCTTTGCTGCCGTTATAGACTGCTTGAAAGCTGCCAGGAATGAAGCCAGCGATTGAGCCAGTAATCAGAACCTTGCCGTTGTTGCGGCTCACCATTTCCTTGAGGATATTCTGGAGCAAATAGAGGGTACCGGTGATGTTCGTGTCGATAACCCGGCGCCAGTTCACAACCTCTTGCTCCAGAAAAGCATGGCCAAGGCCTCGACCTGCATTAGCGCAAAGCAGATCGACTTGGCGGCCATTAGTTGCCGCAAGCAATTGGTCCACGCCTTCGAGGGTAGATAGGTCCGCCTCAATCGGTGTAACGGATACGGCAAATTGCCTGAAGTCCGCTGCCGCTGCTTCGATCAGCGGCTCATCGGCAACGACCAACAGGTCATAACCGTTTTGCGCAGCAATGCTGGCGAGCTCAAAACCAATGCCGGTAGAAGCACCGGTAATGATCGCGAATTTGTCGGCCATGATATCTGTCCTATTCTGCTGCGATTGTGGAGGTGGGCGCGAAGCCGGGCTTGAGCACCACCTTGGTCACTTCGTTCTGATTGTCGTGGAACATCTTGTACCCCTGGGGCGCATCTTCCAGGCTCATCCGATGCGAGATGAGGAAGGTCGTATCGATCTTGCCTTCGATGATCGCGTTAAGCAGCGCAGGCATATAGTGTTGGACGCTGGTCTGGCCGGTCTTGAGCGTCAGCCCCTTTTCCATGAAAGCCCCGAGGGGAAATTTGTCGACTATGCCACCATAGACGGCAGGCATCGAGACGCGGCCGCCCTTGCGGCATGCGACGATCGCCTGACGAATTGAATGGGTACGATCTGTGCCCAAGAATGTCGATTTTTTGATCTGGTCGATCACATTGTCGACGAAAAAACCGTGCGCTTCGAGCCCGACCGCGTCAATCACGGCGTCAGGTCCGATCCCGCCAGTCATTTCCATCAAAGCTTCATAGGTCTTCGATTCCTCGAAATTGATCGTTTCCGCGCCGAACTTTTTGGCAAGCTCCAGACGATGTGGAAAATGATCTATGGCTATGACCCGCGCAGCACCCATCAAGAACGCTGATTGGACCGCGAAGAGTCCGACAGGGCCGCAACCCCATACCGCCACGGTATCGCCCGGTTCGATGTCGGCATTCTCCGCTGCTTGCCAGCCGGTGGGGAGGATGTCGGACAGAAACAGGACTTCATCGTCCTCAAGGCCTTCGGGTACGACGATCGGGCCCACGTCGCTGAACGGCACGCGAACATATTCGGCCTGACCCCCGGCATAGCCGCCGGTCAAATGGCTATAGCCAAAGAGGCCCGACATTGGCTGCCCATACAGCTCCATGCCGATGTCCTGGTTGTCGGCCGGATTGCCATTGTCACAGGCAGAATATTGATGCTTGCCGCAATGATAGCAGCTGCCACAGGCTATGGTAAAGGGCACGACGACGCGCTGCCCCTTTTGCAGCGTGCTCTTCGGGCCGGTTTCGACCACTTCGCCCATAAATTCATGACCCAGGATATCGCCAGGCTTCATGGTCGGGATGTAACCGTCATAGAGATGAAGATCCGAGCCACAGATGGCGGTTGATGTGATCTTGATGATCGCATCTCGGGGGTTGAGGATCTCGGGATCATCAACCGTGTCAACGCGAACGTCATGCTTGCCGTGCCAGGTGAGCGCGCGCATCAGGCCTTCTCCTCTTCAAGCTGCTTTGCGGTGTAGGCCGCAGTTGCGACCTCACCTGTTTCCATCAGTTGCTTAAACCGCCGCAGGTCGCGCCTAGCCTGGATGGCGGGCTCGCGCTGGAACAGCTTGGCGACGATCTTGCCGACGACGCCCGCTGGTGGGTCATATACGATTGTTGCTGTGACGATTGTGCCCCGGTCCCCCGCGTCACGAAACGTGATCGTGCCGCTATTGGGGACGTCCGCGCCTTCATCAGAAGCCCAGGCGATATATTCGCCTTCACGCTCGTCGGTGACGGTCGCGTCCCACTCTACGGTCCTGCCCGCCGGAGCCTTCACCACCCAATGGGTTCGCGTCGGCGACAGTGTGTCAATCCGCACCACATTGTCCATGAAACTGGGAAGGTTGGCAAAGTCACGCCAATAGGTAAAAAGGTCTTCGCGCGGGCGATTGATCGTAACGGTCCGTCCGATCAGGTGATCACCATGGCCCTGGCTAAGGGATGCTGCCGCATCTGCCCGAACATCTGCATCCTTCGCCATGGTTGGCGGAGCGTCGTCGCTTGTCGCTGTCATCTCGAATTCCTTGCTATTGCGTGTGCTTGGCGGGCGAGAGGCTGTGAATCACGAGGCAAGCGCGGCATGGATTGGGCATCCGTCGGCCGCGCCACGGAAGCGGTGCGATTGCTCATAGATCGGCTTGCGGGCGCGGTTGACGCCGCCCAGCGGCTGGAATGCGGCGAGGCCATGCCAAGGGCTGAAAGCAAGCTCGGCTTCCTGCGTGTCAGACACCCCATGCTCCCATGTCTGCTGTGGCGAGACTGTTAGGCGAGCCACGGCACGGAAGGGGCTTTTACCCTCGTCCCAGATCACCGATGCATCTTCGACGGGCATGTCATCGAGATCCGTGCAGAGTTGGACCCGTACTTCCCATTCCCCGCCCTGAACCGCGATCACCTCGTTGATGACTTCGCGCAACGCGTCGGGGCGGGCGCTTGCGGTGACCTTGTCACCTTCAAGATCAATGAGGAACGGCGACACCGGCGCGACGGAAAATTTGGCGATATAGTCACCGAACCGGAACGGCACTTGGCTGAAATAAATGTCACCCAGGGGATGGGTGTTCGGCGCGCCGCCCAGAGTCGCAATCAGGGGGCTTTTGACGCCTACCGTTTCTAGCGCGCCTTCGACGGCCTGCAGGGCACCCGACACGATCTTCTTGAGTCCATCGACATGGTCGGTTGTCTTGGCGAGGAGTTTAAGGCCCGGCAGAAATTTTTCCGGCGTCGGATTGCCGAAGGCCGGCCCATTGACGAGGACGAAGTCCTGGCAGTCGTCCTCTTCCGATCCGATGAGCCGATCGCCTAGGACATCCATTACTTTGATGGCGAGGCCGCGTGGCGAACTGATGCTATCGTCCAATATGTCGCCCGGCGCCGTTGAAAAGCGCATGACCGCGTCATGGGTGCCTGGTGTTGCGAATAGTCCCTGAGCCAGCTCAGGAGCCAAACTATCAAGAATGGTGACACGCGCCTTGAGCAGGCCATGCCCCTTGGCATGGACACCCCGCACCGGACTGCCATAATCTTTTGCCGTGGTGGTCTGGATTTCCGCAATCGTCTCGCCCAGCGCTGCTATCGTCTCGGCTTCGCCCGGTGCTACCTGCTCAACAGCTGGGGAGAATCTGACGGCTATGGTCGGGATGGTCTCTGACATGGGATAAACTCCGTTCGTGTTCGCCAAAATGTCTTGTTCTTGATTATTCGCAGGCCTCATGCCGACAGAGCCGGTCAGCCCGACCGTTCATGAGCCGAAAATCGCCAAGCCAATGCAGCGACACCAAAAGCGGCAGCGGCCAAGGCGCCTGCCAACAATCGATGCTGGCCATATTCATTGTATAAGCTGACGGTCATGCCTTTTTCGTCGGCTGATCGCTCCATGCCATCCTGTGCCGGTACGAAAAGATTGTTCACGCTGGCGCCAGCCTTCGTCCGGTCATGCAGCAAGGGCCCTACGACTGGCGCGATCCGTTCGAACAGCGCAGGAAAATGACTCGCGAACAGTACCTGCAGCCGTCCTATGCCGCCTACCGTGATCTCGCGGACGGGCCGTTGCGCGGCGTCCAAAATCGCGCGGGCGACTAGCATGGGGTCATATACTGGTGGGGGAATCGTCGGCGCACCAGCCTGGTGATTGGCTGCGTGTTCCGCGATGGGCGTCGCCATGCCAGATGGCTTGATAAGCGTGACTGACACCGGCACATTATCGGCGGCCAGTTCGATCCGCAGAGATTGGATGGATGCCACAACCGCGTGCTTCGACGCGGTATATGCCCCCATCACCGGAGAGGGCATGTCGCCGGCGATGGACGCAACAGTGATGAGCGAGCCGCCGTCGTTGCGCATATGCTCGAGCCCGACCTGCGCGCCATTGACTACGCCAAAATAATTGGTGCGGATCAACCGCTCATGTTCGTCGAGCGGGGTATCCATCAGCGAAGCATAGATCGCGACGCCGGCATTATTGACCCAGCTATCGATCCGCCCGAACCGGGCGATCGCATGCGCCCCAGCGCTTCGCAACTGGTCGCGATCGCCCACATCGGCGACAGCATGATCGGCTGTGCCGCCTTTGGCCCTGATATCGCGCACAATATTCGCCAGAGCTTCGCCATTACGCGCGATGAGCATTACTTTCGCACCGCGCTCCGTAGCAACCCGCGCGGTAAGCAGACCTATCCCGGAGCTGGCGCCGGTGATGACAATAACCTGATCGGCCAACGGCTTCAGTCGCATCGGACGACTTTCAGATTAGCAAAATTGTATCCGCAGTGCCCGCGGGAATCGGATTGCGAAGCCTTCATGGCCTACATTGCCTTGAGCATGGCTATGTGATGCTCGACCACAGGCACGATCTTGGCTGCCGCCGCCCGCAATGGGGCAGAGGTCCCATCTTTGGCATAGGCGGCCTGAACCGAAAGCGCCTGCCCGTGCGCGCCTTTTTGCTGGGCGATATAGGCAACGTCGCGCGTCGTTCCCGCTTCAGCGCGCAATTGTGCGATCATTTCTGCTTGAACGGGCGTCAGTTCGGGCGGGGCGGCCTCCACCTTCGATTTGGCGGCCGCCGCTTTGACCTCCGCTGTACTGGCTGCATGGGCCTTCAGCATCATTGTGGCGAATTCGCGGACCTTGGGGTCGGCCGTAGTCTGAAGGACCAGTTCGCTCGACGTTCGCTCGTAAAGATCGCTAGCGCCAGCCGTGGCTACATACTCCGCTGGCGGCATCACCTGCGCCTGGGCAGGTACGGCGAAAAATGTGTAAGCGGCGATCAGAACTATGATCTCGGTCTTCATGGAAAATACTCTCGCATTAGTGTTGCGCGACCGCCGGGGAATGCCGGCCGCCGTAGGTGGAGATGTGCTATTTCTCGCCGAATGCGGCGCGCAGGCGGGAAACCGCGTAGGCATTCGCGTCATAAGCGCCGCGCACGACGGCCCCCATGCCGAAAAACTCATGGGTTACTCCCGGGAAGGTTTTTTGCTCGACCTTGTCGCCTGCAGCTTTCATGGCGGTTGCGAGTGTCTCACCATCTGACCGCAACGGATCGATTTGCGCGTTGACGATGGTAGTCGGCGGTAAGTCGCGCAGATTGGCCTTCACAAGGTTAATCCGCGGATCCAACTGATCGGCCTTGGTCTTGGAATAATAATACCCGAACCAGCCGAGCATCGCTTTATTTAGCGGTTTGACATTGGCCGAATCCATTCGCGACGGCAGACCCATGTCGCTGTTTGCAATCGGATATATCGCAAGTACATGGATTGGGGCAGCAAGACCATGGTCCCGGGCAAAGACAGCGGTCGCAACCGCTAGGTTTCCGCCTGCACTTTCCCCGGCAAGCGCGACCTTTGCTGGATTACCACCCCAGGATTCGGCATTTTTTAGCGTCCACTGATATGCCATGGCTGCGTCATCATGCTGTGCTGGAAACTTTGCTTCTGGTGCACGCCGATATTCGACGGACACAACGATCGCGTTTAACTGCTTGGCCAAAAGGCGTGGCGTTGCATCATAAGTGTTAACGTCGGCGATCACCCAGCCCCCGCCATGATAATAGACGACTACGGGCAAGGGAGAGCTGGCTGGTTCTGCAGCCGGTTTGTAAACGCGGGCGAACTGCATAGGATCTGGGCCATAGGCGATATCCTCCGTCATCACAGTAAGATCAGGCGCGGTCGACAGGCCCTTCTTCCGCATGACTGCCCTAGTTGCATCGGCTGCGGACGGCTGAAGTCGCGCCTTGACCGGCGTAAGGGCTTCGATTGGCTTGGGCCCGAGAGATGCCAGCGTGTCCAGGACACTTTGCATGTCGGGCTCTGCCTGATCAGGCGTCGCCGCGGCGGCCGTTTGCTTGGGGGGAGGCGGCGAATTTGTCGATACGCAGGATTGAGCCAACGCAATGCTGGAAGCACCAAGAGACGTCGCAAGACCTGCGATCAATACGAGTTTCATGGATGTTTCCTGACGCGTCGGGTAAACATCCTGAACACAACGACACCTGTAATAGTTTCCGAAATAATTGAAGACTATCTTGGATCAATACGAAACTTCACCTCGAGTATCTTGGCATGAGCCTTAACAAGATAGTCGCTGCCATTTTTTCCGACAGTGGATGATTTCGATCAATCTGGGGGAACGGGCGCATACGACAGACAGTTGGTAGGGAACCCACGATATTGAGGATATATTATGCCTGATCAATAGGATGATGAGCGCAAAGTGCCAAAGCCAGCCGACGATCAGGATCATGCCCTGGCAGATAATGAGAAATTGGAGGAAGGATTACAGGATTCCATGGATGCTTCCCATCCCCCGTCTGTAAACAAAACCGGGCGATCATGGTGACCCTGTACCGTCTTCTGGATTTCCCGATCAGAAGGTTGGCACCAATCGTGGTCAGCCCCCCAAGGACGGTACAGGCCCCGTTTATGGCAGCGGGGCGGATGCGGCAGGACTTCGACCAGCGACGAGAACTATGACGGCAACGCGGCAGGCGGCGAGGAAAAACCAAATTTCCGCCCACCAGCAGAGCGGCATCCATCTGCGGAGGATATAATTGTGGATCATAAAAAGGGCGGCGGCTTCTGATCGCGTGCGTCCGTTCCGTCCCGCAATAGCACGGTCGTGGCGTAGCTAACTTAGATCAGGGCATTTACTCGTTACGTGTTGGGGTGGACGGCTCCCAACGGCATCGCAATGTGCCAGATTGAGCTTGTCGAAAGACTCAAACGAGGGAGACCGTCCGTGGAGCAGATTACCCGTATTGGCGTCGACACGTCAAAGAATGTCTTTCAGTTGCATGGCGTGAACGCGGAGGAAAAGCCCGTTATCCGCAAGAAGCTGACCCGCACGCAGATGCTTTCTTTCTTCAAGGGTCTTCCACCAACCGTCATCGCGATCGAAGCATGCGGCAGCGCACATCACTGGGCCAGAAACCTTGGCTCACTCGGGCATGAGGTGAAATTAATCGCCCCGCAGTTGGCCAAACCGTACGTGAAGCGGGGAAAGAATGATGCGGCCGATGCCGAGGCCCTCTGTGAAGCAATGAGCCGCCCGACGATGCGCTTCGTACCGATCAAAACCGCGAACCAGCAAGCTGCCTTGATGCTGATTGGCATGCGTGACAGGCTGGTTCGAAACAGAACTCAGCTTGCCAACGCAATTCGCGGTTACGCCGCCGAGTTCGGGCTTACGGCAGCTAAAGGCATATCGAGGATTGAGCTACTTCTCGGGGATATCGCCTCCGATGATAGTTTGCCGGAGCTTGCGCGTGATCTATTCGCGATTCATCGGCGCGAATATGAGCTGTTGCAGGCAGAAATCGAAAAAGTCGAAGCCAGACTAATGGAGTGGCATCGAAACGATGAATGTAGCCAGCGTCTTGCCCGGATACCAGGCGTAGGCCCAATCGGTGCATCCCTGCTGACAATGAAAACCCCTGATCCCGGGCTGTTCAAATCAGGGCGTGACTTTGCGGCCTGGATTGGCCTCACGCCCAGGGATCATTCAACGGCAGGCCGGGCCCGTCCCGGCGGCATTACGCGCGCCGGAGACGAACACTTGCGAAGCGTGCTGGTCGTGGGCGCCACCTCCGTTCTCAAAACTATCCGGGCGGGGCGCGGCAAGAACCCGTCGCCTTGGCTCCTCAAGCTTCTGGAACTCAACAAGAAGCCCAAACTTGTGGCCGTCGCTCTGGCGAACAGAATCGCACGCATTGCCTGGAAGCTGATGGTGAGCGGCGAAAGCTATCGGGCGACAGGCACGCCACCAGTTTTGGCAAACGCAGCGTGAGAGATTGGCCTGTCATGGTTAGCAACCTTAAAATGCTACCGTGCTGAGCTGAGCCGGGATCTTGCAAGAAACGAGAGGTGGTTTGATCGATCGATCCGAAAAGCGAGACACTCCGACTGACTCACTGGCTGTCAAAGGTCGCTAACGTGTTTGGAACTCGCCTCGCGGAAACCATCTTGGCCAGCGGCTATGTGCGGCCGCAAAAACAGGTCGGACATATGGTCGCAAGTGATCTGATCAAAATATCCGCTCGAACACCTTGCAAGAGGGAGCCGTCCACATATGAGTGAACGCTGAGCAATCCTCGAAAAGGACGATGTGCAGGCCGACCCGTTAACCCTTACGGGGAAGGTTGATATGGACGGGCGAGTTTGAGCGACGTTTGAGCCCGTCTGCTGCACCGGGGTAGT
>Ga0207668_10001222_pt1 | contig 15263 bp, 15 predicted proteins | sample KBSS43metaG_FD_184323 | JGI IMG/M metagenome (GOLD analysis project Ga0207668, IMG submission 184323) | Switchgrass rhizosphere microbial communities from Kellogg Biological Station, Michigan, USA - KBS S4-3 metaG (SPAdes) (version 2) | ecosystem: Host-associated > Plants > Roots > Rhizosphere... | reverse complement strand
TACAGGTTGCCGAAAGAGTAGTAATCGAAGAGCGGACGCGCGACCGGCTGCGCGTTGGTGCCGCGCACGACGGTGAGCCCCGTCGGCGGCACGAGTTCGAGCGTCGGCTCGCCGACGGCGACGCCGTCGATCAGCCCTTGCGTGTCCTGTTCCGCGGCGGCGATCGATGCGCCACCACCGTTGGACACCGACGAGGCGATGACGATTGTGTTCCCCGGCTTGAAGTCCACCTTGGCCGTGCCGTCGCTGTTGCGCGGCGCGCGCTCCTCGTTCAGCACGTAAAAGGCGAACTGGATGGCGTCGAGCGTGTTCTTTCCCCAGTTCCTTTCGGGATTCTGCTGCGAATGCGCGTGCTTGGTGGCCACCCGGTTGGGCCACGCCGCGTTGAACGATGCGAGCTCGGAGGCGGTGAGCGGCGCCGTGAAATTGGAATTCGTGCCTGCTGTCGCCGCACTGCTGCGGACACCGTTCTGCAGGTTCACCGTATCGGTCGCGAGATCATGGAACCCGGTGCCGGTACCCTTGTCGGTATAGGCGACGACGCAGCCCCGCTTCAAGCCCCACTCCCCCGCGGTGCCGATTGCGCCGTACACGCCGCGCGAGCCGGACGAGGCGCCGGCGACGATGCACGCCTTCGAAGCGTCGAAGGAAGTTGGAATCTGAACCAACATCGTTACGTTGAGCTTGCCCGTGCCGTCGTCGGCGTAGGCGAGATACTCGGTGCCGGCGACCTTGCCTTCGCCCAGCGTCGGGTTGCCGTTGACATCGAGGTTCGGGCCGAACAGGGTGCCGTAGCCACCGTTGGCGACGACAGGGACGATCGCGCGGTAGTTGTTGTAGATGACGAGCTTGCGCAACTCGGCCGCGGTCGGCGCCGTCGGAACAGCGACCGGAGGCGCGGCGCCCGCGAGGCCTGTCTTCCCTAGGCCGCCTGTGAGCAGGTCGTCGGTCACGCCGTCGTAGGTGTTCTTCGTGATTGTGCCGACGAACGCGGGTTTGAGGTTCTGCTCGGGCGTATACGTGTCGCTGCCCCAGCAGCCGGCCAGCAACAGTGAAACGGCAACGGCGGACGCGACTGCGCTCCCGCGGCGAGTGATATGCATGACTTTCCTCCTAATCGAAGACGCGATGCCTGAAGCGGCGCGATTGTAGCCCCAAAGATCGGGGCATGTTCATCCGAATTTCGAATGTTCCCCTGGATTGCGCACTGAAGTGGTGCGCGCCGCGTCGATGCGATAATCATGCGATGAGCCTCCTCGCTCGCTTGGCCTCATGCGTGATCGCGCTGGCTTCGCTGACATCGTGTTCCTCGGCGAGTCGGGAGTCGCAAGCGCCGCGCATAGGCGCGGGCGGTCTCGTCGCGCAGCTGCGCAGCCCGAACTCGGCGGTCACGGGCTCGGTCCGCGTCTACGAATATCGCGACGGCGTGCAGGTGCAACTCTACGTCAACAATCTCTATCCCGGGCAGTACCGCATCGCCCTCCACGAAACCCCCAACTGCCGCTCGCCGAATCTCTTTTCGGCGGGCCCCCCTTGGGCACCTCCAGGTTCGACGAAACCGGCCGGCGATTTTCTGCCCGGGTTTCTCGCGAACGCGGAAGGGAGCCAGACCGGCTACGTCGCTTACGTTCCCGGTTTGTACACAGAGCGTCCGCCGTCGTTGCGCGGCAGATCCGTCGTAATCCATTGGGGCACGAGCGTGAACGAGGCATTTCCGGGCCAGCCCAACAATCGCGTCGCGTGCGGCGTGTTCGAATGGACCGATTCCGTCTTATAGGGGGAATGCGATGGGGCTCTTGACCGACCGCAGGATTCTCGTCACGGGGGTGCTGTCGAATCGCTCCATCGCGTACGGCGTCGCGCGCGCTTGCGCGCGGGAAGGCGCGAGCCTCGCGTTCACGTACGTCAACGACGACCTGAAGGACCGCGTGATCAAGCTTGCGGCAGACTTTCCCGGGTCGCCGGTCCTGCGTTGCGACGTGACGCGGGACGACGACATCGACGCGCTGTTCGCCTCGGTCAAGTCCGAGTGGGGCGCGCTCGACGGCATGCTGCACTCGATTGCCTTCGCGCCGCGCGAATCGCTTGCGGGCGATTTCCTGAACGGCATGACGCGCGCCGCGTTCGCGACCGCGCACGATGTCTCGAGCTTCAGCCTTGCGGCGCTGGCGAAGGGCGCGCGGCCGCTCATGCAAGGTCGCTCCGCGTCGATCGTCACGCTGACCTATCTCGGCGCCGTGCGCGCGATCGCGAACTACAACCTCATGGGCCTCGCCAAGGCAAGCCTGGAGGCGAACGTGCGCTACCTCGCGGCGACGCTAGGCCCCGAGCAGATCCGCGTCAACGGCATCTCCGCCGGGCCGATCAAGACGCTCGCCGCGGCCGGCATCGCCGGCTTCTCGAAGATCCTGGGCTTCGTCGCGAAGACGGCGCCGCTGCGGCGGAACGTGACGATCGACGAAGTGGGCAACGTGGCCGCTTTCTTCCTGTCGCCGTTGTCGAGCGCAATCACGGGCGAGATCACCTATGTCGACTGCGGGTTCTCGACCGTTGCCGCGGGACTCGGTGACGAGTAGCTTCGACGCAGTCGTCGTCGGGGGCGGCCACAACGGCCTCACGTGCGCCGCGTATCTCGCGGCGGCCGGCATGACGGTGTGCGTCGTCGAGCGCCGATCCATCGTCGGCGGTGCGGCCGTGACGGAAGAGTTCCATCCCGGCTTTCGCAACTCGACCGCGAGCTACACAGTCAGCCTGCTCGACCCTCGCGTGATCCTCGACCTGCGCCTCGCGCAACACGGCCTCGTCGTGCGCGAGCGCCCCTTCGCGAACTTTCTTCCGCTGCCGGACGGCAACTATCTCAAGGTCGGCGGCGGCATCGAAGCGACGCAAGCCGAGATCGCCAGGTTTTCGAAGCGCGATGCGGACCGGCTGCCCGCGTATTACGCCATGCTCGACCGCGTCGCCGACGCGATGCGCGAGCTGCTGCACGTCACGCCGCCGAATCTCGGCAGCGCGCGCCTCCGCGATGTCGCCTCGATCGCCGAAATGATGAAAGCGGGCAAGGCTTATCGCGCGATGCCGCTTGCCGAAAAGCGCGATCTTCTCGATCTCTTCACCAAGAGCGCCGGCGACATCCTCGACCGCTGGTTCGAAAGCGCGCCCATCAAGGCAGCGTTCGGGTTCGATGCGGTGGTCGGCAACTTCGCGAGCCCCTACACCCCGGGATCGGCGTACGTGCTGCTGCATCACGTGTTCGGCGAGGTGAACGGCAAGCGCGGCCAGTGGGGTCACGCCGTGGGCGGCATGGGCGCGATCACGCAGGCGATGGCGGCGGAGTGCACGGCGCGCGGCGTCGACGTTCGGGTGAATGCGCCGGTGAATCGCGTCATCGTGAAGGCGGGGCGCGCCGCGGGCGTCGAGCTTGCAGGCGGTGAGGCCGTCGAAGCTGCGCGCGTGATCGCCAACGTGAATCCCAGGCTTCTCTTCGAAAAGCTCGTTCCCGCGGAGCACGTACCCGACGATTTTCGCACGCGCATCGAAGGCTATCGCTGCGGGTCCGGCACGTTCCGAATGAACGTCGCGTTGTCGTCGCTGCCGATGTTCACGTCGCTGCCGGCCGCGGGGCCGCATCATTCGAGCGGCATCATCATGGCGCCGTCGCTTGCGTACATGGAACGCGCGTATTTCGACGCACGCACACGCGGATGGTCGCGCGAGCCCATCGTGGAAATGCTCATCCCGTCCACGGTCGATGAAACGCTTGCGCCGCCGGGCAAGCATGTGGCGAGCCTCTTCTGCCAGCACGTGCATCCGGATCTGGGTGCGGTGCAGCCCGGCCGCACCTGGGATGACGCGCGCGAGGAAGTCGCCGACCTCATGATCGCGACCGTCGATCGCGCAGCGCCAGGATTTCGCGCCAGCGTCCTCGGCCGCAAGTCGCTGTCGCCGCTCGACCTGGAGCGTGAGTTCGGGCTCGTCGGCGGCGACATCTTCCACGGCGCGCTATCCCTCGACCAGCTCTTCTCCGCGCGTCCCGTGCTCGGCAACGCGAGCTACCGCATGCCGGTGAAGGGGCTATACCTGTGCGGCTCGGGCGCGCATCCCGGCGGCGGCGTGACGGGTATACCGGGCCGCAATGCGGCGCGCGAAATCCTGAAGGACGCGCGCCGCAAGCGTCATTAGCGCTGTAGGTCGGACTTTAGTCCGACGCGATGCATCCAGTCGGGCTGAAGCCCGACCTACATAGCAAACCGCGCCGCCGATCGCGCAGCGATCGCGGCTCCCGCGGTTTGATTCCGTTAGAAGTTCCGAAGCCGGCCTATAAGCCGGGTTCTGTTACGGCGCAAGAGTGCGCTATGGCCGTCATTCCTCTAGGCGCAGCGTTACCGCTGCGCTCGTGCCACCTACCCGCGGACTCGGCGAGCAGCGTCGTCGTCCGCTTACTTGGTGTTGCTCCGGATGGAGGTCGCCGCGTTTCACCCGCCTTCCGTTAGAAAGGCGACTCGTCTCTGTGGCCCTGTTCCTCGCCTTTGCCGCCGTTTTTGAGGCGGCGGCTTATACGCGGCCGGGCATTACCCGGCATCCTGCTCTGCGGAGCCCGGACTTTCCTCTACCCACAAAGTGGACAGCGACGGTCCGGCCGGCTTCGGACCTCGATTTTACGCTCATTGGACTCCCTCCGCGCTGCGCGCTTCGGGGCTGATTCGCCCTTGGGGCGCGGGCGGGCTCATGCGACGCGCCAGGCCAACGTTTCCCCGGCGCACACGGGAACGAGCGTGTCGTCGCCGAAGGGATACTCGCGAGGAACGGGCGTGGCTTCGCGCACGAGCGTAACGGTTTCGCCGTTGCGCGGAAGCCCGTAGAAATCCGCGCCGAAGCCGCTCGCGAAGTCGGAAAGCTTCGGCAGTGCGTTCGTGTCGTCGAACACTTCCGCGTAGAGGGCGAGCGCAATGGGCGCCGAGTAGCAGCCGGCGCCGCAGCACGCCGCTTCCTTCGTGTGGCGCGCGTGCGGTGCCGAGTCCGTGCCGAGGAAGAATCGCGGATTGCCCGACGTCGCCGCCTCGACCAGCGCGAGCCGATGCGACTCGCGCTTCAGGATCGGCAGGCAGTAGTAATGCGGCCGCAATCCCCCCGCGAACAGCACGCTGCGCGACCAGCGCAAGTGCTGCGGCGTGATTGTGGCGGCGATGGGCGTCGTCGCGTCGCGCACGAAATGCGCGGCCTCGCGCGTCGTGACGTGCTCGAGCACGATGCGCAGCGCGGGAAAGTCGCGCGTGATCCGGCGCAACAGCGTGTCGACGAAGACCCGCTCGCGATCGAACATGTCGACGTCGGCATCCGTGACCTCTCCGTGGAGGCAGAGCACGGCGTCGTGCTTCTCCATCGCCGCAAGCACGGGGTACACGCGCTCGATCGCGGTGACGCCCGAGTCGGAGTTCGTGGTGGCGCCGGCAGGGTAGTACTTCACCGCGTGGACGAACCCGGAAGCCTTCGCCGCTGCGATCTCGGAGGGCGGCGTGTTGTCCGTGAGGTACAGCGTCATCAGCGGCTCAAAGCGTGTCCCCGGCGAGAGTGCGGCGAGGATCCGATCGCGATACGCGGCGGCCGCGGCGACCGTGGTGACCGGCGGTCGCAGGTTTGGCATGACGATTGCACGCGCGAACGACTGCGCCGTGTGCGCGGCGACGGCCGACAACGCCGCGCCGTCCCGCAGGTGAACGTGGAAGTCGTCGGGACGGGGAAGGGTGATCGTGTCGATGGCGGTGCGGAACGGGTGGCTCGTGCGGCCGCATTATAGGACGCACACGTACGCGACCCCCCGGCAGGGTCCCAAGGTTTCGGTCGGCGACTCGGTAGCGTGGGCAATACGTTTGCGGCTATAATGCTCAATTTACTGCGGCCCGGCCGGGCGTCTTTAAGGGATGGTGTCGGATCGGCCGGTTATCGCGAAGCGAGCCCCATTCAAGGGTCGAATCAGGCATGGCAACCAAAACTGCAACCGCCGTCAAGAAGGTCCGCGAGCTCACCGACGAGGAGATCCTCAAGGCGCCCGAGAAGGACTACATGAACGAGGCGCAGCTCGCCTTTTTCAAGAAGAAGCTCCTCGAGCTGCGCGACCAGCTCTTGCAGAACGCCGACGACACTGGCGAGCATCTGCGCGAGAACGAGGTCACGACCGATCCCTCCGATCGCGCTACGCTCGAAGAGGAATACACGCTCGAGCTGCGCACGCGCGATCGCGAGCGCAAGCTTCTGAAGAAGGTCGAGAAGTCGCTTCGCTTGATCGACGACGGGTCCTACGGCTGGTGCGAGGAGACCGGCGAGCCGATCGGCGTGCCCCGCCTCATCGCGCGTCCCACTGCTACGCTTTCGCTCGAGGCGCAGGAGCGCCGCGAACGGGTTCAAAAGCTGTACGGGGACTGAGGCGTCCGGCGCGCAGCGCTGACGCTCGGCTGTCTGCGCGTACAATCAGGGGTTCCTTTCGCAAGCCTCTTCGAGGAGCCCGCGCATGTTCACGCTTCCCCCGCTTCCCTGGGCCGAGAACGCTCTCGAGCCCGTCATCTCCGCCAACACGATCAGCTTCCATTACGGCAAGCACCACAAGACCTACGTCGACAACCTGAACAACCTCGTCAAGGGCACGGACTACGAGAACGCGACGCTCGAGAAGATCATCAACGAGACGGCGGGCAAGCCCGACAAGGCGGGTCTTTTCAACAACGCGGCGCAGGTGTGGAACCACACGTTCTACTGGAACGGACTGCGCGGCGGCGGTGGCGGCAAGCCGCCAGGCAAGGTCGCGCAAATGATCGACGCCGCGTTCGGCAGCTACGACAACTTCAAGAAGGAGCTGTCGGCCACATCGGTATCGCAGTTCGGGTCCGGGTGGGGATGGCTCGTCCTGGACGGCGGCGCGCTCAAGATCGTCAAGACTCCCAATGCCGAAGTGCCTTTCACCAAAGGCCAGAAGCCGCTGTTGACGCTCGACGTGTGGGAGCACGCGTACTACCTCGATTACCAGAACCGTCGCGCCGCGTACCTCGACGCTGTGATCGACAAGCTCGTCAACTGGGACTTCGTCGCGCAAAACCTGGGCTGACCCGCACCACGTGCACGACGGCTACGGCTTGTAGGGGTCCCCACCGGGGGCCATAATCAAGGGTTCACGGCATATTCCGCCGAAACCCATGGCGCTGTTCAACAAACCGCCCGCTAAAAAGCGCGACTTACTGCCGCCGATCACCAAGCCAGGCCCCGATTCCGGGACGCCACGGACGCCGGTGTCGGCGCGCGATGTCGCGGCGCAGGCGCAAGGGCGCCGGGGCTCCGGCGACATGCCGCGTGCCGAGCCCGTTGGCGATTTCTCGATGACGGGCGCAAGCCTCATCGAGTGGTCTCCGGGACGCACGTCGATCGAGGTCGGGCAATCGAACCCGGGCATGTGCGCGGTTCTCGAGAATGCCGCGCTGCTGTACGCGAGCGGCCAATCGAAGCCCGCGCGGGATCTCCTCGAACAGGGCGTGCTAACCGATGAGGATGCGAAGAACTCGCCGCTCGCCTGGCTCGCGCTCTTCGACCTCCAGCAGCGTGCCGACGATCGCGCCGCGTTCGACAAGCTCGCCTTGCTCTATGTCGTGCAGTTCGAGCGCTCGCCGCCGGTTTGGGAAGAAGGCGGCAAGCAGCCCGAGCGGACAGTCAAGGCGCCCGCGGGAGGCTATGCCGCGCTCAGCGGCAAGCTCACCGCCGCGTCGGCGACTCAGCTCGACAGCGTGCGCAAGCAGATGGTGAAGCCCGGCCAGCAAACGCGGCTCGATCTGTCGCAAGTGCAGGGCTTCGACGATGCAGGCGCGCGGCTCCTGGCAGAGACGCTCGCCGATGCGCGCAGGAAGCGCTCGGCGCTCAAGCTGGAGCGTTACGACAAGCTGCGCAACGCGCTCGACATCCTCGTGCGGCGGGGTCGCGACGCGGGCGAAGGCGGGTGGCTCCTGTCCCTCGAGCTCTTGCAGTTCGAAAACAAACAGGAAGCGTTCGACGACCGCGCAATCGAGTACGCCGTGGCTTTCGAGCAGTCGCCGCCATCATGGGAGCCGCCGATGGTGCCTGCAAGTGCCGCTGCGGTAGCCGACCTCGCGCAGTCTTCCGCCGCTGCTGCCGAGGACGTGTCGGCCAACGTGGTCGCGTGGACGGGGGCGATGACGGGACCGTGTTCGCAGGCGATGACCAAGATCGTCGAGAACTCGCTTGCGCAAGCCGTGGTCGTGCTCGACCTGTCGGGCGCCGACCGTATCGACTTCGTTTGCGCCGGCGCGCTCCTCAACGCGATCAACCGCGTGGAGCAGCAGCGCAAGGCCGTGCAGATCCAGGGCGCGTCGCCCATCATTCGCGCGCTCCTGACCCTCATCGGCATTTCGCCGCGACACTTCCTCAAGAAACCGCAGTAACGAAAGCCTCGCGGCCGATCCGGTGCCGCGTTCTTCTGCAAAGTCCCATGGAAACCTTCCACGGCACCACCATCCTTTCCGTGCGCCGCGACGGCGAAGTGGCATTGGGCGGCGACGGCCAGGTCACGCTCGGCAACGTCGTCGTCAAGGCCACGGCGCGCAAGATCCGCAGGCTCTATCACGACAAGGTGCTTGCCGGATTCGCCGGCGCGACCGCTGACGCGTTCACGCTGTTCGAACGATTCGAAGCCAAGCTCGAGAAGCACCAGGGTCATCTCGTGCGCTCCGCTGTCGAGCTCGCGAAGGACTGGCGGTCGGACCGCGTGCTGCGGCGCCTGGAGGCGATGCTGGCGATCGTCGACGCGCAGTCGTCGCTCATCATCACCGGCACCGGCGACGTGCTCGAGCCTGAGCTCGGCATCGTCGCGATCGGCAGCGGCGGCTCGTATGCGCAGGCCGCAGCGCGCGCGTTATTGCTCCATTCGTCGCTGTCCGCGGAAGCCATCGTGAAGGAAGCCCTCACGGTCGCCGGCGACCTTTGCATCTACACCAATCAACATCACGTCATCGAAACACTGAAGTGAATATTGCTTACGACGTGGTGATCGCCGGCGCCGGTCTTCCCGGCCTGTCGCTCGCGATCGCGCTCGCGCGCGCAGGGCTTCGGGTCGCGGTCGCCGACGGGGCGCCGATCGCCGCGCCCGTGGTCGACGACGTGCCCTACGATTTGCGCGTTTACGCGATCAGCCCCGGCAGCGCCCAGTTCCTGCACGGCATCGGCGCGTGGCAGCGCATGCCCGTCGAGCGCTTGACGGCCGTCGAGGGGATGGACATCGAAGGCGACGCTCACGCGCGCCTTGCTTTCTCGGCCTACGACCTGCACGAGCGCGCACTCGCGTGGATCGTCGAGGAGCGCGAGCTGCGCGCCGCCCTCCTCGAAACTGCGCTCGAGTCGGGTGTGGCGACACACGGGGCGGCGCCGTTCGTCGGATTGACGTTCGACACCGACGACGTGGCGCTCACTGTGGCGCCAGCGGGAGGGGAAGGCGAAACGCTGCGCGGCCGGCTGATCGTGGCCGCCGATGGCCTTCGGTCATGGGTGCGGCAGGCGGCCGGGATCATCGCGGAGCCGCGGTCGTACGGGCAGACGGGGGTGGTCGCGAACTTCGCGTGCGAACGCGCCCACCGAGGCATCGCTCGCCAATGGTTCAGGGCGGACGGCAGTGTGCTCGCATGGCTCCCGCTGCCTGAAAACAACATCTCGGTCGTGTGGTCGGCCCCGGATGCAATGGCCGCAGAAATCCGGGCCATGCCCGCAGACGCTCTGGCCGCCCGCGTGGCCGCCGCGGGCAGCCACGTGCTGGGCGGGATGACGTCGATTTCCCCCTCCGCGGGCTTTCCGCTGTCGATCCTGCGTCTGCCGACGACGGTGGCGCACAGGTTGGCGCTGGTCGGCGACGCCGCGCACGGCGTGCACCCGCTTGCCGGGCAAGGCGTGAACCTCGGATTCGGCGACGCGCGCGTCCTGGGGCAAATCCTGGCGGAGCGCAGCCCGATCGTGGACCCCGGCGCACCCATCCTGCTGGCCCGCTACGCGCGCCGCAGGGTCGAGCCGGTGCTTGCGATGCAGTTGGTCACGGATGGCTTGGCACGCCTGTTCGGGCCGCCGTCGCCCTGGCTGTCCGCGATCCGCAATGCCGGCTTGGCCGCCGTTGATCGGGTCCCGCTTCTGAAGCGAGCGCTGGCGCAACCGGCGCTGCGATAGACTTGTCCAATGTGTTTTGCCCATTTTCCGGAGAAGTACCATGTCGCGTTTCAATAGCCGTGCCGCGATTGCGGTCATTGCCGTGTTGGCCGCCACCGCCTGCTTCGCCCAAGCGGAGAAGCCCGCGCCCATGACCGGCGAGGCCGCCGCCATCAAGAAGAGTCTCGAGCAGAAATTTCCCGGCGCGGAAGTGCGCGGCGTGAGCAAGACGCCTTACTTCGGCCTTTACGAAGTGCAACTCGACGACCGCATCGTCTATACGGACGCGAAGGCCAAGTACCTGGTCATCGGCGCGGTGTACGACTCCGACGCGAAGGTCAATCTCACCGAGGACCGCCAGCGCAAGCTCAACCGCGTCAGCGTCGCCTCCCTTCCGCTCGACATGGCGATCAAGAAGGTGAAGGGGAACGGCGCGCGCACGATGTACGTGTTTTCCGACGCCGATTGTCCTTTCTGCGCGAAACTCGAGCAGGAGCTCAAGACCGTCGACAACGTGACGATCTACACGTTCCTGTTTCCGATCGACACGCTGCATCCGGACGCCGCGCGCAAGTCGCGCGTCATCTGGTGCGCGCCCGACCGCCTGGCGGCGTGGGAGGCGTACTACGACAGCGGCAAGCTTCCGGAAAACGCGGGCGATTGCGACAATCCGGTGGCCAAGACCGTCGAGCTCGGCGCGCGTTACAAAGTGAATGCGACGCCTACCATCATTTTCGCGGATGGGTCGGTCGTTCCGGGCGCGCTGCCGGCGCAGCGTCTCGAGACGGAGCTCAGCAACGCGGACGCGGAAGCGAAGAAGCTCGCCGCCGCCAAGAAGTCGTAAGCTTCACCTTCACCTTCGATAGGGCGAGGATCCGGGCATGGCCATCATCGATTTCCTCAAGAAGCAGTTCATCGACATCATCGAGTGGACGGACGACTCGCGCGACACGCTGTCGTACCGCTTCCCCGACGAGGACAAGGAAATCAAGAACGGCGCGCAGCTCATCGTGCGCGAGTCGCAGGTCGCGCAGTTCGTCTACCTGGGCGAGTTCGGCGACACGTTCGGGCCCGGCAAGCACACGCTGACCACCGACAACATCCCGATCCTCACCAACCTCAAGAGCTGGAAGTACGCGCTGCAAAGTCCGTTCAAGGCCGACGTCTATTACGTCGTCACCCGGCTGTTCACCGGCAACAAGTGGGGCACGGCGAACCCGGTGATGATGCGCGACAACGACTTCGGGATCGTGCGCCTGCGCGCGTACGGCACGTACGACTTCCGCGTCGTCGACGTCAAGAAGTTCCTCAAGGAGGTCGCGGGCACCGACAACCACTTCCGGCTCGACGAGTTCAACGACGCCATGCGCTCGCGCCTCGTGAGCGTGTTCACCGACGCGCTCGCGACGGCGAAGATTCCTGCACTCGACGTTGCCTCGCGCTATGGCGAGCTGGGCGAGGCGCTGCTGCCGCTCATCAATCCCGCGATCGGCGCCAAGTACGGCCTCGAGATGACCACGTTCATCGTCGAGAACGTCTCCGTTCCCCCGGAAGTCGAGCAGGCGATCGACAAGCGCTCGAGCATGGCGGCAGTCGGCAATCTCAACGACTACGTCAAGTTCCAGATGGCGCAGGGCATGGGGCAACCGGGCGCCGGCGGCGGACTCGGCGGCGCGGGCGCGGAGCTCGCGATGGGCATGGCGATGGCGCAGCAGATGATGAACCAGCCGGGCGGGATCATGGGGCAGCAGCAGACGCCCGGCATCCAGGCGCCGCAGCCGCAGGCGGCGGCACCGGATCTCATGACCCCCGCGCAGGTCGCGCAGATGCTGAACGTCTCCGAAGCGGACGTCGTCGCGAGCCTCGACGCCGGCGATCTCAAGGGCCGCAAGATCGGTACCCAATGGCGCATCTCCCGCGCCGCGGTAGACAGCTTCCTCAAAGGGTAACGAGATGGGCAAGATCGCATTCGGCCGGCGCCGCATGCTGGCCGCGATGGCGCTTTCCGCGATCGCGATGCCGGCGTTCGCGCAGGATCCGCTCCGGAACGAGGCGGTTGGCGCCGCGCGCGACTGGCTCGTCCTGCTGGACAAGCACGACATCAAGCAACTGTACGCAACGTCGGGGAAGCGTTTTCGCGAGGGAATTTCCGAGGAGAAGTGGAGCCAGGTGGCGGAGGCGGGGCGCGAGCAATTCGGTGCCGTCAAGAGCCGCACGTTGCTCGGTGCGGAGTCGCCGCCGGATACGCCCAATCGCCCTAAGGGCGACTTCATGACCGTCGTGTTCCGCGCGGACTTCGGCAAGCGCGGCGTCGGCACCGAATCGCTCACGCTCGAGCGTGAACCCGACGGCAAGTGGCGGGTGATCGGTTACTTGATGAAGTAATGTCGAGTCCGGCGCCGGAAACTTCCGCGATCCAGAAGTTCGCGTGCCCGGCCTGCGGCGGCGAAGCGATCTGGAATCCGGGCAAGCAGAAGCTCGTGTGTCCGTTCTGCGGAACGGAGTCGCCAGCGAAGCTGATCGAAGGCACGGGCAAGGTCGTCGAGCACGATCTCGTTGCGGCGCTGCGCGGCATCGGCGACGAGGCGCGCGGCTGGAAGGCCGAGAAGCGGCAGGTGAAGTGCCGGAGCTGCAACGCGATCTCCGTGTTCGATCCCGCGCGCCAGGCGCAAAACTGCCAGTTCTGTGGCTCCGCCCAGCTCGTTCCCTACGAGGAAACGAAACCCGCGTTCCGTCCCGAGAGCGTGCTGCCGTTCGTGATCAGCGAGCCGCAGGCGCGGGATCGCATTCGCCAGTGGTACGGGAAGCTTTGGCTTGCGCCCAATGCGCTCAAGCGCCGCGCGCTGACGGACATAGTGAAGGGCGTGTACCTGCCGTACTGGACGTTCGACGCGCAGGCCGACGCGCAATGGACCGCGGAGGCGGGCCACTACTATTACACGACGGAAACTTACGTCGAGAACGGCCAGACGCGCACGCGGCAGGTGCAGCACGTGCGCTGGGAGCCTGCGGCGGGACGGCTTTCCCACTTCTTCGACGACGATCTCGTTTGCGCGTCGGTAGGCGTGCATCCGCGCCTCCTGCGCGGCGTCGAGCCGTTTCCCACGCAAACGTTGAAGCCGTACGACGCCGGCTACGTTGCCGGATGGGTCGTCGAGCGCTACCAGATCGACCTCGTCGGCGCCGCACAGCGCGCGCGCGAGGTGATGGACGCGAAGGTGACGCAGATGTGCGCGCAGCAGGTGCCCGGCGACACTTACCGAAACCTCGTCGTGCACACGTCTTACACGCGACAAACGTTCAAGCACATCCTGGCGCCGATCTGGCTCATGTCGTACACCTATGGCGCACGCGCGTTCCAGTGCGTGCAGAACGGCGTCACGGGGGCCATCGAAGGCGAGTATCCGAAGAGCCCATGGAAGATCGCAGCGATCGTCCTCGTTCTCTTCATCATCGTGGTCATCGTCCTGTCGGTAGGCGGGCGCTAGCGGGTCGTTACAGCCGCGCGATCGCCTCGTCGAGCTCGGCGGGCGATGCCGCGATCGCGTGCGCATCCGCAAGCTCTTCCCGCGACCCGTAACCCCACAGCACGCCGATCGCACGCGCGCCGTTTAGGCGCGCGGCGCGAACGTCGTGCGCCCGATCGCCGATCAGGATGGCGGCTTCGGAATCGAACCCTTCGCACCGCGCGGCGTGCGCGAACAGCTTCGCCTTGTCGTCGAGCGTGCCGTCGAGGTCGGCGCCATAGACGCGCCGCACATAGGGCGAAAGCCCGAACAGCGTCACGATGCGTGTCGCGAAAAGCTCGGGCTTGGACGTGCACACGTAGACGGGCATCGACGGCGCCAGGCGCGCGAGCGTTCCCTCCATGCCATCGTAGAGCTCGTTTTCCCGCCATCCGACGTCTCCGTATCGCTCGCGATAGAGCGCGATGGCGCGCTCGATCACGGCAGGCTCGCGCGTGTCGAGCAGCCATGCGAAGGATTCGCGAAGCGGCGGCCCGACACAGCGGCGCAGCGCGTCGGAGGCAGGCGGCTCGATGCCCATGGCGGCCAATGCGTATGCGATCGAGCGCGAGATGCCGGGGTAGTTGTCGGTCAATGTTCCATCGAGGTCGAACAGCACCGTGGTCTTGCTCATTGCTTCTTGGGACGCGATACGCGAATGCGAAAGTCGACCAGCGCGCCTTGCTGTCCCGCGTCCCAGCGAACGCAGTAGCGACGTGGCGCAGGCACGTTGAAGATTCCGGCGGACTCTTGCACGCCGTCGCGGCTGACCGTCGAGACGAACGCGACGCCTTCCTTGTAGTAGATCTGGAACGCGACCGGCGCCTTCGCCTCGAAGCGGTAATCGATCCGGTCGCCCACTTCGAGGGTCGCGCACTCCTCGTGAAACTCGTAGGGCGCGATTGCGTGCTCGGTTGCCGCACGCGGGACGTCGATCACCAGCGTGTCCGGCGTCGCGCACGCGGCAAGCAGCAATGCAATCAGCAGCGCCGCGCGCAGTCTTGCAGGTCGGGCTTCAGCCCGACGCTTGCTTGCGGCCAAGGTGCTTCCTTCGAAGGCTCGCCCACTCCTCCGCCAGGATCGCGTAACGCTCGTGGTCGCGCCAGCGTCCGGCGATCTTCACGTAACGGCGCGAGAATCCTTCGCGCGTGAAGCCGATGCGTTTCGCAAGCGCGAGCGAGCGTGCGTTTGTGGGTTGGATGTTGACCTCGACGCGGTGCAGCCGAAGCTTCCTGAAGGCGACGTCGAGCGCGAGCGCCATGCCCTCGGCCATGTAACCCTTTCCGGCGTAGGGAAGAAAACCCATGTAGCCGAGATAGGTGCTCAGGAAGGCGCCGCGCACGATCTCCGAAAAATTGAACACGCCCAGAAGCGCGTGATCCTCCTGACGGAAAAGGAGATAAGCTGCGTGCGCCGGTAGGTCGCCGCGGGCGGCATAGCGCGCGACCCATGCCTCGTAACGCGCCTTCGTGTCGGGTGGCCTGGTCCACGGCCCGTGGAGCGCGCGGCTCCCCCGCACGGCGGCAAGAAAGGCGCCGATGTCGTCGATGCGCGGAGGTCTGAGGTAGACAC
>Ga0207668_10001218_pt1 | contig 15281 bp, 9 predicted proteins | sample KBSS43metaG_FD_184323 | JGI IMG/M metagenome (GOLD analysis project Ga0207668, IMG submission 184323) | Switchgrass rhizosphere microbial communities from Kellogg Biological Station, Michigan, USA - KBS S4-3 metaG (SPAdes) (version 2) | ecosystem: Host-associated > Plants > Roots > Rhizosphere >... | reverse complement strand
GGCCGATGGACAGCGCGAGCGCGGCGGCGGCCGCGACGATGCGGGTGCGGGTCATGGACGGTCGTTTGCGCGCGATCCGATGAACCGCGGCTGAGCGCGTAGCAGGCCGCGCCTGCGGGCGGGGATTCGGAGAGCGGGCGGGCGATAGCAAACGTGGCGTCCGGCCGATCGCACGCGAGAGGGTCGAGCCTGCCCGCGCGGACGCCGAACCCCGGCCCTCTCCTACAGGGGGCGTTTGGCGGTGGCGTGTGGGTAGAGCCCGGAACACGGCCCCAGGTGCCGGCAGAGGCGATGGCCCTCTTCCCTGAAGGGAAGAGGGAGGATGTCGCCCTACTTCAGCGCGGCGCTGGCGGCCTGGATACGCTCGCAGGCCTTGGTGAGCAGCTCCTCCGAGGTCGCATAGCTGATCCGGAAGGCCGGCTCGAGACCGAAGGCGCCGCCGTGGACCGCGGCGACCTGCACCGAATCGAGATAGTAGTCGATCAGCTGCGCGTCGGTCTCGATCCGGTGGCCGGCCGGCGTCTCCTTGCCGATCAGGCCGGAGACGTCGGGGTAGACGTAGAACGCGCCCTCCGGCGTCGGGCAGTGGATGCCGTCGACGGCGTTCAGCATCCCCACGACCAGGTCGCGGCGGCGCTTGAAGGCGTCGTTGCGGGCGGCGAGAAAGGACTGGTCGCCGTTCAGCGCCGCGGTCGCCGCCGCCTGCGCGATCGAGCAGGGGTTGGATGTCGATTGCGACTGCAGCTTGGCCATCGCCTTGATCAGCCAGGCCGGGCCGCCGGCGAAGCCGATCCGCCAGCCGGTCATCGAATAGGCCTTCGAGCAGCCATTGACCGTGATCGTGCGCTCGTAGAGCTCGGGCGTGACTTCCGCGATGGTGGCGAACTTGAAGCCATCGTAGACGATGTGCTCGTACATGTCGTCGGCCATGACCATGACATGCGGATGGCGCAGCAGCACCTCGCCGAGCGCCTTGAGATCTTCGGCGGAGTAGGCGGCACCCGACGGGTTGGACGGCGAGTTGAGCAGCACCCAGCGGGTCTTCGGCGTGATCGCGGCGTCGAGCTGGGCCGGGGTGATCTTGTAGCTCTGATCGGCACCGGCCTTGATGAACACCGGCGTGCCGCCGGCGAACTGGACGATGTCGGGGTAGCTGACCCAGTAGGGCGCGGGGATCACGACCTCGTCGCCCGGGTCGATGGTCGCGACCAGCGCGTTGAACAGGGTGTGCTTGCCGCCGACGTTGACGCTGATCTGCGACGCTTCGTAGGTGAGCCCGTTGTCGCGCTTGAACTTCGCGGCGATTGCCGCCTTCAGCTCGGCCGTGCCGTCGACATTGGTGTACTTTGTCTTGCCGGCGTTGATCGCATCGATCGCGGCCTGCTTGACGAAGTCGGGGGTGTCGAAATCGGGCTCGCCGGCGCTGAGGCCGATGACGTCGACGCCCTTGGCCTTCAGCTCCAGCACGCGGCTGGTCATGGCGAGCGTGGCGGACGGCTGGATGCGACCCAGCGCCTCGGACGTGTGCGGCATTGAAAGAGAACCCCGTGCTGTTCGGTGCGGGCGGGCCTATAGACCCGCCGCGACGGGCGCCGCAACCAGTCGCGCGCGGATCAGGCCGCGCAGCGAGTTGCCGATGTAGAAACCTTCGGCAAGATCGGCGGAGACGACGTCGCCCTCCCGGGCCTTGCCCTCCTCGATCAGGCGGCGGCGCAGCACGCCGGCCATCAGCCCGCGCGCCAGCGGCGGGGTGATGAGGCCGTCGTCACGCGCGACGAAGACGTTGGTGAAGCTGCCTTCGGTGACGAAACCGTCGGGATCGAGGAACACCGTTTCGAAGCCGCCGCGCGTGCTTTCCCGCAGGAAGGCGCGGTCGCTGGTCTTGTGACGCAGGCGGAAATCGTCGGCGGCGACGGGCAGCGGGGCGAGGGTCACGTCGACGGGCTCGGCCGCGGGAGTCGGCAGGCGGCTGGTCTCGATGGCGATGGCGCCACTCTGCGCCACCATCAGCCGAACCCGGCTGTCCTTGCGCAGCTTGAAGGTCGCGGCCTGCAGCTCGTTGCGGACTTCGTGGCGGTTGAACACGAAGCCGAGCTGCTGGGCGCTGGCGCCCATCCGTTCGATGTGGCGATCGAGGTCGATCAGGCCTTCCAGCGCGTCGAAGCGCATCGTTTCGATCAGGTCGATGATCGGCATTGCCGAAGTCACGAACGCTCCTTTCGCCAGGCATTCACGCCATTCATCACCGATCACGGAGTCGGCGACAATCCCCGATCCCAGGCCGAGCTGGGCGACCGGGTCATCGCGGTCGAGCACGAGGGTGCGGATGGCGACGTTGAACGCGGCGCTGCCGTCCGGCGCGAGATGGCCGATCGAGCCGGTATAGGGTCCGCGGGGGGTGGATTCGAGGTCGCCGATCACCTCCATCGCGCGCAGCTTGGGCGCGCCGGTGACCGATCCGCAGGGGAAGGCGGCGGCGAGGACGTCCACCGCGTCGCAGTCTGCGGCGAGGGCGGCAGTGACCGTCGAGGTCATCTGGTGGACGGTCGGATAGGTCTCGACGGTGAACAGCGCCGGTACGCGCACGCTGCCGGGCCGGGCGATGCGGGTGAGATCGTTGCGCAGCAGGTCGACGATCATGAGGTTCTCGGCACGCTGCTTGGGATCGGCGGCGAGCGTGGCCGGATCGCCGTCGCGGGCCAGCGTACCCTTCATCGGCCGGGCGGTGACGGTGCCTCCGGCCACGGTGAAGAACAGCTCGGGCGAGAAGGACATCAGCCAGTGCGTGCCGGTGACGACCAGGGCCCCCCAGGGCGCGGCGGCGGCGGCGCGGAGGCGGGCGTAGAGGGCGAGGCGGCCGCCGGCGACGGGGACGGTGCAGGGGAAGGTGAAATTCGCCTGATAGATGTCGCCGGCGGCGATCAGCGCCTTCGCCGCGGCGACCTGCCGCGCATAGTCGGCGAAGCCGATCAGCGGGCGCGGCGCGCCGGCCCAGGCGCCGGCGGGATCGGGCAGGAGGGCGGGGACCTCGTCCGCCGGCACCTCGGTGCAGGCGTCGAACAGGCCGAACCACAGCAGCGGGCCGGGGGCGGCGGGCGGCGCGGCGCCGCGGCTGCCCGCGGTGGCGGCGCCGGCCTCGAAGGTCAGATAGCCCGCGGCGTGGAGGCCGCGGGCACCCGCGGCGCGCAGCCGGGCGAGGGCGGGGGCGACCTCCGCCTGGGTGGCGGCGGCGACGATCTCGACCGGATCGACATAGAGGCGGGCGGGCCGCGCGCCGGTGCGACGCATGTCGTCGAGGAGAACGAAGGGCACGGCCGGATCGCGCGGGATCATCGCCGCCCCTTCCGCGAAGACGGCGCGGGTTGCAACAGGGGCGCTTCGCCGTCATCTGACGGAGCATGACCGACCGGATCCCCCCGCTGCGCGCCGCGATCGTGCCGGTGACGCCGCTGCAGCAGAACTGCACGCTGTTCTGGTGCACCGAGACGATGCGCGGCACCTTCGTCGATCCCGGCGGTGACCTGCCCCGGCTGAAGCAGGCGGCGGCACAGCACGGCGTGACGATCGAGAAGATCCTGGTGACGCACGGCCATATCGACCATTGCGGATCGGCCGGGATCCTTGCCGAGGAGCTCGGCGTGCCGATCGAGGGGCCGCATGAGGACGACCGCTTCTGGATCGACCAGCTGGGCCAGGACGGCGCCCGCTACGGCATCCTCGGCCGTCCGTTCGAGCCGGACCGCTGGCTGGTCAACGGCGATACGGTGACGGTCGGCAAGCTGGTGCTGGACGTCATCCACTGCCCTGGGCACACGCCGGGCCATGTCGTCTTCCACCACGCGCCGTCGCGCCTCGCGATCGTCGGCGACGTGCTGTTTCAGGGCTCGATCGGGCGCACCGACTTCCCGCGCGGCAACCATGCCGACCTGATCGCGGCGATTACCACCCGGCTATGGCCACTGGGCAACGACATCGCCTTCGTGCCGGGGCATGGCGAGATGTCGACCTTCGGGGCGGAGCGGCAGAGCAACCCGTTCGTCGCGGATCGGGTGCTGGCGCGGGGTCAGCCTACCCGCACTTGAAATTCTTGACCTTTCCGGCCTCGTCCAGCTCGATGTTGAGGCGGGTCGGGATGTAGTCCATCGTCACCACCGTGCCCGGTCGGACCCAGCGGATGCGGTCGGCGCGGGAGCGGCGCTGGACGCGCTTGCCCAGCCGCTCGGTGCCGTCCTGGCCGAGATACTTGGCGACGTACTTCGCATCGCAGGTCGCGCGGCCGGGATAGCCGTTGGTCAGGCAGCCGCCCAGCAGCAGGGGTGCCAGCAACAGCAACCTACGCATCGCCTTCGTCCTCCCCGCTCGCCTCGCCGGCAACCGCGAGGCTCGACATCACCAGCCGCCCGTCCCGGACGCTGAACCCGGTGCGGCCCTCGACCAGGGCCAGCGCGTCCTTGCCGAACACCTCGTAGCGCCAGCCGGTGAGCAGCGGAAGGTCCTTGCGCCGCCCCGCCGCCAGCAGCTCGAGATCGTCCGACCGCGCGAGCAGCTTGGCGGCGACATTGGCGTCGCGGGCGCGGATCTTGAGGAGGAGCTTGAGGAGGTCGGCGACCAGCGCCGCCTCCTTGCCGAGGCCGGGGCGGCGATCGTCGCGCGGCGGCATCTCGGCATCGGGCAGCGGCCCGGCCGCAGCAATCGCCGCCATCAGCCGGCCGCCGATGTCGTTGCCCGCCCAGCTCGGCGCCAGGCCGCGGACCTTCGACAGCTCGCTCTGGACCCGCGGCGGGTGGCTGGCGATGTCGGCCAGCGTCTCGTCCTTGACCAGGCGCCCGCGCGGCAGGTCCTTGGCCTGCGCCTCGCGCTCGCGCCAGGCGGCGATCGCCTTCAGGCGGCCGAGCACCTCGGGCTTGCGGCTGTTGATGCGGATCTTCGTCCAGGCGATCTCGGGATCGTTGGCGTAGGTCGCCGGATCGGCCAGCCGCTCCATCTCGCCATCGATCCAGTCGCCGCGGCCGGTCTTGCGCAGGCGGCTCAGCATCTTCGGGAAGATCGCGGCGAGGTGGGTGACGTCGCCGATCGCATAATCGATCTGCCGCGCGTCCAGCGGCCGGCGCGCCCAGTCGGTGAAACGCGCGCCCTTGTCGAGCGCGATGCCGAGCATCGATTCGACGAGGTTCGAGTAGCCGACCTGCTCGCCCATGCCGAGCGCCATCGCCGCCACCTGCGTGTCGAACAGCGGGTGCGGGGTCTTGCCGGTGAGGTTGTGGATGATCTCGAGGTCCTGGCCGCCGGCGTGGAAGACCTTCAGCACGTCCTCGTTGTCGACAAGAAGGTCGAGGAGGGGCTGGAGGTCGAGGCCGGGCGCCTTGGGATCGATGGCGGCGGCTTCCTTGTCGTCGCCGACCTGGATCAGGCACAGTTCCGGCCAATAGGTGCTTTCGCGCATGAATTCGGTGTCGACGGCGACGAAGTCCGACTTGGCGAGGCGGCCGCAAAGCGCGGCGAGGCTGGCGCTGTCGGTGATGAGCGGGTGGATGTTCATCGCCGCCACATAGCGACGGTCGATCGGGTTGACAAAGTGGCTGGCGGAGGGGAAGCGCCGCGCGTTCCGAAAGACCGGCCCGCCAGGGGAAGAATCCGATGCACGCCTACCGTACCCACACCTGCGCCGCACTCCGCGAGAGCGACGTCGGCGCGACCGTCCGGCTTTCGGGCTGGGTGCATCGCAAGCGCGATCACGGCGGCGTGCTGTTCATCGACCTGCGCGATCACTACGGCATCACCCAGATCGTCCTCGACAGCGATTCCGGGGCCTTCGACCTCGCCAACCATCTGCGCGTCGAGTCAGTGGTGACGGTGACCGGCAACGTGCTGAAGCGGTCGGAGGGCACGGTTAACGACGCCCTGCCGACCGGCCAGATCGAGGTCTATGCCCGCGAGATCGTCGTCCAGTCGGCCGCGCAGGAGCTGCCGATGCCGGTGTTCGGCGAGGCCGAGTATCCCGAGGACATCCGGCTCCGCTACCGCTTTCTCGACCTTCGCCGCGAGCGGATCCACAGGAACATCGTACTGCGCAGCCAGGTGATTGCCAGCGTCCGTCGCCGGATGATCGACCAGGGCTTCACCGAGTTCCAGACCCCGATCCTGACCGCATCCAGCCCCGAGGGCGCGCGCGACTATCTGGTCCCCAGCCGCGTCCACCCCGGCAAGTTCTACGCGCTGCCGCAGGCGCCGCAGATGTTCAAGCAGCTGCTGATGGTCGCCGGCTTCGACCGCTATTTCCAGATCGCGCCCTGCTTCCGCGACGAGGACGCGCGCGCCGACCGCTCGCCGGGCGAATTCTACCAGCTCGATTTCGAGATGAGCTTCGTCACCCAGGAAGACGTCTTCAACACGATCGAGCCGGTGCTCGCCGGCCTCTTCGAGGAATTCGCGGGCGGCCGCACCGTCACCCCGGCCGGGGCGTTCCCGCGCATCCCGTATCGGGAGTCGATGCTGAAATACGGCAACGACAAGCCCGATCTGCGCAACCCGCTGGTCATCACCGACGTGTCGGAGCATTTCCGCGGCGCCGGCTTCGGCATCTTCGCCCGCATCGTCGAGGGCGGCGGCGTGGTCCGCGCGATCCCGGCGCCGGGGGCGGGGGCGAAGAGCCGCAAGTTCTTCGACGACATCAACGACTGGTCGAAGAAGGAAGGCTTTTCCGGCCTCGGCTACATCAACGTCAAGGGCAGCGAGCCCGGCGGGCCGATCGCCAAGAATCTCGGGCCGGAGGCGACCGCCGCGCTGCTTGGCGCACTCGGCCTCGGCGACGACGACGGCGTGTTCTTCGCCGCCGGCAAGGAAGCGGAGGCCGCCAAGCTCGCCGGCCTCGCCCGCACCAAGGTCGGCGAGGAGCTGGGGCTGATCGATCCGGGCGCCTTCAAGTTCTGCTGGATCGTCGACTTCCCGATGTTCGAGTACGACGAGGACAACAAGAAGATCGACTTCAGCCACAACCCGTTCTCGATGCCGCAGGGCGAGCTGGAGGCGCTGGAGACGAAGAACCCGCTCGACATCCTCGCCTTCCAGTACGACATCGTCTGCAACGGCGTGGAGCTGTCGTCGGGCGCGATCCGGAACCACAAGCCGGAGATCATGTACAAGGCGTTCGAGATCGCCGGCTACAGCCAGGCCGATGTCGACAAGAACTTCGCGGGCATGATCAACGCCTTCAAGTTCGGCGCCCCGCCGCATGGCGGCTCCGCCCCGGGCATCGACCGCATCGTCATGCTGCTGGCCGACGAGCCGAACATCCGCGAGGTCATCGTCTTCCCGATGAACCAGAAGGCCGAGGACCTGATGATGGGCGCGCCGGCCCCGGCGACCCTCAAGCAGCTCCGCGAGCTCTCGATCCGCACGGTGGAGCCGCCGGCCAAGGGGTGATCTTTCGGAGAGAGTTCCGGTTGCCAATCCCTTTCCCCGCGCTAAGGCGCATGCAAGGGGTTGGGGGGAACGATGCCACATACGGTTGCCGACGGAAGCAGTGTCTTGCTCAGTGCCGTGAAGGGCACGCACATCGTCGGCGGATGGCGCGACGATACGCTCGTCGGTGGCGCGGGCCCGGACTCGCTTTTTGGTGCTCAGGGCGACGACTCCCTGGTCGGTGGCGACGGCGACGACAATCTGATCGGCTACGATGGCGACGACATCGCGTTCGGCGGCGCCGGTAACGACAGGCTGTCCGATAGTCCCGAGACGGAGGGCAACGACGCCTTCTCGGGCGAGGCAGGCAACGACACCCTGAGCGGCGGCTTCGGTCACGATACGCTATCGGGCGGGAGCGGCGACGACCGCATCGAATGGTCCCAGTACGGTCTACCCGACGACTATGCGATCTTAAGCGGTGGATCGGGAAACGACACCATAATGGCGGGGTCGGGAGCGCAGATCGACGGCGGTCATGGCCGCGACCTCCTTGAGTACTACTTCATCTCCAACTCCACCGGCCCCACCCACACCGACTTCGGCAGCGCCGCAAGCCAGGTCGCCGGTGTCGAGAATTATGGAACTATTCTGGGTACCGGCTTCGGCGATTTCATCGCCGTCGGCCCGCTTTCGGAGGTCGGCTATCCCGCCGGACCGCTGTCGCCGAACAACGAAGCTGGGATTCGCGGACGTGCCGGCAACGACACGATCGTCGCCGGCGCGGGGGCGAATCACCTCTACGGCGGCGAGGGTGAGGATATCCTGCGCGGGGGCGAAGGCGACGATGCCCTCGATGGCGGGGGCGACGAAGCCGATACCCTGGATGGCGGGCTGGGCAACGATACCGTCGTCTATTCATATCGCGATTTCGGCGTGCCGCTGGACGGCATCGTCATCGACCTCAACAAAACCGGTCGCCAGTCGAACGGCGATACCCTGATCTCGATCGAGAACCTGCGCGCGACCGGCGGCGACGATCGACTGTACGGCAATGCCAAGGACAATCTCTTCGCGGCGGCAGGCGGGTACGACGTGATCGACGGACGCGGCGGCTTCGACGTCGTCGAACTCGCCGGCGGCAACATCACGGTCGACCTGTCCCGGACTGCGATGCAGAAGGGCGAACGCGGCGGCGTTCAGTTGAAAAGCATCGAAGGGCTCATCGGCAGCGACGGCTTCGAGACATTCATCGGGCGCGACGGGGCAAACTTTTTCGACGGCGCCGGGTACAACGACCTGCTCAAGGGGCTGGGCGGAAACGATACCCTACTGGGCGGAGACTCCAACGACACGCTGATCGGCGGAAGGGGCGCCGACCTCGTCGATGGCGGCGACTATGACGACCTGATCATCGTCAAGACCCTGTCCGACGCCAAGGGCGACGTCATTCGCGGCGGCGACGGCTGGGATATCCTGCAGATCGACAAGGCGCCGGGCAAGAAGGCGGATCTGCACACGCTGGACATTTCCGGCGTCGAAGGCATTCGCGCCAAGGGCATGGCGGTGACCGTGTCGGCGAAGCAGTTTCCCGCGCTGGGCATGATCAGCGCCGCTTCGCTTACCTTCGTTGACACCGGCACCATCACCTTTCAGGCCCATGAATGGTCCTGGGAGAACCCTTCGGACTATGTGGTCTCCGTTCGCTCTGTCACCCTGGCCGACGGCCGCAACGTGTTCGACATGCGCAACATGAACAGTTCGACGAACGGCGGGGTCGGCGAGGTGTTCGGCGGCGCCGGCAAGGACAGGATCTACGGATCGGAGAGGGACGATACGTTCTTCGGCGGCGGCGGTGACGACACGCTGGACGGCGGTCGCGGCGACGACACGCTGGACGGCGGGTCGGGATCCGACCTCATGCGCGGTGGCGACGGCGACGACACGTACTTCGTCAATTCGTCCAAGGACCGGATCACCGATACCGGCGGCGGCGACACCGTCATGCTTTCCGCCGATTTCCGCGTGAAGGCGGAGATCGAGAAGGTGGTGCTCACCAAGGCGTTGACCGTCCATGGCAGCGACTATGGCGAGATGATCACCGGATCGGCGAGCAACGACACGGCCTATGGCGAGGGTGGCAACGACACGCTGCTGGGCGGCGCCGGTAACGACAAGCTTTATGGAGGAAGTGGGGCGAACTCGCTTTACGGCGGCGACGGCGACGATCTGCTCTCGGTCACTGGCCTGAAGGGGGAGAACAATCTCCATGGCGATGCCGGCAACGATACGCTGATCGGCGGCAGCAAGATCGATTACATCAGCGGCGGCCTCGGCAACGACACCGCTTATGGCGAAGACGGGAACGACAGTCTGGATGGCGGCGTCGGCAACGATACGCTGGACGGAGGGAACGGGCGCGATTCCATCACCGGCGGCTTCGGCAACGACGTCATCACCGGCGGCGGCGGCGGGGACACGTTCTACTTCAACGAGTTCTCGACCACCGTCGTCGACGAGGTGACGGACTACGACTATGGCGGCGGCGACGTCCTCGACTTCTCCGCGCTCTACCACGAGGCGGCCGCGGCCGGCGTGACCGCGATCGACTATCTCGCCGGGGGCGCCTTCAAGGGGCACAAGGGCGAGGCGCGCATCGAGCTCCACGACGGTTACGGGCTGTTCCAGTTCGACCTGAACGGCGACAAGGTCTCCGATCTCACGATCAAGCTGGACGGCGTCACCAGCACGTCGTCGGTGCTGTTCGTCCTGATCTAGGGCGAGGCCGCCGCCGCCCTCGCTTGACACCACCCGGCCGCCCCGCCATCGCGAATGCGCGCCGGCGGCGGCGCTTCGGGGCAATTTCGAGAGAGCGGTCGACCACGGCATGGCTCGCGCGCCACTCCTGAAATCGCTGGCCGGGAAACTGACGACCGGCGCGGGCCCGGTCGCGGTCACCGTCATCCTCAGCAACGTGCTGCGCATCTTCAGCAGCCTGATCCTCACCCGCCTGCTGACCTCGTCCGACTATGGCGTGGTCGGCGTGTCGATGGCGGTGTTCGGGGTCATCAACCTCGTCTCCGATCTCGGCTTCGTCGCCTTCGTCGTGCGCAGCAAGGAGGGGCTCGACAGCCGCCTGCTCGACGAGATCTGGACCCTGCGGCTGATCCGCTCGGTGGTGCTCACCGGGCTGATGGCGGCGGTCTCGGTGCCGCTCTCGATCCTCCTCGGCAATCAGGACCTGTGGCCGGTGATGGCGGCGATGGGGGTAACCTTCTTCCTCGAAGGCCTGTCGTCGATGGGCTTCGCCACCTGCGTGCGCGAGGGGCGGCTGGTCCGCGTCGGCATCGTCGACGTGCTGACCCAGGTCTGCCAGATGATCTTCACGATCATCCTCGCCTTCGTGTTCCGCAACTACTGGGCGTTCGTCGTCGGCAGCCTGCTCGGCTGGGCGATGCGCGCGATCTTCAGCTACACGATCTTCCCCGACGCCCGCCGCCGCCTCGCCTTCAGCCGCGAGCGATCGGCCGAGCTCTGGCGCTTCTCGCGGTTCATCGCCGGGTCGAGCACGATCACCGCGATCCTCGGCCAGTCGGACAAGCTGGTGCTGACCCGGCTGATGCCGCTCCAGACCTTCGGCCTGTACGTCGTCGCCTCGACCCTGGCCCAGGCGCCGAGCCAGCTTTCGACCCCGCTCGGCAGCCGCGTCTTCTACCCGCGCTTCGCCAAAATCATGCGCGAGGAGCCCGAGCGCTTCGCCCGGCTGTATTATTCCACGCGCAGCCGTCTGACCCTGCTCTACATGTTCGCCACCGGCGGCTTCGCCGCCTGCGCGCCGCTGGTCATCAAGGTGATGTATGACCCGCGCTACCTTGGCGCCGGCATCTTCCTGCAGGTCCTGGCGCTGGCCGCGATCCCGACGCTCAACAACGAGGCGGCCAATGCCGCGATGCTGGCGCAGGGGCGGATGTGGAACACGCTGATCGCCAATGTCGTGCGGATCGGCTGGCTGGCGGTCGGCGGCACGGTGGGGTTCCTGGCGTTCGGCGTGTTCGGCGTGGTGGTCGCCCTCGGCCTGATGCAATGGGCGGCGCTGGTCTATTGCTGGTACGTGCTGCAGCGTGCCGGGCTGCTGTCGGTGCGGATGGAGGCGCTGTTCCTGGCGGCGGCGGCCGCCGGCGGGGCCGTCGGCTTCGGCGTTTCGGGGGCCGGCCTGGGGCTGCTGGGCTGAGCCGAACCGGGCACGGTTTCGCGCAGCCGGTGCGTCTTTGGGCTTGCCCCGCAGCGCTTTGATCGCCACCCATCGCGCGCCCGTGGCGGAACCCCCTCCGCCTGCCGATGGACCGTTCGATGGCGCTGATTGAGGGATTGCTGGCGTTGCTCGGGGTCCGCGACCGGCCGCGGAAAAGGCGGTGGACCGAGGAGACGGTGGGGCCGCTGGCAGGGGAGGAACTCGATCCGCTCACCCGTTATCTGGCGACGACGACGGAGGGCTATCGCGGCTTGCTGATGCTGGTCATCGATCGACTGGAGAAGCGGCCGATCGAGCGCTTCATCCTGCCGCCCTTCTCGGTCGCGAAGAAGATCCGCCGGCTGATCACCAACAAGCTGGCCGCCGCCGACGACCTCGCGATCCAGCTCGCCTTCGATCCCGCCCGGCGCCTGCCGCTGAAGGGGGTGCCGGCGCGCTTCGGCCTGGCGACGGTCGGCGGCCGGCCGGGCTCCAGCGACGTCGAGCTGGCCGCCGCGCTCGACCCGCTCGTCGCCGCCTTCCGCCGCCGCGACCTGCGCACCTTGCTCGACCTCGCGACCCGGCTGCGGCCCGGCGGCGGCTGGCGGCGCGACGTGCTGCGCGACATGGCGGATTTCCTGCTGGCGACCGAGTTCTTCGTCGCCGACCTCGCGGTCGCCGCGGGCGGGCGGCTGGTTGCGGCGCAGGCCGGTCGCGATTGCTTCGTCGAGGAGGTTCACCGGCTGGTGCTGGAGAAGCTGGCGATCGCGCAGGTCAAGACCGGCGACTACGCCGCCGCGCGCGAGACCTGGCGGCGGTGGTCGGAGCAGCCGGCCCGCGGCCAGGTGCCCGACCTGTTCTATGCCGAGCTCTTCGCCCATCACGATCCCGAAGGGTCGCTTGCGGCGCTGGACCGTGTCTTTGCAGAGAGCGAACGGCTGCCGCAGAGCTTCGCGATGCTGCGCGGCATGCTGACGCTGGAACGCCGGAACATCGATGCAGCCGAGGCGGCGGTGGCGCCGCGCGGACGGTTGGGGCCGGATTCGTCCTTCGCCCGCTACAATGTCGCGCTGGCCGGCTCGGGCATGACGATCGCCCGCCGGTTTCTGGACAAGTTCTATTCGCAGCACGACCTCGCCCGGCCGCGCTTCGCGCGCGGCGATCGCTACGACGTCAACATCATGGTCAGCGACGTCACCGAGGCCGAGGTCGTGCCCGCGGCGGCGGACGGCCCGCTGGTCACGGTCATCGTCACCGCCTTCAACGTCGCCGGCACCATCGCCGCGGCGGTCGCCTCGCTCCGCGCGCAGACGTGGCACAGGATCGAGATCATCGTCGTCGACGATTGCAGTACGGACGGCACCACGGACGTGGTCCGCGATCTCGCGGCGCGAGATCCGCGGGTCCGCCTGATCGTCAATCGCAGCAATATCGGCACCTATCTGTCGCGCAACCGGGCGATGGCGCAGGCGCGGGGCGCCTACATCACCTTTCAGGATGCCGACGACTGGAGCCATCCCCAGCGGATCGAGCGCCATGTCGACCTGATGGAGAGCCGGCCCGATCTGGTAATGACCCGATCGCACTGGATCCGCATGGCAAGCGACGGGCATATTCCGATGCGACGCTGGTCGCGGTCCTTCGCCCATCCCAACCCCTCGTCGCTGTTCCTGCGGCGATCGGCGCTTTCGGCGCTCGGCTATTTCGACGCGGTCCGGGTCGACGCCGATTTCGAGTTCACCCGCCGCGCCCATCTGCTGTTCGGCGAGGACGCGATCGAGACGATCGCCATGCCGCTGTCGATCGGCTTCGTCGGCGACGTGTCGCTCACCCGCAGCGGCCCGACCGCGATCGATGCCGAGGGCTGGTCGCCGGTGCGCGCCGCCTACAAGCGCGCCTGGGTCGAAAGCTACGGCCAGCGGATCGTCGCCGGCACCATGACGCTGCCGGCCTTGCCCGCAGCACCGCCTTATCCGGTGCCGCCGGAAATGGCGGTTGACCTGACCGGCGTCGCCGCGTGGTTCGGCGAGGGGGCCGAGGAGGTGCCCTCGACCGAGAGCGGCTGGGGCGACCGTCCGCCCTTCTGGTTCGGCATCAGCCTGATCTCGCGCACCGCCTCGGCGGATTGGGAGCGGACCGTCACCGTTTTCCGCAACACGCTGCGCGCGATCCTCGCCCAGGACGATCCCGATTTCCGCGTCGTCGTCAGCGGCCACGACCGCCCGGACATCGTCGAGATGGACGATCCGCGCGTCTCGTTCATCGTCTCCGACCGGCCGCCGGCGGCCAAGCCGAGCGAGTTCCGCGCCGACAAGATGTGGAAGCGGCGGCTGATCTTCCACCGCATCCGCGAAGCCGGGGGCGGCTATTTCATGCCGGTCGATGCCGACGACCTCGTTTCGCGCCGGCTGGTGAGCTATGTCCGTGCCCGCGGCGTCCGCGACGGTTTCGTGGTGATGCAGGGTTACGTGCTCGACTGGAGCCGCCGCCTGCTCGCCGCCGTGCCCGGCGCCTGGTCGGCGCCTTTCGAGCGGGTCTGCGGCACCTCGGCGGTCTTCCTGCTCCGGCCAGAGCAGATTCCGCTGCTCCACCAGAACGACATGGACGACGTCGCCCAGGCACTGCTCGGGCCCCACGCCAACTGGCGGCTGACCGCCGAGGAGGTCGGCCGGCCGCTGGAGGAGGTCGACTTTCCGGCCGCGGTCTACGTCATCAACACCGCGGTCAACCTGTCGTTCGCCCGCCAGCGCGCCGGCGGCCGTGCCGAGCGCATGCTGGAGAACGTCGCTCGCGCCGAGATTCCGGTCACGCCGGAGATCGTCGCCGAGTTCGCGCTGGACGAACTGTTCCCCGCGCAGGCCGTCCCGCCGCGGGGCGAGGCCCGATGATCGACATCGTCACCGTCGTCTTCGCCGCCGACCTCCCCCTGCTGGACCTGCAGGCGCGGTCCTTCGCTCGCTTCCTGGCGCCGACGCTGGTCGACCGGATCCGGATCATCGTCAACGATCCCGTCGCCGAGGATGCCTGCGTCGCGCATGTCGATACTGTCACGCGCGGCTGTCTCGGTGCCCTGGCCGATCGTCTGGTGATCGAGCGGGCGCCGCGCGCGCTGGCGCCGGGACCGGAGGGGTGGAAGGCGCAGCAGGCGGGCAAGCTCGCCATCGCGCAGTCGATCGCCGCCCGGCATTATCTGGTCCTCGATGCCAAGCATCATCTCGTCCGGCCGCTCGTCAAGGACGACCTTTTTGCCGGCAGCAAGGTGCGGATGCCCTTCGTGCGCCTGACCCGCAATGCACGGCGGTGGCTGGCAGACAGCTATGCGTTCTTCGGGATGGAGTTCGCCGGGGGCGGGCGGCCGTCGCCGCCGAGCGTGCCGCCCTTCATGATGCGCACCAGCGTCGCCTGCCGTCTGGTCGACGAGATCGAGGCACGCTCCGGCCTGTCGATCGGCGACTTCTTCGCGACCAAGGCGGACGACTCGACCGAGTTCATGCTCTATATCGCCTATGTCCGCTTTCTCGGCCGGACGCGGGCGCTGTTCAGCCGGACGTCGGTCGTGCAGCCGACGATGCGCCGCCGCTCGCCGACGTCGGATGCGGCCGAGGCCTATTTCGCCGCGGTCGCCGAGCGGGATCCCTGGGTGCTCGCG
>Ga0207668_10001213_pt1 | contig 15305 bp, 11 predicted proteins | sample KBSS43metaG_FD_184323 | JGI IMG/M metagenome (GOLD analysis project Ga0207668, IMG submission 184323) | Switchgrass rhizosphere microbial communities from Kellogg Biological Station, Michigan, USA - KBS S4-3 metaG (SPAdes) (version 2) | ecosystem: Host-associated > Plants > Roots > Rhizosphere... | reverse complement strand
GGATCTGCACGCCGAACGCCCGCGACGCCACGAAGGAGTGCAGATCCTCCCCCGTGTTGAAGGCCTCGATGAGCCCCTCGTCGCGTGACAGGTGGGCCATGATGCGCATCTCGATCTGGCTGTAGTCGGCCGTCATCAACTCGGCGTACCCGGCGCCGACGACGAATCCGTCGCGGATCTGGCGGCCGGCCTCGGTGCGTATCGGGATGTTCTGCAAGTTGGGTTCGGTCGACGACAGCCGACCCGTGGCCGCGATGGTCTGGTTGAACGTGGTGTGGATGCGTCCGTCGGAGGCAACGGAATTGAGCAGTCCATCGACGGTGACCTTCAGTCGGGTGGCATCGCGGTGGGCGAGCAGATGCTGCAGGAACGGATGCCCGGTCTTGTCGAACAGCGTCTGCAAGGCGTCAGCGTCGGTGGTGTATCCGGTCTTGGTGCGCTTGGTCTTCGGCATTTCGAGTTCGTCGAACAGCACCACCTGCAGCTGCTTCGGCGAGCCGAGGTTGATCTGCTTGCCGATCACCGAGTAGGCCGCCTCGGCGGCGTCGCGGATCTGGTCGGCGAATTGGCTCTGCAAAGTGCCGAGCAGGTCGGGGTCGATTGCGATGCCCGTGTGCTCCAGCTCGGCCAGCACCCGCTGGACCGGAAGCTCCATCTGCCCGAGCAGTGCCGACGAATCGATGCGAGCCAACTCCTCGTCGAGTGCGGCGGCGAGGTCGGCCACGGCGGACGCACGAAGGATCAGCGTCTGGACGGCCTGATCATCGACGCCGTCGGCGTCGTCGAGCAGCGAAAGTTGTTGTTGCTCGGGGTTCTCAGCGCGGAGCTCCCTGCGCAGGTAGCGCACGGCCAGATCGTCCAGTGCGAAGCTGCGCTGACCGGGCCGCACCAGGTACGCCGCCAACGCCGTGTCCGACGTCACCCCCTCGAGGTTCCAGCCGCGCCCGGCCAGATCGTGCATGGCCAGCTTCGCCTCGTGCAGCGCCTTCGGCTGTTGCGGGTCGGACAGCCATGTCGCCAGCGCCGCCTCGTCGTCGGAATCGATTGTGGCGGTGTCGATGTAGCAGCCCTCACCGTCGGGCGCCACGATGGCCAGCGCCGTGGCGTCGGCGTCGTACGCGAGGTGGGTACCCACGACGGCGAGCCCGAATCGACTGCCGTGACTGTGCTCCGACAGCCAGGCCGCCAGCTGTCCGGCTTCGAGGGCGCCGCCCTTGACGTCGAAGCCCTCGTCGACTTCGGGGTCCGCAGAGGCGAGCGTTTCGAATAGCCGGTCACGCAGCACCCGGAACTCGAGATCGTCGAACAGCCGATGGATGTGGTCGCGGTCCCACGGCTGCATCCGCAACGTGTCGGGCGTCTGCGCCAGCGGCACGTCCTTGACGAGATCGGTCAGTTCTCGGTTGAGGATCACGTGAGAGAGGTTGGCGCGCAATGCATCACCGACCTTACCCTTGACGGTGTCGACCTTGTCGACGAGTTCCTGCAGCGAGCCGTATTCCACGATCCACTTCGATGCCGTCTTCTCCCCCACGCCAGGAATCCCGGGCAAGTTGTCGCTCGGATCACCGCGAAGGGCGGCGAAGTCGGGGTACTGCGCGGGCGTCAGCCCGTACTTCTCGACCACCGCGTCTGGAGTGAACCGGGTGAGCTCGCTGACGCCCTTGCGCGGGTACAGCACCGTGACGTCGTCGCTGACGAGCTGCAACGCGTCCCGGTCGCCGGTGACGACGAGCACTCGGTAGCCCTCCTGCTCCGCTTGTGTCGCCAGTGTCGCGATGATGTCGTCGGCCTCGAAGCCTTGTTCGGCGAGCGTGACGATGCCGAGCGCGCCGAGTACCTCCTTGGTGATGTCGATTTGGCCCCGGAACTCGTCGGGCGTCGCCGAGCGGCCGGCCTTGTACTCCGGGTACTTCTCCGAGCGGAACGTCTGCCGCGACACGTCGAACGCGGCGCAGATGTGGCTGGGCTGCTCGTCGCGCAGCAGATTGATCAGCATGGCGGTGAACCCATAGACGGCGTTGGTGGTCAGCCCGCCCTGCGTCTTGAAGTTCTCGGCCGGTAGCGCGTAGAACGCGCGGAAGGCCAGCGAATTGCCGTCCAGCAGCATCAATGTCGATTTGGTGTCGGTCGCGGCAGGGCTCACGGCCCTACTCTATGCACCGCAGCCGACACGAAGGTCACTGCGCTGGGCGTGCCCCTGGTTCGCCCGGACCGGGTGTGGCGCCTGGCGGCGGTGGTCCCAGCTGACCGGTGCGGATCCAGTCGATCGCCATGTCCACCGGGTTCTGCGGGTCGACGAACACCGCGAGTTTCGCGCCCGGCAGTACCCGCGCGACGTGCATCTGTGCGACGACTTCGTCGAACACGGCGCCGTACTGCGGAGTGCGATCGTCGCGCACAACGCTGCCCTGGATCCGCACCACGGGCGACATGTTCATGTACGACCCGACCTGCCAGACGCCCTCGACGGTGACGGTGGCGGGCAGGCCGGCGCCGTTGGTCAGCTGCGCATGGCGCATCATCTTCATGCCGATCTCGGACGCGTCGGCCGCCTCGTGGATCCGGTTGGGGATGTCGCCGATTTGGCCGAGGAACGACGACGGCCGGCCCTGCGACTCCAGGTACTGCTTGTTGGCGCCGTACATCCGCGCCCAGTCGTTGAACGGGTTGGGCATGTGAGGGTTCCGGTCAGTAGCCCATGAACTTGCGGAACTGCTGGCCGACGGCCATCGACTGGCCCATCCGTTGCACCCAGCCGTCGAGCGCTGCCTTGGTGTCCGCCGGGTTCCAGCCGCGCTCCTGGGACAGGGAGATCATGCCGGCCTCGTCCGTGATGCCGCGCGCCTGCGCCTCACGGGCGAGGTCGGCGTAGTCCTGCAGCGAGATGCCGTTGATGGGCTGCCAGATCGGGTCGTCCGAAGCCACCGCGCTGGTCGACGGCCCACCGAACGCGGACGGGTTGATCATGCCGCCGGCACCCTGGACGTGCACCATCCCGTCACCCTGCTGCGGCGCGGCCTGCTGGGCCATTGCCTGCTGGGCCTGCTGGGCAGCCTTCTTTGCCTTGTCGAGAAATCCCATTTCGGTCTCCGCTCCTCCGGGTGCCGGACGCTGATGTCCGGGACGCTACTCCCGGGAGAAGTGCACCCGGGCCCATTCGCTACCGATCCCAACTCGAGGACCGAAACTGGAACACGTTTCAGTTCGGCAGCCGATCTCCGTTACGCTGACGGGGTGCCAGGAGCAACGGATGCCACGTCGCAACTACCGGCCGTCGACGGGTGGTTCGCCACCGACGACGCCGGACACACCCACCTCATCGCCGGGAAGTGCACTCAGTGCGCCACCTACGTGTTCCCGCCGCGGGGCAACAACTGCCCCAATCCGGCGTGTGACGGCGACGAACTCGACCAGGTTCCGCTGTCGCGTCGCGGCACGCTGTGGAGCTACACCGAGAACCAGTACGCGCCGCCGCCGCCATACCCGTCGCCCGACCCGTTCGAGCCGTTCGCAGTCGCGGCCGTCGAACTGGCGGACGAAGGAATCATCGTGCTCGGCAAGGTGATCGAGGGCACGCTGGCCGCCGACCTCAAGGTCGGCATGGAGATGGAACTGACCACGATGCCGCTCTACGTCGACGACGAGGGCGTCGAGCGGGTCGTCTACGCCTGGAGGATCGCGTCATGAGTCCGGAACCGGTCTACATCCTCGGTGCGGGCATGCATCCGTGGGGCAAGTGGGGCCGCGACTTCACCGAGTACGGCGTCGTCGCCGCGCGGTCCGCGCTGGCCGAGGCGGGCCTCGACTGGCGCCAGATCCAATTGGTCGCCGGCGCCGACACCATCCGCAACGGCTACCCGGGCTTCGTCGCGGGCGCCACGTTCGCGCAGAAGCTCGGCTGGAACGGCGTGCCCGTCAGCTCGAGCTACGCGGCGTGCGCCAGCGGTTCGCAAGCCCTGCAGAGCGCGCGTGCGCAGATCTTGGCCGGGTTCTGCGACGTGGCCCTGGTCATCGGCGCCGACACCACCCCCAAGGGTTTCTTCGCGCCAGTCGGCGGCGAACGCAAGAACGACCCGGACTGGCAGCGCTTCCACCTGATCGGCGCCACCAATCCGGTGTACTTCGCGCTGCTCGCGCGCCGCCGCATGGACCTCTACGGCGCGACGCTCGAGGACTTCGCCCAGGTCAAGGTGAAGAACTCGAGGCACGGGCTCAACAATCCCAATGCCCGCTTCCGCAAGGAGAGTTCGGTCGAGGACGTGTTGGCCAGCCCCGTCGTCTCCGATCCGCTTCGGCTGCTGGACATCTGCGCCACCTCCGATGGTGCGGCAGCGTTGATCGTCGCGAGCAAGTCCTTCGCCGAGAAGCACCTCGGCTCGGTCGAGGGCGTGCCGTCGGTGCGGGCCGTCAGCACGGTGACGCCGCGCTATCCGCAGCACCTACCCGAATTGCCGGACATCGCAACGGATTCCACGGCGGTCGTGCCAGGCCCCGAGCGCGTGTTCAAGGACCAGATTCTCGACGCGGCCTATGCGGAGGCCGGCATCGGACCCGAGGACGTCAGCCTCGCCGAGGTCTACGACCTGTCCACGGCACTGGAACTCGACTGGTACGAGCACCTGGGCCTGTGCGCCAAGGGTGAGGCCGAGGCGCTATTGCGCAGTGGCGCAACGACGATCGGCGGCCGCGTCCCGGTCAACGCGTCCGGTGGTTTGGCGTGCTTCGGTGAGGCGATTCCGGCCCAGGCGATCGCTCAGGTCTGCGAACTCACTTGGCAGTTGAAGGGCCAGGCCACCGGCCGTCAGGTCGAGGGCGCCAAGGTTGGCGTCACCGCCAACCAAGGTCTGTTCGGCCACGGTTCATCGGTGATCGTCGCCCGCTGACCGCGCGTGTATCCGCACACTCGGCGTTGAATGTGCCCATGCCCAGACTTCTTTCGGTCCGCGTGAAACCGGGCAGCCGCAAGGGTCCGCTCGTCGAAGTTGGGCTAGACGGTGAGATCACCATCTACGTCCGCGAGGCAGCCGTCGAAGGAAAGGCCAACGACGCTGCCCTTCGAGTGTTGGCCGAACATCTCGGCATTCCGCGTAGCCGCGTGACGCTGGCCTCCGGCCACACGTCACGCGTGAAGCGGTTTCGCATCGAGGACTAATCCGCGCGAGCAGACGCAAAAGCCCCTCAATCGCCCCTGATTCAGGGGCTTTTGCGTCTGCTCGCGGGAGAACGGGACCGAGCCTCGCTACGGGATTGCCTTCGTCCCGGTGACGAGCAGGAACTCGGCATCCCAACCCGGCTGATCGCCGCCTCGGTTCCAGTCGGTCAGGAACGCCAGGAAGTCACGGTCCAAGGCAGCCACCCGCTCGGGCTGGTCCTGGTTGAAACGGTAGGCCGCGATGGTCGGACCATAGTTGCGCTTCCAGTACTCGCGGAACTCAAACGGATTCACGCAGTGGTCCATGCGAACCGTCTGGCGCAGGAACTTCAGGTCGGCGACTCGGTCACCGAACAGCGTTCGCACATGATCCTCGTTGCCCCACAACGGCGCCGGGCTGGCGCCGGGAGGTGGCGGCGGCGCGTAGGGCTTCATCGTCTTGAACAGGTTCCCGATGAGGCCTTCCGGTGTCCAGTTGATCATTCCGATCGTTCCACCGGGCCTGCACACCCGGATCAGCTCGTCGGCGGTCGCCTGGTGGTGCGGTGCGAACATCACGCCGACCGATGACATCACCACGTCGAAACTGTTGTCCGCGAAGGGCATCGCCTCCGCATCGGCCTCCACCCATTCGAGCTCGACGTCACGCTCAGCAGCGATTCGACGGCCGGCCTCGAATAGTTCCGGGGTGAGGTCGCTGGCCGTGACAATCGCGCCAGCCACGGCGGCCGGGATCGCGGCGTTACCCGATCCTGCGGCGACATCGAGGACCCGATCTCCTGGCTTGATGGCGCAGGCGCGCACGAGTTCGGGACCCAGCTCTGCAATCAGTTCCGTGGCGACCGCGGGGTAGTTACCCGACGCCCACAGCGCGCGATGTTTTGCTTTGAGGGCTCGGTCTGCGTCGTCGTGGGTCGCTTCGCGGTGCTGATCAGTGGTACTCATTTCTTCTCCTGTGGGTGGTTGGCCACTCGCCGGCTTGTACAGCGAGCTGTTCACTGGATCAACCATGGCGGTACAGGTTTCGGCGACAGTTCGCCAATGATGAAATGCGCTGGTCAAGGCGCTGAGACCGTCGTTGCGCCGGTCAGCAAAAAACTTCGGGTCAGCAGTAGCGCTGCAGGCTCGATCGGGCTAGCGCCACCGCTGCCAAGCCGGTCAAGGCGGTCTCATCGGCCGCGCCTAGTCGAGCCAATTCAGTCGCGTCCAGCGGTGACGCGAGTCCGGCACTGTCGAGCGCACGGTGCAGTGCGAGCGCGTCCGCATCGGCGCCGACGCGGACCAACAGCCGGGTCGCATCTCGCAAGAAGCGCCACTGGTTGGGCCCACAACCTTGCCCCCCACGGTCCAAGTGGTCGAGAAGTTCGACGAATTTGCGCGCCGTGGCAGCGGGGTCGCCGTGCACGGCGTGGATGGCCGCAGACTCCGTCCACGCCAAAGCGACGAGCCAGCCGTTTCGCACCGACATCGCCAGCTCGGCGGCGTGGTCGAGCTCCGTCAAGGCCCCATCGGGGTCGGAGTCCGCGAGGGCTCGGCCCAGCGCGCAGCGGGCCAGGGACCGGGCGGTCGGGTTGGCCGTGGCGTCGGCAACCCGCACCGCTTCGTGTGCGGCGGGCAGCCCCGCTTCTGACGTGCGCAACCAAACATGGCAAAGCGTGATGGCGTTGGTAATCCACACAAGTCGAAGCGGGTCCTGCGTGCGCTCCAGCTCGGCCTGGTAGTACGCCAGGGCCGCGGCCACATCGCCCTCGTACAGACTGACATCGGCGAGCACATCAGCCGGATAGAGCGTGTATGAGGCACCCGGACCGGGCACACGCCCCTTGGCCAGGCCCACCAGCGACCGTGCCCGCGAGAACTCGCCGAGCGACCATTCGATTCTTGCCGCCACTCCTGCGGCCCCGACGAACAGCGGGTGGTCTGGGTCGGCGAGTTCGACGACCCGGTCCACCCAGCCAGCCGAAGGTACCCCAACACGCATGTGCACCGTCTCGTTCAACGACGTGACCAGGCGAAGCGCAAGGTCAATGTCACTGACTGCAATGGCGCGCTCGAACGCGGTACGCAGATTGTCGTAGTCGGGCAGGGTGAATGTCGTCTCGGCCTGAGGTATCAGCCGCTCGGTCCAGATCTGCTCATCCGGGCCGCGCATACCCACGGCAGCGCGCTCGAGGAGATCGGTGAAGTACACCGCGTGCCGCTCGGCGATCTGATCTTCGATCTTCTTCTCGCGCAATCGGTCTCGGCCGTAGGCACGCAGTGTCTCCAGCACGTCGTAGCGCGTCGCGCCGGTGCCCCCGCGGACGATGACCATCGACTTGTCGACGAGTCCGGCGAGCAGTTCGAGGGTGTCGTCCTCGTTCGCCCCCTCTTCCCCGCACACACCGTGGACCGCCTCCAGGTCGAACCCGCCGGCGAAGACCGACAATCGCTCGAACAGGGCCTGCTCGGGCTCAGCGAGCAGTCGATAGGACCAGTCGATCGTCGCGACCACGCTCTGCTGGCGAGGATGCGCACCACGCGCCCCGCCGCTGAGCAGGCGCAGCCGATCCAAGCGCCGCGCGACCTCCAGACTGCTCATCGCCCGCATACGTGCGGCGGCCAATTCGATCGCGAGCGGTACCCCGTCGAGCCGGCGGCAGATCTCGGCGACCGCGCCGACCGGTTCGCGTTCGAGGTCGAAGTCTGGCCTGCTGGCCCTGGCGCGCTCGGCGAACAGTCGGGCCGCGTCGGCTTCGTGTAGCGGCGGGACGGCCACGATCTGTTCGCCGTCGACGCCGAGCACCTCCCGGCTGGTGGCCAGTACGGTCACATTCGGGCATTCGCGGACGATTCGCTCAACCAATTGCGCGGCCGCGTCCAAGATGTGCTCGCAGTTGTCCAGGACCAGCAGCAGTTCGTGCCCGCGCAGATACTCGACAGTCGCCTCGATGCCCAACCCCGGCTGCTCCTGCAGTCGCAGCGAAGCCGCCACGGCATGCCCCAGTGCCGCGCCGTTGTCGACGGGGGCCAATTCACAGAACACCGCGCCATCGTCGAAGCGTTCGTGGCTGCGCTCGGCGACTTCCAGCGCCAGCCGGGTCTTGCCGACGCCACCGACTCCGGTCAGCGTGATCAAGGATGCCTCGCTCAGCGTGTCGGCAATCGCGCCCACCTGGCGTTCGCGGCCGATCAAACTGGTCGCACGACGGGGTATGTGCGTCGTCGCCTGGCGCACGGGTGGCGGTGTCATACGAATGGGTTGCTCTTGGTCACCGGCGAGGATCTGCTCGTGGACGTGGCGTAGCTTCGGGCCTGGGTCGACGCCGAGCTCGTCGACGAGCCGATTACGCACGCGCCGATAGGTTTCCAGCGCATCGGCCTGACGTCCGCTGAAGTACTGCGCGAGCATCAGCTGACCGGCCACACGTTCGTCCAGCGGGTGTTCCTGCGCGGTCGCGACCAACTCGCCAAGCAATTCGGCGTGCCCGCCGGTCGCCAGCGCCGCATCATTGCGATCCAGCACGACCGAAAGGCGCTCGGCTTCAAGAGAAGTCCGCACATCGTTGGCCCAGGGCGTGTCGAGCGTCGCCAACGGTGCTCCGCGCCACAGGCCCAACGCCCGTTCGAAATGGCCGGCCGCTTCGACCGGATCGGTGGCTGCCCGGGCCCGAGAAGCCATCTCCCGGAACAGATGCAGGTCAACGGATAGGGCATCGACGGTCAGTGTGTAGCCGCCGGGCCCGTGCACGATCGGCACATCTTCGGCGGCCAGCAGCTGACGCAGCCGCGAAACATACGCCGCCAACGCATTGCGGGCCCGATGCGGCGGGTCGTCCGCCCAGACCCGATCGACCAGCTGATCCGCCGAAGTCGCCCGATTGACATCGATCAGCAGACAGGCCAGCACGCACCGTTGCCGGGCGTGGCCGATGTCGAGGCGCCGCCATTGCGAGCGGGCCTCGACATCGCCCAGTATCCGAAACTCCGCAGCCACGTGGTACAGCGTTAACCAAAAGGCCGCCACGTGCCCGGTATTCGGCTATCCGTCTGCGCCGTCGGCGCCTGTGCTGCCGTTCGTGGTCGTGCCCGTGCCGCCGGCACCGCCCGCTCCGCCGGTACCTCCCACGCCGCCGTTGCCGCCGTTCCCACCTCGTCCGCCGGTGCCGCTGCCGCCGGCCTTGTCGGACACGCCCGCTCCCCCGCGTCCACCCGCACCACCGTCGCCGCCCACACCGCCGTTGCCGCCGACGCCGCCGGGTCCTCCTTGTGCGGAGCCGCTTGTGCTGGACCCGCCGCCGGCGTTACCGCCCTGGCCGCCGTCGCCCCCCAGAGCGCCGCCGTCGCCTCCGGCACCGCCTCCACCGCCATACGACGGGCCGCTCGCGCCGAGACCAAAACCACCTGTGTTGCCATCGCCACCCGCGCCGGACACGACGCTGTCGCCTCCAGCGCCGCCTTGGCCACCGACGCCGCCACCGTTGGTGCTCAGCCCGTCACCTCCGACCCCGCCGGTGCCGCCGGCACCGTTCACGGCGGCTCCGCCCTTGCCGCCATCGCCACCGATGGCACTGCCGTTGAGACTCGCTGCCGTCCCGCCCGTGCCGCCCTGGCCGCCATCCCCGAAGACGCCTGCGGCTCCCCCGTTTCCGCCATCACCCGAGAACGCGGTCCCGTTGTCTGAGTATGCGGTTCCGCCGCGGCCGCCCGCCCCGCCTTGACCGGACAGCAGGCCACCGCGCCCACCACTGCCACCAGCGCCGGCGGTGACGTCACCTGTGCCGGTGACGTCGCCTCCATATCCGCCCGCGCCGCCGACGCCGAACAGACCCGCGGCGCCGCCGTCGCCGCCGCGCTGCCCGGCCAAGCCAACGCCGCCGCTGCCGCCATTGCCCATCAGCAGTCCGCCTCGGCCACCGTTCTGGCCGGGTCCGCCGTCGGCGCCGTTGCCGATCAGGAGCCCACCGTTCTCGCCCGGTTCGTCGCCGTTGCTGATGAACACTCCGACCAGGGCCGTGATGAAATCGCCGCCGAGGTTGGGTTGCAACCCCGCGCTCGGTGGCACGGTGCCGAGTTGCGACGCGAAGGTGCTCGCGGTCACGGGCGTGGCCGATGCCGCGGACTTGTGATCCTGTGGAGCGCGCGTAGCCGCGGACACCGACACCGACGCCGGGGCCGGAGCCGGTGCCGGGGTCAGGGCCGGATGGCCGGCAAACAGAACCGTGGCGAGGGCGCTGGGCTCGTCAGCTGACGACGCAGCGGACGTCGCAACGCCAACTGGCCGCAGAGGCGTGTTCGCCACGGACGCAGCGGAATTCGTTGCCGGCGCGATCAGTGCGACCGGATGCAGCGATTGCTCTGACGACGTGGCAACGAACCGCTCAATCGCCGGCGCTTCCACCGCTGCCGGCGCCGCGTGGGTCGGAACCCACGCGATGCCAACGCCAAGTAACACGGCGAGGGCTCCAACGCGGCCGATTGTCGAGTAAAGATTCGTGCCGTTCATGTTCATCTCCAAAAAGGTCTGGGGGCCTCGGCCCCAAGGTCATCGATGACCCAACGGTGGCCAGCCCTCCTGCCGAAATGTTGAAGCCATGATGAAATTCCCAGGTCACGCGAATATTGCGGGCTTCGAGTGAGCCACGTCCCAAGCCCCTCGATGCTCGGCCGGAGTGGGAAGCGCCGCCCAGGTCATCGCAGGCGTGTGGCAGCGGCGTGCATCGCCCCTGATCTGCGAATTTCACGAATGCGGAAGCGTCGCCGAACCACCGCCCGGCACGTTCGCAACCGCAGAACAACAACCAGCCCTCAGGGGCAAATGAGATAAGGAGAGCGAAAAATGAACACACGCAAGATGATCGGCTCAGCGACAAGCGTCGCGGCGATGATCGCAGGCGTCGTCGGGCTGACTGCCGGGTTGGCGCCGGCTTCGGCGGCCCCGTCGCAGTCACCCGGCTCGAATCTGACCATCGTCGACCAGAACATCACCGGGGCGGGCTACAACCGAATGATCGTCCGTGGCGTCTATCCGATGCAGAAGGCCGACGCTGTCGGTTACCTCAACAATCTCTCCGCAGGTTGCGGCGGGATGCACTACATCGTCTGGGGTGACGACGGCAGCGAGCAGTATCTGTTCGACCGCAATTACCCCGGAGTCCACGACGACATCGACGGCTTCGTCAGGGCGTCGGACCGAGGCCTGGAGTACCTCCAGCAATTCGTCGTTCCTGCGAATGTCCTCGATGAGGACAGCGAAGGCACCGACGAGGTATTCGTCCGTGCGCGCTTCGTCGATGGTGATTGCGGAAGCAGGGTCCAGAACACCAACGTGGTCAAAGGCAACTTCTGATCCACGTGAGCGGGCCCGGTGCAGCGAGGAGCGCTGCACCGGGCCCGTTTGGTGCCCATGGCCGCATTCGGTGTGCCAGCCTGCACGTTTCACGAACGCCACAGAGTCACTCAACCCGCGCCGCGCACAGTCGACCCGTCAAGAACGCGGGCCCCATCCGCCCACGAAACAGGAGAAGGAAAATGAACACACGCAACAAGATCGGGTCAGTGCTGGCCAGTGCGGCGATGATCACCACCGTCGGGCTCACCGTCGGAGTCTCGCCGGCCTCGGCGGCCCCCAAGCCGTCGCCTGGCGCAACGCTGTCCATCGTCGACGACATCGTCGATCCCGCCTACGTCCGACTCATCATCTCGGGGGTCCACACGATGGAGGAGCCCGACGCCGTGGGTTACCTCGTCCACCTCAACGAGGGCAAGTACGCCGGGATGAACTACGCCGTCTACGCCGACGACGGTTCGTCCAAGATCCTGAACGACCGCACCTTCCCGGGAACGTCCAAGTCTCCCGAGGGGGATCTGTGGGCATCACGCCGGGGCTTGGAGTACCGACGCGAATTGGTGTACCCCAAGGGCTTTCTCAACAAGAACTTGGACGGCATCGACCGGGTTTATGTCCGAGCCATCTTCACCGATGCCGACGGCGGGCAGCGCATCCACTACACCAACGTGGCTGAAGGCTACTTCTGACGACACGAGCGGGCCCGGGGCACCGAACTCCGTTGCACCGGGCCCGCTTTCGCGTCAGCAAAACCGTTGCAAGCTTGCCCGCGCGTAGGACAGCGCCTCCTTGCCAGCCATGCCATCACCGTCGACCGAACGCTGCAACGCGGCCGCCTCTTCGTCGGCACCCAACCGGACCAACAGCGGGATTGCGTACCGCAGTGTTATCGATTGCAGGATCCCAGCCCCGGGCACCCCGCTATCCCAGAGATCGAGCACATCGATGAACGTCTTCGCCGTGGCGGCGGGCTCACCGTGCACAGCGCGGACCGCAGCAGCCTCCGTCCAGGCGATTCCCAACAGCCAGTTGTTCTGCACCGGCTCGGCAAGCTGGGCCGCTTCGTCGAACAACGACAGCGCCCCGTCCGGGTCCGACTCCTTGAGCACTCGCCCCAGCGCGCAGCGGGCCATCGACCGCGCCGTCGGGTTGGCAGTGGCCTCCGCAACCTGCATCGCCTCCTGCGCGGCGGGCAAGCCTGCCTCTGGCGTGCCCAGTGCGTCGTGGCAGATCGTGAGGTTGTACAGGATCCACAGGAGCCGGAATGGGTCGTCGCCCTCGCGGCGTGCTTGCACCGCCTCGCCGTAATAGTGCGCCAGGGCCGTTTCCGCATCACCCTCATGGAGGCCTAAGTCAGCAAGCACGTCGGCGGGGTATGCGGCGTATGAGGTTCCTGGCTCGGGAACGCGCCCCTGGGCGAGGGCCGCGAGCGACCGCGCGTGAGAAAACTCGCCAAGGACCCACGTACCCCGGGCCGCCACCCCGACCGCCGCAGCGGACAGCGGGTGACTGGGGTCCGCGTGTTCGACCGCACGTTCGGCCCAGCTGATCGAGCCGTAGCCGATGCGCAGGTGTACCAATTCGGGCAGAGACGTGACCAGTCGAAGGGCGAGGCCGTCGTCCCCCACCGCCATGGCGCGCTCGAACGCCGTGCGCACGTTGTCATAATCCGGCATGGTCAACGCGGTCCTCGCCTTGGGCGCCATCCGCTCGATCCAGGCCTGCTCATCGGCGCCGCGAATCCCCGCGGCTGCCCGCTCGACGAGCTCGGTGAAATGTGTCGCGTGCCGGGCCGCGTACTGATCGTGGATATCGTTCTCGCACAATCGATCACGGCCATAGGCGCGCAGCGTCTCCAAGACGTCGTAGCGTGTTGCGCCGGTGCCGCCGCGCATGACGACCATGGACTTGTCGACGAGCCCGGCCAGCAGTTCGAGGGTGTCGTCTTCGGTCGCATCGGCGTCGGCGCACACGCCGTGAGCGGCCTCCAGGTCGAAGCCTCCGGCAAAGACCGACAACCGCGCGAAGAGGGTCTGCTCGTCTTCGGCAAGCAAGCGGTAGGACCAGTCGATCGTCGCCGCAACGCTCTGTTGACGAGGATGCACACCGCGTGCGCCGCCACTCAGCAGGCGCAGCCGGTCCAGGCGGCGGGCCACGTCGAGGCTGCTCATCATCCGCATGCGCGCGGCAGCCAGTTCAATCGCGAGGGGTATGCCATCGAGCCGTCGGCAGATCTCCGCGACGGCGCCGACGGGCTCGTTGTCCAGGTCGAAGTCCGGCCGGCACGCTCTTGCACGCTCGGCGAACAGCTCGGCTGCGTCCTCGTGCGGCAGCGGCGGGACGGGCACGATGCGCTCACCCGAGACGCCGAGTGCTTCCCTGCTGGTGGCCATCACGGAGACGTGCGGGCATTCGCGGGCGATGCGGTCGACCAACTCTGCCGACTCGTCGAGCACGTGCTCGCAGTTGTCGAAGACCAACAACAGCTCGCGTGCCCGCAGGAAGTCGACCACCGTTCCCTCGATGCCCAATCCCTGCTTCTCGTGTAGCAGCAGCGTCGACGCGACCGTATGGCCCACCGCGGTGCCGTCGCCGAGCGGTGCGAACTCGCAGAACCACACACCGTCGGCGAAGCGGTGTTGGCTCCGCTCGGCCACCTCGCGGGCGAGTGCAGTCTTACCGACGCCACCGACGCCGGTCAGCGTGACGAGTGGACCCTGATCCAGGGCCGTGTTCACGGCTTGTACCTCCTGCTCACGTCCGATGAAGCGGCTCGTCCGACGAGGCAGGTTCGTCGAGGTGGCGCGATGCTTAGGCGTTGGGGACAGCGCCGCCGTTGACGCCGAAACCACCTCCGCACCATCACTTTCGAGAAGCTGCTGGTGCACTTTGCGCAGCGGCGGACTGGGTTCGATGCCCAGTTCGTCGATGAGCCGGTCGCGCATCTGTCGATAGGTCTCCAACGCGTCGGCCTGCCGCCCGCTGCGATATTGGGCAAGCATCAGCTGCGCGGCCAGGCGTTCGTCGAGCGGATGCGTCTGCAGTGCCGACACGAGGTCGTCGAGCAACTCGGTGTGCCGTCCTGCACGCAGAGCCGCGTCGTTGCGGTCCAGAGCAACGGAAAGCCGTTCGGCCTCAAGCGCATTGCGAACTTCATTGACCCACGGCGTGTCGATCACGGCGAACGGCTCACCGCGCCACAGCTCGAGTGCACGCTGGTAGAGCGTGGTGGCTTCGTGCGGATCGGCGCTTGCGCGGGCCTGACCCACCAGCTGCCGAAACAGGTGAAGGTCGACCGACAGCGCGTCGGCAGTCAGGGTGTAGCCCGCAGGACCCCGATTGATCTGCACATCACCAGGGTCGCCAAGCAGCTGCCGCAACCGAGACAGATAGCCGGCCAAGGCATTGCGGACTTGGCGTGGCGGCTCGTCCGCCCACACCCGGTCGATGAGTTGATCCACCGAAACGGGCCGATTGACGTCGACCAGCAGCGACGCGAGCACGCACCGCTGCCGGGCGTGACCGATCTCGAGGCGCTGCCCGTCGACGAGGGCTTCGACCTCGCCGAGCAACCTGAACTCCACCGCCACCGGTACAGCGTTCACCAGCGACCGTGGTGTGTCCAACGAATCGTGCACTTGAGGCGACTGTCGATGTGACAGCCGCCTCAAGTGGTCCGAGCTAGGAGTCGCTGCCGCCGTTGCTGTTGCCCTCACCGCCCGCCTTGCCATTGCCGGTACTGCCCGTCCCGCCGGCGCCACCGGTTGCACCTTGGCCGCCAACGCCGCCACTGCCACCATTTCCGCCATTCCCGCCGTAGCC
>Ga0207668_10001210_pt1 | contig 15330 bp, 7 predicted proteins | sample KBSS43metaG_FD_184323 | JGI IMG/M metagenome (GOLD analysis project Ga0207668, IMG submission 184323) | Switchgrass rhizosphere microbial communities from Kellogg Biological Station, Michigan, USA - KBS S4-3 metaG (SPAdes) (version 2) | ecosystem: Host-associated > Plants > Roots > Rhizosphere >... | reverse complement strand
TGGCCGCGGTGCTCAACCCGACCGTGGCCGTGTTGAGCAGCGCGACGCCGGTGAACAACGCCCCCATGGACCGGGTCCGGCCGGTCACCGTCGATGTCCCCATGACCGGCAACGTTAGGGACTTCCAGCCGCGCTTCGAAGGGGTCATGAACGGCATTTCGCTCGCCCGGCCCGTGGTTCGGAAGGAAGATGCGGTTGCTGGAGCTGCTGCAGGCCGACGGGAGACTGTCGTTCAAGGAGCCAGTCGACGTCGTCCAGGGGCTTTCCGAACGAAAGGTCATGGTGCCCAGCACGGCGAGCTGCGGTCTCCGGTGGTGCTCTCGACGCAGTTCGAAGGGCGGCCGGTGCAGCCACCGTCGGACGGCTTCCTGCGCGCGACGACCCCGGAAGGCTGGTCGTGACCCGAACGGATGCCCGGAAGGCGGCTGTTTGCCCGGTCCGCAGCTGGTAGACGAGAGGGATGCCGATCTTCACTCGGAGGGTGCGCGCTCTCGCCGTCTCCCTCGCCACCCTGGCCACCCTCGCCGTCCCCGCCACCGCCCAAGCCTCGCCGATCGCGCCGGTCGCGCCCCGCGAGTTCGTCGCGCTCTCCGATGTGGCGCCGTCGATCCTGCAGGACATCCGCTACGCCACGCCGCACAACTTCGTCGGCCGGCGCGTCGACGGGTATCTCCAGCCCCTCTGCATCCTGACCCGGCAGGCCGCCGAAGGCCTGCGGAAGGCCCAGGCGCAGCTGGTCAGGCAGGGCTACACCCTCAAGGTCTACGACTGCTACCGCCCGCAGCGCGCCGTCGACCACTTCGTGCGGTGGGCGAAGGACCTCGCCGACGAGAAGACGAAGGCCGAGTTCTACCCGAACGTCGCCAAGGACCGGCTCTTCGCCGAGGGGTACATCGCCGAGAAGTCCGGGCACAGCCGCGGCAGCACGATGGACCTCACGCTCGTCAAGCTCCCGCCGCGGCCCCAGCGGCCGTACGTCCCCGGCGAGCCGTTGAAGCCCTGCTTCGCGCCGCAGGACCAGCGGTTCCCCGACAACATGGTCGACATGGGCACCGGCTACGACTGCTTCGACCCGCTGGCCCACACCGACAACCCGGCGATCACCGGTGTCGCGCACGAGAACCGGCTGCTGCTCAAGAACACCATGGCCGCGATGGGGTTCCGCAACCTGCCCGAGGAGTGGTGGCACTACACGCTGAACGGCGAGCCTTTTCCGGACACTTATTTCGACTTCCCGGTGTCCCGCTGTTCCCTCCGCTGAACACAAAAGCGCCCCCGGTCCACTGTGGACCAGGGGCGCTTTTTTCGTCAGGCCGCGTTCCGGCGCCGCCGGGCGCTGAACACCAGGCCGCCGCCGAGCGCCAGGGCGGCCAGGGCCAGCGCCCCGAGCCCGAGCGCGTCGACGCCGGTGCTGGCCAGCCCGCCGCCGCCGCTCTGGCCGCCGCCGGAGCCGCCCGCCGCGCCGGTCGTCGACGTCGGAGGGGCCGCGCTGCAGTCCGCGGGGTTGACCGGCACCGTCGGCAACGGTGCGTCGCCCTCCTCGGCCTCGAACCGCCACAGGGAGTGGTTCTCCGGCGGGCCGTAGACGCTGATCCCCGTCGGGTTCTCGTATTTGATCTTCCAGCCCTTCGGCGGCAGGAAGTACAGCTGGTACTCCGGCCCGGGCGCCACGTCCAGGAACTCGAAGTGCCCCTTCTCGTCCGTCGTCCGCTCCCCGACGACCGGGCAGTGCTGGTCGGAGACGAGCACGACCTTGACGCCGGCAACGCCCTTGGTCAGCTGGCCCTGGTTGTCGAAGGCGCCGATGGCGCCCTCGACGATCGCCTTGTCGCCAGGCACCCAGGCTTGGTCACGGGCGTCCGCGTGGTTCTCGATGTCGACTTCGGGGTAGCCGAAGTCGCAGGAGGCGGCGACGAAACCGCGGTGGAACGCGGCCTCCGGCACCGTATCGGTCACGTCGAACGTGCGAGTCTCGCCGGCGGCGATCGTCACCCCGCGCGACCAGACCAGGTCGCCCCAGCCGGGACCGGTGCCCTGCAGGATGTAGCCGTCCCCGATGCGGTTGCACGAGGCCACGATGCCGGTGAGCGGAATCGGGCCGGAGTTGGACAGCGTCACCGTGATGTGTACGAGCTCGCCGACCTGGTAGCTGTCCTGGGTGAACGCCATCGACGCCTTGAGCGCGCCGTTCAACGGCGGTGCGCCGCGGACGAGCATGTCCTCCGTGTCCGGTCCGATCCGGACGGTCCGGAACGGGAACAACCAGCCGTCGACCACGTCGCCGCCGAGGTAGTACTCCCCGGCCGGAAGGTCGAAGCCGAACTTCCCGTCGGGGCCGCTCGTGGCCGTGTAGGTGTTGCTGCCGTGGACGTAACGCAGGGTCAGCTTGAGGCCGGCCAGCTGCTCGCCTGCCTCGAACGACCCGTTGCCGTTCTTGTCGCCGTACACGGTGCCCACCGCGCGGCCGTCCACCCTGGTCACCGGGACACTGAAGCTGAACTCCCGGCTGGCACTGGCTCCGGACTCGTCGAACAGGACGCCCCGCACGACCGCGGTTTTCTTTTCGACGTCCCGGACCTTCCCGGAGACCTTCAGCTCGAAGGTCTCTTCCGGTTCGAGAGTCACGCCCGGATTGTCCCTGAGCTTTCCCCAGCCGTCGTACGGCACGTCGAGGTCGGTCGGGTCGGAGATCATCTGCCAGAGCGTGATACCGGCCGCGCGGGTCCCGCCGACGTTCGTCAGCTTGACCGTGAAGGTGACGTCCTCGTCGGTCCCGTACGAGGCTTTGTCGAAGGCGAGCGAAACGGCGACCTGCGCCCGCTCCGCCTTCGCGACCGCGGGCTTCGAAGCCTCGGTGGAACTCGGCGCGGTGGGCGTCGGTTCCGTGGAACTGCTCGGCGCCTCCGGTGTGGACGGCGCGGTGGATGTCGGCGCGGTCGAGGTCGGCGCCGGGTCCGGCTCCTCGGCCCCCGCCGGTGCGGCGAAAACGCCGGTCAGCAAGGCCGCGGCAGCGAGCACGGCGAAGGAACGCGCGATAGGTCTCGCGCCTCTGGATTTGTTCACGAAATGTCACCCCTGATCACACAGTGAAACGCACAGTCCCCGAACCGCGCAGAACCGTCTCAATCTAGCGAAATTCGCAAAGAGTGAATACCCGTCAGGGTGACACTTCGGAAACGGAACGAAAAGCGCCCCCAGTCCACTGTGGACCGGGGGCACTTTTGTGTTCGTCAGGCCGAGTTCCGGCGACGGCGAGCGCCGAACACCAGGCCACCACCGAGCGCCAGCGCCGCCAAGGCGAGTGCCCCGAGGCTGAACGCGTCCACACCGGTGCTGGCCAGCCCGCCACCGCCGCTCTGGCCACCGCCGGTGCCGCCGGCCGCGCCGGTCGGCGTGGTCGTCGTGGTCGGGGCACCGGCGGTGCAGTCGGCCGGGTTGGTGGGCACCGTCGGCAGCGGCGCGTCACCGGGCTCGGCGTAGATCCGCACCTCGACGGGGCTGTCCGCCGGGCCGCGGACGTAGATCGGGACCGGGTTCAAAAACCGGGACTGCCAGCCCTTCGGCAGCAGGGCGTAGAGCTGGTACTTGGGCCCGGGCACCACGTCGTGGAACTCGAAGCGCCCTTCCGCGTCGGTCGTCTGCTCGGCGGTGACCGGGCAGTGCCGGTCGGACACCAGCACGACCTTGACCCCGGCGAGACCCTGCCTCGCCTCGCCCCGCTTGTAATAGCCCACGTCGCCGACCACGGTCGCCTTGACTCCCGGCACCGCCGCCGAGGCGGAGGCGGTCGGGTGCTCTCCGATGCCGACCTCGCGGTAGCCGAAGTCGCAATCCGCCGTGATGACGCCGCTGTTCCGAGCCGCTTCCGGCACCCGCTCGGTGACGTCGAAGGTCCGCGTCTGACCGGGGGCGATCGTCACGCCGGCGGCAGTGTTGCCGAGGTCCCCCCAACCGGGGCCGTCGCCCTTGAACGCGACGTCGGAGCCGATGCGGTTGCACGAGGCCACGATGCCGGTGAGCGGGATCGGGCCGGAGTTGGACAGCGTCACGGCCAGGTGCGCGAGGTCGCCGACCTGGTAACTGTCCTGGGTGAACGCCATCGACGCCTTCAGCGCGCCGTTCAGCGGCGGCACCGCGCGGATGAGCAGGTCTTTCGAGTCCGCTCCGATGTGGATGGTCCGGAACGGGATCAGCCAGCCGCCGACCGGCAGGCCGCCGCCGAGGTAGTACGCGGCCGACGGGACCTTGCCGAAGTCGATCTTCCCGTCAGCGCCGCTCGTGGCCCCGTACCGGTTCAAGCCGTTGACGTACCACAGCTCAAGCGGGATGCCGGCCAGCTGCTCGCCGTCGTCGAAGACGCCGTTGCCGTTCCGGTCGCCGTACACCGTGCCCCTGGCGGGCAGGATCGTCTGCCTGACGTCCGCCGTGCCGCCGAAGTCGGCGACCCGTTGCCCGCTGGCGTCGAACACCTGGCCCTCGACGACCGTCTTGCTCTGGGTGATGTCCCGGATCTTCCCCGTGATCTGCAGCTCGAAGCTCTTGCCCGGTTCGAGGTTCACCCCCGGGTGCCGCACGAGCGGTCCCCAGCCACTGTCGTCGTAGTAGACGAGCAGGTCGGTCGGCTTGTCCGTGCTCTGGGCGATCTGGAGGCCGTTGGCGGGGACAGTCCCGGTGTTCGTCAGCTTGAAGCTGAAGTGGACGTCCTCGTCGGACTGGTACATGTCCTTGTCGAGGACGACCGAGGCGGTGACCTGCGCCCGCTCGTCCGCCGCGGCCTGCGGCTGCGCCGCCGCGGGCTTGTTCTCCGGCTGAGTGGAACTCGGCGCGGAGCTCGTCCCCGGCGCCGGCGCTTCCGATGTGGACGGCACCTCGGACGTCGACGGCGCGGTGGCGGTCGGTGTCGGCTCGTCCGCGGCCGCCGGGCCGGCGAACACGCCGGTCAGCAGGGCCGCGGCAGCGAGCACAGCGAAAGAACGCGCGATAGGTCTCGCGCCTCTGGATTTGTTCACGAACAGTCACCCCTGATTACCCGTTGGAAACGCGCAAAGCCCCCGAACCGCGTGAACCGAATCACTCTAGCGAGATCCCGGAGGGGGTGACCAGCCATTCGGGTGAAGATTCACCCACGGGAAAGGCCCCCGCCGGAAACCCGGTGGGGGCCTTTCTCGTGGTTCAGCTTCGTCAGCGGAAGTCGCGGCCGAAGTCGTAGTCGTCCAGCGGAACCGCGGCACCGGTGCCCGTACCGAACACGTCCGGGGTGTAGTAGCCGTCGTCGTAGGACGGGATCGCGTACGCCGCGACCCGGGCCTCTTCGGTCGGCTGCACCTGGATGTTGCGGTACTTGTTGATGCCCGTACCGGCCGGGATCAGCTTACCGATGATCACGTTCTCCTTGAGGCCCACGAGGCGGTCCGAGCGGCCGTTGATGGCCGCGTCGGTCAGGACTCGCGTGGTCTCCTGGAACGACGCCGCCGACAGCCACGAGTCCGTGGTGAGCGACGCCTTCGTGATCCCCATCAGCACCGGGCGACCCGAAGCCGGCTCGCCGCCTTCGGAAACCGTCGAACGGTTCTTCGCCTCGAACTTGGTCCGCTCGGGCAGCTCGCCCGGCAGGAAGTCCGTGCCACCGGAGTCGATGACCGTCACCCGGCGCAGCATCTGCCGGACGATGACCTCGATGTGCTTGTCGTGGATCGACACACCCTGCGCGCGGTACACCTTCTGGACCTCGTCGGTGAGGTGCATCTGCGCCTCACGCGGGCCCATGACCCGCAGGACCTCGTGCGGGTCCGGCGTGCCCTCGAGCAGCTGCTGACCGACGTGGACGTGGTCGCCGTCGCCCAGCGGGCCGTTCGGGGTGTTCGCGAGCCGCTGACGCTTGGACAGCTTGTCGAAGACGATCTCTTCGCCGCCGTCGTCCGGGATCAGCGTGATCTTCCAGAACCGCTCGCTCTCCTCGATGCGCACGCGGCCATCGACGTCGGCGATCGGCGCCTTGCCCTTCGGGACCCGGGCCTCGAACAGCTCCTGGACACGGGGCAGACCGGTCGTGATGTCGTCACCGGCGACACCACCCTGGTGGAACGTACGCATCGTCAGCTGCGTACCCGGCTCACCGATCGACTGGGCCGCGACGATACCCACGGCCTCGCCGACGTCGACGAGCTGACCGGTCGCCATCGAGCGGCCGTAGCAGGTCGCGCAGATGCCGACGGCCGACTCGCAGGTCAGCACCGAGCGGACCTTGACCTTCGAGATGCCGCTGGAGATCAGCTTGTCGAGCGCCGGGTCGCCGATGTCGTCGGCGGCGTTCAGCACCACGTTGCCCTTGGCGTCCACCGCGTCCGTCGCGAGGTTCCGCGCGTACACGCTGGTCTCGACGTGCTGGTCGCGCAGCACCTTGCCGTCGCCGATGTCCTCGCCGATCGGCATCATGATGCCGCGGGTGGTGCCGCAGTCGATCTCGCGGACGATGACGTCCTGCGAGACGTCCACCAGACGCCGGGTCAGGTAACCCGAGTCGGCGGTACGGAGCGCCGTGTCCGCCAGGCCCTTCCGGGCACCGTGCGTCGCGATGAAGTACTCCGCCACCGACAGGCCTTCACGGAAGTTGGCCTTGATCGGACGCGGGATGTACTCACCCTTCGGGTTCGACACCAGGCCACGCATACCGGCCAGCGACCGGACCTGCGTCATGTTGCCCGCCGCGCCCGACTTCACGATCATCGCGATCGGGTTGTCGTCCGGCAGCGCCGTCTCCATGATCTTGTGGACCTCTTCGGTGGCCTGCGTCCACACCTTGACGAGCTCGTTGTTCCGCTCGGTGTGCGACAGCTGACCACGCTGGTAGCGCTTCTCCACCTGGGAGGCCTTGCCCTCGTACTCGTCGAGGATGGCCTTCTTGCCCACCGGGGTGAGCACGTCCGAGATGGCGACGGTGACGCCCGACCGGGTCGCCCAGTAGAAACCGGCGTCCTTGAGCCGGTCCAGGGTCTGCGCGACCTGGGTCATCGAGTAGCGCTCGGCGAGGTCGTTCACGATCGCGGCCTGACGCTTCTTCGGCATCGGCTCGTTGATGAACGGGTAGTCCGCCGGCAGCAGCTCGTTGAACAGCACGCGACCCAGGGTGGTCTCGGCGAGCCACATCTTGCCCGGCTCCCAGCCCTTCTCCGCGAGCGCCGCTTCGTCGGCCTTCGCCGGCTGACGGTCGGTGATGCGGATCTTGACCGGCGCGTGCAGGCTCAGCGCCTTGCGGTCGAAGGCCATGATGGCCTCGGCCGGCGACGAGTACGCGTTGCCCGCGCCCTCGGCGTTCTCGGTGAGGCGGGTCAGGTGGAACAGGCCCGTCACCATGTCCAGCCGCGGCATGGCGAGCGGACGGCCCGACGCCGGCGACAGGATGTTGTTCGCCGACAGCATCAGGATCCGGGCCTCGGCCTGCGCCTCGGCCGACAGCGGCAGGTGCACCGCCATCTGGTCACCGTCGAAGTCCGCGTTGAACGCCTCGCAGACCAGCGGGTGCAGCTGGATGGCCTTGCCCTCGACCAGCTGCGGCTCGAAGGCCTGGATGCCGAGGCGGTGCAGGGTCGGCGCGCGGTTCAGCATCACCGGGTGACCGGTGATGACCTCTTCCAGCACGTCCCACACCTGCGGCCGCGAGCGCTCCACCATCCGCTTGGCGGACTTGATGTTCTGCGCGTGGTTCAGGTCGACCAGCCGCTTCATGACGAACGGCTTGAACAGCTCGAGCGCCATGTCCTTCGGCAGACCGCACTGGTGCAGCTTCAGCTGCGGGCCGACGATGATGACCGAACGGCCCGAGTAGTCGACGCGCTTGCCGAGCAGGTTCTGGCGGAACCGGCCCTGCTTGCCCTTGAGCAGGTCGGACAGCGACTTCAGCGGCCGGTTGCCCGGGCCGGTGACCGGACGCCCGCGGCGGCCGTTGTCGAACAGCGCGTCGACGGCCTCCTGCAGCATCCGCTTCTCGTTGTTGACGATGATCTCGGGCGCGCCGAGGTCGATCAGCCGCTTGAGACGGTTGTTCCGGTTGATCACCCGGCGGTAGAGGTCGTTCAGGTCCGACGTCGCGAACCGGCCACCGTCGAGCTGCACCATCGGGCGCAGGTCCGGCGGGATGACCGGGACGGCGTCGAGCACCATGCCGCGCGGGTCGTTGCCGGTGGCCTGGAACGCCGCGACGACCTTGAGCCGCTTCAGCGCGCGGAGCTTCTTCTGCCCCTTGCCGTTGCGGATCGTGTCGCGCAGGTTGTCGGCCTCGGCGCTGACGTCGAACTCGGTGGCCAGCTTCTGGATGGCCTCCGCGCCCATGCCGCCGGTGAAGTACTCGCCGTAGCGGTCGACGAGCTCGCGGTAGAGCATCTCGTCGGCGATCAGCTGACGGGTGTCGAGCTTCGTGAAGGTCGTCCAGACCTCCTCGAGGCGGTCCAGCTCGCGACCGGCGCGGTCACGCAGCTGGCGCATCTCGCGCTCGCCGCCCTCCTTGACCTTGCGGCGGACGTCGGACTTGGCGCCCTCCGCCTCCAGCTCGGCCAGGTCGGCTTCCAGCTTCTGCGCGCGAGCCTCGATGTCCGCGTCACGCTTGGTCTCGAGGTTCTTGCGCTCGACGCCGATCTCGTTCTCGAGGGTCGGCAGGTCGTTGTGGCGCAGCTCCGTGTTCACGCCAGTGATGACGTAAGCAGCGAAGTAGATGATCTTCTCGAGGTCCTTCGGCGCCAGGTCCAGCAGGTAGCCCAGGCGGGACGGAACACCCTTGAAGTACCAGATGTGGGTGACCGGAGCGGCCAGCTCGATGTGGCCCATCCGCTCACGGCGCACCTTGGCGCGGGTCACCTCGACGCCGCAGCGCTCACAGATGATGCCCTTGAAGCGGACGCGCTTGTACTTGCCGCAGTAGCACTCCCAGTCCCGGGTCGGGCCGAAGATCTTCTCGCAGAAGAGGCCGTCCTTCTCGGGCTTGAGCGTCCGGTAGTTGATGGTCTCCGGCTTCTTGACCTCGCCGTAGGACCACTGACGGATGTCGTCGGCGGTGGCGAGACCAATGCGGAGCTCATCGAAGAAGTTGACGTCCAGCACGTCTAGATCCCCTTGGGGTTGTTTCGGCTAGAGAGGGGTGGCGGGCGAGCTGGGACCGGAGGCGGTGTCCTTGCGGGACACCCGCACCCGGGTCCCCCAGCTCAGCACGCGATCAGTGCACGACGTCGTCCACCGAGGGCGACTCGTTGCGGGACAGGTTGATGCCGAGGTTGGCCGCGGCGCGCTCGAGGTCCTCGTCGTCGGAGTCGCGCATCTCGATCGCCGCACCGTCGCTGGAGAGCACCTCGACGTTCAGGCACAGCGACTGGAGCTCCTTGAGGAGCACCTTGAACGACTCCGGGATGCCCGGCTCGGGGATGTTCTCCCCCTTGACGATGGCCTCGTACACCTTGACGCGGCCGACCACGTCGTCCGACTTGATCGTCAGCAGCTCCTGCAGCGTGTAGGCAGCGCCGTACGCCTGCATCGCCCAGCACTCCATCTCACCGAAGCGCTGGCCACCGAACTGCGCCTTACCACCCAGCGGCTGCTGCGTGATCATCGAGTACGGGCCGGTGGAGCGGGCGTGGATCTTGTCGTCGACCAGGTGGTGCAGCTTCAGGATGTACATGTAGCCGACCGCGACCGGGTACGGGTACGGCTCGCCGGAGCGGCCGTCGAGCAGCGTGGCCTTGCCGTTCTCCTTGACCATGCGCTCGCCGTCACGGTTCGGCTTGGTCGCGCTGAGCAGCCCGGTGAGCTCCTCTTCCTTCGCGCCGTCGAACACCGGGGTCGCGGTGTTCGTGCCGGGCGCGACGTCGTAGAGCTCCTCGTTGAGGTTCTTCGCCCAGTCCGGGTTGCCCTCGATCGTCCAGCCCTGCGAAGCCAGCCAGCCCAGGTGCAGCTCGAGGATCTGGCCGATGTTCATCCGTCGCGGGACACCGTGGGTGTTCAGGATGATGTCGACGGGCGTGCCGTCCTCCATGAACGGCATGTCCTCGACCGGCAGGATCTTGCCGATGACACCCTTGTTCCCGTGCCGGCCGGCGAGCTTGTCGCCCGGCTGGATCTTGCGCTTCTGGGCCACGTAGACGCGGACCAGCTCGTTGACGCCCGGGGGCAGCTCGTCGTCGTCCTCGCGCGAGAACACGCGGATGCCGATGACCTTGCCGGTCTCGCCGTGCGGCACCTTCAGCGAGGTGTCGCGGACTTCGCGGGCCTTCTCGCCGAAGATCGCGCGGAGCAGGCGCTCTTCCGGCGTCAGCTCGGTCTCGCCCTTCGGCGTGACCTTGCCGACCAGGATGTCGCCGTCGCGGACCTCGGCACCGATGCGGATGATGCCGCGCTCGTCGAGGTCGGCGAGCACCTCCTCGGAGACGTTCGGGATGTCCCGGGTGATCTCCTCGGCGCCCAGCTTGGTGTCGCGGGCGTCGATCTCGTGCTCCTCGATGTGGATCGACGTCAGCACGTCGTCCTGCACCAGGCGCTCGGAGAGGATGATCGCGTCCTCGTAGTTGTGGCCCTCCCACGGCATGACCGCGACGAGCAGGTTCTTGCCGAGCGCCACTTCACCGTTTTCGGTGGACGGGCCGTCGGCGATGACCTGGCCGGCTTCGACCCGGTCGCCCTCGTTGACGATCGGGCGGTGGTTGAAGCAGGTGCCGTGGTTCGAGCGGCGGAACTTGTAGAGGCTGTAGCTCTTCCGCGTCCCGTCGTCGTGCATGACCGTGATCAGGTCGGCCGACAGCTCCTCCACCACGCCCGACTGCTCGGCCACCAGCATGTCGCCGGAGTCGATCGCGGCACGCAGCTCCACGCCGGTGCCGACGTACGGCGCCGTGCTGCGCAGCAGCGGCACCGCCTGGCGCTGCATGTTGGCGCCCATCAGCGCGCGGTTCGCGTCGTCGTGCTCGAGGAACGGGATCATCGCGGTCGCGATCGAAACCATCTGCCGCGGCGAGACGTCCATGTAGTCGATGTCGAGCGGGTCGATCAGCTCGACCTCGCCGCCCTTGCGCCGCGCCATGACCCGGTCTTCGACGAAGGTGCCGTCGTCGGAGATCGGGGCGTTCGCCTGCGCCTTGACGAAGCGGTCCTCTTCGTCCGCGGTCAGGTAGTCGACCTGGTCGGTGACCCGGCCCTCGACGACCTTGCGGTACGGCGTCTCGATGAAGCCGAACGGGTTGACCCGCGCGTACGAGCACAGCGAGCCGATCAGGCCGATGTTCGGGCCTTCCGGCGTCTCGATCGGGCACATCCGGCCGTAGTGCGACGGGTGGACGTCACGGACCTCCATGCCGGCGCGCTCACGCGACAGACCACCCGGGCCGAGCGCGTTCAGGCGGCGCTTGTGGGTCAGGCCGTCGATCGGGTTCGTCTGCTGCATGAACTGCGACAGCTGCGAAGTACCGAAGAACTCCTTGATCGCCGCGCCGATCGGGCGGATGTTGATCAGGGTCTGCGGCGTGATCGCCTCGACGTCCTGCGTCGTCATGCGCTCGCGGACGACGCGCTCGGTGCGGGACAGGCCGACCCGGATCTGGTTCTGGATCAGCTCGCCGACGGTCCGGATGCGCCGGTTGCCGAAGTGGTCGATGTCGTCGGTCTCGACCGGGATCTCGGTGTTGTTCGCCGCGGTCATCTTGTCCTCGCCGGCGTGCAGCCGGACCAGGTACTCGATGATGGTGACGATGTCCTCTTCGGTCAGCGTCCCGTTGTCGACCGGGGTCGACAGGCCGAGCTTCTTGTTGACCTTGTACCGGCCGACCTTGGCCAGGTCATAGCGCTTCGCCTTGAAGAACAGGTTCTCCAGCAGGGTCTGCGCGCTCTCCTTCGTGGGCGGTTCGCCCGGGCGCAGCTTGCGGTAGATGTCCAGCAGCGCCTCGTCGGTGCCCGCGGTGTGGTCCTTCTCGAGGGTGGCGAGCAGCGTCTCCGAGAAGGAGAAGCGCTCACGGATCGCCTCGGTGGTCCAGCCGAGCGCCTTCAGCAGCACGGTGACCGGCTGGCGGCGCTTGCGGTCGATGCGGACGCCGACGGTGTCGCGCTTGTCGACGTCGAACTCGAGCCAGGCGCCCCGGCTCGGGATGACACGGACGCTGAAGACGTCCTTGTCGCTCGTCTTGTCGATTTCCTTGGAGTAGTAGACGCCCGGCGAGCGGACCAGCTGGGACACCACGACACGCTCGGTGCCGTTGATGACGAAGGTGCCCTTGTCGGTCATCACGGGGAAGTCGCCGAGGAAGACCGTCTGGCTCTTGATCTCACCCGTGTTGTTGTTGACGAACTCCGCCGTGACGAACAGCGGGGCCGCGTACGTCATGTCCTTGTCCTTGCACTCTTCGATCGAGGCCTTGACCTCGTCGAAGCGCGGGGCGGAGAAGGACAGGGACATCGAACCGGAGAAGTCTTCGATCGGGGAGATCTCGTTGAGAACCTCCTCGAGACCACCGACCGGGTTCTCTTCACCCTCCTCGACACGACGCTGGAACCACGCTTCGTCACCGGTGAACCACTGGAACGACTGGATCTGGACATCGAGCAGGTTGGGCGTGTTGAGGGGCTCGCGAATCTTTGCGAAGGAGACCCGCTTGGGCGCGCCGGGGATTCCCGTGGCCTCCGAGCGAGATACAGCCGAGGTGGTCGCAGCAGTGGCCTGGTTCGCGGGAGAGACTGCCAAGATGCGTCCTTCCGGGGACAATGAGCGGTGACAGCCGCCATACCAACAGCGATCGGTGACTGTCAAGGGTGCCGTGTGCCCACTATCCTAACTACCTGCGCAGGGCAGCCTGAAAGAGGGCAGCGCAAAGAGACAGTCTAGCCCGAACGCCGCGGCTTGTCCAGGGGGCGCTCCCGACGGGGCCCAGCCTGCATCGCAACGTCTTCAGGTATGCCTCCGGGCGACCCGGTCATCCCTCCCGCAAGGGCTTCCGGTTTCGCCGTTGGGAGTAAGCGTGAACCCACCGACGCCTCCAGTCAAGATGCCACACGGGGGTCCCGCCGGTTGGCGCAGCGTGGAAGAGGTTCAGCGGAGCGTAAGCGGCCGAATATCATTCCAGTTACCCGCCAGTAGCGCTACCTCGGGCGGCCCTACCAGGGGTTTCTCGCGACTCGAGCGGCAGATCGAAGCCCGCCGGCCGGAAGCGGTACCGGCGAAATCATCTCTTCCGGGACGTGTCGGCCGGACCGGGGAGACAGGGGTTCACGGGTGTCTGGCCGGGTGCCGGAAATCGCCTCGGCGGGCCGGTTTCGGATCCGCCGAGACGCGTCACACTCCCCGCTTGCCCTGTCGCCGATGGCGCACGAATGCGGCGATCGCCCGTCAAGGTGCACTCAGGGAGCCATCGAGCTGCAGGACACCGAACCGGGTCGCCGAGGGGTGGGCACGGACGCACCGCGTCACCCGCGACACCATCCGGCAGGTCTAGAGCCAGTCCGGCAGGGGTTCGCACGCCGCGAGCCACTCGGCGGGAACCGGCGTCCCGCCCGCGGCGAGCACCCCGCCGACGATGGCCCCCACGGTGTCGACGTCTTCGGCGAGCCGGGCGACCGTCCAGAGGGCGTCGACGTAGCTGTCCGCGTACCGGGCCGCGATCCACAAGGCGAGCGGCACGGTGTCGTGTGCGGCGATCTCGCGGCCGGTGCCGAGCGCGTCGGCCGCTTCGCGGGCGTCGGTGATCCCCAGCGCCATCGTGAGACCCTCGCGAACCCGGCCGGGCGGCACCAACGGGATCACCCCGCGCAGCAGGTCGGTCTCCGGCGACGCGGCGCGCAGCGCGGCCGCCGCCGCGACGGCCACCGCGCCCGCCACTCCCTCGAAGTGTGCGTGCGTGATCTCCGCGGACAGCTCGGCCTGCCGCAGCGCCTGCGGCAGGTTGTCGCAGAACCACGCCCCCAGCGGGGCGACGCGCATGGCAGCACCGTTGCCCCAGGACCCGCGGCCGTCCGTGGCGTTCACGGACCGCCACGGCTGCCCCGCCCGGATCTGGTTCAGCCGCCACTCCGCGCCCGGGCCGTAGCCGCGCGCCGGGTTGAGGTGCGCGGCGAAAGAAGCCGCCAGCGCGTCCTGGTCGACAACGCCGTGACTGCGAAGGACAGCGAAGACCGAACACGCCATCTCGGTGTCGTCGGTCCACGCCCACTGCGGCACCGGCAGCCGCCGGCCGACGACGTCCGGGTGGTCGCCCGGCAGGAGGATCTGCGCGCCGAACGCGTCACCGACCGCCAGGCCGGCCAGCGTCGCGTAGGCCTGCTCGAACCCCACCGGCTACTGCTTGCTGACCGACGTCGGCTTCACGACGTAGATCACGCGGTGCTGAACGTCCCCGGGCGGGCCGTCCAGCTTCAGCCCGTAGCGTTCGGCCAGCTCGGCGAAGAACTTGCCCTCCGAGTCGTCGTCGATGCGCTCCACCGGGTTGACCTGGGGCTTCCCGTCCGGCCGGACGGTGGCCAGGTGGGCGTACAGGGGCCGCTCCAGCAGGTCGCGGTGACTGTCCGGGATGACGCTCATCGATGCACCTTCACAGCTCGCAGGTTCCTCTCCCCCGCTCGACCTTATCGACACACGACCGGCATGACCGACTGCCAGACCGCCCTGAACGAACTCGGAGTGCCGGTCGCCGAGCAGGCGCTTCGTCCTCCGCGGAACTGAGCCTTCAGCCCAGCTGGCGCCTCAGTTCGTCCAGTTTGGCGAGCAGCGTGTCGTCGGAACCTCCGATGGTGGTCACGAACCGGCCGTCCGCGGAGAGGTGGCTGAGCCAGCGCCCCTGATCGGTGTCGACGAAGGTGACCGGTTCGCTCCGGCGGTGGCCACGGTGGTCCCGGACGCCGGCGAAGACCTGCCCGCCGGCGCACCGGGGTCGCGCGAAGATCGCCGAGACGCGGGCAGCCTGACCGTGAGGTTCTTCGACGGTCAGGTCCGCGACCGGCACCGAGTACGAGACGGACCGGGCGGGCGGGTGCTCGGGCAGCTCGCGGACGACCATCCTGGCCAGTGCCTCCAGACGAGCGGGCCGCACCAGGATCCGGCCTTCCCGGGGCAGGTAGCACGCGAACGCCCCGGACCGCCGCCCGGCGGCGGCGTGCAGCCGGTAGGCCAGCTCTTCGGTCTGCACGTAGGCGGACACCTCGGCCGGAGCGCGGCAGAGGAGCCGCAGGCTGTCTTCGAGATCCTCACCGGGCCCGTCCCGGTCGAGGAAACCCTCCGCGGCCAGTTCTTCGCGCGCGGCTTCGGCACGGGCGGATTCCGCGTCCGGACTGCGCCACACCGGCTCGGGAGCGAGCACGGGCGGGAGCGTGAGG
>Ga0207668_10001209_pt1 | contig 15333 bp, 16 predicted proteins | sample KBSS43metaG_FD_184323 | JGI IMG/M metagenome (GOLD analysis project Ga0207668, IMG submission 184323) | Switchgrass rhizosphere microbial communities from Kellogg Biological Station, Michigan, USA - KBS S4-3 metaG (SPAdes) (version 2) | ecosystem: Host-associated > Plants > Roots > Rhizosphere... | reverse complement strand
TCCTGCTGTCCGACGACGCGGAGTTCATCACCGGCAGCGACTACGCCATCGAAGGCGGCGCGCTGTTGATGGGAACCTACGACGTCATGAGCGTTCTGGCGGGTGACGGCATCGGCGCCCTCTCGGCTCAGGAACTAGCTGCACTCAGCGGGCCCGCGTCGGCCGCAAGCGCGGGTTAGCAGCCAGGCCGCGCGCGAACCCGCCGCTAGCACGCGTAAACGGGGGGCCCTTCACGGGTGAGGTCCCGGTCGTGTCTCGGCGAAGACAGTGGAACGTTTAACCCTGCGCCGGTCGCTCAAACCACGGGAGGACATATGTAAACGCAGCGGTCGGCGCCGAGCGGTGCTTGCGAAGGAAATCCAGATGGTCTGATCCCGGAAAGGGAGGCGGGACGGCGTCGCCGCTCCCCATCTGCCTGCCAGCACCTGACAAAACGAGGCAAGTTGCACTAGGCATGCGGCAATAGCATGCTAACTCGGTCATTCCGCTCTTTACGAAGCGATCGAAGTGAATGAACCCTCGGATTCAGCGCTGCAGGAGCACTTCATAAGTGCTGGAGGGCCTCAGCGCCGGCAGGTTTGACAATAACCATAGGGGCGGCGCCATCCTGTTCCACGTCGCCGACGCCCAAGAGGGACTTTGCTGGTTACGTCAACGTCACCGCCGCAGCATGGCGCGCCGAGGAGACAAGGCGCCGCCACCGTTTGCTATTCGGGAGACCAGCCCATGACATCGCGCCCCAGCGCCACGCTTCGCGATCGGATCAACCGCATCGCCTATGTGGTGATTAACGTCAGCGATTTGGAAAGATCGCGTGCGTTTTACGAAGCTGTGACGCCGCTTCGAGCTGTCGGAATGATCCACGCGCCGCTACAACCATTTCACGGCCTCGGGGCGGCGGAGGGTGCATTCGAAGGCTATGTATTGGAAGAACAGGGCGCTGGTGATCGGCCGGTCCAGATACACCTGATCAGATGGCAGCAACCCTCTCCCGTCGGCGCGGCTTATCCATGTTTCTGGCACGTCGGTCTGGCGAAGATCGCCTTCAGAACGCCCGACGCCATTGCAAAGCTGGCGCAACTGCGTGCGCTCGCCATCCGTCCGACAAACGATATCATCTACCGCAGATACGTCTCCGTGCTCGACCCTGACGGCGTCACGCTCTCGTTTCCGGAAAGCCCCGCTCTGAACAGAGAGAGGGATCCCAAAGAAGACCCACGGCGGCGCGAGCGGCTCCTCCATGTCAACCCGTCTGTGTCGGATATCAAGCGATCCATGCATTTCTATGGTGCGGCGCTCGGACTAGATCTCGCCGCGGAAAGTGTACCAGGAAAACCTATGCGCGCATCGCAGGGGCCCGGAAGTGACCTTTCGCAGTGGGACAGTCATCTCTATGCGGCGCGCGGAGACCCACGCTTTCACATCGACTTGTCCCAGTTCCACTATCCGCCTCCGACCCTGGAAAACTCGAAACCTTACGCCGAGGCCAATCACATCGGCATCTCACGCATTGGCTTCGAGGTTGATGAACTCGATGCCTGTCACCAGCTTCTCCAGGCGATGGAGCCGGTCGGCCAAGCGCCGGGACTCGTCGCGCCTCCCGAGACATGGCAGTTAGGTGGCGCACTCGGCGTCCGGCGCGTGCTGTGTTTCCGTGACCCAGACGGCTGTCGGCTGGAGCTGATCGAGAAAGTGCCGGTCAAGCCCTTGGTTGGTCGCACCGACATGTCCGAGATAGAACCAATAAGCATAGATTGGTGAGGTCCAAATAGAATTCTAAAATGAGGAGAGGCTTATGGCTCGGCCAATCGAGTCCAGCTTTTTGGTGGAAGGACGTGTGGCGGTTGTTACTGGTAGCGCCTCGGGGATCGGCCGCGAGGCGGCGCTAGTTCTTTCGGCTGCGGGCGCCAAAGTCGTGCTGGCCGATATCGACCGGAAGGGTCTCGACGAGACAGCCGAGTTAGTCGCAGCCCAAACCGGTACTTGCCTCACGGTCGAGATGGACGTCTCGCAGCGAAGCACGGTTTTCGCGTTGGCTGACAAGGCGGTCGCGGCCTACGGTCGCCTCGACGTCTGGGCGAATATCGCTGGCGTAGTTGCGCGAGAGGCCATCTATAATGTTAGCGAAGAGGCGCTGACGCACCAGATCAACATCAACCTGAAGGGCTTATTCTGGGGGTGCATCGCGGCGGTCGAGAAGATGAAAAATAATGGCGGAGGGTCGATCATCAACATGTCGTCGACCGCAGCAGATCTATCGGCGGCTGGAAGGTCTGTCTATCCGGTCTATTCGATGACGAAGGCGGCTGTAAATGCTTGCACTCGCAACTGCGCAATGGAGTTCGGAAAATATGGCGTCCGGGTAAACGGAATCGCACCGGGATTTACCGACACGCCCATGACAAGCGCGGCCATGGAGCCCGACCCTCAAAAGCGGCAGGCGATAAAAGAGGCAGCGGCGAAAGCGTCGCCGCTCGGAATTTTCGGCGAGCCACGTGATATTGGACTTGCCGTGCTTTACCTCGCGTCCGATGCCGCGCGCTTCATCACCGGCCAGACGATCCGTGTGAATGGCGGCACCAGCATGGTTTTTTGACGTCTAGGGTCCGGACTCATTGGACCATTATATGGCCAAAGCGGCGATGGCGATGGTGGCCACAGAGGTCTGATATTTCTGTGCGAAGCGGGCGGCGACGCGGCTGCATTCCTTGAAGCGGCAAAACATGCGTTCGATCAGGTTATGTTGGCTGTAGGTGGCCCGGTCGTGGTCAATCATGACCGCGCCATTGGACCTGGACGGGATGACCGGCGTGGCGCCGCGCCCAGCCAGCCAGGACCTGAGGGGATTGTCGCCGCAGCCCTTTTGATACGAGCTATCTTGATACGGAGGATGAGGGTGGTCGAATTTACTAGCTTAGCGAAAGATCTGGGCTTTCCTGAGGGGCCGATCGCGATGCCAGACGGTTCGGTCATCCTCGTCGAAATCCAATCCAGCTTGTTGACGCGGATCGCCGCCGACGGCGCGCGCACGGTGATCGCGGAGATCGGTGGCGGACCGAACGGCGCCGCCATCGGCCCGGACGGGGCCTGTTATGTCTGCAACAGCGGCGGCTTTCGCTGGGCCGTCAATGAAAAGGGCCGTCATCCTGTCGGCCAGGCCGAGGACTATGCCGGGGGCCGGATTGAGCGGGTCGATCTCAGGACAGGCGAGGTCACGCGCCTCTATGACCGCAGCGAAAACGGTCCGCTGCGTGGGCCAAACGACATCGTCTTCGACCGTAACGGCGGCTTCTGGTTCACCGATACGGGCAAAGGCCATCAACGGCACATGGAGCACGGCGGGATCTATTATGCGCAGCCGGACGGTTCATCGATTACCGAGGTCATCTTCCCAATGCTGCAGGCGAATGGGATCGGCCTCTCTCCGGACGAGAAGACATTGTATGTGGCCGAGACGGTGAGCGGCCGCCTATGGGCTTTCGACGTGGAATCGCCCGGCAGGATAAAGCGTCGCGATTTCCCGTCCCCGAATGGCGGGCGGGTGGTCGCCAGTAACCAGGGTTATGTCCTGCCCGATTCATTGGCCGTAGATAGTGAGGGCAATATCGCGGTCGCCACCATCTATGAAGGCGGCGTGACCGTCTTCTCCCGCACGGGCGTCGTCGTCGAACGAATCGAATTGCCGGACCAGTTCGTGACAAACATCTGTTTCGGCGGTCCAGACCTCATGACGGCCTACATCACCCTCGCCCAAACCGGTCAGTTGGTGATGATGCCGTGGAGCCGTCCCGGCCTCCGGCTCAACTTCAGCTAGCGTAAAGCTGCGCAGATCGAGTCAACCATTGACTTCGACGAGACGGGCCAACTCTGATGCCGGAGTGTCGCAAATGATCGAGCATGCAACCGCGAGCAGTGGCCGGACTGTTCCCAATGCCGCCGCGCCCCGTGTTCGCGCCCTATTGGAACATTGCCCTCAACGACCGGCAGGCCCGGCTCGACGCTGATGGCATGCTGCGGGTGGTGGTCTCCAAGCAGGACCCCGGCGTGCCCAACTGGTTCGGCAAGGAAGACAACAAGTCATCTCGTCCGCTGAAGACGTAGAAGCGGCGCCAACGATTTCAGGATCAATGCCATGGGCCCTCGCGGCGATACGCCCATGAGATTGCGCCGCGCTCGCCGGGCGTTGCGGCGACTGGCGGCTCGGCCACCGGCGTGCGCAGCTCGACCTCGGTCGGTCCAACTAGATCGGCAATAGGCTCTAAAGCCTTCAAATCTATGCCGTAGCAGCGCGCGGCGTTGCCGCTTAACATCGAGCGCAGGTCATCTGAGGACACGCCCTCCGCGAAGGTCCAGCGTAAAGCTGTTTTGGTATAGGGCCAGACACCTTCTTCATGCGGGTAGTCGCCACCCCACATGAAGGTGTGGTTGCCAAGCTCGCCCCGCGCCGCAACTTCGGGTCGCGACAGGAAGCTGGCGCCGATGAAACAGTTCGTCCTGAAATAGTCGCTCGGCCGCCGCGGTAGAACGGTTCGCAGATCAGCATTTCGAGGGAATGCATAGACAGAATCCCACTCCTTGAGGACGGGATCGAGCCAGTGAGTCCGCTGCTCGGTTATGGCGACGTGCAGGCCCGGATGGCGCTCGAACACGCCGGCGAAGATCATGTGCGACATGCCGCGGCGGCCTAGCCAGTCGGTCTCAGCCAAGACCAGCGCCAAACGCTCAATGCCGTCGCCGTAGTCCATATTGGCGCCGCCATGGAAGTTGATCGCCATGCCATGATGAGCGCACGCTGCCCACAGCGGCTCGTAGCGCCCGTCGTTGTAGAAAGGCGCCTCACCGCGAGCGAAGATCGGCAAGGCCACACCGCCCCTGAGCCCGGCCCCAGCGGCGAATTCGACCTCAGCCACTGCAGCCTCGATATCGGGAATCGGCAGCCGCGCGACTCCCAGGTGGCGCATCGGATCGGTCGCACATTTCTCCGACAGCCAGCGGTTGTAGGCACGACAGCCGGCCGCGATTTGATCGGGTTGCGCCTTGAACTGGACCGGCCCACCTAGGGTCGACACGGCGGGATAGGTGCCAAACGGCGGCGCGCCTTGGATATGGATTATCTCCGCGCTGATGCCGTCCTCGTCGAGGTGGCGGGTGCGCAGGTTGAAGTCCCACAACCCATCCTCGCCGCCTTTGGACCTGGCGCCGCCGCTTGTGAGGCTGCCGGCACGCTGGGCATCATAGGCTTCAACGGCAGCGGCATACTCTTTGAACGCGTCGAAGTGCCTAGCCTCGAAATAGGGCATGAAATCTGCCATCCGTTCGGGTCCAGCATGTCCGTCAGCGGACACCACCACCAATTTTTCGGGGCTCATCTTCGCAATTTCCTCCAGTGTTCGTAAACTATTCTATCGACACACTGCGATCTTCAGTTCAGGATTTTTCTCTTTGTCGTATCTCCAAGACCCGCCACAGCACATTACCCCCATATTGACCCAGCGTCGAGGCTCTAGTCGGATGGTGCTGCAAATTATTCCGAGATCACCTCGGCAGGCGGCCGTCTGCTTCTGATACGAGGGCCACATTTTTCGATCAAAACACGACCCCGCCGTCGCGTGCGCTGCAATCCCAGGCGAAACTGCTAAGGTATGCGACCCTGCCTACCAGAAGGTGCGTAGCTGGGCGCCCTCGCGGCGTGCGGCGAGGATCTGGCGGCGCTCCTCGAAGGTGACGACCGGTGTATCGGCGGGCAGGTGCTTGCGCACGTCGGCCAGCTTGATCCGGGTGACCTTGGCGGGAGGAGCATCCTTGGCGCGGTTGAAGCGCATTTGCAGGATGCCCCACTTGTTGTCTTCCTTGTCGAGCCAGTTGGGCACGCCGGGGTCCTGCTTGGAGACCACCACCCGCAGCATGCCATCGGCGTCGAGCCGGGCCTGCCGGTCGTTGAGGCTCGACTGGCGGTTGATCCAGTCGACCGTGCAGAACCGGTCATCCGCCACCAAGATCTGCCAGTAATGGCAGGGCTGAGGGATTTTTACTTCCACGACAAGGGCCTCGTCGTCGTCGATCTGGTAGATACCGTCGTAGTAGAACTGGTTGGGGAGGCCGCCAATCTGGGTGATCTTCTTCGACAATTCGAGACCGTTAGTGGGGTGGTGTTCCTTGTACCATTTCACCAAGTCGGTCATGAAGGCGATCATCCCGGTGATCCACTCGGGCAGTTCGGACCAGCGCTGTGAGACGTCGCTCCAGGTGGCGGTTTCGACCGGGTCGAGCCGCTCGATCGCGATGCGGGCATCCACCTCGTTGCGCCAGTCGGTCGAGCAGCGGCGAACGATGATGGACTGGGTCTTGGAGCCCAGCTCCCACCAGTCACCGTCATAGCCCGCGGGCCGTACGCCGCTGAGGATGACGCTGAATTCGCCGTTTGGCCCAAGCTGCAGCTGGTCGAGGTCGTTGGTGATCGGCTTGGGATTGCGGGCCTCTTCCAGGTGATGGAACACGCGCCGGTGAGTCTGCGAGAACTCGGTGAAGCGGGTCGTTCCGCGGAAGCCGGAGATGCGGTAGACGCCTTCCGGATCAATCGCGGTGTAATTGTAGATGTAGTCGGGGTTGGGACCGCCCTGGTTCAGGGCGATATTCCAGTAGGGCACGAAGACCGGGCGCTTGGGGTCCATGTAGACATGGCCGAGATAGCCGCCGGCGAGCATCGCGAGGCCGAGGATCCACTGATCCTGCTTCTCTTCCTCCGAGGGGTTCGGTCGACCCCAGTTGTCGAGCAGCCGCTGGCCGACCGGGAGCAGGGCGCGGATCTGGTCTTCCCAGCTGGGCAGCGATCCCGGGGCCAGAGGCGGGTCCGTGATACGGATCGGGATGCTGGTCATCGAATGTGCCTTTCCTCTGAGATTAAATGAATGACCGCGCTGATTGGGACAGCACCCGGCAAGCCTGATCAGTCCGGTGGAACGCCGCCGATCTGGGACCCGCGTCTCAGGTTGGTCACGGATCATCCGAAATCCCCTCGCGGTTGGGTCAGACGCCCCAGGCGACCAGCCGCTGGTTCAGCCAGTCAACACTGCGCCGGATGGCGCTAGCATAGCCTTCGGCCTCGATCGCCGGGCCCAGGGTTTCGATCTCGAACATGCCGTCGTACCCGGCATCGAGCAGTTGCCCGAGCAGCCATTCGAGCGGGATCGACCCGTCGCCCAGCACGCGGCGGTTCATCCGGGTGGATTCGCCCACCAGGTAGTCGCTGACCTGGACAACGGTGATCCGGTCCATGTTCTCGCGGAACAGCCGGGGCAGGTCCCGTTCGATCCAGCAATTCTGGATTTCCAGGCAGATGCCGATCCCCGTCGCCTGGGAGAATTCGACACAATGATGCAACGTGTTGATGAAGCCGACGTCGCGATGGGCGGCGTTGTTGTGCTCGAGCGCCAGCGGCACGCCGATTTCCTCCGCATAGGCGAGAATCGGGGCCGCATTGGTCACGGCAAGGTCGAAGGCCTCGTCGCTGGGCATGCGGGGAGGCGTGGGTCCGGTGGTGAAATAGCAGGGGCGTCTGCCCAGTGAAGCGGCCAGGTCCAGCGACGGCTTCAGCCCCCTGAGGGCGGGGGAACCGTCGGCGTCGATCGGATCGACCAGCCGGACTCCCAGGCTGTCCCCGGTGACATTGGAGCAGGCGATGCCTGCGGCTTGCATTGCCGCGACGGCCCCTTGCGGATCATCTCGGATCCTCCCGTAGAGAATGCCCACGTAGCCCACGCCCAGATCGCGCAGCAGGTCCAGCGCCTGTTCGAATGACCAGTTGAACGTGCTGATCGTGCTCACGGCGAGGCGAGGGTGGATGGTGCTCATGCGATTGCTCGCGCAGTGGGCCTGATCAGGGAGGGATGAAGCTCCTCGATCACCTGGCGCAGGCCATCCTGCCACCTGATCTTGCACGGTCCGGTAATCGACAGGCGCTTGGCCACGTCCCCCACCGAGCCGAGCGAGGCGCCGGGCGAGGGCTTGACCATGACCTTGGGCGTGACCCCGACCAGTCCGGCCATGTAGGCGATCCACTGCTGCACGGCCACGGCCTCGTCGCCGCAGAAATTGACGATGTTGGCCGGTACCGAGGCGGCGTCGAGCAGGGGCTCGATCATGTCTGCGACGTCGTCGCCGTGGATCGGGCTGTAGGGCAGCGGATCCCACCGGGGTTCGATCGTGCGGCCGGCGAGCAGGGACTCCAGATGGTTGATCGGCAGGCCGCCGCGCGGGCCATAGGCCGAGCCCATCCGCGCGATCGTCACCGGGAGGTTGAAGGCCCGGGCACAGAACCGGGCGACGGCTTCCTCGCAGTTCTTGGCGATCGAATAGCTTGCAGGGATGGCCTGCATGATATCGCCCAGCGGATCGTCCTCGCGGAAGGCGTGCCAGGGATCGGGGTGCGGCTTGTAGACGCTTAGCGTGCTCATCACGAGCGCGGCCTTGGCGCTGCGGCAGTGATCGAGCAGGAGGCCGCAGCTCTCGGCGTTGGTGCGGATCGCGCGGTCGTAGGAGCCGTTCTCGAAGTTAATCGCGATGTGGACCAGGTAGGTGAAATCACGCGGCAGATCGCCGAAGTCGCACTCGTACAGATCGAACTTGCGCGTCTTCACGCCGAGCGCCTCCACCTCGGCGCGCTGGGCGGGATCGCTGAAGCGGGCAATGCCCCAGACCTCGTTGTCTCGCGCCAGCTTCTTCGTCACGTGCCAGGCAATCTTGCCGGCTGGGCCGGTGATCAGGATCTTTTCGCCTGACAGCACGGCTCAATTCCCGTTCGTGGAGATGTTGAAGCGTTCGATGTAGAAAGCGTAGTCGGCGCGAATACCCTCGGCCGTGAGGCCGAAGTCTTCGGGCGCATAGCGGTGTTCGCCGTGGGCGCCGCTCCGGTGCCGCTTCAGCCACGCGTCAAGCGCATCATGCATCGACGGCGCCAGGTCCATGCCGAGGAAGGCGTAGATCCGTTCAAGCGTCCCGTGTGGGTCGACGTTGAGGTCGCGGTGATGCACGTCGATGAAACGATCCTCGCCGATGCGGTCGCGCGTGGCTATCGCCCGCTCCATGCCGCGGCGCAGGTGCATCGAGACATAGGGGCCGACCACCTTGGGATCGTGATGCGCGGCGGTTTCAGCGTCCCACACGCCCCGCATGACCAGGCTGGTGTAGCTGGGCACGACCTTGGCCGGATCGCGGTGAGTCATGATGAACCGCGCATTGGGGTAGGCGGTGAGCAGGGCATCGAGGTGAAACTTGTGATGGGGCGCCTTGAACAGCCATCGGTTCGAGCCACCCCCGGCCTGGAGCAGCTGCGTCACCCGGCGATGGTAGGCGAAGGTCGCGGTGTGATCCGCCTCGCGCCACCAGTCGAAATAGCCGAACACCGGCAGGGTCATCTGCTGGGCCCCGAATTCGAGGCCGAGCACTTCGGTATCCTCGACGGAGGCGTCGACCTCGTGAATGTGCTGCGCGGCGCGCAGCGGATCCTCGCGGTAGATGCGGTCGATCTCGGCCTGGTAGGCGAGACGGCGCGGGTCGTCGGCCTCGCGACCGGCGATCGGCGGGGGAACCGGTTCGGACTGTTCCCAATGCCGCAGCGACCGGAACTGCGGATCGAGCGACAGCATGTTGCCAAGCGCGGTCGAGCCCGTGCGGGTGAGGCCGGTGACGATCGAGGGGCCGCCAACCTCCTGCTGTGCGGTTTCCGGGTGGAGGCGGTAGTATTCCTCGATTTTCAGTCGATTGGCGAGGCGGCGGCGGATCATCTCCAGGGCCTTGGCTCGACCCCGCGACGACAGCTGCGCGTCGCGCTCGAGGCTGGCGAGCAGGTGGTCGAGCCCTATGCGGAAGTTGCCGGCGCCGAAATCAGACAACCTTGTCACCGCGCGGGCTTCGGCAAGCAAGGATTCTGCCGACGGGTAGTGCGCCAGATCCTTGGCGTTGGGCCGCTGCATCACTTTACTGTTTCTCCCCGTCGGTTCCGCCGTTCCTGAACGCCGAGCGCGCCGCTTATGCCCGCGCATAAATCGGGCGCGCCCGGTCGCTTCAGCAACGATCGTCCCGTAAGCGCATCAGGAAACGCGTCTCTCCAACCGCCTGAAGGCGCAGAGTGCTGCCCTTGACCCCATGCGATAAGACGCCGAATGATAGCGTTCAATTACGATAGTAAGCAGTTTTCATGCGGGATCGGTATGGATGTCGACTTGATCCGAGCCTTCTTTGTGGTGGCCGCGTGAGTTGGGCGTGCAAGTTCTAATGGTCGACGGCCTAAGTGTGCTTCGCGACTGATGCGCAAATCGAACGCTTGGCTGAAACCAAGTTAATCAGCTGCGCGAGCGCGTCGCTAACGGCGCCGAGGGATGAGGCGTGGCTCGTGCTTGCGCCGACAGCGCCCACCCATGCACTTGGAGCATCGTAAGAGAGTTTCCTCACTCTTGCCCGGCGGTTCGAGGCCGTGTCACCGTCAAGAGGTTGGACAGGAGCCGAGGCCGTGATCAGCCCAGAAAACAACGATCGTCTCACCAGGGTGGAGCGGGGCGCCCCTATGGGCCGGATGCTGCGCGAAAACTTCTGGTTTCCCTTCGCGCTTTCGGAGGCCGTGGTCGCCGGCGCGCCGCCCGAGCGGGTAAGGCTGCTCGGCGAGAACTTCGTCACCTTCCGGGCGGAGGACGGGCGTGTCGCCTTGCTGGACGAAGCCTGCCCGCACCGGCGCGCGTCGCTGCTGCTGGCCCGCGTCGAAGGCTGCGCGCTGCGCTGCATCTTTCACGGCTGGAAGATCGATGTTTCGGGGCAGGTGGCCGAAGTTCCCTCCGAAGGAGAGCGCGCCGAGACCTGGGGAAAGAACGTCAAGGTCAATCACTATCCGGTATTCGAAAACGGTGGACTCCTGTGGGCCTGGCTCGGCAAGGGCGAGCCGCGCGACAGGCCGGAATTACCGTTCTTTGACCTAGCCCCCGAGAGCCTTTGGATCTCGCGGACAGTCGCCCGGTGCAACTGGTTCCAGGGCATTGAGGGCACTCTCGATTCCGTGCACGTGCAGACGCTGCATGACAGCTGGATTCGGCCCTATGCGGGCAAATCCGGGGAAACGATCGGCCGTAGTTTCGACCATCCCCCTCGTTATGAGATCGAAGAGACGACCTACGGCCTCAGGGCCGCGGCGATCCGGGAACTCGACGACGAAAACAAGTACTACCGGGTAACCGAGTATATCGCCCCGTTCGTGGCGCTGACCCCGGGGAAATCGGACACCGCGGCGAGTGTGTTCATAGCGGTTCCGGTCGATGACACGCATCATCTGCTGTTCTGGGGACATTACAACCGCACAGGTCCGGTTCGGCATGGCGTTAACAAGCTCGCCGGACTCGCGGCGCCTGGGCTCGAGTACGACATCAACAACTTCGCGAACATTCAGCTGGACGCCGACCAGCGCTGGGGCCAGGACCGGCAGGCCATGTCTGCCGGCCACTACAGCGGCTTTCCGCGTTGTATCGTCGATGAGGATATTGTGGTCCAGCAGAGCATGGGGCCGATCACCGATCGGACGAACGAACGCCTTTGTTCAAGCGACGTCGCGATCGTCCGTGCGCGGTGGCTGATGCTGGGTTATCTCGATCGCTTCGAGCGCGACGAGACGGTCCCGCATTCCGGCATGGCCCGGCCCATCGACATCGTAGCGCCTAGTGGGTTCGATTGGCGCAGCCCTGACGCCCTGCCCGTACCGGTTCCGGCCTGACGCGGCCATCTCGCCGCCGGCTCAGGCCAGGGTTTCCGGCCACTCAAGCTTGAACCCGCTCTCGGACCGAGCGATCCGCCCTTTGCGCCTCGTCTTGCCATGAAGGTCTAGGTCAATGGCGATCTGCGGACGGTAGATTATGGCGACGGTCGCTCGCTTCAAATGGTCAGCGCGCCGCTTTCGTTCGACAGGACGCCGTTACCGGTGCGCCGCGCTCCCGCCCTAGGGGCGCACAGCAACGAGGTCCTGACCGAGCTCGGCTATGACGACGAAGCGGTCATCGGACCCAAGATCGCCGGAGTCGTGTTCTGATGGAAAAGGGTAAACTAATGGATCTACAACTTAAGGATAAGATTGCGCTCGTCACCGGCAGCAGCTCGGGGATCGGTGTTGGCATCGCCCATACGCTCGCGGCCGAAGGCGCCGCCGTCATCGTCCACGGCCGCAACGCCGAGCGCGCGCAGGCGACGGCGGACGCCATCGCCGCCAAGGGCGGCCAGGCCAAGGTCGCGATCGGCGACCTGGAAACCGACGAGGGCGCCGACCGCGTCGCCGAAGCCGCCTTGGCCGCATTCGGCCAGGTCGACATCCTGGTGAACAACGCGGGGGGGCGGCACGCCGGCACGCCGTTGGGCTTCTTCGACATTCCTCCCCGCCAGTGGAACGCGACCTACAACAGCAACGTCACGTCCGCCGTCAGGCTGATCCACAAGCTCGTGCCGGGGATGCGCGAGCGCGGCTGGGGCCGGGTGATCCAGCTCGCCAGCGCCGCCGCGCAGTCCTCGTCCGGCCGCGTCGCGGAGTATTCGGCCACCAAGGCCGCGCTGGTCAACCTGACGCTGGCGCTGTCGAAGGTGCTGGGGAACACCGGCGTCACCGTCAACACCATCTCGCCCGGCATGATCCTGACCGGCGCGCTGGAGCGGTGGCTCGACGCCATCGCCGCGCAGCAGGGCTACGGCGGCGATCGCGACCGGGCGACGCAGTGGGTGCTGCAAGACAGCCTGAAGCAGACCGTCGACCGCCTCGGCCAGCCCGAGGACGTCGGCTATGCGGCGGCCTTCCTGTGTAGCCCCCGCGGCGGCTTCGTCAACGGCGCCAACATCCGCGTTTGCGGCGGCGCCTCGCCTTCGATCAACTGAGTCCTTCAAGAAAGGGATACCCGATTGTCCCCACCAGCCCGTCCCCCTCACCAATTCCGTTCCCGCCTGTTAGGCCGGGAGCCAATGATCGGCACGTTCCTGCAGATACCCGCAACCAAAAATGCGGAGGTTCTCGGCACCGACGGATTCGATTTCGTTGTGCTCGATGAGGAGCATGCGCCGTGGACCCGGACGACCCTTGACACCGCGCTGCTCGCGGCGAGAGCATTTCACACCGCCGGACTGGTGCGCATAGCACGGCCGGACGCCAGCAGCGTGTTGTCAGCGCTCGACGACGGGGCGATTGGCATCGTTGTTCCCCACGTGGACACGGCCACAAAAGCGCGGTCGGTAGCGTCCTGGGCCCGGTATCACGGGGGAACACGTGGCGCCTTCACTGGCCGCGGCGGTGACTACGGAAGCCGGGGCGAAAATAACAGGAAATTCTGTGACGAGACTACAACTGTCATCTGCATGATCGAAGATCGACAGGCGCTTAATGAGATAGACGAAATTGCAGCGGTCGACGGCGTAGATGCCCTACTACTGGGGCAGGGCGACTTAGCTCTGTCATTAAGCAATTCACTGACGCCAGTACCATCGCTCCATGAGGCTGTAGAAATGATTGTAGCAGCGGCGGAGCGTGCAAACAAACCGGTCGTCGGAGCCGTTCGGTCGATGATGGGCGATGAGGCTAAATGGCTTCTTGACCTGGGGGTCCGTGCAATGGTGGTCGGATCTGATCTAAGTTTCATGCGTCAGGCGGCAGGCGCCGCGCAACGCGCATTCAAAACCGCGATGAAAATTCCCTAGCAGGTCGAAATGCCTCGGCGGATAGGAGCAACAACGCCGCGGCCATTGGCGGCGAGGGTGCTGTCAGTCCAACGCGAACTCGTCTCCAGTTGGGCGCACCGAGCCCAAACCCAAGCCCCGCCTGGCGCTCGCCGATGTTCAACTCTTTCATTGCCGCTCGGTAGGAGCGCAGGCCGTCGGTGGTGACGAGCTTGGCGCAGCCGTGCCGCTTCATCGGCTTCTTCATGAACTTGAGCGCTGCGGCCTTGTCCCGCTCCTTGGTGACGAAGCTTTCCAGCACCTCGCCCTCGTGATCCACGGCCCGCCAGAGGTAGCGCATCTCGCCCGGGACGCGGACACCTCGTCCAGGCGCCACCGCCAATGGGTGTGCTGGCGCATGGCCTGCACGCGCCGGGCGCGGATCTTGGCGGCGAACATCGGCCCGAACCGCTTCACCCACGTCCGCACCGTCTCATGGCAAATGTCGATGCCGCGCTCGAAGGCCAGGTCCTCCACGTTGCGCAACGACAGGGGAAAGCGGACGTACAGCATCACCACGATCTGGATCACCTCGGGCGAGCTGTCGAACCAGCTGAACGGATTAGCGGGCTTGGGTTTGCGAGCCATTCTCCCGAGCTAAAAGCCCGTCCTTACCAGCAGGTGCATTTGGCCTGGCAGTGCCGGTGTCGAGTCTCCATTGCGTTTATCTGTATTGCGATCCCCCGTCGACGCTGAGGCTGGCGCCTGTGATGAAGGAGGCGGCGTCCGAGCAGAGCCAGACGACGGCCTCCGCGACCTCCTCGGCGCGGCCCAGCCGGCCGAGGGCGGTCAGGGCTTCAAACTCGGCGCGCGCCCCGGGCTGCAGAGCCAGCGCGCCTTGGATCATCGGGCTGTCGATGGGGCCGGGCAGCACGGCGTTGACCCGTACGCCGATGGCCCCAACCTCCTTGGCCGCCGACTTGGTGAGGCCTAGCACCCCGTGCTTCGCGGCCGAATAGGCGCTGCCCGCCGGCACCGGCTTCACGCCCGCGCCGGAGGAGATGTTGACGATCGCCCCGGATCCCTGCCGCTTCATCAGGGCGAGTTCGTGCTTCAAGCACAGGAAGACGCCTTTGAGGGAGACATCGACGACCTGGTCCCATTCCGCCTCCTCGAGGAGGTCCAGCGTGCGGCGCGGGCCGGGATAGGCGGCGTTGTTCATCGCGCAGTCCAGCCGGCCGAAGGCCGCGATCGTCGCCTCGATGACGGCGCGCACGTCGGCCTCAACGGACACGTCCGTGCGCAGGAACAGCGCTTTGCCGCCCGCCGCCTTTATGTCGGCGGCCGCCTGCTCGCCGCCTTCGACGTTGATGTCCGCGATGGCCACCGCCGCCCCGCGGCTGGCGAACAGCTTGGCTGCGGCCAAGCCCATGCCGCTCGATCCGCCGGTGACCAGAGCCGCCTTGCCGTCAAATCTCTGGTTCTCCATCGACTCTTTTTCTCCAGGTCAGAAGATGGCGATCGGGTTGACGGGCGAGCCTGTGCCCTTTTCCACGCGCAAGGGCGCCACGACCATCTGGAATTCCCAGCGCTGCAGCTCCGCGCAAGCGGCGGCCACGTCTTCAAGCCACAAGTTGTCCATCAGGTGCATGCCCATGCCCACCAGGG
>Ga0207668_10001208_pt1 | contig 15334 bp, 14 predicted proteins | sample KBSS43metaG_FD_184323 | JGI IMG/M metagenome (GOLD analysis project Ga0207668, IMG submission 184323) | Switchgrass rhizosphere microbial communities from Kellogg Biological Station, Michigan, USA - KBS S4-3 metaG (SPAdes) (version 2) | ecosystem: Host-associated > Plants > Roots > Rhizosphere... | reverse complement strand
GGGTGCGGCGGGGGCGCTGGGTGCGGCGGGGGCGCTGGGTGCGGCGGGGGCGGCGGCTGCGCTCGGTGCGAGCAGCAGCGGGATTGGGTCGCGATCTCGTGGCGCGGGCGCGGCTGTGGCGGGTGTGGGGAATCCGCGATGATGGGCGCATGGCGATCGCGTTCGTGGTGGATCCTCCGCTCACCGGTGAGCTGCGTGCGCGCATCGTTGAGCTGTGGGTTGAGGTCACCAACGCGGGTGGGGCGGTCGGTTTTGTGGCGCCCGTCGCGGCTGGGGATGTGTGGCCGGTGGCCGAGGCTGCGTTCGCGGGGGTGGTCGAGGGGGTTGATCGGCTGCTGGTCGGGATGGACGGCGATGAGCTGGTGGCGTTGCTGTTCGTGGTCGACAACCGGTTTGTGCTGAAGGACCACTGGCGGGTACTCAAACGAGTCATGGTGACGCCGAAGAGTCAGGGGCGTGGCTACGGTGCGGCGCTGATGCGAGCGGCCGAGGCGCTCGGGCGGGCGATGGGGCTCGCGGGGCTGCAGGTCACGGTGCGCGGTGGGGCGGGGACCGAGCGGTTCTACACCGGGCTGGGCTATCGCGAGGTGGGCCGCATCCCGGGTGCGCTGCGGGTGGCGCCGGGTGACGACCGCGACGAGTTCTACCTGTGGCTCGACCTCGTTGTAAAGGGACCCGGTGAAGCGGGATCCGCAGGCGACAGCCCCGGCGAAGTGGGATCCGCAGGCGACGGACCCGGTGGCGACGGAGCCGGTGGAAAAGGATCCGGTGGAGAGGGATCCGGTGGGTAAGCGCGTCACGGCCCTCGCGGTCTACCCGGTCAAGGGATGCCACCGGCTGGAGCTTCCGACCGCCACGGTCGAGCCGTGGGGGCTCGCCGGTGACCGCCGGTGGATGATGGTTGACGCCGACGGTGTCGGGATCACCCAGCGTGACACGAGTCGCCTCACTCAACTCGCCTGCCGGCTGCGGCCCGGAGGGCTGGAACTCGCCGCCCCGGGGCTGCCGCCACTCTCCGTCGACGAGCCCACCAACGGGCCGAAGGAGTTCGTGCGGGTGTTCCGGCACCAGGCCGCGGTGCCGGCCCGGATCGCCGAGACGGAGTGGAGCAGCGCCTTCCTCGGCCGTGCGGCGCGCCTCGTCTGGCAGGCCGACCCGACCGGCCGGCCGATCGAGTCGCATGCGGGTGACGGCGACCGGGTCAGCTTCGCCGACGGTTTTCCGCTGCTGCTGGCCAACGAGGGATCCCTGTCCGCACTGAACGACTGGCTCGCGGAGGCCGGTGACGAGCCGGTGCCGATGACCCGGTTCCGGCCGAACGTGGTGGTCGGCGGGGCCGCGCCGTGGGCCGAGGACGGCTGGCTGGGCCGGCGGCTGCGGATCGGCGAGGTCACCTTCCGGGCCGCGAAGTCGTGCGCGCGTTGCCTGGTCACCACCATCGATCAGGAGACCGGCGAGAAGGGCGGCCAGCCGCTGCGGATTTTGGGCCGACACCGCCGCTACGCCGACGGACTACTCTTCGCGATCAACCTGATCCCCGAGACCGCCGGGGTGCTGCGCCTCGGGGATCCGCTTTCGGTTGCCTTAGGCGTGTCTTAGAACAGTTGCCGCCGTACCGTTCGCCTTGCATGATCCGTCAGCGTGACCGAACTCCATCCGCCCTCGCACCGCCGAATCGGCACCCTCACTCCTCGGTGGCTCGCCGCGGGCGGCGCGATCGTCCTCGCCGCGATCATCGGGGTGGCCATGCTGTTGCAGAGCGGGGGTTCGGCCTGCGCGGCGCCGCCGTCCACCTCGGCGGCCAAGGGCAAGGCCACCTTCTACGACCTGGCCGGGGGCACCGGCAACTGTTCGTTCCCGTCGTCGCCGGCCGACGACCTTTTCGTAGCGCTCGGCCCGGCCCAGTATTCGGCCGGCGCGGCGTGCGGCACGTACCTCGACGTCACCGGCCCGAAGGGCAAGGTTCGGGTCAAGGTCACCGACTCCTGCCCGGAGTGCCCGGCCGGCCACCTCGACCTGTCCCGCACCGCGTTCAAGAAGATCGGTGCCGAGGTCGCCGGGATCATCCCGATCACGTACAAGACGGTGACCAACCCGACCGTGCCCGGGCCGATCAGCGTACGGATCAAGGAGGGTGCGTCGCGGTTCTGGTTCGCCGCACTGATCGACAACCATGGCACCCAGTTGTCGTCCGTGACGGTCGGCGGGCGCGCCGCGCACCGCGAGAGCTACAACTACTGGATCATCGACAGCGGCGCCGGGCCCGGCCCGTACAAAATCAAAATCACCGACGTGTACGGGCGGAGCACCACCGTCTCCGGCATCACCATGAGCCCGGGCAAGGTGCAGCGGAGCACGGCCCGGTTGGGCGGCGCCCCCGGCCGGGCGGTGAAGGCGGCCCCGGCCGCGGCATCACCGGCCAAGCCGAGCAAGGCGTCGACCACCAAGCCGGCCAAGCCGATCACCGCCGCGTCGTCATCCGCGGCCGCGCCCAAGGCCAAGGCCGCCGCCGCCCCTGCACCCGTGGCCACCACCGCAGCCACCGGGCCCGCGGTCGACCTGGCCGCGGCTCCCTCCTCCTGCGGGTAGCGGCCCCCACGGCGGATCGGACGATCGGGCCCCGACGGTTGTCCGATCCGCCGACCTGGTGCTGCCCGCGCAGGTCAGTTAGGTCACCAATGCCTTAGGAGCGTCTTAGGAAAGTTGCCGTCGCCCCGGTCCGCCCTCAAAGATCGGACATCGTGACCGGATCTCGCCTGTTCTCGCCCCGGTGGCTGGCCGCCGGCGGCGCCGCCGTCCTCGCCGCCGCCATCGGCCTCGCGCTGGTGCTCCAGAACAGCGGGTCGGCCTGCGCGGCGCCGCCCTCCACGAGCCTCAAAAAGGGCATCGCCACCTGGTTCAACCCGAACGGCTCGCCCGGCAGCTGCAACTACCCGAGCCTTCCCGCCGACGACCTCTACGTCGCGCTCGGCCGGGAGCAGTTCACGTCCGCGGCCGCCTGCGGCACGTACATCGATGTCATCGGCCCGAAGGGTAAGGCCCGGGTGAAGGTCACCGACGCCTGCCCGAACTGCAAGGTCGGCCACCTCGACCTGAGCCACACCGCGTACCGCAAGGTCGCGGGCGAGGGTGGCCTCGCCGACATCAGCTACAAGGCGGTGCCGAACGCGCCCGTCCCCGGCTCGCTCAGCGTGCGGATCCTGAAGGACTCGTCGCAGTACTACCTCGGCGTCCTGATCGACAACCACTCCAACCAGCTGACCTCCGTGCAGGTCGCCGGCAAGGGCCGCGGGTTCACCAGGGCGGTCCGTCAGGACTGGGGCTACTGGGTGATCGAGAGCGGCGCCGGCCCCGGCCCGTTGCGAATCAAGATCTCCGACGTGTACGGCCACACTGCGACCGTTTCAAACATCAAGCTCACGTCGGGGCGGACGCAGTCGACCGGGGTTTCGCTGACCGGCGCCCCGATCGAGAAGGGCACGTCCACCACCAAGCCGGCGACCACCAAGAAGGCCACGCCGAAGCCGTCGAAGTCCTCGGCCACGCCGAAGCCGTCCGCGTCCCGCTCGTCGGCGACCCCGTCGGTGGAGCCGACCACCGCGGCGGCCGAAACCATGCCTCCCGCCCAGACCACCGTGGACCTGGCCGCCGGCAAGCCCGCCTCCTGCGGCTAGGCACGACAGCTTCTTCCCCCACCTGCCACGCGGCCGAGCCGAGATCCCCACACCTCCCGGGTGTGGGGCCGGTAGGCGCGCTGGACGGCCTGCGGGGTGTGGATGTGGCCCACAGCTGGCCGGGGTCGGGTCGGTGTGGGGCATCCGGCCGGCGAGTCAACCGCCGGCCACGTGCTGGCCGGCCGGACCTTGGTGACTGTCAGTGGGCCACCGGCCGGCCAGGGCGCCGCGACCGATGCCCGACACCACGCCGAGGACACCGCCGACCAGGATGCCGACACCGTGATTGTTGGTGACGGCGCACAACACCACGCCCGCCGCGGGGATCAGCAGCGCGAGCCGGCGCAACGCAAGCCGTCGGCCACGCAGCGCGTAGCCGGTGGCCAACGCGCCGACCAGCCCGCAGATCGCCACCGAGTTGCCGGCGCCGTGCGGCTGCCAGCCGGCCATGCTCACCGCTTGCGCGGTCACTCCACTGACCAGATAGACGAGCAGGGTTTCCGCGCTGCCGAAGATCCGGGCGGCGACCGGTACGACCGCGAGCAGCGCGGCCAGATTGAACGCCAGTTGAAACCAGCCGGACGATTGTACGAGCAGGGCCGTCCCGCACCGCCACCAACCGCCGTCCGGGTCGCGTTGCAGCAGCCCGACGACGTCCGGGAACACCGACTGCACGACCGCCATCGCCGCCATCAGGGCCACCAGCATCGTCGCGGCCACGGGTACCGGCCGCCGCCACATCGCCCGCGCCGCATCCGGCGGGGTCGCGGCCCCGGTCAGTTCCATGAGCAGGCGCGTGCCGGGTGCCACCACGGCGGCGGCGCACCCGTACAGGATCACCGTATGGACGGTCGACATCGTGCTTCACCCCCGGCTCGGTCCTGCTAGCGTCGCACCGCGGCGGCCGCGGGACCCGGGCGAAATGGGCCACGGCCGGGGGTGACATTTGTACCGGTGCGGGCAGGCCATGACCGTCCGCGTCACCGGCCTCGCCCCCAGCCCGGCCGCCGTGGCCGCGGCGAACTCCTGGCTTCCCCGCACCGTGTCGTGGCCGCTCTACGTCGCCGTTCGCGGTGCCGACGGCGGCTACGTCGAGCTGCGGTCCGACGAGCTGTCCGGTGTCCTGACCGGTCTTGTCCTGGGTCACCGCCCCCACCGGCTGGCGCTCGACGCGGGCGTGCCCGAGATGTCCGGCGCGGCCGTCGTCCTGGATGCGGAGCTGTGCGAGTGGAAGGTCACGCCGGATTACCGCGAACCCGTACGACGGCACACCACCATGGCGGCCGATCTATCCCTGACCGTCGCCACCGGCAGGAAGTAACGCGAACGCACCCGGCACGGACTCACTTGGCCGCGGGCTGGAAGAGCTCGATCAGGTTGCCCGCCGGGTCGGTGAGCAGGATCTGGCTGCCGCCGGGGCCGGTGACCAGGTCGCTGCGGAAGGACAGGCCCGCGCCGCGCAGGCGGTCGATCTCGGCGGTCAGGTCGTCGACGGTCAGGTGGATGCGGTTGCGGCCGACGGCGGTGGCGTCCGCGGGGGTGGCCCGGGCGCCCGAGCTGGCCGGCCCGGAGAGCAGCAGGCGCAGCGGCCCGCGCACCACGTCGGCGAAGGCGGGCGCGGCGCTGCTCCGCACGGTGAAGCCGAGATGGCCGGTGTAGAAGTCGATCGCCGCCTGGACGTCGTCGACCAGGTAGCGAACGCTGGCGTACTGATCGGTTGCGGTCATTGTGGAACTTCCTCCATTCGTGACAGCAGGTGCCTGATGCGGGTGTCGAGGCCCGCTGCGGTCCGCCGGAAGGCGGGATAGCCGGCCTGGTCGGGGTCGGGGATGCTCCAGTGCAGGCGACGGGGACGGTCCGGAAAATCGGGGCAGATCTCGCGGGCCTTGTCGCACAGGCTGATCACGTAGTCGAACCGGCGGCCGGTCATGGTGTTCCAATGCCGGGGCCGGCGGCCGGCGACGTCGATGCCGAACTCGTCGCGGAGCACCCGGATCGCCTCGGGGTGCAGCCGGGGCTTGGGGCGGCTGCCGGCGCTCGCCGCCTCGACCCGGCCGCCGGTGCGGTGCCGCAGCAGGGCCTCGGCGATCGGCGAGCGGGCACTGTTGCCGGTGCAGACGAAGAGCACCCCGCCCGCCGTCGGCTGGATGGCCGGCTCCGAATCCAGCACGGGATGCGGCGCCCCGCCCGCCGGCTTCGGGGCCGGCACGGGATGCGGCGCCCCGCCCGCCGGCTTCGGGGCCAGCGCGGGGTGCAGCGCCGCGCCCGCCGAGGCCAGCGCCTCCGCGCAGCGGTCGAGATCCACGTGGTAGTAGCTGTCGCGGCCGTCGAAGCTGCTGCGTGACGCGGTGACCAGGCCACCGTCCCGCAACAGGCGCAGGTGGTAGGAGACCAGGTTTTGCGGCTCCGCCACCAGCGTCGCCAGCTCACGCACCCGGTAGTCGCCGTCGGCGAGCGCGGTCAGCAGCCGCCACCGCAGCGGGTGGGCGGCCAACCGCAGGAACGCCGGAACGCCTCGACTCGGCGACGCCATGCCGCCAGAATACATCAAACCAGTTTGATTGGTTATCCCGTGCCGACGATGAGGTTGACCAGCTTCGGTGGGCGGACAACGGCCCGGACCACCCGCCGGCCGCCGGCCGCGGGCGAGGCCAGCGCCCGGGCCTCCAGGTCGGCGGCGCTGATGTCGCTGGGGACCTCGAGGCGGTCGCGCACCTTGCCGTTGACCTGCACGGCGCAGACCACCGTGGGCACGGCGGCCAGCACGGGATCGATCGCCGGCCAGCCCGCGTGCGCCACGCTCGGCGGGTGGCCGAGGCGCGACCACATCTCCTCGGCGGCGTACGGCGCGAAGAGCGACAGCACGACGGCGACCGCCTCCACCGTTTCGCGCAGCGCGGGGTCGCCGCCCAGGCCCGCACCGGCGGCCCGGCGGGCGGCGGTGACCAGTTCCATCGTGCGGGCCACCGCCACGTTCAGCCGGCGCGCCTCGACCAGTTCAGTGATCACCCGCAGCAGCCGGTGGGTGGTGCGGCGCAGCGCCGGCGATCCGCCGGCCGGGTCTGCTCCGGCGGGCGAGGTGACCTCGTCGGCCAGGCGCAGGACGCGGGCCAGGAAACGGACCGCGCCGGCCGGGGACACGTCGGCCCAGTCGATGTCGTCCTCCGGCGGCCCGGCGAAGAGCATCGTCAACCGGATGGCGTCCACGCCGTACGCGTCGAGCTGTTCGCCCAGATGGACCATGTTGCCCTTGGACTTGCTCATCGCCGCACCGTTCAGGATCACCTGGCCCTGGGTGAGGAGGTTGCGGAACGGCTCGTCGAAGTCGATCAGGCCCAGGTCCTTCAGCACTTTGGTGAAAAACCGGACATACAGCAGGTGCAGCGTGGCGTGCTCGCCGCCGCCGACGTACTGGTCCACGGGCAGCCAGCGGCGCACCGCGGCCGGGTCGAACGGACCGTCCGCATAGTCCGGTGCCGGGTAGCGCAGGAAATACCACGACGAGTCGACGAAGGTGTCCATCGTGTCGGTGTCCCGCTCGGCCGGCCCGCCGCAGCGCGGGCACGGCACCTCGACCCAGTCGCGCGCCGCGGCCAGCGGGGACACCCCGCGCGGGACGAGCGCGGCCCCGCGCAGGTCGGGCAGCCGCACGGGCAACTCGTCGTCCGGCACCGGCACCTCGCCGCAGGCCCGGCAGTGGATGATCGGGATCGGACAACCCCAGAACCGCTGCCGCGACACCAGCCAGTCGTGCAGCCGGTAGGTGACGCCCGCCGGCCCCTCCTGGCGGCCGATCCAGTTGCGCTGCATGATGAGCACATGCGCGGGCCAGTGCCCGGCCAGCTCCGCCATGTCGTCGAGCAGGCGGTCGGCGTACGAGGTGATTTTGAAGAACCACTGGGTCAGGGAACGTTGCGTCACCTCGGTGCCGCAGCGCTCGCACCGGCCGGCGATCACCTGCTCGTTGGCCAGCACCGTCTGGTCGGCGGGGCACCAGTTGACCGCGGCCAGTTGCCGGTAGGCCAGGCCACGCTCGACGAAGCGCAGGAACAGCCACTGCGTCCAGCGATAGTACGACGGGTCGCTGGTGTGCAGCCGGGTCCACCAGTCGAAGGACACCGCGTACCGCCGGAACGACTCCGCCTGGGTGGCGATGTTGGCGTAGGTCCAGTCCGCCGGATGCTGGTCGCGCCGGATCGCCGCGTTCTCGGCGGGCATGCCGAACGCGTCCCACCCCACCGGGTGCAGCACGTGGTGCCCGCGCTGCGTCCAGTACCGGGCCAGCGCATCGCCGATCGCGTACGCCTCCGCGTGCCCCATGTGCAGGTCACCCGACGGATAGGCGAACATGTCGACCAGGTAGCGACGCGGACCGGGCGGATCCGGTCGCGGGTCGAGCCGGTCCCAGACCGCGCGCCAGTGTCGCTGGATGGTGGCGAAGTCGTAGTCGGCGGCCATGGCCGGACGCTAGACCGGCGGCGCCGGCTGCCGCAGCCGCTTTCTCGCCTGCCGGAGCACCCGCGCCACGAACCGCGGCCGCATCAGCACCTCGGGCGGCGCGACCAGGTGCTGCACGCGGGCGTAGGTGGCGTTGATCTCCGGGTCGACCTGCGAGGCGTACGCGATACGCCGCCCATACCAGTTCCGAGCCGCGATGCCGCGGGGTCGCGGCCCGGTGGTTCCCGGGAAGCTGAAGTCACCGCCGACGGCGAACCGCCACGGAGTCTCCACGATCCGTGCGGCCGCCGCGTAATAGTCGCGGGCCATCTGCGGGCCGGCTCGGCCGCCGTGCCGATCGAGGGCCGCACCCAACGCGCTCGCCTCCTGGGCCGCACACGTCATCCCCTGGCCGTAGATCGGGTTGAAGCTGCAGATCGCGTCGCCCATCGCGACGTAGCCGGTCGGCACCTCGGTGAGTTGTTCGAAGTGCCGGCGACGGCTGGACGGGAACTTCGAGACCACCACGTCGGTGAGTGGTTCGGCGCGTTCCATCACCGAGCCGACGATCGGATCGGGCAGCGACCTGACCGATCGCTCGAAGGCCGCCACGTCGGCGGGCGGGTCCGGGAGGTGCCACCCACCGATGGCGATCAGCCAGCGGTCGTCCTCCACCGGCAACGCTATGCCGCTCATCCGCTCGTGCGGCGCCGTGGGCAGGGTGAACGCCGCGTGCCAGCCAGGCAGGTCGCCCGGCTTACGAGCGTAGACGCGGGTCGAGTAGGACACCCCGACCTTCACCTCGGTCTGGGCCGGAGCCGGTAGGCCGAGCCGGGCGATCCACCGGTCGGAGCGCGCGCCGCGGCCGGTGCAGTCGACCACCAGGTCCGCGTCGAGGGTTTCCCCGTTGTCCAGCACCACGCCGGTCACCTGGCCGCCGGAACCGGTCAGGCCGGAGACCGCGACCTGATCGCGGATCTCGACGCGGGGCAGGGCGGCCACTCGGGCGCGGACGACCGCCTCCAGCCGGGGCCGGGTGACCGAGACAAGTTCCATCCCGGTCGGGGCGGCCGGCCAGCGCCGCCCGAAGCGGTAGGCGCACAGGCCCAGGCCGCTGTCGAAACGGATGCCGCCCACCGCCGTCAGCTCGTCGTCCAGGCCGGGGAAGAGCGCGGTCAGCTCGCGCAGCCCGGCGACCAGCAGGATGTGCGCGTGCGCGCCCTGCGGGACGCCACGCCGGGGCGACGCGTCCTCGGGCAGGGTGTCCCGGTCGAGCACGGTGACGCTGGAATAGCGGTCGCTCAACACCCGGGCGGCGGCGAGGCCGGCCATGCCGGCCCCGATGACTACGGCTCTGTCCTCCACAGTGGCATGTTAACTACATCAATGCGCCCAGGTCCGTCTCGATCTGCTCGCGCAACTGCCGGCCGCACACCACCTGCCGCGCCTGCTCCATCACCGGCGCGAGGAACCGGTCGGGTCCCGGCTCGCCGGCGAACGGGGCGAGCGCTGCGATCGCGTGCCGGCCGGCCGGCGACGGCCGGAGCGGCGCCCGCAGCTGCAGGCCGCGGACCGCGGCAAGCAGTTCGACGGCGAGCAGGCTGGTCAGGTTGTCCAGGACGGTCCGCAGCTTCTTGGCGGCGGCCCAGCCCATCGAGACGTGGTCCTCCTGCATGCCGCTGGTGGGCAGCGAGTCGACCGAGGCGGGCGCGGCGAGCCGGCGGTTCTCCGCGACGATCCCGGCCGCGGTGTACTGGGCGATCATCAGGCCGGAGTTGACGCCCGCGTCCGGGGAGAGGAACGGCGGCAGCTCGCGCGAGCGGGTCACGTCGAGCAGCCGGTCGACCCGGCGCTCGGCGATCGCGCCCACCTCGGCCGCGGCGATGGCGAGGAAGTCGGCGGCGAAGCCGAGCGGCGCACCGTGGAAGTTGCCGGTCGACTCGACCCGGCCGTCCGGCAGCACCACCGGGTTGTCCACCACGGACACCAGTTCCCGGGCGGCGACCGAGCGCACGAAGTCGAGGGTGTCCCGCGCCGCGCCGGCCACCTGCGGCGCGCAGCGCATCGAGTAGGCATCCTGCACGGCGTGCGCGAGGTTGTCCCGGTGCGAGTCCATCACCGCCGAGTCCTGCAGCAGCCGGAAGATGTTCGCGGCCGACGCGGCCTGTCCCGGGTGCGGCCGGATCGTGTGCAGTTCGGGGAGGAACGGCCGCTCCGAGCCGAGCATCGCCTCGATGGCCAGCGCGGCGGTCACGTCGGCCATGGCGAACAGGTGAGCGGCGTCGTCGATCGCCAGCAGCAGCATGCCGAGCATCCCGTCGGTGCCGTTGATCAGCGCCAGCCCCTCCTTGGCGACCAGGTCGAGCGGCTCCAGCCCGGCCTGGTGCAACGCCTCGGCGGCGGCGATGCGGGCGCCGTCCTTGCCGAGCACCCAACCCTCACCGAGCAGCACGAGCGCGCAGTGGGCGAGCGGCGCCAGGTCGCCCGACGCGCCGAGCGAGCCGTGCTCCGGCACCCAGGGGGTGATGTCGTGGTTGAGCAGGTCGGCGAGGCCGTGGGCCAGCCGCGGCCGGACCCCGGAGTGGCCGAGCGCGAGCGAACGCAGCCGCAGCAGCATCATGGCCCGCACCACCTCGCGCGGCATCGGCGCACCGACCCCGGCGGCGTGCGAGCGGATCAGCGCGTGTTGCAGCTCGGCCCGGCGGGCCGGTGCGATCGACGTGTTGGCGAGCGCCCCGAAACCGGTGGAAACTCCGTACACCGGGCGGCCGGAGGCCTCGATCGTGTCGACGATGGCGCGGCTGCGGGCCATCGCCGCGTCGGTGGCCTCGGCGATCTCGACGCGGGCGCCGTCGCGGGCGACGGCCAGGACGTCCGCCGGGGTGACACCGGTGGGCTGAACGGTGACGATCATTGCGGAACTCCGTTGCGCAGGACTTGGCGGATCAGGGGTACGCCGGGCCGGTAGGCCAGGTGCAGGTGGGACGGCGCGTCGAGCACCATGAGGTCGGCCTTGGCGCCGGCCAGCAGCCGGCCGACGTCGTCGCGGCGCAGGGCGAGCGCACCGCCGGCGGTCGCCGCGTACACCGCCTCGGCCGGGGTCATCCGCATCTCTCGCACGGCCAGGGCGATGCAGAACGGCATCGACGACGTGTACGACGAGCCGGGGTTGCAGTCGGTGGCCAGCGCCACCCGGACGCCGGCGTCGAGCAGCCGGCGCGCGTCGGGGTAGGGCGAGCGGGTGGAGAACTCGGCGCCGGGCAGCAGGGTGGCCACCGTGTCCGAGCCGGCGAGGGCGTCCACATCCGCCCCGGTCAGGTGGGTGCAATGGTCGGCGCTCGCCGCGCCGAGTTCCACCGCGAGCCGCACGCCGGGCCCGGCGGCCAGTTGGTTGGCGTGCACCCGCAGGCCCAGCCCACGTTCGGCGCCGGCGGTCAGCACCTTGCGGGCCTGCTGCTCGTCGAAGGCGCCGCGGTCACAGAACACGTCAACCCATTTGGCGTACGCGGCCGCGCCGTCCAGCATCGCGCCGCAGACCAGGTCGACGTAGTCGTCGGGGGTGTGCCCGGCCGGGACGACGTGCGCGCCGAGGAAGGTGGTCTCCTCGCTCAGCTCCCGGGCGATCCGCAGCGACCGGGCCTCGTCGGTGACGCTCAGCCCGTACCCACTCTTGATCTCGATGGTGGTGGTGCCCTGCCGCCGGGCCTCGGCGACGAGCCGGCCCGCGTTGCGCCGCAACTCGTCGTCGGTGGCCGCGCGGGTGGCCGCGACCGTGGTGCGGATCCCGCCGCCGGTGTACGGCTCGCCGGCCATCCGGGCGCCGAACTCGGCCGCCCGGTCGCCGGCGAAGACCAGGTGGGCGTGGCTGTCCACGAAGCCCGGCAGCACGGCCGCCCCGCCCGCGTCGATCCGGGTGTCCGCGGCCGGGGCCGCGGCCGCGTCCCCGATCCAGGCGATGCGGTCGCCGTCCACCACGACGGCGGCGTTTCGGCGCAGGCCGAGCGACGGGTCGTCGTTCGTGACCAGTTCACCGATGTTGTCGATCAGCAGGCTCACAGCGCCTCCGCCAGCGCCCGGGCAACGTCGATGCCGGTGTGCCGGCCGTCCGCCACGATCCGGTGGCCGTCGGCGATCACCTCGGTCACGTCGGCCGCGGTGGCCGCGAAGATCGCCTGTGCCGGGTCGCTGCCCGCGGTGCGTACCCCGTCGAGCCGCACGCAGACCAGGTCGGCCCGGCGGCCGGCGGCGATCTCGCCGGCGTCGGTCCAGCCGATCGCGGAGTGGTTCGCGGCGGCCGCGATCAGCTCGGCCGGGGTGAACCGGCCACGCTGTTCGCCGGCGAGCCGCTCGTTCATCTCCAGCCCGCGCATCTCCTCCAGCGGATCGATCACCGCGTGGCTGTCGCTGCCGAGGCTGAGCCGGGCGCCCGCGTCGGCCAGCCGGCGGGCCGGCCCGATCCCGTCAGCGAGATCGCGTTCGGTGGTCGGGCAGAAGCAGACGTGCTGGTCGCCGAGGATCTCGACGTCCCGGTCGGACAGGTGCGTGGCGTGCACCGCGACGGTCCCCGGCTGCCACACGCCCTGCACGTCCAGCAGCTCGGCGGGCGACAGGCCGTGCACGGCCCGGCATTGTTCGTTTTCGGCGCGCTGCTCGGAGAGGTGGACGTGCACCGGCTGCCCGTCGGTGCGGTACGCGAAGGTGGACATGCAGTCGGCGGGGACGGCCCGCACCGAGTGCAGGGCGGCGCCGATCTTGGAGTGGGGCTGGGCGCGCAGCTGGGCGGTGCGCTCGGACCAGCCGTCCAGGTCGCCGTCGCCGAAGCGCCGCTGGACGCCCTCCAGCGGCTTGCCGTCCACGCCGGCGGTCAGATACAGGGTGTCCAGCAGGGTGATCCGGATGCCTGCCTCGGCGGCCGCGGCGACCAGCGCGTGGCCCATGGCGTTCGGATCCGCGTACGGGGTCCCGTCGGGGCCGTGATGCAGGTAGTGGAACTCGCCCACGGCCGTGATCCCGGCCAGCGCCATCTCGGCGTACACCGCGCGGGCCAGGGCGAAGTAGCTGTCCGGGTCGAGGCGGGCGGCGGTCGCGTACATCAGATCGCGCCAGGTCCAGAAGCTGCCCCGGGTGCCGTGGGTGCGGCCGCGCAGGACGCGGTGGAAGGCGTGCGAATGGACGTTGGCGAAGCCGGGCAGCACCAGGCCGGGCAGCCGCTCGCCGGACGGCGGGCAGTCCGGGGTGACCGCGGTGAAGACGCCGCCGGCCACCTCGATCCGGACCTCCCGCGCCAGCCCGGTGGGCAGCCAGGCGTACGGGGCGTGGTAGACCGTCACGTCAGATCCCCGAGCACGGCGGCGAGCGCCTCGACCCCGGCCGCGCAGTCGGCGTCCTCGGCGTGCTCGGCCGGGGAATGCGAGATGCCGGTCGGGTTGCGGACGAACAACATCGCGGTCGGTACGTGCGTGGCGAGCACGCCGGCGTCGTGCCCGGCACCGGTCGGCAGGATCGGGACGCCGCCGAGCAGGGTAGCGATCCGGGCCGCCAGCGAGGTGTCGAAGGCTACCTCGGCGCTGAGCGACTCGTTGGCCACGGCCACCTCGGTGCCGTCCCGCCCGGCCCGCTCGGTGGCCCGCTTGATCACGGCCTCGACCAGGTTGTCCAGGGTGCCGGTGTCGGCCGCGCGGGCGTCCAGCCAGCCGCGGACGATCGACGGGATCGCGTTCGTGGCGTTCGGCTCGGCCTCCACCCGGGCGATCGTGGCGTGCGCGCCGGCCAGCCGGGCCTCCTTGTTCGCCGCCAGCACCGTGTACGCGAAGGTGAGCATCGGGTCGCGGCGGTCGGCCATCCGGGTGGTGCCGGCGTGGTCGCCGTGCCCGGTGAAGTCGAACCGCCAGCGCCCGTGCGGCCAGATCGCGCTCGCCACGCCGACCGGTACGGTCAACTCCCGGCCCTGCTCGATGTGCAGCTCGACCAGGGCGGAGATGCGGTTGGTCAGCCCGGGCAGCAGGCCGGCCGGGGTGCCGCCGAGCGCCTCGCCGAAGGTGATCCCGTCGCGGTCGGTCAGCGCGGCCGCCCGGTCCGGGTCGATCGCGCCGGTCAGCAGGCGGGAACCGAGGCAGGGCAGGCCGAAGCGGCCGCCCTCCTCCTCGACGAACGCGGCGACCGCCAGTGGCCGGCGCGGCTCGTGGCCGCGCTCGCGGAGCAGGTCGACGGCGAGGAACGCGCTGACGATGCCCAGCGGGCCGTCGTAGCCGCCGCCGGCCGGCACCGAGTCGAAATGCGACCCGGTGAGCACCGCGCCGGCCGCCCACGGATCACCCCACCAGGCGAAGATGTTGCCGTTGCCGTCGTCGGTGACCGGCATGTCGCGGCGCGCCGCCTGGTTGCGGAACCAGTCGCGCAGCACGAGCTCCGGTTCGGTCAGCGCGAACCGCCGGTAGCCGCGGCCCACCCGGCCGATCGGCGCGATCTCCTGCCAGAGCTCGGCGAAGGCGGTCACTGCTGGTCCCGCATCGGCACCCGGACACCGGACGCGGCAGCCGACTCGTAACCGGCGTCCACGTGCCGGATCACGCCCATCCCCGGGTCGTTGGTGAGCACCCGCTCGATCTTTTCGCCGGCGAGCGCGGTGCCGTCGGCCACACAGACCTGCCCGGCGTGGATGGACCGGCCGATGCCGACCCCGCCGCCGTGGTGGATGGACACCCAGCTGGCTCCGCTTGCCGTGTTGACCAGCGCGTTGAGCAGCGGCCAGTCGGCGATCGCGTCGGAGCCGTCGAGCATCGACTCGGTCTCCCGGTAGGGCGAGGCCACCGAGCCGGCGTCCAGGTGATCCCGGCCGATCACGATCGGGGCGGACACCTCGCCGCGCGCGACCATGTCGTTGAACCGCACCCCGGCCCGGTCCCGCTCGCCGTAGCCCAGCCAGCAGATCCGGGCGGGCAGGCCCTGGTACGCGACGCGCTCCCCGGCCATGCTGATCCACCGGTGCAGCGGGTCGTTGTCCGGGAACAGGTCGAGCACGGCCCGGTCGGTGGCGGCGATGTCGGCCGGGTCGCCGGAGAGCGCCGCCCAGCGGAACGGCCCCTTGCCCTCGGCGAACAACGGCCGGATGTACGCCGGTACGAAGCCGGGGAAGTCGAAGGCGCGCTCATATCCGCCCAGCTTGGCCTCGCCGCGGATGGAGTTGCCGTAGTCGAACACCTCGGAGCCCGCGTCCAGGAAGC
>Ga0207668_10001207_pt1 | contig 15350 bp, 12 predicted proteins | sample KBSS43metaG_FD_184323 | JGI IMG/M metagenome (GOLD analysis project Ga0207668, IMG submission 184323) | Switchgrass rhizosphere microbial communities from Kellogg Biological Station, Michigan, USA - KBS S4-3 metaG (SPAdes) (version 2) | ecosystem: Host-associated > Plants > Roots > Rhizosphere... | reverse complement strand
CTCGGTCGGCGCGCGGGCGGCACGGGTCGATCTTGAATCGAATCAGCTGTCCGACCTGGCCGATGCCCGTGAGGCGGAGCGATCATCGCTGGAAGAAGCCGACACCACCGAGAGCGTGGTCAATCTGCAGAAAATTTCGACCATCCTGCAGGCGACGCAGGCGAGTTTCTCGAAACTCTCGCAGCTTTCACTGTTCAATTACCTCTCCTGACTAAGACCCTAGCAACCGGATCGATCAACGATCTTTCCGGCGGTTGACGGAGGCACCCCGGCCTCCGCGGTGCAGGGTGGTAGAAGCGCATGTTTCCAGCGATCGGTCTCGTCGTCCTGCTCGTCATGGTGTTCGGCGGCTTCGCCATCACCGGCGGCGCGCTTGGCCCCGTCATGGAGGCGATCCCGCACGAGATGCTGATCATCGGCGGCGCGGCACTGGGCGCGCTGATCATCGGTAATTCGGGCAAGGAGCTGAAGGCGCTGGGCGGTGGCCTCGGCAAGGTGTTCAAGGGGCCAAGCTACAAGAAGCAGGATTATCTCGACGTCATCTTCCTGGTGTCGCGGCTTATGAAGCTGCTGCGCACCGATGGCCCGATCGCGCTGGAGCCGCATGTCGAGGAGCCGAAATCCTCCTCGATCTTTGCCGAGTATCCCCGCCTCCTGAAGGATACCGCGCTCGTCCACCTCATATGCGACACCCTTCGGCTGGTCGTCGTGTCGTCGGGCACGCTGGACGTCCATGCCGTCGAGGAGGTCATGGACAACAGCCTCAAGACCCACCACCACGAGGTGCTGAGCCCGGCGCATACGCTCACCAGCCTTGCCGACGCGCTCCCTGCGCTCGGCATCGTCGCGGCGGTGCTCGGCGTCGTGAAGACGATGGGCTCGATTGATCAGCCGCCGTCGGTGCTGGGCGGCATGATCGGCTCGGCGCTGGTCGGCACCTTCATGGGCGTGCTGCTCGCCTACGGCATGGTCGCTCCGCTCGCCAACCGTCTCAACCAGGTGCTGGAGGCGGACACCGCGATCTACGGCGTGGTCAAGCAGATCATCATCGCCTCGCTGCATGGCCATCCGCAGCCGCTGGTGATCGAAGCGGCGCGCTCGGGCATCGCCCATTCGAACCAGCCCGGCTTTGCCGAGGTCTTCGACGGCCTCAGGGGCAAGTAAGCCATGGCCGCCGCCAAAGCCGCCAAGGCGCCAAAGGCCGGCGCGAACGAGCCGCCGCCAAAGGTGATCGTCAAGAAGGTCTATATCGAGGGCGGCGGCGGCCATCACGGTGGCGCCTGGAAGGTTGCCTATGCCGACTTCGTGACCGCGATGATGGCGTTCTTCCTGCTGATGTGGCTGCTCGGCGCCACCACCGAAAAGCAGCGCAAGGCACTCGCCGACTATTTCTCGCCGACCCTCGTCGAAATGAAGGAGAAGAGCGCCGGATCGAACGGGCTGTTCGGCGGCGATTCGATCATCGACAAGGACAATTACCCGCACCGCGCCACCCAGACCGGCACGCGCAGCATCACCATCCCGATGGACGCGACGGGCGGCGAAAAGGAGGGGTCGGGCGACAAGGGCACGCTCCGTTCGAACCAGCTCAAGATCGCCGACCGCAAGGCGTTCGACGATCTCAAGCAAACTTTGGAGAAGCGTTTCGACGCCGACCAGCGGCTGAAGTCGATCCGCAGCCAGGTGCGCTTCACCCGCACGCAGGACGGCATGCAGATCGACCTCGTCGACCGCGCTGACTTCTCGATGTTCGCGACGGGCACCACGGTGCTGGTGCCGCAGGCGGACGAACTGATCGGCGAGATCGGTCGCTCCGTCGCGACCATGCCCAACCAGGTGACGGTGCGCGGCCATACCGACAGCGCGCCCTATGGCAGCGGATCGAACATGAACAACTGGATGCTCTCGACCGGCCGGTCGGAGGCGACACGCCGCAGGCTGCACGCCGCGGGCGTCGGCGACAGCCGCTTCGACCGGATCGAAGGCGTCGCCGACCGCGAACCGTATGTCCCGAACGATCCCTCCGACGCGCGCAACCGGCGCGTCTCGATCACGCTGCTCTACCGGAAATAGGGCGGATCGCTGGACCGTCGCGGCTCAATCCTGCTAGCCAATCGTTGGTAGGGAAGTTGATCCGGAGACGTCGATGACCGTTACGCGCCTGCACACCCATCGCGTCGAAAAGCCGTGGGGCCGGCACAAGCTGTGGCCGGGTTTCGAGGACGCGCCCGAGGGAGGCGATCCGGTCGGCGAGGTCTGGTTCCAGGAGAAGGGGGAGGACCCCGTCCTCTTGGTCAAGTACCTGTTTACCTCCGAGAAGCTGTCGATCCAGGTTCATCCCGACGACGCATATGCCCGCGCCCATGGCTACAAGCGGGGCAAGAGCGAGGCGTGGGTGATCCTCGATGCCGAACCCGATTCGACGATCGCGCTGGGCATGCGCGACGTCTACAGCCAAGAGCAGCTGCGCCAGGGCGCGATCGACGGCTCGATCGAGGACATGGTCGACTGGAAGAGCGTCAAGGCCGACGATGCGATCTTCTCGCCGGCGGGCACGGTCCACGCGATCGGCGCCGGGCTGACCGTGATCGAGGTCCAGCAGAACGTCGACCTGACCTACCGCCTCTACGACTACGGCCGCCCGCGCGAGCTCCATCTCGACGACGGCATCGCGGTGTCGAACCCGGTGCCCTATGTCGCCCCGTTCGTGCCGATGGAGGCCGAGCGCGGACGCCGGATCCTGGTCGACAGCGACGCCTTCGTCATGGAGCGCTGGACCCGCGAGGGCAGCGGCACCTTCAAGGCCGCGCCCGGCCGGCCGGTCTGGCTGGTGCCGGTCAGCGGTACAGGGCGCGCCGATGGCGAGGCGATCGGCCCCGGTGGCGTCTGGCTTGCCGACGGGCCGTTCGAGCTGGTGCTGGACGAGGGATCGGACGTGATCGTCGCCTATCCCGACAAGGGCGTGCTCCATTCGCCCTGGTAGGGCGATCCGCGCCGGTCTGGCGCGTCTCAGGGCGCCGTTCGTCAAGCGTAGCGCGGCCGGGCGGGCGGTGCTGGATGCAATTGCAGGCGGCAATGCTGCGGCGGTCGCGGCAGCCTATGGCGACGACCTGCTGCTGCTTGCCGAGGCCGGGCGGATGCCGGTCCGCCTTCTGGCGGAGACGGCGGTGGTGCTGCCGCCCGCGCTGGCGGTGCGGCTGCTGGACGCTGCGCAGATCGGTCATCCTGGCAGCGGCCGGCTGCGGCGCGACTACCTGACCTTGCTGGCCGGTGTCGGGGAGTGGGCGGTGTTCGCGCGACTGGCATGGCGGGTGCTGGCGGAGACCAACGACGCGGCCGACGCCCATGCGATCTGGCTGGCGCTGCACGACGCGAAGCACCTCGCCGGTGCGGAAAGGGCGAACGGGGAGGCGCTTGGCGATGCTGCAATCCTACGCTTCGACGCGCTGGCAAAAGACGATGCCGCTAGCTGGCGCCTGCGCGCGCGGCGGCACAAGGCACTGGGCCAGGTCGACGCGACCGTCGCCGCCTATCGCCGTGCCATTGCGCTGGCCGGCCCGACCCGGGCGGCGCTGCTCGCGGAGGCGGCGGATTATGTCGAGCGGCGCGGGCGCTACGGCAGCGACGCCGATCTCGTCCGCGAGGCCGTCGCCGAAGGCCTGCGCGATCCGACCGCGATCCGCACCGCCGCCTTCCTGTCGCTCGATGCCGCCGCCGATGCCCCCGCCGGCGCCTTCGATCATCTCGTCGATACCGTGCTCCCCGGCCGCATGCCGTACGCGGCCGAGGACCGGCTGCTGATGATCGGCAACTCGCTCCGCTGCGGCGGCATGGAGCGGGTGCTGGCGCTGAGCGTCGCTCATCTCCGCGCAAGCGGGACCTTCGCCGCGGTCGACCTCGCGCTGCTCGAATGCGATCCCGCCGGCGACAGCGGCTTCTTCCTGCCCGCGACCGGTCTTGCCGCCGGAGAGATCGTCCGCCTCGACCCGGTGCCCGAGCGCGAGGCGGCACTGGCGACCCTGCCCGTGGGTTGGGCGATGCGCGCGCAGGCGGTGTTCGATCTGGTCGCGGCGCGCCGGCCGAGGGTGGTCCATATCTGGAACGACCAGCTCGGCCTGATCGCCGGCTTTGCGGCGCTGCTTGCCGGGGCGCCGCGGATCATCGTCCACTTCCATCATATGCGCCCGACCCGCAACCCGGCCGAGGCGCGCAGCGCCGCCGCCTATCCCGCCTGCTACCGCCGGCTGGCCGAGCGGCCCGAGCTGCGCTTCCTGTTCTGCGCCGCGACCGCCGCCGTTGATTATGCCGATTGGTGGGGTGTCGACGGCGACGGCTTCACTGCCGTTCACAACGGCTTCGTCCCGATCCCGCGCGTGGAGCGGGCGGCGGCTCGCGCCGCCTTCGGCATCCCGGCCGCTGTGTCCGTGGTCGGCAGCCTGCTCCGCTTCGAGGCGGTGAAGCAGCCGCTCCTCTGGCTCGACGCTGCAGCGCGGATCGCGGCGGACGATCCCCAGGCGCATTTCCTGCTGGCGGGCGACGGCGACCTCCTCGCCGCCGCGCGCGGCCATGCTGCGGCGCTCGGGATTGCCGATCGCGTCGTGCTGCCCGGCCGGGTGGCGGATATCGCGACCGCGCTCGCGGCGATGGACGTGTTCATGCTGACCTCGGCCAGCGAAGGTCTGCCCTCCGGCACGATCGAGGCGCAGCTTGCCGGCGTGCCGGTCGTCGCCTTCGACGTCGGCGGGACGGCCGAGACGGTGGTGCGGGACGTGACAGCCCGGCTGGTTGCGGCTAATGACGTCACTGCGATCGCGAAGGCCGTGTGCGACTGGCTGGCTGATCCGGTGGCGCGTGCGGCGGCGGGGCGATCGGCCGAACTGCATGCCGCGCGGCGATTTTCGATGGAGCGTTACCTGCAAGATCTCGACGCATTGTACGGTTCGGCAGAGGCTGCCGCGCGCTGATGGGACGCCTTCTCGACGACGCTCTCTCCCGCCTCCGCGACGAGGCCGGGGTCGACCGGCTGAGCTATTTCCACTGCGACCATTTCGAGCCCTGGCGGTGGGGTGACGGGCGCTCGGGCGTGGACCAGCAGAATATCGACGACGTCATCGCCTATGCCGAGGCGATGCGCGAGATTCCCTACGCGCGGCGCCTGACCCTGTTCATGAAGTCGCCGATCGGCGCCTCGCTGCCGGGCCGGTTCCGCGGCAAGCGCCTGCCCGGCGACGAGATCGAATTCCCGCCGATGCGGCCGAACAAGCGCGAGATGATCGCGCCGGCGATGCGCGCGATCGTCGACAGCGGCCACGAACTGCAGGTCCACATCCATCACGAGCGGTTCACCCGCAACGAATGGTACTCGACCTCGCCCGATCGCCCCGAGAATGAGATGTTCCGGGAGTTCCTGACCGAGCGGTCGACCCCGCAGATGGATGAGAGCCGGTTCAACCTCTACATCCGGATGACCCTGGAGCTGTTCCGACTGACCTCCGGCCTGCCGTTCCGGCGCTGGATGTTCGTCCACGGCATGTGGTCGCTGAACGGCTCTGACCGCGATTACTGCTGTATCGACAACGAGATCGCCGTACTGCAGCGGCACGGCTGCGTCGGCGACTTCACCTTCCCGGCGCCGCGCGAGCACTGCAACCCCAGCCTCGCCGCGCCCTATCTCTGTCGCGCGGTGGTGGCGCCCAAGGGCTACGACCATCCTGATGCCGAGATGGTCGTCGCCGAAGGGCAGAAGGCCGGCGGCCGCTTCTTCGTCTGGTCGACCCGCGTCTCGACCAACTACTGCTCGCTCGACACGGTCAGCGACAGCTTCGCCAGACTCGCCGAGGATCCCGAGCACTGGGCACTGCGATTGCTCGACGGAGCGGTGCTGCGAGACGGTGCCGCACATATCAAAACCCACGCTCATTCGATGATGCCGGCCTATTTCGCCGACCGGGCGGCGCCGGTCTACCCGCACAGCCATCCGGCGGTGCGGCGCATGTTCGAACGGTTGATGGAGGCGGCGGCGCGGGCCGGTGTCGGGTTCGAGTTGTCGACCGCCGAAGAGATCTACAACCGCTTCGTCATCCCCGACCGGCCCCCGCGGCTGGTGCGCCGCCGCCGGCGCGCGCGGGGTGCGGAGGAGCCGGCGGCGGCCGTCCTAGAAGCGGACGAACCGGCCGAGCTCGGCTAGCACCTCGGTCGCGAAGGCGCGCTCGAACCCGACCGCATGGCTCTCGCCGACGCGGTGGCGGGGCGCGCCGCGGTCGAAGTAATGCAGGCCATCGCCTGCGAAGAAGTCGAAGCCGGTGATGGCGAACGGCGCCTGGACGACGAACTCCAGCATCAGCATCGCCCGCATCCCCGTGCTCGGCACCGGGTAGAGCAGCGCGTCGCCGAGCCGGTGGAGGAAGGGCGGCAGGAAGCAGGCGCGGTCGGGTGTCAGGTCGAGGCCGAGTCGACCGCGGGCGAAGGCAGGCAACTCTGGGCAGTGCGCGGCATGGGGCTGGATCAGGACGGCAAGCGCGTCGCGGATGCTGGCGCGATCGGGCTCGGCCTGGCGGTTGGCCGAGCTTATCCAGGCATCGGTGCGCCGGCCGACATCGCCCTCGAAGCCGCCGATGCGGAAGTCGTTGAGGCGGATGACGGTGCCATGGCCGTCGATGAAGCCGCCCCGGTCCTGGCCTAGCAGGCGCGGGGAGTTGCCGACGAGGATCGTCGAGCGCTCGTGGAGGCGGGCGAGCAGGCCGTCGAACATGTCGAGCGAGCGAACGTAGCGCGCGCGCGCCTCCCGTCCCTGGAAGGCGACGGGGTCCGATTGATGGCTTAGATGCACCTCATCCAGCATGAACATGTCGGCGGGATCGCGCGCGCGACCGGTGCGATAGGCGGCGAGGATGCGCCGGCCATGATCATAGGCGGTATCGAGCGCGGCTTCGGCAGCGATACGGTCGCTGCCACGCACCTCGACGAAGGCGCGGAGCGGCGCGACCCAGAAGGAGAGGTCGCCCGCGGGTTGCTGGTCGAGCCAGTCACGCGCGGCCACGATCTCCCCGCCCAGCGCGAGTGCGCGGGCGATGCCGGCCGTGTCGACGGCGCTGCCGCGGTCGAGCGACAATGCGGCGCGGTAGCCGAGCAGCGCGGCGCCGAAATCCTCGTCGCGCTCGGCGAGCTGGGCGAGCTTGCGCGGGAAGCGCGGATCGCGCGGGAAGTGGCGCGCCCCGTCATAGGCGAGGCGCGTGCCGTCCTCGGCCGCGCCGACCAGCAGCGTCGCGTTCATCAGCCGCGCCGCATCGTCGCCGCCGCCGCCAATCCGCGCCACCTCGGCCAGGATCGCGAGCGCGTCGGCCGGGCGGTTGGCGGCGATCTGCGCGGCGGCCTCGGCGCGGGCGGCGGGCAGGTCCCTGGCAGTTTTCGGCAGGGCAAGCCTCGGCGGTGCGCCACCGCATCCGATCTCCCGGGCGAGGCGGTCGGCCTCGGCGGCGGCGGCGGGATCGTCGGGGCGGTCGGCGGCGAAGGCGCGGGCGGCGTCGTGCGCGGCGGTCAGCGCGCCGATCCGCTCGATCAGGCGGATGCGCGCGCGGACCACCGCCGGCGCACGGTCGACACCCGCCAGCAGTGCCAGCGCCTCGTCGTAGCGCAGCGCCTCGACCAGCGCGCGGGCATAGCGGATCACCAGCGCATCGCCGGGCCGCTGGGCAAAGGCACGCTTCCACACCCGCCAGCGCTCCCAGGGAGCGTACAGCGCCGCTTCCGCCTCGGCGGCAGCGATCGGCTCTGGGGGTTGCGGGCGCGATCGGCCACGCAGGCGCGCGACCAGCCGGGCGAGCACATTCATGGACGCAGCGGCTGCGGCACCACCAGCGGACCGAGCGGCCGGCCGACCCCGTCTTCGATCCGCCATTCCAGCAGCATGAAGTTGCGGCGCAGGTCGCGCAAGGCCCGGCCGCTGGCCTGCTGGACAAGGTTCGACAGGCTGTTTGGCGAGGATCCGCAGAACACGAGCGGGCAGGCGATCGCCGCCAGCGCCGCCTCACCAGAGGTCCGGCGGATCCGCTCGCGATACTCGACATCGCCGCGCGAGCGCACCGCGGCGAACGGGCCGAGCGTATCGAAAACGCGGCGCCGGAACATCGTCGACATCGTACCGTCACCGAAGATGCGGCCGTCATGGGCGATCTGCAGCCGCCCGCCGGCATCGAACCGCATCGCCCGCGAGGCGCAGGCCATCACCGCCGGATCGGCGAAGGCGCGAAGCTGCCGCGCGATCCGTTCAGGATGCGAGACGTCGTCGGCATCCTGGATCGCGATGAACTCGCCGCGCGCCTCGGCGAGCGCGCGGTTGCGGCCGACATAGGGCCCCATGTTGCGCGGGCTGCGCAGCAGGCGGATGCGGCCGTCGCGGGCAGCGGCGGCGGCGAGCGGCGCGGAATCCTCGCTGGCATCGTCGACCAGCAGCAGTTCCACCGCGCGATGGCTCTGGCCGAGGATGGAGGCGATGGCGAGCGCCAGCAACGCCGGATCGGGGTCGCGGGCCGTCAGCACCACCGATACCAGCGGGCCGTTCTCGGCGTCGGGGCCGTCGCCCTGCGCCACCACCGCCGCGAACAGCCCGGCCAGCGAGCCGATCGGCAGCGCCAGCGGGCGGATTTCGGCATCGCGGGCCAGCTCGGCATAGAGCGTCTCGAGCGGCAGCGTGTCACCCAGCGCGCGATGTCCCAGCGCCTCGACCGCGCGGTCCTCGACGCGCGGCAGATAGCGCGCGATCGCCGCCTGATCGCCAAGGGTGACGGCGAGCCGCAGCGACCCCGCCGGATCGGTCGGATGGTGCCAGCCGGCCATGGCGATGTCGCAGGCGGCAAGCGCGTCGGTATGGGCGCGCAGGGTCTCGGTCAGGCGCTCGACGCCGAGCTCGGCCTCGGCGGCGGCGAACAGCGCGGGGGCGACCGTGCCGGTGGCGATCGCGGCGAGCAGCGGTGCCACGGTGCGGTCGTCGCGGACCTCGTCGCCCACGAGCGCTGCGAACGCGGCATCGTCGATCGCACCGTCGAGCAGCGACAGCGCCTCGGCCCGCCACTCCTCCCCCCGGGCCGCGACCGCGTCGATGAGCGGCAGGAGACGGGCGGCGCATTCCGCCTGCACGCCGACCCGGCGGGCGAGTTCGCACAAGCGGACGAAGGCGGCGAAATCGGCCAAGACCAAGGCCGCATCGCCGAACGCCGTGGGCAGGAAGCGCTGCAGCAGCGGATAGCGTGCGTCCTGGGCGAAGGCGCGCAGCCGTGTCGAGCGCAGTGCCTGCACCAGGGCCGCCCGCAGCGTGGTATCGCGCCTGCCGGCGACATGGCGGTCGAGCAGCGCGGCGTCGTCGAGGGGGGCGGCGGGTGCCCGGCGCGCGGTGCGCCGGAGCCAGCCGAGAGCGGATCGCAGCATCCCGCCCGGATAGACGGGGCAGTATCGCGGCTTCAAGCGCGGGTCGCTTGACCGGTGTCGTAACGCCACGACATGAATGGCTGATGTTGCCGCTTCGCCCGCTTCTTCTCCGGCGCTGCCCGCGAGTGGGACAAGCCCCTCCCCTGAAGGGATGGGGCTTTAAGGCGCGAGTTGGATTTCGCGTCGGCCTCCACGGACACATCGGGGGGCTACTCGCTTGAGGCAGCGCCGTCCCTGGTCCTCCGCGCTGGCGGCAGCGGCGGAAGCCTTCTCGCGCCGGCTGCGGGTGACGCCAGCGGAGGCGAGCGCGCTCTATCGCGGGGCGCGCCATGCTTCGCCGGAAGCCGCCGCGGCCATGCGCCGGCGGGCGCGCGCCGGCTTCGCCGATGTCGCCGCCCTGTCCGCCGCCCAGGCGTTCGACGCCGCGCGCCTGTTCCGCGACCTCGGCGACGCGGACGCGGCGCTCGCTGCCGCCGACCGGCTGCTCGCGCTGGATGCCGGCCATGTCGCCGGGCTGCATCTCAAGAGCCTGCTGCTGATCGCGCGCAACCGCTTCACCGAGTCGCTCGCGCTCTCCAGGCGGGTCATCGAACGCGCGCCCGATCACGCCGCCGCGCGCTATCACCTGCGCACGCTCGCCGCGCTCGACGGACAGGACGGGCCGCCACGATCGGGCGGCGCCAGCCATGGGCCGCTGCTGGTCGGCGTCGGGTCGGGCATCGGCAACCTGATCCACACCACGCCGATGCTGGCGGCGCTCGCGCGGTCCTTCGGCCGGCCGATCGACGTCGTCATTGCCGCCGAAGGTCCGGAGACTGCGTTCCTGCTGCGCCGGGCCGGCGTCGTCGAGAACGTCTTCCGCATCGACCGGGCGGTGATCGACCGGCGTTACGACCGTATCTTCCTGACCCACAGCTTCGGTGCCTTCGCGCCGCGCTTCGCAACGCGCGACCTGATCGTCGCACGCGAATGGAGGCCGTTCGATCCGGCCGGCGAGGCGCATGAGGCCGTCTACAATCTGGAGGCAGCCCGTGCCCTAATCGGCACTGCCTGCGCGCCCGAAGACGCCGCGCGACCCTATATCGGCGATCTCCGCTACGATCCGGATGCCGATGGTTCCATCGGCTTCCACGCGGGGTCGAAGAGCGGCCTGTGGGCGCAGAAGCGCTGGCCGGGCTTCGAGGAACTGGCGGCACGGCTGACAGCGCGGGGCCTCGCCTGCGCCTCGTTCGGCACGCCCGACGAGTATGTCGCCGGCACGATCGATCGCACCGGCGGCAGCGTCGAGGCGATGAGCCGCGCGATGCTGGCCTGCCGCCATTTCGTGGCCAATGACAGCGGGGTGATGAACATCGCCAATGCGCTCGGCATCCCGCTCACCGCGCTGTTCGGCCCCACCAACCCGGCAACCCGCGGGCCGCTGGGCGCGCGATCGGCGATCGTCACCCCGCCTGAGCCCTGGCGGCCGGAGGAGACCTTCGCCGAGGGACGCCGGCTGTTCCGTGACGGGCTGGCGCATTCGATCGAGACGATCACGGTCGACCGGGTCGAGGCGGCGGTTCTCGCGGCGCTCGGCTGACGTGGCTATCGCGCGCCCCGAAACGGGCTATAGATTGCGCGGATTGAACGGGAACGGGGGTGTGTCGGTGATCGATCGCGGCAGTTTCACGACGGTTTCGTTGGTGCTGGCGGAGGGCCGCGAGCGATGACCGGCTATGCGAGCAGCGTGCGCGTCGTCGCCGTCATCCCCGCGCGCGGCGGGTCCAAGGGGCTGCCCGGCAAGAACCTGAAGCCGCTGGCCGGCGTGCCGCTGGTCGCCCGCTCGATCCGCGCGGCGATGGCCGCGCCGAGCGTCGACCTGGTCGTCGTCTCCAGCGACGACCCCGGCATCCTCGAAATCGCCGAGGCCGAGGGCGCGGTGGCGGTGACCCGCCCAGACGAGCTTTCGGGTGACCTCGCCTCGTCGGAATCGGCGGTGATCCACGCGCTCGACGTTGTCGGCGGCACGCCCGAGATCGTCGTCTTCCTGCAATGCACCTCGCCCTTCACCAAGGCCGAGGAGGTCGAGGCTCTGGTCGAGGCGCTCGACGACCCGGTCTATGACGCCGCGCTGACCGTGATCGAGGACCACAGCTTCATCTGGACCTTCGCGGAGGACGGGGCCGGCAAGGGCGTGAACCACGACCATTCGCTGCCGCGGGCGCGCCGGCAGGAGCTGCCGCCCGCCTTCCGCGAGACCGGCGCCGGCTATGCGATGCGGATCGCGCCGTTCCGCGCGGTCGGCCGCCGCTTTTGCGGCCCGGTCGCGCTGGTCGAGACACACGGGCCGATCGTCGACATCGACACGCTCGCCGATTTCGAGATGGCCGAGGCAATCGCCCAGACCCTGCCAAAGCCCGATGCAGGAACCGAGCGGCTGGCGGAGATCAAGGCGCTGGTCACCGATTTCGACGGTGTCCATACCGACGATGCGGTGATCCTGTCGCAGGAGGGCGTCGAGCATGTCCGCTGCTCGCGCCGTGACGGCCTGGGGATCGAGCTGATGCGCAAGGCCGGGTTGCCGGTGCTGATCCTGTCGAAGGAGATCAACCCGGTCGTCGCCCGCCGTGCCGAGAAGCTGAAGGTGCCGGTGATCCACGGCTGCGACGACAAGCTGCCGGTGCTGACCGGCTGGGCCAAGGAACAGGGTCTGCCGCTCTCCGCGATCGCCTATGTTGGCAACGACGTGAACGACGTGCCGTGCATGGCGGCGGTCGGCGTGTCCTTCGCGCCTGCCGATTCGCATCCGAGCGCGCTGCGCGTCGCCACCCATGTCCTCGCGACTGCCGGCGGGCAGGGCGCGGTGCGCGAGGTGTGCGACCTGCTGATGTCGGCACGCAAGTGATCGGCCGCCTGCGCCGCCTGATCGGCGGACGCAGGCCGGACCTGCGGGCGACCCTCGCGGACGTGCGCGCCGAGCGTGACCGGCTGCGGGGAAAGCTGGAGGCCGCCGAGGCGCTGGCGCGCGCCGGCGGCTACGAACGGCTCGACGCCTTCGCCGCCGAAGAGCAGTGGCAGGCCGAGGCGATCGCCGCAGCCGCCAAGCGCGCTGCCGGCGAGCCGCTGACCATCCTCGAGACCGAGATCGGCGCCGAGCGCGCGATGCCGGCGTTCCTCGCCAGCCCGGTGCCGCTGGGGACACCACCGTCGGACATCGCCTTCGTCACCGTCTGCAACGACCGCTTCGTGCCGGGGCTGGAGGCGTTCCTGCGCTCGCTGCGCGCGGTCTATCCGGTGTTCGAAGTCGACATCCACGTCTTCCACGACGGCACCCTTACTGACTTCGTCCGACGCCGCCTGACCCGCATCCATGCCCGGCTGATCTTCAGCGAACCCGACATGGGCTGGCTCGGCCCGCTTCCCGACGCCTCCGGCAATCACCGGCGGATCGGCGCGCTCGGATACATGAACGTGATGGCGCTGGGGCTCACCGGCTACAGCCGGATCATCCTCGTCGATGCCGACATGCTGGTGCTCGGCGGACTGGCACCGCTCTGGACAGGCGCCGGCTACGCCGTCGCGCCCGATTGCGGTGCGCGGCCCTTTGCGGTGCGCTCGCCCGCGACCGGCGACCTCGTCATCAACAGCGGCGTTATCAGCTTACCCGGCGACGCGGCGACGCCGGCCGCGCTCGCCGAGATCCAGGCGCTCGCCAACGCGACGGCGGCGCTGCCGGTCTGCGACATGCTCGACCGCTTCGCCGACCAGAAGCTGTGGAACCTCTATCTGCGGGGGCGGCCGAAGACGTGGCTGCCGCTCAACCTCAACTGCAACGTCAAGTATCTCGCGCGGTGGCTGGGCGGCGATGACGAGGCGGTCTCGATCCTCCACTTCACCGGCCCCAAGCCCTGGGAGAATGCCCGCCACCTGCCCGTGGCACTGCTGCCCGCGGAGCCGCGGCCGAGCCCGCACCCGCATCTCTGGACGCGCGTCCAGCGGCGTCAGGCGATGGCGGCGCGGCTCGCCGATTTCGCGGATGCTCCGCAACGCCGCCAGCCGCGCCGTGCGGCGGCGGCCGGCTGCATCCTGCTCGCGTCCGGACAGGAGTATGTGGGGGCAGAACTGGAGACGATCGCGCTGGCGGGCTCTGGCCATGCCGCGGACCACCTCCTGCTCGCACCCGACCTGCTCGGCGGCTGGAACACGCAGGCGCCGACCATGCCGCAGAACGTGCTCGACAGCCGTGCTGACGCCGTGCTGTGGCTGCCGCACTACTTCCGCGCCGAGGCGGGCGTGGCCGCGCTTGCGGCACGGTTCGAGCTCAGCTGGCTGCTGATCGAGGACCCGTTCCGCCGCTTCGTCGACGCGGTCGGCCGCTATGATCCCGACCCGGCCGGCTTCCTCGACGATGCGCGATCGGACCTGCTGACGATGGGCGTGCCGGCGGCGCTGGCGATGGGCTTTCGCCGAATCGTGCTGCCGCCGCCACCCGAAGAGCCCCGCGCCCGGTTCGCGCAGGACTGCGTGGCGGCGGCGCTCCACCGGATGGGGATTGCGACGGCGTGACATCCTCGCTGTCCCTGGAAACGGCGATCCAGGATGTCGCCGCACCGTTGGCATGCGCAACGGCGGCAGCGACCATCCCGCCTCTCTAAGCGCTCGGGGGAGCGGATCAGGCGCGAGGCGGCCGGATCACCGGCACTTCACGTCGCCGCGATCGATCTCCCGGCCGAGCAGCGCGCCGCCGCCGGCGCCGAGCAAGGTGCCCAGCAGCGAGGAATTGCCGTTGTCGATCGCATTGCCGAGCAGGCCGCCGGCGACCGCGCCGACGATCAGGCCGGTCGTGCCGTCACTGCGGCGACAGTAATAGCGGCCGTCGCGCCCGCGATAGATGCGGTCGGCGCGGGTCAGGCGACGTTCGCGATAGCGGCGGTCGTCGCGATAGTAGCGGTCGGCGTAATACCGATCGTCGCGCCGATCCCAGCGGTTGTAGTCGTAGCGGCGGGCATCCTTCCAGTCGTGCCGGTCGCGATGTTTGTCGCGATGGTCATGATGCCGCTCGCGATTATGCCGGCTGTTCGACCAGGGCGGCGGATCGGCGAGGGCCGGCGTCGCGATCGGCAGGGCGACCGCGGCGATCAGCGCGGCGATGATGGTCTTGCGCATCGAAACTCTCCTGAACCAGACACCGCTGCTGAACCAGCGATCCACTTTGCGGTTGCATGAACCGCAAACTACGTCCCGTTCAGGAACGATCAGGCATCAGTCATCACCCGCGCGCCGCAGCAGGCTGCGGCCGAACTGCAGAACCGCGAGACCGGCAAGCAAGGGAATGCCGCCGAACAGCAGCACGATGCCGAGGGCATCGATGGTCGGTCCGTTCGAGACAAGCGTGAAGAACGCGACCAGCGAGCACAGCCCGCTTGCCCCCGCGATCAGGATGCCCGCCGCGAGCAGGACGCCACCGATCAGGCGCTTCATCGCCCGCGTCCGATGGCGAGTGCGCGATGCCGGCGCAGCACGTCTCGGCCCTCGGCAGCTGGGCCGTGTCGCCTGCGCGAGCGCGCGGCTGCGCGCCCGTCCTGGCGGTGCTGCCAGCGCGCCGCCAGCGCGGCACCGACCCACGCCGCCGCATCGCCGATATAATGCGCCCACGGCGCGGTCGGGATGGCGATCACCCGCCCGCGCCGCGATCAGCCGCAATCGATCGGCAGGGCCGTCGAGAACTTGCGGCGGCGCTTGATGAAGCGGGTCTCGTAGCGGCGGACGACCGGGTCCGCGGCGAGCATCCGGTCGGCGAAGACGTTGAACGCGTCCATGTCGGCGACGGTGACGATCACCGTCAGGTCGAAGCTGCCGGTCACCTCGAAGATCGCCTGGACCAGCGGGCTCGCGCCGAGCCGCGCCTCGAACGTGGCGACCCCGTCCAGAGCATGGCGCTCGAACTG
>Ga0207668_10001204_pt1 | contig 15359 bp, 17 predicted proteins | sample KBSS43metaG_FD_184323 | JGI IMG/M metagenome (GOLD analysis project Ga0207668, IMG submission 184323) | Switchgrass rhizosphere microbial communities from Kellogg Biological Station, Michigan, USA - KBS S4-3 metaG (SPAdes) (version 2) | ecosystem: Host-associated > Plants > Roots > Rhizosphere... | reverse complement strand
GAATTTGGACTCGTTCGTGAAGCCGATCGCCTCGTAAAACGCCTTCGAGCGTTCCAGGTCCTGCACCGGCAAGTTCACGAAAATCATCTGTGCCACGTTGTTTCTCCCTTGTTTGAGTCTCGATTCGCTTGCCTTTTGACGACTAAAGTTATAAATTGCAACCATGCAGTTAGAAAAAGTAACCGAACGACGTGAGAATAGAGAGCAGAAGCGTTTCGACGACGCCTGCGGGCTGGCCCACGCGATGGAGCTTCTGGGCGAGCGTTGGGCGATGCTGGTCCTGCGCGAGTTGGCTTATGGGCCGCGGCGCTTCTCGGAACTCAAGACCGACCTGCGGGGAATCAGTGCGAACGTCCTCACCCAGCGGTTGAACGAACTCGAAACGCGCGGACTCGTGCGCAAAACGCGGCTTCCGCCGCCCGCGTCGGTGCAGGTCTACGAATCGACGCCGTGGGGATTGGAAGCCATTCCCGTCATCGCGTCACTCGGCAAATGGGCGGCGCGCAGCCCGCGGCACAATCCGGCGCTGCGCATGAGTCACGTGTCGGTGGTGATGTCGTTCCAGACCTTGCTGTCGGCGGAGCGCGCCCGCGGCCTCGACGCGCGTGTCGGCTTCCGCTTCGGTGACGCCGCTTATTTAACTCACGTCCATGACGGCCGGCTCGATATCGAGCGTCGCGATCCGGTGGATGCAGACGTGACGTTCATCGGCGCGCCCAGCGAGATCGCCGCAGTGATTCACGGCGGCGCCCCGTTCGACACCATCCGGATTGAGGGCGGCCGCGCGCTGGCCAAGCGATTCGCGACCTTGTTCCCGTTGCCGGAGAAGGTGCAGGTGAGTTGAGGCGCGCGCGCCATTCCCTTAAGGCGCGTGGCAATGACTGACATCGCCAACGTAAATCCCGAGAGCCGCGCCGAGACGATCATGGCGTCGCCCGATCGCATCGTGAAAGTCCGCGATGCCTTTGGCGTCGACTCCGACATGGAAGTGCCGGCGTTTAGCGAGGCCGACGAGCGCGTCCCCGACCTCGACCCGACCTACGTGTTCGACCCGGACACGACGATGGCCATTTGCGCGGGCTTTTCGAAGAACCGACGCGTGATGGTCCAGGGCTACCACGGCACCGGCAAGTCGACCCACATCGAGCAGGTCGCTGCCCGCCTCAACTGGCCGCTCATCCGCATCAACCTCGACGCTCACATCAGCCGCATCGACCTGGTCGGCCGCGACGCGATCGTGCTGCGCGAGGGCCAGCAAGTCACCGAATTCCGCGAGGGCCTGCTGCCGTGGGCGCTGCAGCATCCGGTGGCGCTGGTCTTCGACGAATATGATGCCGGGCGGCCCGACGTGATGTTCGTCATCCAGCGCGTGCTCGAAGCCGAGGGCAAGCTGACCCTGCTCGACCAGAATCGCGTGATCCGGCCGAACCCATGGTTCCGCCTGTTCGCGACGACCAATACCGTCGGCCTCGGTGACACCACCGGCCTCTATCACGGTACCCAGGCGATCAATCAGGGCCAGATGGACCGCTGGAACATCGTCACCACGCTCAATTATTTGCCGGCCGCGGTCGAGGCGCAGATCGTCCTGGCCAAGTCGGGCGAATATGACGAGCCCGGCGGCAAGGCGATCGTCGACCAGATGATCAAGGTCGCCGATTTGTCGCGCCAGGGCTTCATCAATGGCGACATCTCGACCGTGATGAGTCCGCGCACGGTGATCAGCTGGGCGCAGAACGCGCACATCTTCGGCGACGTCGGCTACGCGTTCCGGGTGTCGTTCCTCAACAAGTGCGACGAAGCCGAGCGACCGCTGATCGCCGAATATTATCAGCGCGTGTTCGGCGAGGACCTGCCCGAGAGCGTCGTCGGCAAGGCCTGAGGGGCCGGTGGCTGAGAAGCTAGACCTTTTCCGCCGCGCGCTGGCCGGAGCCTCGCGTGCGATCGCCAGGGATCCGGACCTCGATGTCGTCTTCGCAACCGAGGCCTCGGCTTCCTCCGGCAAGACGGCGCGTGTGCCGTCGCCAGGACCGGCGCTCGAGCGGCGCCTGGTGGCCGAGGCGCGCGGTGCCGCCGATGCGCTTGCGCTGCGCCTGCGCCACCATGATGTGAAGCTTCACGCCCGCGTTGCGCCCGCCGATGCCGATGCCCGGGCCGTGTTCGATGCACTGGAGACGGCGCGGGTCGAAGCGCTCGGCGCGCGGGCGATGGGCGGGGTGCGCGAGAATCTCAATCACCTGACCGATGCCCGGGTGCGCGGCGACGCGATCGTCCGCGCCCGAACTGCTGAGGAAGTACCGCTGTCGACCGCCGTCGGTCTCCTCGCGCGCGAGCGGCTAACCGGCGAAGCACCGCCGCCGGCCGCGCTGTCCGGGCTCAAGCTGATCACGCCGTGGATCGAGGAGAAGGCCGGGGCCGAACTCGATGCGCTGGCGCTGGCGCTCGACGACCAGGCGGGTTTTGCCAAGCTGTCGCGGCGACTGCTCGAGGATCTCGACCTCGCAGCCGCCGAGGACCTCGACCAGGACCAGCCCGATGAGGCCGGCGACGACGCCGAAGGCGAAGAGGGTGGGGGCGACGACGCGACCGAAGACGGCGAAGAATCGAACCCCGGCGGCGGCGATGTCGAAATGCGCGGCGAAGATGCCGAGGACGGCGAGGCCGAACAGCAAACCGCCGACGATTTCGAGATGGGCGAGGATGAGACGGCCGCCGGCGACGACGTGACCGACAGCCTGCTTGCCTCAGCGGGACGCCGCAACTGGGATCTCGCGCCCGAGACCGATTACAAGGTATTCACCAATCGGTTCGATGAGATCGTCGAGGCCGACGAGCTCTGTGACGAGGAAGAGCTGGCGCGGCTCCGCTCCTATCTCGACCAGCAAATGGCGGGCCTGCAGAATGTCGTCACCCGCCTCGCTAACCGGTTGCAGCGGCGGCTCCTGGCGCAGCAGGCGCGCAGCTGGGACTTCGATCAGGAGGAGGGGCTGCTCGATGCCGCGCGCCTGGCGCGGGTCGTGGTCAATCCCGGCCATTCGCTGAGTTACAAGATCGAGCGCGATACTCAGTTCAAGGACACTGTCGTCTCGCTGCTGATCGACAATTCAGGGTCGATGCGGGGGCGCCCGATCGCCATCGCGGCGATTTGCGCCGACATCCTCGCCCGGACGCTCGAGCGCTGTGGGGTCCAGACCGAGATCCTTGGCTTCACCACGCGCGGCTGGAAGGGCGGACAGAGCCGTGAGGCGTGGCTCGCCGATGGCCGGCCGCCCAGCCCGGGCCGGCTCAACGACCTCCGCCACATCGTCTACAAGCGCGCCGACGAGCCTTACCGCCACGCCCGCCGCCACCTCGGCCTGATGATGCGCGAGGGGCTGTTGAAGGAAAATATCGACGGCGAGGCCCTGCTGTGGGCGCACAACCGGCTGATCGCCCGGCCCGAGGAGCGGCGCATCCTGATGGTCATTTCGGACGGAGCGCCGGTCGACGATTCGACCGCCAGCGCCAACGGCGGTTCCTATCTCGAACGCCATCTGCGCCAGGTTATCGAATGGATCGAGAAGCGCTCGACGGTCGAGCTGATCGCCATCGGCATCGGCCACGACGTCACGCGCTATTACGAGCGCGCGGTCACCATCATGGACGCCGACCAGCTCGCCGGCGCGATGGTCGACCAATTGGCGCGATTGTTTGAAACCCCATAAAAAACGGGCCCGGTGCGACTACGCGCACCGGGCCCCCCTCGTTACGCGACGCGAGGGAACTTACCTGTCTTCCAGGCGCGGCAGGGAAAAAGGGGGAAACCCCGCCGAATGACGAGGTTTATGGCCGATTCGCGGCCAATGATTGCTGAACGCAGTTTGCAGCCTGCGTTCAGGATTTTTCGTTGAAGCCCAGCCGGTTAGGCTGCGGCCGCAGAGGTCTTCTTGGCAATCTCTTTCTTGAGCTTGCGGACCTTGGGCGACAGCTTGTCGTCGCTGGTCTTCATCAGCCAGTTGTCGAGGCCGCCGACGTGCTCGACCGAGCGCAAGCCGTGGGTCGAGACGCGCAGCTTCACGCTCTGCTCGAGGGCATCGGAGATCAACGTCACGTTCTGCAGATTCGGCAGAAACGTGCGCTTGGTCTTGTTATTGGCGTGGGAAACATTGTTACCCACCTGCCGGCCCTTGCCGGTCAGCTCGCAAACCCGCGACATGGTCTTTATCCTGATTTTGGTTCTAAGCGCTTGGCTGCGCCCGGAAAGCGCTGCCCGTTAGCTGGTCGGGGCATTTGCGTCAACGTCGGCGCGAGAAACCGAAGGACGCTGGCGGCGTTAGGATCGTGAACACATCGCGGAGAAAGCGAACATGCGGGGCTTCCTTTTAATCCTGATCATCATCGTCGTCGCGCTGATTGCAGCGGTGGCTTCGGGTTTTCTCAACATCAACCAGATTCGCGGCGCCGAGGCGCCGGTGGTGTCGGCGACCCACAATGGCGTGGTCGCCAAGGGTGGCCAGGCGCCGGCCTTCGACGTCCAGACCGGATCGGTCGAAATCGGCACGCGCAACGCCACGGTGAAGCTTCCCGAGGTGCACGTGAAGCCGCCGGCGAACGAGGCCGAGGCGAACACCGTCAACGCGATGTAGCTGACAGGCGCGACCGCGCTGGCTAGGCGGGGGCATGAGCTTTCCGCTGCCGCCACCGATGCGCCGTGCGCTGGAGCTTGCCGCCGAAGCCGCGACCGAAGGCGAAGTCCCGGTTGGCGCGGTCGTCACGCGGGGCGAGACCATCGTCGCCGAGGCGCGCAACGCGATGCGCGGCTCGACCGACCCGACCGCGCATGCCGAAATGGTGGCGATTCGCGCGGCGGGCGAGAAGCTCGGCACGTCGCGGCTGGATGAGTGCACGATCTGGGTGACACTGGAGCCGTGCGCGATGTGTGCCGCAGCGATCGGGCTGGCCCGGTTCAAGGAATTGCGCTTCGGCGCCGAGGATCCGAAGGGCGGGGGTGTCGTCCATGGCGCGCGGATTTTCGCCCAGCCGACATGCCACCACCGGCCCGACGTGCTGGGCGGAATCGGCGAGGCCGAATCCGCGGAGTTGCTGCGCGGCTTCTTCGCGGAGCGGCGCTAGCCGCGGTAAGGAACGAGCCGGATTTCGATCCGCCGGTTGGCCGCCTTGTCGGCCTCGCTCGATTCGACCGGGTACAGCGGTGCTGCTTCGCCGAGGCCGCGCGACGCGATCCGCGCTTTCGCGATGCCGTGGCCGCCGAGGTAGGTCGCCGCCGCGGCCGCACGCTTCTGCGACAGCGCGAGGTTGCCCTGCGGCGTCCCCGACGTGTCGGTGTGAGCAAGCACGTCAACGTAGGTCTGGTCGTAGGTCTTCAGCGTCCGCGCGATCTCTTTCAGCGTCGCGTCGATCTGCGGCTTGATGGCCGCGCTGCCCGGATCGAAGGTCATGATTGCCGGCACCCGGACGAGCACGCCGTCGGGCAGCTGGATCACATCGATGCCGATCCCCGCCGTCTGTGCGCGCAACTCCTGCGCAGCGCGCGCCATGTAGCTTGGCGCCATCGCCGGGTTGAGCGGACGGATTTTCGTGGCGCGCATCTTGGCGGCGCGCGCCCGGCTGCCGCCGATGATGTCGCCGTTGAGGTAAGCAGCGGTCACTCCAATGGCGGTGAACGCAGCCGGCCGGACCGGCGGCGGGCCGGAACCGAACGATCCGCAGCCCGCCAGCGGTAAGGCGCACAACCCGATGACGGCGATTCGGCGGACGGAATTCATGGTCGGGCTCCCCAGGCGGTGATGCGGTGAAACCGGACCATGGCACGGTTGGTTCCGCCCGTGAACCGATCCACCGCTTGTGAAGCGCGGGTTTGGCACGCTAGGACTCTAATTGAACGCCAATGAGCGCACCTCCCACCCCCATCCCCTGGCTGGACGTCCTCCTGATCCTCGCCCTCGTCGCGCTTAACGGCGTGCTGGCGATGAGCGAGCTGGCGATTGTCTCGGCGCGTGAGGCGCGACTGAAGGCGCTCGCCAGAAGCGGCAGTGGCGGCGCGCAATGTGCGCTCGACCTTGCGTCCGATCCCGGCCGCTTCCTCTCGACGGTGCAGAGCGGGATCACCCTTATCGCTATTTTCGCCGGCGCCTTTTCCGGTTCGGCCCTGGGCGAGCCCGTCGCACAGCGGCTGGAGTTGCTCGGCCTCAAATCCGACACGGCCCACACCGTCGGCTTTGGCCTTGTCATCGTCCTGACGACCTATGTCTCGCTGGTGATCGGGGAGATTGTGCCCAAACAAATCGCGCTGCGCTCGCCCGAGCCGATTGCCGTGGTCATGTCGAGACCAATGAAATGGATGGCGACGGCGACGGCGCCGTTCGTCTGGTTGCTCAACCTGTCCAGTTCGCTGATCCTTCGCCTGTTGCGGATGAACAAGGAATCAAAGAACCACGTGACCGCCGAGGAGCTTCACCTGGTCGTTGCCGAAGCGCAGACCGCCGGCGTGCTCGAAGAAGATGAGCGGGCGATGATTTCCGGCATCGTCCGGTTGGCCGACCGGCCGGTGCGCGAAGTCATGACCCCGCGGACGGAGGTCGACTGGATCGATGTCAGCGCGACGGCCGAAGATATTCGCCGGGAACTGCTCGACAACCCGCACAGCCGAATTCCGGTCGCGGACGGGTCGGTCGATAATATCGTGGGGGTCATTCAAACCCGGGACGTGCTTGCCTCGGTGTTGGAGGGGCGGCCGATCGACCTTGGCGAACTGTCGCGCGAGGCACCGGTCATCCCCGACCTCATGGATGCGATGGACGCGCTCGCCGTGCTCCGCAGTGCCGATGTCCCGTTGGCCCTGGTCCATGACGAATACGGCCATTTCGACGGCATCGTTACGCCGGGCAGCATCCTCGCTGCGCTCGGCGGCACCTTCGCCCATGACATCGAAGCGGGCGAGGAGCCCGACCTGGTCGAGCGCGACGACGGCAGCTGGCTGGTATCGGGCGCCGCGAGCGCCGACTTGCTGAGCGACCGGCTCGGGATCAATCTGCCCGGCGACCGCGACTATTCGACCGTGGCGGGCTTCGCTCTGTCGGTGCTCAAGCACCTTCCCGAGACGGGCGAGACGTTCAAGCATGACGGCTGGAAGTTCGAGATCGTCGATCTCGACGGCCGCAAGATCGACAAGCTCATCGCCTCCCGCCCGCGGCGGAAGGCCATCCATGGTCAGGCGGAGCCGGCGGCGGGGTAGCGGTTCACTTCGTCCGCCAGCGCATCGAGGGCAGTTGCCAGGGTCGGAAGGTCGGCGGCCGCGTAGCCGATGACAAAGCCGGCGCGGTCCGGCGGACCGAGATAATAGCGGGCCAGTGAATGGATCATGATGCCGCGCTTGGCGAGGGCGCCGCTGACCGCCTCGCAATCGATCCCGGCGCGCGCGATGGCGCTGACGTGCATGCCGTAGAACGATGGCACGACCGTGAACGCGCTCCCCAATCGCTGCTGGCACAAGGCGAGCAGGCAGTCGCGCCGGTCGCGATAGATGCGGCGGACGCGCCGGATATGCCGCGCGAGGTGGCCGTCACTGATGAACGCGCCGACCGCCATCTGGATCGGCACGGAGCAATGCCAGTCGCTCGCGTTCTTCGCCGCGACCAGCGCCGGGCGCGCCCATGCGGGAGCAATCAGGAAGCCGAGGCGGACCGCCGGGAACATGCACTTGGAGAACGAGCCGACGTAAAAAACATGGCTGGCCGAGTCGTGACCGCGCAGCGCTTCCAGAGGACTGCCGTCATAGCGAAATTCGCCATCGTAATCGTCCTCGACGATCGCCGCTCCGGTCCTCCGGGCGAATTCGAGCAGGGCCAGCCGGCGACGTGGTGAGAGCGGCATCCCGAGCGGGAACTGGTGTGACGGGCAGACATAAACGATCGACGCTTCGGACGGGATTTCGTCAACGACCATCCCTTCGCTATCGACCCGGACCGGGACTACTCGAGCGCCGGCCGCGGCAAACGGGACGCGCATCGGCGGATAGCCAGGATCTTCAACCGCGACGACGGTTTCGCCCGGCACGACCAAGGTGCGTGCGATCAAGTCGAAGGCTTGCTGTGCGCCAGCGGTAACCAGGACGTCCTCGGGCTGGCAGGCAACTGCGCGGGTCAGGCCGACGTGCTCGGCGATCGCCCGGCGCAGGTGATGGTTGCCTTGGTTGTGCTGCGGGCTGCGCGAGGAGTTTGGGGCGGTTTCGAGCTTGCGGAGTTGCCGCGCCATCACCTGGCGGAAGCCGGCATGCGGGAACAGGCGCTGGTCGACCAGGGCCGGCCGCAGGTCGGCAAGGATCTCAGTCCTCCCCGCGCGATCCGCGCCTTCGTGCCAAAAGCCGATCCAGGAAGCGATATCGGCCCGCGACCAGAAATCGTTACCGGTACGGACCCGGAGCTGAGATGAGGTCGCCGGCGCGGCCGCGTCCGCTGCGATGGACCGCACGAAGGTGCCGGAGCCATGCCGGGCCGAGAGCAGGCCGTCCTGCGCCAGGCGATCGTAGACGTCCTGCGCGGTATTGCGGGACACCCCGAACATCCGGCGCGCATCGCGGGTGGAGGGAAGGCGCGTCCCAGGCGGCAGGCGATGATCGAGTATCGCGTCCTTGAGCTGGCGGAACAGGTGGCTGGCGACCTCGCGGGAGCCCGGTGGCGCAGTCGTGACCTTAAGCTCGAAAAGTGGCTCCATCAGTTCATTGGGCCACTTTGCGCCGATGCGCCAAGACTTTTCTGCGGATTGGCGCTGCACCTGCCGCCTCTTCCGAGCCTAAGAATGCGCCCGGTGGTTCAGAGGACGTATCCATGTTGCGCTTTTATTTCGCTTGGCTTGTCCTGGCTGCGGCTTGCCCCGCGCTTGCTCAGCAGGCGGCTGTTCGTGACGGCTCGCACGATTTCGATTTCTCTCGCGGGAACTGGACGACCGACGTCACCATTTTCAAGGACCCGTTCAACAATCCAGACCTGCAGGTGCACATGCGCGGCACCAAGGTCGCCCGCCCGATCTGGGGCGGCAAGGGCTGGATCGAGGAGATTGAGGCGGATGGGCCAAGCGGTCATTGGCAAGCCGCGAACGTGTTTCTCTACGATCCTGTGGCGGGCCAGTGGAGCGAGAATTACGTCGACAGTTCGGACGGCAAGATGGATCGGCCGAACGTCGGCGGTTGGCGCGACGGCAAGCTCGAATTTTACTCGATCGAGCCAGTGGGCGCCCGGTCGATGCTGGTGCGGGGGACGTGGACGATCATGACCCCGGACCTCCACAGCTACGAGGTGGCGCGCTCGATCGACGGCGGCCGAACATGGCACACGTCGTTCATTGCCCGCGTCAACCGTGCGAAATGAGGATACTCCCGTTCGCCCTCGCATCGCTGTTGGCGGTGATCGGTGGACCTGCCCCCGATGTCCGCGCCGCCCCGCCCCGACCGACGGGCGCCTTGCACGAACGTGATTTCGACTGGGAAATCGGGACCTGGGCGACGGACGTATGCGTCCTGCGCAATCCTTTATCCGGCCAGGCGCCGCAGTGGGCCGAATATCGGGGCACCAGCGTGGTGCGTGGATTGCTGGCCGGTCGCTGGAATTTTGTCGAGTTGTCGGTCGCCGGCTCCTCCGGCACGATCGAAGGTGGGTCGCTACGGTTGTTCAATCCGCAGAGCCGCCAGTGGAGTTTGAACTTCGCGTCGTTAAAGGGTGGGGTGCTGACCGCGCCCGTCTACGGCGCATTCGATAGCGGCGGACGCGGCATGTTCACCGGCACGGACGTGCTCGAAGGCCGAGCGATCATGGTACGGTTCATCATCACGCGGCCTTCGGCGAACGAGGCACGGTTCGAACAAGCCTATTCCATCGATGGCGGACGGACTTGGGAAAGCAATTGGATCGCAATCGACATCCGCATGAACGGCGGATCCGCATTGCCTTATTCCAACTTTGATCCGCTTCGGCAGGGCCTGCCGGACGAGCTGGGTAGCCGAGGTGCCGCTCGTCCCTCGCCCTGCCCGAATGGCGCGAATTTGAACCGCTAGAGCTTCCCGAACGTCTGTTCGTAGCCGTCGGTGTCGTTGCGGGCGAGATAGCTGGCCTGCTCCGCCACGCGATCGCGGGTGAGGCGGCCGCTGAATGCGCCGAGCTGGCCGTCGAGGCGTTCGATCTCGGTCTCCGTCAGATGCGCGAGCTGCTCGAACCGGGTGAAACCCTGCGCGTGAAGCGCGTCAGCGAACTTCGGGCCTACGCCTTTCATCCGCGAGAAGTCGTCGCCCGGCTCCTTGTCGCCGGCGAGCTCACGGTGAACTGGGGCGCCGAAGATTTGGCCGGTGACGTCGCTGGCAGCGGCAGCAGCTTCCCCGGCCAATCCACGACCCTCGGGCCGCGCGGCTTGCTGCATGTGCGGACGCACGGGCGCGCTGTCGGACAGCGTCACGCGCTGCTTGGGCCGCATCAGGACGAACGCGAGCACCAGCGCCAGGCCGATCACGATCACCCACCAATAATCTCGAATCAATTCCATTTCAGGTCACCATGTCCATTGGGCGTTGTAGCGACGGCGAAGCTGGACCAGCCACGCCACGAGGAGGCCAAGCAGGAAGCCGGCGAGGGCTCCCAGCATTTCTTCGACGATCAATGGCAGCCCGCCGTCCCGCTCCGACCAGGTGGCGCCCGATACGCCGGGCACCTGGCCGAACAGGCGCACCAATTCCCCGCGCTGCCAATTATCCGCCGGGCCGGCAAGCACCAGCCGCCGGGTTAACGGCCCGCGATGGAGGTGCGCCGTAACCTTGGTCATCTCGTAATAGACGAGCGATTCGCGGGCCTGCCGCTCGGCGGTAGCGGCGAAGCGGTCCGCCGCGCCCGCGGGGCCGTGCCAGATCCAGGTTGCGACCAGCGAGAGCGCAATCCCGACCGCGACGGCGAGCTTCAGCTTGTGGCGGTACAGTCCGATGGTGCCGGCGAGACCGCCGATCACCAGCCCCGCCACGAATACGGGCCAGAAGTCGTCCAGTAATGTCGTCATGCCTCGGCTCGCTCCAGTTCGCGCCAACCGATGTCACGGCGATAGAAGCCGGACGGAAAGTCGATCTGGTCGAGCGCGCGGTAAGCCCGCGCCCTAGCGTTGGCGAAGTTGTCGGCGACGGCGGTAACGGCCAGCACGCGGCCGCCCTTGGCGACCAGGCCATTAGCGCCCACCGCCGTGCCGGCGTGAAAAACGGTAACGCCCGACACCTGCTCAGCCACGTCGAGGTCACGGATCAAACCGCCGCTCCGCGGCGTGCCGGGATAACCCTCTGCGGCAAAGACTACCGTCATGGCGTGCTTTTCGGAAAGGCGCGGGGGATCGGTGTCCGCCAGGCGGCCTGATGCGACGCTGTGCAGCAACGTGGCAAAATCGCCTTCAATTAGCGGCATGATGGCCTCGCATTCGGGGTCGCCGAAACGGACGTTATACTCGATCAGCTTGGGGCCCGTGGCGGTCAGCATTAGTCCGGCATAAAGCACGCCACTGAACGGCGTTCCCGCCGCAGCCATGGACGTGGCGGTCGGTCGCACGATTTCATCCATCGCTTGTTGCTGCAATGCGGCGGTTAGGACCGGCGCCGGCGCGTAGGCCCCCATGCCGCCAGTGTTGGGCCCGGTGTCGCCTTCGCCGACACGCTTATGGTCCTGCGCCGACGCCAGGGCGATTGCGGTCTCGCCGTCGACCAGCGCGAACAGGCTCGCTTCCTCACCGCTCAGAAACTCTTCGATCACCATCGGCCCGTCGCCCGCCGCGGCGATTGCTTCCTCGGCATCGGTTCGGGTCATGGCGACGGTGACGCCCTTGCCCGCGGCCAGCCCGTCGGCCTTGATCACCACCGGCAGACCGAAGCGGTCGAGCGCGGCAAGCGCGTCACTCCGCTGTTCGACCCGAACATAGTCCGCAGTCGGAATGCCGTTCGCGCGGCACAGATCCTTGGTGAAGCCTTTGGAGCCCTCGAGCTGGGCAGCAGCGGCATTCGGGCCGAACACCGCGATGCTGGCATCGCGCAACGCGTCCGCTACCCCGGCGACCAGCGGCGCTTCGGGCCCGACCACGACAAGGTCGACGCTGAGTTCGCGCGCAAGGGTAACAATGGCAACCGGGTCGCATGGATCGGCCGCGATGCACTCGGCCCAGCGCGCAATGCCCGGATTGCCCGGCACAGCGAACAGCTTGCCGCAGCTCGGCGATTGCCTAAGTCTCCAGGCGAGCGCATCCTCGCGCCCGCCGGACCCCAAGAGCAGAATATCCATGGATCTCCCTGACGACACGCGTGGCTCGCTGTTAGCGAACGTCGCCCCCGGCGACAATTCGCCGCCGCTCAGCGTCAGCGAACTGTCGGGCGCGCTCAAGCGGACGATCGAGAATGCGTTTGGCCAGGTTCGCGTCCGGGGCGAGATTTCCGGCTTCAAGCGGCACACGTCGGGGCACTGTTATTTCACGCTCAAGGACGAGAATGCGTGCATCGACGCCGTAATCTGGCGGACGAGCGCGGTGACGCTCGCCTTCCGGCCCGAGGACGGCGCCGAGGTCATGGCCACCGGCAAGCTCACGACGTATCCGGGGCGGTCCAAATATCAGATCGTCGTCGATCGGATGGAGCTGGCGGGCGAGGGGGCGCTGCTCGCCCTGCTCGAACGGCGCCGCAAGGCGCTTGCGGCCGAAGGGCTATTCGCGGCGGAGCGCAAGCGCCGGCTGCCGTTCCTGCCGCGGGTGATCGGCGTTGTCAGCTCGCCCACCGGGGCGGTGATTCGCGACATCCTCCACCGCCTCGAAGATCGCTGCCCGACGCACGTCATCCTTTGGCCGGTGCCGGTCCAGGGCGAGGGCGCGGCCGGGAGTATCGCGGGGGCGATTCGCGGTTTCTCGGAAATTTCGCCCCGGCCCGACTTGCTGATCGTCGCCCGCGGCGGTGGGTCGATCGAGGATTTGTGGGCCTTCAACGAGGAGGAGGTCGTGCGCGCGGCCGCCGAATCGCCGATCCCGCTGATTTCCGCCGTTGGCCACGAGACCGACACGACCCTGATCGACCATGCCGCGGACCTGCGCGCGCCGACCCCGACCGCGGCGGCCGAGCTCGCTGTCCCAGTTCGCGCGGAATTGGTCGGACAGCTGGGCGAGCTTGCCCACCGGGCCCGGCAGTGCCTCTGCCGCCGGACCGAGCGTGCTCGCGAACGGTTCGAGCTGAGCGCGAGCCGCTGGCCGGAGCCGCGGTCGCTGTTCGTGCCCAAGGCCCAGCGTCTCGAAGAGCTCGGCGAACGTCTGCCTCGCTCCTTGTCCGCGCGTGCCAGCGCTGCGCGTGCGACCCTTAACGGCGTTGCGCCACGCCTTCGCACCGAACTGTTGAGCCAACGGATCGAGCGCGCGGCCGAGCGTCTGCTAGGCCTGTGGCGTCTCGCCGAGTTGGCGCACCCGGACCGACCCTTGAAGCGGGGCTTCGCGCGGGTCACTGATCGGGACGGCCGCACCTTGACTAGCGCGGGGGAGGCGCGCGCGCGTCGCCTGCTGTCGCTCCACTTCTCGGACGGGGCCGTCGACGTTGCTACGGAGACTTCGGGCGACGCCCCGCCGCGGCCGGTTGAGCGCAAGACGCGGCGCCCCTATGTCCCACCTCAGCCCGGCTTGTTCGATCCGCCGGAGGAGTGATGTCGATGCTGATGTCTGGCAGCGGGCGCGCCGCCCGAATCCATTATATGGCCGGTTCGTTCCGCCTGCTGACGGACGGTGACCATGTCGTCTGCGCGGTGACGGACGCGCGAATCCCGCTGAACGAACTTCGTTACTGGAGCGTCGAGCGCCAGGAGCCCTATGTCGATGCCGACGCCAGCCTTACCGCCGAGCGCCGCGGCGCTTAGCCGACTCGCTTGACCTTGTAGCCGGGCTGCCCCGCGAGCCGCAGGAAGAAGGCGCCAAACGAACCGCGGTGGACGACGACCTTGTCGCCCTTGCGCGGCGGCAGGCCGAGCTGCGCATCGTCGGTCTGCATCCAGGTCGAGCCGTCGGCAAGCGTGATCGTCCAACCGGTGTAAGCATTATGGGTGAAGGTCGTGACCGTGCTCGCGATTTCCGTCACCTCATCTTCTCCGCCGCCGAACAGGCCGCCGAAATCGGGAATGGAAAAGCCGAACAAGGAGCGCTTCGCTTGTGTTGCTCGAGCACGGTCGATCAGCACCAGATCTTTCTTGGTGATGGCTTGATCGACTGCTCCGGCTTCACGGTCGAAGCATGCGAGGCGCTGCGCACTGTCCTGAATCGAGCGGCAGGCCAGCAGATGCTGAACGCTGGCCGGTGTCCCCGTTGAGACTGGCTTGCGCGCTGTCGCCGCGCTCGCGAGAATTGTTGCCAAAGTCGCTGTAATCAGTAGATAATTTCGCATCTTCATTGGCCCCCGACCGTGCTTGCGAACCCTACGCCGACCCTAGGGAAAAGCACAAGCGAGCGCTGTTGCATAATTGATACAGCGCATCGACAACTCGCGGCTGGACCCATCGCGCCCGTTGCCAGCCTCTCCTGCTTCAACTTATTCACGGGGTGCAGTTCGGCAAAGTTGCGTTTGCCGTTCCACGGCAGTCGTGCCTCAAGGCGCGACTAGTGAAGGGGAAGATTAAATGAAGCTCGATTTCCGTCAGCGCCTGCTTGCGACCACGCTTCTCGTGGGTGCTGGCATGGTTGGTTCGCCAGCTTTTGCGCAAGACGCACCGCCAGCCAATCCCGCGGACACCGCGAATGGCTCGCAGCCTGAAACGACCGCTCCGGTCGAGGCATCCACTCCACCGTCGACCAACGCGCAAGGTGCGCCGGTGTCGAGCGCGTCGGACATCGTCATCACCGGTTCGCGTATTCCGCAGCCGAACCTGACCTCGGCCAGCCCGGTGACGGTGCTGTCGAGCCAGGATATCAAGCTCCAGGGTACGACCCGGACTGAGGACATCATCAACTCGCTGCCGCAGTCCTTCGCGGCGCAAGGTTCGAACATCTCCAACGGTTCGACGGGTACCGCCTCGGTCAACCTGCGCGGCCTCGGCTCGCAGCGCACCCTGGTGCTGGTCAACGGTCGTCGTCTGCAGCCGGGTGATCCCCGTCTCGGCTCGATCGCCGACATCAACTTCATCCCGTCGGCCATTGTAAAGCGCGTCGACGTGCTCACCGGCGGCGCCTCGTCGGTCTACGGCGCGGACGCGGTCGCGGGCGTCGTCAACTTCATCATGGACACGAACTTCCGCGGCCTGCGCATCGACGCCCAGGCTTCGACGTTCATGCACAACAACGACGCCTCGGACAGCATCATCGGCGGCAACTTCGCGGCCAACCGCAACTTCCGC
>Ga0207668_10001203_pt1 | contig 15365 bp, 16 predicted proteins | sample KBSS43metaG_FD_184323 | JGI IMG/M metagenome (GOLD analysis project Ga0207668, IMG submission 184323) | Switchgrass rhizosphere microbial communities from Kellogg Biological Station, Michigan, USA - KBS S4-3 metaG (SPAdes) (version 2) | ecosystem: Host-associated > Plants > Roots > Rhizosphere... | reverse complement strand
CCCTTGCGGGGACGTGCGCTTGCGCCAGGCGGACCGGCACCCGCGACGACGGCCCCGCCCGGTGGCATGAGGCATCAGCCCGGCCTGTCCACTGGCCGGCGACAACACCTGTACCCAGGAGGGTATGCCCGTGACTACCGCGACAAAGGTTGCGATCAAGCCGCTCGAGGACCGCATCGTGGTCCAGGCGAACGAGGCCGAGACCACGACGGCGTCGGGCATCGTGATTCCCGACACCGCCAAGGAGAAGCCCCAGGAGGGCACCGTCCTCGCCGTCGGCCCCGGCCGGATCGACGACAAGGGCAACCGCGTTCCGATCGACGTGCAGGTCGGCGACACCGTTCTGTACTCGAAGTACGGCGGCACCGAGGTCAAGTACGCCGGCGAGGAGTACCTGGTGCTCTCCGCCCGCGACGTCCTCGCGGTCATCGAGAAGTAAGACCTAACCGACAGTGCTGACCGCCCTGGCCCGGCTCTCCGGTCCAGGGCGCCGGTGCGTTGAAGGGACCATATATGGCGAAGATCCTCAGTTTCTCTGACGACGCCCGGCACCTGCTGGAGCACGGCGTCAACACGCTCGCCGACACGGTCAAGGTCACCCTCGGCCCGCGCGGCCGCAACGTCGTCCTCGACAAAAAGTTCGGCGCGCCAACGATCACCAACGACGGCGTCACCATCGCCAAGGAGATCGAGCTCACCGACCCGTACGAGAACCTCGGCGCCCAGCTGGTCAAGGAGGTGGCGACCAAGACCAACGACGTCGCCGGCGACGGGACCACCACGGCGACCGTGCTCGCCCAGGCGCTGGTCCGCGAGGGTCTGCGCAACGTGACGGCGGGTGCCAACCCGATCGCCCTCAAGCGCGGCATGGACCAGGCCGCCGAGGCGATCTCCAAGGCCCTGCTCGCCAAGGCGGTCGAGGTCGACGACCACAAGGCGATCGCCAACGTGGCCACCATCTCGGCGCAGGACGCGACGATCGGCGAGCTGATCGCCGAGGCGATGGACCGGGTCGGCCGCGACGGTGTCATCACCGTCGAGGAAGGCTCGGCGATGGCCACCGAGCTCGAGGTCACCGAGGGTCTGCAGTTCGACAAGGGCTTCATCTCGCCGAACTTCGTGACCGACGCCGAGGCGCAGGAGGCCGTCCTCGAGGACGCCTACCTCCTGATCACCACGCAGAAGATCGCCAGCATCGAGGAGATGCTGCCGCTTCTGGAGAAGGTGCTGCAGGCCAGCAAGCCGCTGCTCATCATCGCCGAGGACGTCGAGGGCCAGGCCCTGTCCACGCTGGTGGTGAACGCGCTGCGGAAGACCCTCAAGGTCGCCGCGGTGAAGGCCCCCGGCTTCGGCGACCGGCGCAAGGCGATGCTGCAGGACCTGGCGATCGCCACCGGCGGCGAACTGATCGCCCCCGAGCTGGGTTACAAGCTCGACCAGGTCACCCTCGACATGCTGGGCACCGCCCGGCGGGTCGTGGTCGACAAGGAGACCACCACCGTCGTCGACGGCGGCGGCAACTCCGCCGAGATCACCGACCGGGTCTCGCAGATCCGCAAGGAGATCGAGGCGTCCGACTCCGACTGGGACCGGGAAAAGCTGCAGGAGCGGCTCGCGAAGCTCTCCGGCGGTGTCGCGGTCATCAAGGTCGGTGCCGCGACCGAGGTCGAGATGAAGGAGCGCAAGCACCGCATCGAGGACGCCATCTCGGCGACCAAGGCGGCGGTCGAGGAGGGCACCGTCCCCGGCGGTGGCGCGTCCCTCGCCCAGATCGCCAAGGACCTCGACGGCAACCTCGGCCTGTCCGGCGAGGAGGCGTCCGGCGTCGCCATCGTCCGCAAGGCGCTGGTGGAGCCGCTGCGCTGGATCGCGCAGAACGCCGGCCACGACGGCTACGTCGTGGTGGGCAAGGTCGACGAGCTGGGTTGGGGTCACGGCCTCAACGCGGCCACCGACGAATACGTCGACCTGGCGGCCGCCGGCATCATCGACCCGGTCAAGGTGACCCGCAACGCGGTCTCCAACGCCGTCTCGATCGCCGGCCTGCTGCTGACCACGGAAAGCCTCGTGGTGGAGAAGCCGGCCGAGCCGGCACCCGCCGCTGCCGGCGGTGGCCACGGCCACAGCCACGGTGGTCACGGCCACCAGCACGGTCCGGGCTTCTGACCGGCGAGCACTACCCCGACAGGGCGCGCCGTCGGGCGCGCCCTGTCGGATTTACACGCTCGCCGGCGCTTCACCCCGCCCGCCGGCGGTGCTCGCTTTTCCTCGCTCGCCGGTCGTGCGTGGCGGCGGTAGAGTGCGGCCGTGGAGATCCGGGCTTCCGACGCCGACCGTCAGCGCACGGTGGACGCGCTGGAGCGGCACGCCGGCGCCGGCCGGCTCACCCTCGACGAGTTCGCCGAGCGTGCCAAGGTCGCACACGGCGCGCAGACCCTCGACGAGCTGGCCGCCGTCGTCCGCGACCTCCCGGCCGTGGCCACGACCGCGGAGTCCGCCCCGGGCCGCGAGCTCTACATCCTTTTCGCCATCGCCGCGGCGACGCTGGTGCTGCTCGGCCTCTTCGTCGGTCTGATCCGCTGAGATCGGTCGTCGGCCGGCGCCGCGGCTAGCGGTCGACCGGCGTGAAGTCCCAGACGTGCGGGGCGCGAGCGATCAACTTGGCCGGTGGCGCCGGGAGGCTTTCCGGGCTGTGCCGCCACCTCGAAATGACCACGATGCGGTTGTCGGTGGACGAGTAGACATCGCTCGACACGTGTTGCGGCAGCACCTCGATCCGGGGCACGGCCACGTCGCAGACCCACGCCAGCAGTTCGTCGAAGCCCCCCGCCAGGGCCCGTATCTCCCACATCCGCGCGATCATGACGCTTCCTACCCCGCCACGCTGACCGCGGTCAATGACATCGCGGAATCGGCGGCCAGATCGAGACGGCTGGGCGCGACGCCCGCCGCCACCAGCCGCGACCCGAGCGCGGCCACCATCGCACCGTTGTCCGTGCACAGCGCGGGACGCGGCACCCGTACCCGGATGTTGTGCTTCGCCGCGCGCTGCTCCGCCAGCACTCGCAGCCGTGAGTTCGCCGCGACGCCGCCGCCGATCACCAAGGTCTCGACACCGTTGGCCCGGCAGGCCTCGATCGCCTTGGCGGTGAGCACGTCGCACACCGCTTCCTGGAAGGAGGCGGAGACGTCGGCGATCGGCACCGGCGTGCCGTCCCGCTCGCGCGCCTCGACCCAGCGGGCCACCGCGGTCTTCAGCCCGGAGAAGGAGAAGTCGAACCGGTGCGCGGCGAGATCCTTGGCCGCGGTGAGGCCGCGCGGGAACGCGATCGCGGCGGGGTCGCCGTCCCGAGCCGTACGATCGATCACCGGCCCGCCCGGGAAACCGAGCCCGAGCAGCCGCGCGACCTTGTCGAAGGCCTCCCCGGCCGCGTCGTCGATGGTCGCGCCGAGCGGGGTGACGCCGTTCGTCAGATCGTCGACGAGCAGCAGCGACGAATGCCCGCCGGAGACCAGCATCGCGACCGCGGGCTCGGGCAACGGCCCATGTTCGAGGGTGTCGACGGCCACGTGCGCGGCAAGGTGATTGACCCCGTAGATGGGCTTGTCGGCGGCCAGCGCGTAGCCTTTCGCCGCCGCCACCCCGACGAGCAACGCACCCGCGAGGCCCGGCCCGCTCGTCACGGCGACCGCGTCGAGGTCGGCGAGGGTGACCTTGGCCTCGTCCAGGGCACGCTGCATGGTGGGGACGAGCGCCTCGAGGTGGGCCCGGCTGGCGACCTCGGGCACCACCCCGCCGAACCGGGCGTGCTGGTCCACACTGGACGCCAGCGCGTCGGCGAGCAGCGTGTGCCCCCGGACGATGCCGATGCCGGTCTCGTCGCAGGAGGTCTCGATCCCGAGGACCAGGGGCTCGTCAGACATTGCGCATCATCACCAGGGCGTCCGTGTTGCTGGGTTGGTAGTAGCCACGCCGGATACCGACGGGCTCGAAGTCGTACGTCGCATACAGCCGCTGGGCGGGCGCATTGTCGACCGCGACCTCCAGGAGCGTCTGTTTGATCTCCTGCCGGTCCGCCTCCGCCAGCAAGGCCTCCAACATCTCGCGTCCGACGCCGCGACGCTGGGCCGTACGCCGCACGGCGATGTTCTGCACCCACGCCTCGTCCTGCGTCACGGCGAGCCCGGCATAGCCCAGCACCTCGGCGTCATCGACCGCCACGAGGTAGAAATTGCGCTGGGCCAGCTCGTTCCAGAACATCGCGGGCGACCACTTCTCGGCGCCGAACAGGTCTTCCTCGATCACCATCACCTCGGCGATGTGCCACCAGCGGAACCGCTCGATGCGCATCAGGTCAGCACCGGCTTACGCGCGCCCGGCTCGACGGCGTCGGGACGGCGGAGATAGAGCGGGGTCAGGGCCTCGCTCGGCGCGCCCTCGCGTACCCGGTCGGCGGCGAGGGCGACGAGCGCGGCGGCCGGCGGGTAAAGCAGATGTTCCTCCACCGGTACGCCGAGGATGTCGCCGTACTTCAGAACGCCCTCCCCCGCGCCCCGGTCGACGAACCCGGCCACGCTCGCAGCCGAGGCGCCCCCCGGATCCACCGCACCCGAGCCGCTAACCGCCGATGCCCCGACGCCCTGCTGGCGTCGGATGCGCTCCACCGTCGCGGCGGCGGCCAGGATCGACGCGACATCGGCCGGCCGGGCGACCTCGGGACCGAAGACGCGCACACCGTCCACATAGGTCGCGAAGTAGACCTCGCGCCGGCGCGCGTCCGTGGCGACGATGACCCGGCCCCGCCCGGCGGCCCGACCGATGCCGTCCAGCGAGCACACGCCGTACGTCGGGATGCCCAGCGCCTGCCCCATGCTCGCGGCCGTGGCCAGCCCGACGCGCAACCCGGTGAACGGCCCCGGACCCAGCCCGGCGACGATCGCACCGAGATCGCCGGGTCGGGCCCCGGCGTCGCTCAGCACCGCCGCGATCTCCGGCGCCAGCCTCTCCCCGTGCGCCCGGGGGTCGACGGTCCGCCGCTCGGCAACGCCCCGCAGGCCGCCGTCGTCGATCTCCACGAGCCCAGCCGTCGACGCCGGGGTAGCGGTGTCCAGCGCAAGTACAAGCACGTCTGCCCGCCTAGCCGGCCGGCGCGCTCGCGCGCGGGTCCCAGTCGATCACCGGCCGGCCGCCGTCGGCGAGGGCCTTGTTCGCCGCGCTGAACGGGCGCGCGCCGCGGAACCCCTCCCGGTTCAGCGGGCTCGGGTGCCCGGCCTCCAGCACGACGTGCACCGGATTGGTGATGAGCCCCGCCTTCTTCCGCGCATAGCCGCCCCACAGCAGGAAGACGACCCGCTCGTCCCGTGCGTCGAGCGCCCGGATCGTAGCGTCGGTGAACGCCTCCCAGCCCTTCCCGGCATGCGACGCCGCCGCCCCGGCCCGGACGGTCAGCACCGCGTTGAGCAGCAGCACGCCCTGCCGCGCCCACCCGGTCAGGTCGCCGCCGGCCGGCGGCGCCACGCCCACGTCCTCGGCCAGTTCCTTGAAGATGTTGCGCAGCGACGGCGGGATCCGCACCCCCTCGCGCACGCTGAAGCTCAACCCGTGCGCCTGTCCCGGCCCGTGATAGGGATCCTGCCCCAGCAGCAGCACCCGGGTCTGCGCCGGCGGGCACAGCCGGTAGGCGGCGAACAGATCCTCGATCGGCGGGTAGATCGTGTGCGCCGCGTACTCCCCCGCAACGAACTCGCCGAGCGCGGCCGTGGCCTTGTCGTCGAGGAAGGCGGCAAGCTCGTCCCGCCACTGGGCCGGCAGCAGTTCAGGAAGGTTCAATTCGGTTCCTCATGTCCCGGCGTGGAGCCGTCCTCGAGTTTGGTCAGGCGGTCCGCCCAGTCGCCGCCGTGCGGCACCAGGTCGATCACCCGGGTGTCGTCGTCCAGGCGATCGATGCGGACCTGCAGGTATTCGTCGTTGAGCTGTTCCACCAGCCCCACGCCCCACTCGACCACGGTCACCGCCTCCTCCGCGGACGCGTCCAGGTCGAGATCGTCGATCTCGGCGCGTGGGTCCGGCCGGTCGCCCAGCCGATACGCGTCAGCGTGCACGAGCGGCGGCCGCCCCCGATGGACCCGGGCGATCACGAACGTCGGCGAGGTGACCGCGCCCGCCACCCCGAGCCCGGCACCGATCCCCTGGACCAGCGCCGTCTTTCCGGCCCCGAGCGGCCCGGTGAGCAGCACCAGATCGCCGGCCCGCAGGATGCCGGCCAGCCGCCGGCCGAACGCGCGGGTGTCGTCCACCGTGGTCAGCTTCACGAGACCTTCTCCAGGAACGCCAGGACCGTGGCGTTGACCTCGTCCGCCTTTTCCAGCATCACCACATGCCCACTGTTGTCGATCTTTACGAGCTCCGCCTCCGGGAGGTGTTTCAGTATCTCCTCGGAGTGGGTGACCGGGGTCAGGAAGTCCTTGGTGCCCACGAGGACCAACACCGGCACGCCGCGCAGCGCGGACAGCGCGGGGAACCGGTTGTGCGTGTAGAGCGTGTGCAGATACTTGGTCAGCGTCTCCGCCGACGTCCTGGAGTTCATCGCCTCCACGAAGGTGACCAGCGACGGGCTGGGCCGCGCCTCGCCGAACCCATACCGCCGGGTCAGCAACCAGGCCAGATCGGAGGAGGCCAGCCGGGCCCGGTCGATCGCGTTGCCGCCGAGGTTGGCGGCCTTGCCCCAGAGCGGGAAGAACGGCGCGCTGGCCCGCGCCACCAGCGACTGCACGCCCAGCTTGGTCTTGTCGATCAGGCCCGCCGAGGTGGAGATCAGCACCACTCCGGTCACCCGTTCGCCGAACCACTCCGGATACTGCTCGGCGAACGCCATCACCGTCATCCCGCCCATCGAGTGCCCGACCAGGATGATGTGTCCCTCCGGCACGGTCTCGTCGAGGACCGCGGCGAGCGACTTGCCGAGCGCCGCGATGTCGTAGTCGCCGGACTGCAGCTTGCCCGACCGGCCGTGGCCCGGCTGATCGTAGAAGACCAGCCGCTGGTCGCCCCGCTCGGCGAGCGCCTTGCGCTGGAAGTAGAAGGTGCCCATGTCCAGCGCGAACCCGTGCACGAAGACGATCGTCGGCTTGGCTGTCGGCACCTTCGGCTCGACCACCTCGACATGCAGATCGGTGCCGTCGGCGGCGGTGACGGTGAGCTCCCGATCGTAGGGCTGGTCGCCGAACGACTCATCCACATAAGGATCGCCGGGAGCGTTGACCGACCTGCGGACCAGGGCGCGCTCGACGGCGAACGCGGTCGCCAAGCCGGCGGCCGCCACGCCGACCACCGCGCCGACTATGCCGACCTGCTTGGCCCGCCGCCGTGCGGCCTTTGCCCCGCTCATGCCGGCACCCCGGCCGTACCGTCATAGACCCGCGGAACCCGGGTGCTGCCGAACCGGGTGACGATCTCATAGTTGATCGTGCCGACCGCCGCGGCCCAGTCGTCGGCCGTCGGCTCCCCGTCGTCGCCCGGTCCGAACAGCGTGGCCACGTCGCCGGAGACCACCGGGTCGTCGCCGACGTCGAGAACGATCTGGTCCATGCAGACCCGGCCGGCGATCGTCCGCCTCTTTCCGCCCAGGTGCACCGGCGCGACGTTGGAGCCATGCCGCGGCACCCCGTCGGCATAGCCCAGCGGCACGAGCGCGAGGGTCGTCTCACGCGGGGTGAAGTAGGCGTGCCCGTAGGACACACCCTGGCCGCCCGGCACGCGTTTGGTCAGCGCGATCCGGGCCCGCGCGGTCATCGCCGGTCGCAGGCCGTAGGTCTGGCCCGGGATCGGCGACAGGCCGTACACCGCGATGCCGGGCCGCACCAGGTCGTAATGGGCGTCGGGACGGGTCAGGGTGGCCGCCGAGTTGGCGATGTGCCGGTAGCGCGGGGTGATCCCGAAGCGCTCCGCCACTGCGAGCCCGTCGGCGAAGACGGCCAGCTGGTGGTCGATCGTCTCGTGGCCGGGCGCATCCGCATACACGAAGTGGCTCCACACGCCGACCACCTCGATCTCGCCGTCGGCCTGCGCCTTTGCCGCGGCCTCCAGAACGGCGGGCCACTCGGCCGAGGTCGCGCCGCCGCGGCTGAGGCCGGTGTCGAGCTTGAGGTGCACCCGCGCCGTCCGCTCGGCCCGCCGCGCCGCCATGACCAGCTCATCGACCAGCTGCAGGCTGCCCGCGTTGAGGTCGATGCCGGCCGCGACGCCCTCGTGCAGCGGCAGCCCCGGCGAATGCAGCCAGGCGAGTACCGGCACGTCGATCCCGTGCCGCCGCAGGGTCAACCCCTCGTCGAGGGTCGCCACCCCGAGCCAGGTCGCCCCGCCGGCGAGTGCCGCCCGGGCGGACGGCAGTATGCCGTGCCCGTAGCCGTCGCCCTTCACCACCGCCATCACCTCTGCGGTCGTGCCGGCGCGCAGGAGCGCCACGTTGTCCCGGATGGCGTCCAGATCAATCCGAACTTCGGCCTGCCACATGATTTCCAGCCTACTGATCTGGTTGACGAGATCTGATAGCGCAGCTCAGCCGCGGTTACCCGAGCAGGTCGGCGAGGACCGGCCGGAGCGCCTCGGCCACCAGGGGTGAGGTCACCGGGCCGGCCGCGGCTGCCCGCCGGCCGGCCAGGCCATGCACATAGGCCGCGGTGATCGCCGCCCGCTCCGGCGGGAGCCCCCCGGCCAGCAGCGAACCGAGCAGCCCGGCGAGCACATCGCCGCTGCCCGCGGTGGCCAGCGCCGGGCTGCCGGTCGGGTTTACCCAGACCTCGCCGGCCGGGGTGGCCACGATCGTGCGGTCGCCCTTGAGCAGCACAACCGCATTCATCCAGGCGGCCAGCCGGCACGCCGAACCGGCCCGGTCGGGGCCGGGCGCGTCACCGGCCAGCCGCTTGAACTCGCCGTCGTGCGGAGTGATCACGACCGGTGCGTCCCGGCGCAGGTCCTCGGCATGTTTGCCGTCGACCAGCAGGGTCAGCGCGTCGGCGTCGAGCACCACCGGCAACGCCGTCGCGAGCACACTGCGCAGGGTCGTGCGCGCCTCCTCGTCGGTGCCCAGCCCGGAGCCGCACACCCAGGCCTGCACCCGGCCGGCGTCGCGGACCCCGGCAGTCCCGATCACCGACGGGTGCGCCCGCACCACGTCCTGGTAGGCGCTGCCCGCGTAGCGGACCATGCCGGTCGGGCCGGCGAGCGCGCCGCTCACCGAGAGGATGGCCGCACCGGGATAGGTGGCCGAGCCGGTCGCGATGCCGACCACGCCGCGGCTGTACTTGTCGGAGCCGGGGCCGGGCCTCGGCCACGAGCCGGCGATGTCCTCCGCGTCCGGTACGTGCACCGCGGGGGTGGTGCGCAGCATCGGCGTCAATCCGATGTCGACCAGCTCGACCTGCCCGCAGCGGGCGGCGGCCGGCCCGACCACGTGTGCCGGTTTGAGGCAGCCGAAGGTCACGGTGACGTCGGCGGTCACCGCCTCGCCGGGCACATCGCCGGTGTCCACGGCGACGCCGCTCGGCACGTCGACGGCGACGACCGGGGTGCGAACGCCGGAACGTGTGCGCAGGTCACGCAGGGTGGCCACGATCGCACCCGCCGGCGGTCGCAGGCCACCGGCCGCCCCGATCCCGACGATCCCGTCCAGCACCAGGTCGGCGCGATCGGGCAGGTCGCGAGTGGTGAAGCCGCCGGCTTGGCGGAGCGCGGCCAGGCCGGCGAGATGCACCCGTTCGGGTTTCAGCAGCAGCGCGCGCACCTCCGCGCCGCGCCGGGCCAGCGCGGCGCCCGCATAGAGGGTGTCGCCGCCGTTGTCGCCGCTGCCGACCAGCAGCAGCACCCGGGCACCGTAGACGCCGCCGAGATCGTTGAGCATCAGCACGCAACGCCGGGCCAGGCCGGCCGCCGCCCGCTGCATCAACGTGCCCTCGGGCAGCGTCGCCATCAGCGCCTTTTCCGCCGATCGCACGTCGGTGACCCGCCATGCCTGCCGCATCTGTCCTCCAGCCGTTCGGTGTGCCACGGTTCTATGCCCGGGGTACGACACTTTTCCGTCGGCGCTGGTCAGGACTCTGCGACGACCATCGCCGAGGCGATACCCCCATCGTGCGACAGCGACAGGTGCCATCGATTGACGCCCCGCTCGGCCGCGACCGCGGCGACCGTACCGGAAACCGTCAACCATGGCCGGCCGTCCGGGTCGGCGACGACCTCGCAGTCGTGCCAGCGCAGGCCGGCGGGCGCGCCGAGCGCCTTGGCGACCGCCTCCTTGGCGGCGAACCGGGCGGCGAGCGACTCCGCCGAGCGCGGATTTCCCGACCCGGTCAGCCGCTCGCCCTCGGTGAAGAGCCGGTCGGCCAGCAGCGGCGTTCGGTCGAGGGCCCGGGCGAAGCGGTCCACCAGGACTACGTCGATACCGACAGCCACGATCACGTGCCAACCCTATCGGTAGGTGGTGGGGGCACGCGGCCTGCTGGCACCCGGCAGCGCCGGTCGCAAGGCCTGTGGACAACCCGGTTGTACGCCGGCGGCCGGTTATCCACAGGCACCTCCGAGCACGCCCGCCGGCCCCTAATGTCGGCGCATCCCGTTGCCCGCCTGGAGAGGTCGCCGATGAATCCCGAGCTCGAAGTCGACACTGACGAACTGCGCCGGACCGCCTCAGCCCTGGCCGCCACCGCAGACCGGGTGAGTGCCGGGGCCGCCGAGCAGCCGGCCGCCGAGCCGGTCCCGCGCTGGGTCACGGCCGACGTCGCCGTGCTCGCCGCGGCGGCCGCCGGCCATCAGCTCGCCCAGCTCGGCGCCGATCTCGCCGAGACCGCCCGGCGGATACAGGCCGCCGCCGCGGAGTATGAGCTGGCCGACGCCCGCGCCGCGACCCGCCTGCGGCTCACCCGATGACCGCCGTCCCGCTGATCGCCGTCCCGCTGGCCGGCGGCCCGCCGAGCACCGGCGTCGTCTACGCCCGGCTGCGCGTCACCGATCCGGCGCGCTGGCGCGCCCTCGCCCTCGCCTGGCGGCGCTGGGCGGCGGTGGCCGGTCGGCTGTCCGGCGAGTTCACCCCGCTCCTCGCCCGTCTCGCCGCGGCCTGGTCGGGTGCCGCCGCGACCGCGGCCGCCCGGCGACTCGTCCGGCTACGACATCGGCTCGTGCTGTTCCGGCTGGCTTGCTGGCAGGCAGATCAGGCGGTCAGCGAGTTCGCGGCCACCCTGGCGCGGGCCCGTGCGATGCTGGCCCGCGCCCGCGCCACCGGGTTGACCGTCGCCGACGACGGCACCGCCCCGGGCAACCCGGCGCCGGCCGCCGCGGCCGACCTGGCGACCGCGTTGTCGGTGGCCGCGGCGGCCGACGCCACGGGCGCCGACCGGCTCGGCCGGCTCACCGCGACGATCGCCGGCCCGGCCGAGCCGCCCGCTCCGGACCGGCCGGGCTGCGCCGCCTCCCCGGCGGCGGTGCGGAGCTGGTGGGCGGGGCTGTCCCCGGCGCAGCGGCGGTGGCTGCTCGCCACCGAGCCCGGCTCGATCGGCCCGCTCGACGGCGTCCCGGCCGCCGATCGGGACGCCGCCAACCGCCTGCTGCTGGATGCCCGGCGAGCCGAGCTCGACCGGGCGCTGCTGGCGGCCGACGGCCGTGCTCGGGCACGGTTGCGCGAGTTGCGCCGCGGGCTCGACACGCTGGCCGACCGGTTGGCCGACGATGCCGGGCCACGTGCCTACCTGCTCCGGCTCGGCCTCACCGAGGAGGGCCGGGCTGTGGTGGCGCTCGGCGATCCCGACCGGGCGGCGAGTGTCCTGACACACGTCCCCGGCATGACCGCCGACCTGGCCTCGGCCGGTGGGGAGCTGACCCGGGCCGAGCGGGTCGCGGTCCGGGCCGCCGAGCTGGGCCCGGCCACCGCGACGAGCGCGGTGCTCTGGCTCGACTACGACGCGCCCGACTTCATCGACGAGGCGGCGAGCGCCCGCCGGGCGCAGGCGGCCGCGCCCACCCTGCGTCGCTTCCAGGACGGGCTGCGGGCCAGCCACGACGGCCCGGCCGCTCGGCAGACCGTGCTCGGGCACAGCTACGGCTCGCTGGTGGTCGGCACGGCGGCCGCGACTCCCGGCCTGGCCGCCGACAGCGTGATCTTCGTCGGATCGCCCGGCGTCGGCGTCGATTCGGCGAGCCGCCTGCATGTGCCGCCCGGCGAGGTGTGGTCGGCCACCTCGCGCAGCGACATCATCCAGTACGCGGCGGTCGCCCCGGCCGGTCTGGGGCGAGACCTGGCCACCGCGTTCACGGTCCCGGTGGTCGGGCCGTGGCTTGCCTTCGGCCGGCCGGAGCAGGATCTGTGGTTCGGGCACAACCCGAGCGACGCGGCGTTCGGCGCCAGGGTCTTCGCCACCCAGGCCGACGCCGGGCACCTGGGCTACTGGGATCGCGGCCGCCCCGCGCTCGACACGCTGGCCGCCATCACGCTGGGCACAGCACGATGACGGCCGAGCGGATCAGCGCGGCGCATCCGCCCGGCCGCGCCCGGCCGGGCACGGCGAGGCGGGCCGGGTCACTCGACGGTGACCGACTTGGCCAGGTTGCGCGGCTGGTCCACGTCGTGGCCGCGGGCCGAGGCGATCTCACACGCCAGGATCTGCAGCGGCACCGTGGTCATCAGCGGGGCGAGCAGGGTCGGCGTGTGCGGCACCGGAATGAGGTGGTCGGCGTAAGCGCGCACGCCCTCGTCGCCCTCCTCGGCGATCACGATCGTCCGGGCGCCGCGGGCGCGCACCTCCTGGATGTTCGAGACGACCTTGTCCCGCATGACACCGCGGCCGGCCGGCGACGGCACCACGCAGACCACGGCCGTGCCCTCGTCGATCAGGGCGATCGGGCCGTGCTTCAGCTCACCGGCGGCGAAGCCCTCGGCGTGCATGTAGGCGAGCTCCTTCAGCTTGAGCGCGCCCTCCAGGGCGACCGGGAACCCGACGTGCCGGCCGATGAAGAGCACCGTCGACGCGCTCTTCAGGTCGCGGGCGAGGGCCCGCACCTCCTCCATCCGGCCGAGCAGCTCGCGCAGCGCGTCCGGGGTGCTGCGCAGCTTTTCCACCACGGCGGCGACCTCGTCGGCATACATGACGCCGCGGATCTGGGCGAGGTGCAGCCCGATCAGGTAACAGGCGACGAGCTGGGTGAGGAACGCCTTGGTCGACGCCACCGCGATCTCCGGCCCGCCGTGGGTGTAAAGCACCGCGTCGGACTCGCGCGGGATGGTCGATCCGTTGGTGTTGCAGATCGCCAGCACGCGGGCCTTCTGCTCCTTGGCGTGCCGCAGCGCCATCAGCGTGTCCATCGTCTCGCCGGACTGGCTGATCGCGATGACCAGGGTGGACCGGTCCAGGATCGGATCGCGGTAGCGGAACTCGCTGGCCAGCTCCACCTCGCAGGGGATGCGCACCCAGTGCTCGATGGCATATTTGGCGACCATCCCGGAGTGATACGCGGTGCCGCACGCGATGATGAAGACCTTGTCGACGTCACGCAGATCCTGGTCGGTGAGGCGCACCTCGTCGAGCACGATGTCGCCGCGGTCGGAGAGCCGGCCGAGCAGCGTGTCGGCGATGGCCTGCGGCTGCTCGGCGATCTCCTTCAGCATGAAGTAGTCGTATCCGCCCTTTTCCGCCGCGGACGCGTCCCAGTCGATGTGAAACTCCTGGCCGGTGGCGGGCTGGCCGTCGAAGCCGGTGATCTCGATGCCGGTCGGAGTGATCAGCACCACCTGGTCCTGGCCGAGCTCGATCGCCTCGCGGGTGTGCTCGATGAAGGCCGACACGTCGCTGGCGAGGAAGTTCTCGCCGTCACCGCGGCCGACCACGAGCGGCGAGTTGCGCCGGGCGGCGACCACCGCGTCGGGCACCTCGACGTCGACCGCGAGCAGCGTGAAGGCGCCCTCGAGCCGGCGGACCGTGCGGCGCATGGCCTCGGCCAGCAGCTGCGGCCCGTCGTCGGTCGCGCCGGCGTCGCGCAGCGCGCGCAACTCGGCGGCGAGCAGGTGGGCGGCGCACTCGGTGTCGGTGTCGCTGGCGAACTCCACGCCGGTCGCCTCCAGCTCGACGCGGAGGCGGGCGAAGTTTTCGATGATGCCGTTGTGGATGACGGCGACCCGGCCGTCGGCGGACAGGTGCGGGTGGGCGTTGCGGTCGGTCGGCCCGCCGTGCGTGGCCCAGCGGGTGTGCCCGATGGCTGTCACACCGGTGGAGATGTCGTCGCCGGCCCGGTCGGCAAGAGCCTTTTCCAGGTTGGCGAGCTTTCCGGCCTTCTTTTCGGTCAGGACGGCGCCCTGGTTGATGACCGCGACGCCGGCGGAGTCATATCCGCGGTACTCCAGCCGGCGCAAGCCGTCGAGAACGATGCTGAGCGCCGGACGACCGCCGACGTAACCCACGATGCCACACATGCGGGGAAGCCTAGCGAAGCTCCGCTCATGAGTCATGCTCGGGAGGCGCCCTTTCGAGCACCGGTTGTGCGCAAAAACGGTACGAAAGACTGGGTACTGCCGCCGGTCGGCTGGCGCTCCTGGCGTACTGTCGGCTACTGCGCCGCAATCTGGAGCGCTCCATCGGGAGAAACGTTGAGCAACCATCCTCAGCCCGACAACCCGCGGCCGGACCGCATCGACCCGGCGGCGCCCCCACCGAGCGCGCCCGACGGCACCAGCCCGGTGAGTGGGGCTTCCGGCCCGCCGGCTCCGCAGGCCTACCAGCCACCGTCCTACGCGCCCGGCTACGCCTCGATTCCCGAGCCGGCCGTGGACAATCCGCCGACCGCCCAGTTTCCCTCGGCGCCGGGCGGGCCGGATTACGGTGGGCCGGTCAACTACGCCCCGCCCGGCTACGCCCCCGACTACGGCCAGGGCTATCCCCCGCCGCCGGGCTACCCGGACGCGGGCTACCCGCCGCCGGGCTACCAGCAGGCCGGATATCCGCCGCAGGCCTATCCGGCCCAGCCGGGCTATCCCCCGCACGCCTATCCGGCCCCGCCCGGCCCGCCCCCGCGCAAGAGCAACGCGCCCCTGATCGCCGTGATCGTGGCGGTGACAATGCTGCTCTGCGGCGGCGTGGCAACCGCCGGCGTCCTGGTGGCTCGCACCGCGGCGGAAAAGACGAAGGAAGCGGTCAAGCCGATCACCGAGCTGCCGACCTTCGAACCGGAACTGCCCAGCCTCCCGACCGGGGTGCCCGGGACCTCCCGCAAGATCGCCGTGACCTACGAGGTGAGCGGTGACGGCCCGGCCACGATCTTCTATTTCGGGAAAGTCGGCGAGACACCCACCCGGCTCGACAACGTCAGGTTGACGTGGAAATTCGAC
>Ga0207668_10001198_pt1 | contig 15393 bp, 12 predicted proteins | sample KBSS43metaG_FD_184323 | JGI IMG/M metagenome (GOLD analysis project Ga0207668, IMG submission 184323) | Switchgrass rhizosphere microbial communities from Kellogg Biological Station, Michigan, USA - KBS S4-3 metaG (SPAdes) (version 2) | ecosystem: Host-associated > Plants > Roots > Rhizosphere... | reverse complement strand
GGGCTTGAGCAGGAAGAACTCGATCTCGGGATGCACGTAGCAGGAAAATCCGAGGTCGCTGGCCTTGCCCAGCTGGCGGCGCAGCACATGGCGCGAGTCGGCCCACGACGGCGAGCCGTCCGGCATGGTGATGTCGCAGAACATGCGGGCCGAGTGGTGCTTGCCGCCGCTGGTCGTCCACGGAAGCACTTGGAACGTCGACGGATCAGGGCGCGCAACGGTGTCGGACTCCGAGACCCGGGCGAAGCCCTCGATCGAGGAGCCGTCGAAACCGATGCCCTCTTCGAATGCGCCTTCGAGTTCGGCGGGCGCGATGGCTACGGACTTGAGGTATCCGAGCACGTCGGTGAACCACAACCGCACGAACCGGATGTCACGTTCCTCCAGCGTGCGCAGCACGAATTCCTTCTGCCGATCCATGTGCGCAGCGTAGGCACCCGCTGTTAATTCTGTGTTACGTGTGCTGGTCGGTCCGTGATCGTCGGAGGCTAGCGGCGCGGTCGGCAGAGCATCCACGCCTGGCTGCTGACCAGGCCGCCGAGCTGCGGCAGCGGGGTGAACTGCGTCTGCTCGACCTCGAGGTGGTGCGCCACGCGCTCACGCAGGGCCCGCCAGTTGAAGCCGAAGTGCGAGTAGCCCTCGGCGCCGTCGACCTTGTAGAGCGGCCGGTCGACGCCGGTGTTGCGTCCAGCAAACACCATCTTGGCGGCATCCTTGGCGCTGTAGCGCTCGGCCATGTGGTAGCTGCTGTTGCCCATCCTCGCGGCGAGCGCGCGCACCGATTGCTTGATGACGAACGACGGACCGATCTCGATGGGCACGCTGATGATGACCCGACCGGTCGGTGCGCAGAGCCGCGCCAGGTCGGCCAGCACGATCTCGACGATGTCCTCGGTGCAGTGCTCCAGCGTCTCCTGGCAGGTGACCACGTCGAAGGAGCCGTCGTACTCGGGGGCGGCCAGGTCGCCGGTGACGGAGAAGGTGATGTTCTTCAGGTCGGCGAAACGCTCGCGGCAGCCTTCGATCTGGTTCGCATCGATGTCGGAGCCATGCCCCTGCTTGATCTGACCCGCTGCCATGGCGAGGAAGGTGCCGTCACCGCACCCATAGTCGAGCACCGACGATTCGGACGCGTCGAGCAGGCTCAGCGCCTTCACGAAGCGTGAGCTGTGGCTCCAGGCGATGACCTTGTTCGAGCTACCAATCTGTTCGCGGTAGTAGTGACCATCTTCGAGGGCGGCAGTCGCCTCTTCCATCGGTTGTCCTTCTCCCTGGTGCTGGTGGCGTGAATCCCGGGCCTCGGTAACGGCCTCGACAGTAGTCGAAGGGATCGTTGATCACCACTTGCCGCCGTGGCTTCCAGCTAACAAACCAGGCCCTCTGGCGGCAAGGTCAGGTCGATCAGGTAATCAGCTGTGGCGTCGTCGACGCATGCGACGCCATTGAACGACGCGGTGTGCTGGGTGCCCTCGAACGTGAGCAGCCTCGCTCCGAGTTGGCGGGCGAGGGCGATTCCGTCCTGATGGGGTGTCGCCGGATCCCTGGTCGTGGAGATGACCAGCAGCGGGGGCAGGCCGCCCGCGGAGACCGGGTGCGGCTGGCTGGTCGCGGGCACTGGCCAGAACGCGCAGATACCCCGCGGCGCGTGGCCGGTGAAGCGACCGAACACCTGGAACGGCGATACCTCCCGAAGCCGCTGGTCGTACGTGGCCCAGGCCGCCTCGTCCTTCGGGTAGGCGTAGTCGGCACACGTGACGGACGTGTAGGCGTCCAAGCTGTTCGCGTAGTCGCCGTGCTCGTCGCGTCCGAGGTACTCGTCGGCGAGCCCCAACAGGTCGTCGGCGTCCCGCCCCTGCTTGACGGCCCGAAGGCCGTCGGTCAAGGTCGTCCACGTCTGCGGGTCGTACAGGGCGTCGATGGTGCCCGTGATCGCGTCGTCGTACGTCAGCCCGCGCGGGGCGGCCGTGGGTGCGGGTTCGTCAAGCAGGGGGTCGACGAGGTCGTGGTAGACCTGCACTGCCTTCGCGGGGTCCGTGCCCAACGGGCAGCTCGGCGAGCGCGCGCAGTCGGCCGCGTAGTCGTCGAACGCCAGCTGGAATCCGGCCGCCTGGTCGAGCATCGACTGCACGCCTCCCGCCGCCGGATCCACCGCACCGTCGAGCACCATCGCCCGGACCCGGTCGGGATATGCCTCGGCGAACGAGGCACCGATTTTCGTGCCGTAGGAGTAGCCAAGGTAGGTCAGCTGCTCGTCGCCGAGGGCTTGGCGCAACGCATCGAGATCCTTGACGACGTTCGACGTGCCGACGGCGGCGAGGAAGTCGACGCCCGTCCGCTCCACGCAGGACTGCACGTACCGGCGCTCCCCTGCTTCGAACTTCGCGACGCCTTCCGGGGTGTAGTCGGTGCCCGAGTTGCCTCCGGGCGCGAAGCCAGCGTGCCGGTCGGCGCGCCACGCGTCGAGCTCCGCGTTGGAGACGCAGGCGATGGCAGGGCGCGAATGTCCGACTCCCCGTGGGTCGAACCCGACGACGTCGAAACGATCGCGGATGGCGCGCGGAAGGTACGGTCCGAACCAGGCCGCGAAATCCACGCCGGATCCGCCGGGGCCCCCCGGATTCATCACCAGCGAGCCGAGTTTGCGTCCCGTGGCGGGGATCTTGATCACCGCGACGGCTGCGACGGCACCGCCGGGCTTGGCGTAGTCGACCGGCACGGCCAGGTCCGCGCACCGCGCTGAGCGAGGGAGGTCGTCGGTGGACACTCCGAAGGCGTCGCAGTCGCCCCACTGCAAGGGTGCGCCGACTGCGGGCGTCGGGGGCCGGTGCCTGCCGGCGACGACCCTGGTGCAGCCGTCCACCGAGGTCGCCGCGAGCACACACACGGCGAGCACCACGAGCCAGCGCCGAGCTACTAACAACGCAAGTCGGGCGCAGGCATCGTCGAGTCGACCAGGAAGCTCACCACGGCGGGGTCCACGCACCCGTCGCCGTTGAACACCACCGTGTGCTGAGTGCCGTCGAACGTGATCAGTGCGGCGTCCATTTCGCGCGCCAGGTCGACGCCGGCCTGGTACGGAGTCGCCGGGTCGTGGGTGGTCGACACGACCACCACCTTGCCAGGGCCGGGGGACGCTACGTCGTGCGGCGTCGACGTCGGGGGTACCGGCCACATGGTGCACATGTCGCGCGGGGCAAACCCGGTGAACTCGCCATATGACATGAAGGGAGCCGCTTCCCGCGCCCGGCGGTCGGCGTCCGTCCAGACCGCCGGATCGCTCGGGTACGGCGCGTCGACGCAGCGGATGGCGGTGAACGCGTCCTGCTGATTGTCGTAGTGGCCCAACGGGTTGCGGTGCTGGTAGTCGTCGGCCAGCAGCAGCAGGTCGCCTGCGTCGCTGCCGCGACGCAGCCCGAGCAGCCCGCTGGTGAGGTACTTCCAGTAACGCTGCGTATAGAGCGCATTGACGGTTCCGGTGATGGCGTCCGAATAACTCAACCCACGCGGATCCGAGGTGCGGCCTGGCTGCTGTACGAGCGGGTCGACGAGTTCGTGGTAGCGCGCGACGAACTGGGTCGGGTCCTGGCCGAGCGGACAGTCGGTGGACCGCGCGCAGTCGAGCGCGTAGTCGTCGAATGCCGTTTGGAATCCGGCCAATTGGCGCAGGTTCTCCCCGATCGGATCGGATCCGGGGTCGACGGCGCCGTCGAGCACCATGGCCCGCACTCGTTCGGGGTAGCGCTCGGCGTAGGTGGCCCCGAGCTCGGTGCCGTAGGAGTAGCCGAGGAAGTTCAGCTGGTTCTCCCCCAACGCCGCCCGCACCACGTCCATGTCCTGGGCGCTCGACGCCGTCCCCACGTTCGCGAGGAACTCCGTGCCCATCCGATCGACGCAGCCCTGGACGATGTGCTGGTATACGGCCTCGACGCGGGCGACGCCCTCGGGGCTGTAGTCGACCATCGGGTCGCGACGGTAGGCGTCGAATTCGGCGTCGGTGCGGCAACGCACCTGCGGCGTCGAGTGCCCCACGCCGCGCGGGTCGAAGCCGACGAGGTCGAAGCGCCTGGCGATCTCGGTGCCGGCCAGGGCGGCGCCCATCTGCGCCACGGTGTCGACCGCGGATGCGCCGGGGCCACCCGGGTTCACCATCAACACACCGAGCCGGTCGCCGGTGGCCGGTACGCGGATCACGGCCAATTGCGCTTGCGGCCCTTGAGGATTGGCGTAGTCGATCGGGACGTCCACCGTGCCGCACTGGGCCGTCGGAAGATCGCCGACGTCACCGAGAAAGCCCGCGCAGCTGCCCCACGCCGGGGCTTGCCCGTAGGCCGCGGTGGCCTCGCCCTCCGGGGAGGCCGACGCGATGGGAACGGTGAACGTGGACACCACGAGGAGCACGATCGGCGCCATCGTCCACTTTGCCGCCGCCCGCCACATGGCGAACATGTTCGCACGCAACGGCCTTCGCGGTCTGTACTCGACGGCAAGCAGAGACAAGGCAGCAATCAGACGGTGATGCGACGGTGACCTTTGCTCGGGTGGATGACTCAGCACTTGGCGCCGGGCGGCGGTGTGGCCCCGTCCAGTAGGTAGCGCGCGGCGATGTCGTCGACGCACGAATTCCCTTGGAAGACCACGGTGTGCTGGGTGCCCTCGTAGGTCAGCAGCGCGCCTCCGAGCTGTCTGGCCAGGTCGACGCCGGCCTGGTACGGAGTGGCGGGGTCGTTCGTCGTCGACACGACCAAGGTGGGTGGTAGCCCGTCGATCTTGAGCTCGTGAGGTGTCGACGTCGGCGGAACGGGCCAGAACGCACAGGTGCCCAGCGGCGCGTGCCCGGTGAAGTCGCCGTAGCTCATGAAGGGCGCCACTTCGCGGGAGCGCCTGTCCTGCTCCACGGTGGCTGCGCGGTCGGTGATCGGCGGCTTGTCGACGCAGTTGACCGCCACCCGGACGTCCGTGGAGTTGTCGTAGTGCCCCTTGTCGTCACGACCCATGTACAGGTCCGCCAACCACAGCATGGTGTCGCCGCTGCCGTCGCGCAGATCCCGCAGCCCCGTCGTGAGGTGCTTCCACAGGGTCGGTGAGTAGAGCGGCAGAATCGTGGCGACGATCGCGTCACCGTAGCTGAGCCCACGCGGGTCCTTGGTCTTCGCGGGTTTCTCGACCAACGGTGTGACCAGCGACTTGTAGACCTCGACGGCCTTCGCCGGGTCGGTGCCCAGCGGGCAGTCCGGGGTCTTGGCGCAGTCGGCGGCGTAGTCGTTGAACGCGGTCTGGAATGCGGCGGCCTGCCTGATGTTGGCCTCGATGGGGTCGGCATTCGGGTCGACCGCACCGTCGAGGATCATCGCGCGAACCTTGTCCGGGAACTGCTCGGCATAGGTGGCGCCGATGCGGGTGCCGTAGGAATAGCCGAGGTACGTCAGCTTCTCGTCGCCGAGGGCCGCCCGCATCGCATCGAGATCCTTTGCGACGTTTACGGTTCCGACGTTCTCGAGGAAGTCCTTGCCCATCTTGTCGACGCAGCGCTGGACGAAGGCCTTGGTTTCCCCCTCGATGTGCGCGACCCCCGCAGGCGAGTAGTCGACCTGCGGGTCCGCGCGCAGCCGGTCGTTCTCCTCGTCGCTGTTGCACCACACCGCGGGCCTGGACAACCCGACGCCGCGCGGATCGAAGCCCACCACGTCGAACTTTTCGCGCACCGACTGCGGCATCGACTCGCTGATCGTGAGTGCCGCCTCCACGCCCGACTCGCCTGGCCCGCCGGGGTTCAGCACGAGCGACCCGATCTTCTGGCCCGTCGCCGGGATGCGGACCATCGCGATGCGCGCGACGTCGCCGTCGGGCTTGGCGTAGTCGACGGGCACGGAGAGCAAACCGCATTCGGCCCCAGCCGGAATCTTCGCGTCGGGGGACGCGGAAGGGCACTTCGACCACTGCACGGGGGATCCGGGCCGCGGTGCGCCCATGACTGCACGCCCGTCGACCAACGTGCTGCAGCCAGCGACCAGCAACACCGTCATTGCGGCCGCGAGGACCCCGCGTCTGAGGTTCATGGCTGACCATGCTGCCATGACCTGACATATGCGCAGACCAGGGGCGCTAGCGGGTGGCGTCCACCAACTCGTCGAGCGCGACGCGGAAGTCGTCGGCCATGTCCCACAGGTCAGGTAGCAGTTCGGGGCAGGAGATCAATCCGACATCGAGCGTTCCGTTGAGCGACATCACGGTGATGTTGAGCCCCGAGCCGTGGAAGATCGGTCCGAGCGGATACATCGCCTTGACCTCGGCGCCCAGGAAGTACAGCGGGAGCTGCGGCCCCGGCACGTTCGAGATGACCAGGTTGTGCACGGGCGCGGCGCTCGTGAGCCGGCTCGACGCGTAGACACGCATCGCGACGCCGAACACCGCGGGCGCGGCGAACTGCGACCAGTCCTGTAGCAGCGTCGCCCCGATGGCCGCACTGTGTTGCTTGGCAACGGAATTCGCGTCGGCGATGATCTTGAGCCGCTCGGCCGGGTCCTCGATATTGGTCCCGAGACTCGAGAACATGCCCGAAACCTGGTTGCGGCCAGGACGATCCGACTTTTCGTGCACCGAGACCGGAACCATCGCGACGAGGGTGCTGTCGGGAAGTTCGTCGCGGTCGAGCAGAAAGCGCCGCAACACCCCTGCCACCAACGCCATCACCACGTCATTGACCTTGACCCCGAAATGGTTCTTGACGGTCTTGACGTCCTCCAGGTTCAGTTGGGCGAACGCGACGTTGCGGTGTCCGGTGACCTTTGCGTTGAAGCGCGTTTTCGGGGCCGCGAACGGGGCCGCCATGGACATCCCGCTGCGCGCCCGCCTTACGGTGTCCACCACCGTCGAAAGCGTGGACGGCACCACGTTGATCAACTTGAGCGGCCGGGTGGCGTATTTGATGGCACCGCTGACCGCGATCTCCAGGTCCGACCCACCGCCCACCCCTTCGACCGGATCCGGTGGCGGAGCGTCGGCTTCGGTGGTGCACAGCTGCGACATCAGGTTCGCCCCGGTGACGCCGTCGACGCCTGCATGGTGAACCTTCGTCATCACCGCCAGCCGACCGCCGTCGTGTGCGTCAGTGCCCGCGACGTTCTCGATCACCCACATCTCCCACAGCGGTCGACTGCGGTCCAAGTTCAAGGAGGCGATGTGCCCGCAGATCTCCCCCAACTCGACTCGGCCGCCGGGCGACGGCAGCCCGATGCGGTGCAGATGGCGATCGACGTCGAAGTCCTTGTCCTCCACCCACACCGGGTGGTCGAGGTTGAAGCGGTTGTCGCCAAGCTTCTCGCGGAACTCCGGCATCGCCTTGATCCGGAGACTCAGCGCGTCGCGCAACCGGGCGAAGCTGTATCCGCCAGGAATGGTCGAGGTGTCGATCTCGAGGATCGAGCAGACGTGTAGCGGCTGTGCAGCGGTTTCGAGGTAGAGAAAGCTGGCGTCGAGTCCGCTGAGCCGTTGCATGCGGCGATCGTAGGCACGCGAGGTTTCCAGGTGTGAGGAAATGCACTTGACCGGAAGTTCACTCATCGCGCCGCGAGTGGCACACTTGGTGTGTCAGACGACCCGGGGACCCGGATGGGCCACGAGGACGACCCGACCAGATGAGGGACAATGATGTCTGAGCAGACGGTTTACGGTGCTGCCACCGATTCGGTTATGCCCAAGCCCCGCACCAAGGTGCGGACCCACCACTTGCAGAAGTGGAAGGCCGAGGGCCACAAGTGGGCGATGTTGACGGCCTACGACTACTCCACCGCGCGCGTGTTCGACGACGCCGAGATTCCCGTGCTGTTGGTCGGCGATTCGGCGGCCAACGTCGTCTACGGCTATGACACCACGGTGCCGGTGACCATCGACGAGCTCATTCCGTTGGTCCGCGGCGTGGTTCGCGGTGCGCCGCATGCCCTGGTGATCGCCGACCTCCCGTTCGGCAGCTACGAGGCGGGCCCGCAGCAGGCGCTGGCCACCGCGACGCGGTTCATGAAGGAGACCGGCGCCGCCGCAGTGAAGCTCGAAGGTGGCGAGCGCGTGGCCGATCAGATTGCGGTCCTGACGCAGGCAGGCATCCCGGTGATCGCCCACATCGGCTTCACTCCGCAGAGCGTCAACGGGCTCGGCGGGTTCCGGGTGCAGGGCCGCGGTGACGCCGCCGAACAAACCGTTCACGACGCCATCGCCGTCGCCGAGGCGGGTGCGGTCGCCGTCGTCCTCGAGATGGTGCCCGCTGAGCTGGCCACCCAGATCACCGGCAAGCTGACCATCCCGACCGTCGGCATCGGCGCAGGGGTCAACTGCGACGCGCAGGTGCTGGTCTGGCAGGACATGGCCGGCATGACCGCGGGCAAGACGGCGAAGTTCGTCAAGCGCTTCGGCGCCGTGGGTGACGAGTTGCGCAGGGCGGCAACGGAGTACGCCAACGAGGTGGCCACCGGCGTGTTCCCGGCCGAGGAGCACTCCTTCTAGCCTCCGCGCGAGCAGACGCAAAAGGCCCTCATTCGTGGCGAATGAGGGCCTTTTGCTGGGGGCACCCCCTCTGGGGGACTGCTCGGCTAGGAAAAGTTCGGCGCCCGCTTGCCTAGGAACGCGGCGATGCCTTCCTGTCCGTCGGCGGATCGCGCGCACTCGGCGATGTAGCGGCCCTCGAGCTCCATCTGCTCCTCGATTCCGGCGCGGTAGGTGCCGAGCAGCAGCCGCTTGACCGCGGCGTTCGACGTCCGCGAGGTGCTCGCCATCTCCTTGGCGAGCGCGTCAGCCCGGCCCGCGAGGTCGGCGTCGGGCACCACCTCGGTGACCAGCCCCCAGTCGAGCGCTTCGGCGGCGGTCAGCGTCCGGTTGGTGAGCATCAACTGCTGAGTGCGACGGATCCCGATGAGCCGGGGCAGGTAGTACGACGAGCTCCCGTCGGGACTGAGCCCGGCCTTGGTGTAGGCCATCGTGTACTTGGCCGACTCGGCGGACAGCACGAGGTCACCGGTGACGGCGAGGCTGAAGCCCGCGCCCGCCGCCGTGCCGTTCACCACGGTGATCACGACGGCGTCCATGCGGGCGAACGTCGACAGCGCGCGGTGCAGATCGTCGGCGATGCCCTTGACGAAGGCGCCAGCGTCGGGGGCCGCGGCCATCGCCTTGAGGTCGCCGCCCGCGCAGAAGAACCGGCCCGCGCCGGTGATCGTGACCACCTTCGTCGTAGCGACGTCGCACAGTGCCGCCGCTACCGCGAGCTCGCGGGTGAGCGTGTCGTTCATCCCGTTCGCGGCGTCGGGCCGGTTGAGCACGATGTTGGTGACGGGGCCGGATTGGGCGAACGTCAACGTCTCGAAATCGGTCATGGCGCAAACGGTATCGCAGGCCGAGTTACGTCATCACACCGATCTGTAAGCCGAGCCGCTTGGCGGTCGCTTCGCGCAGCGCAGTGAAGTCGCCACGGAAGCCCAGCGTGCGCAGCGCGCCGTCGGCGATGACCCACGGCTGCTCGGGCGGGCAGTCACCGTCGTCGGACCGGCGGTTGATCGCCGACTCTGCGAGCCGGAACGGCAGGTCGATGGCGTCCGGCGGGCCGTCGCACTCGGCGATGACCGCGCTCGCGAGCCGTCGGTAGCGGTCGCGCAGCTCGGCGCGGTCCAGCCGGAACTGTTCGAAGCGCTCGACCCGCAGTTCGGGTAGCAAGTACAGCGCGCCGAGGTTCCAGGTGCTGCGGCACAACTGGGCAACGTCGGCGACGACGAGGGCGTGCAGCCGGCCCGCCGCCGCACCGCTCTCCCCGAGCAGCTTGGCGGCCAGCCGGAGTGGCTCGTCGACGGTGCCCGCGAGCAGGGCCTCGAGGATGTCGTCTTTGGTGGCGAAGTGGTGGTAGAGCGAGGCCTGGCGCACTCCGACGGCGTCGGCGATGCGGCGCGTCGAGGTGCTGGCGTAGCCGTGAGTGGTAAAGAGTTCGGCGGCGGCGTCGAGAATCTCCTCGCGGGCGGTCTTGCCAGGACGCCGGGAGCGCTCCAGCCTTGGGCGCCCGCGGCCGTCGGTGTGCATGGGGTCATTGTGACACCGGTCGCTCGCCGTGCACGAATATCTATCGTTTGATAGAAATAGGTCAACGTACCGGTAACCCTCGCGATACCAGGCCGGAACGCCAACCTGAAAACCTTTCATCTGACAGTTATGAGGAGGCCAGACATGTCGAGCACCAACTCGACCGACGGCGCCCGGTCGCACGCCCGCGCGCAGGCCACCACGGTGCAGATGCGCGTGCCAGCGACGCCGGCCGACGCCACGGGACTCACCTGGGCGGAGGTGGTTCCAGCGGGCTCGTACGCCACCAAGGTGCTCGGTCGCGGCACCCGACTTCGGCTGGCCGATCCAGACGGCGGAGCCTGCGCGCACCTGCTGTTGTTCCGCGCCGACGCCTCGTGGGAGCGACTCAACGTCGCCGACACCATGAAGGTGCCGTGGCAGGCCTATCTCGGCACGGGCCATCCGCTGCTGTCCGACCAAGGCCGGGTGCTCGCCACCGTGGTCGATGACACGTCGGGTCACCACGACGCGCTGTGCGGCATGACGGCCGCGGCCCGGGCGCAGATGCTGCTCGGAGTTCACAAGCACGGCATGGACATTCGCGACGTCGCACCCTCGGTGTCGTTGTTCAAGGGTGTCCGCGTGAATGCCGACGGAGCACTCGCCTTCACCGGTGGAGCGGGTGGCGGCGCCGCCGTGGACCTGCTGCTGCACCTCCCCCTGATCGTCGTCGTGGTCAACGCGTCGCACCCGCTGGACCCCGACCCGGCCGTCACCGACCTCGACGTGGTGGCATGGCAGGCCGGCGCCGAGCTGGCGGAACCCGTCAGCACCGATCCCGAGTATCTGCGCGCCCTGTTCAACACCGAAAGCACTTGGGCGGCAGCACGAGACAGTGAGGCAGTCCGATGACGACCAGCATCGTGGTGTCCGACGACGTGGTTGCGGCCTGCGCTCCGTGGTCGACGGTCGTCCCCGCGGGCAGTCAGCTGCAGATCATCGACCTGCACGGCAATCAGGCGGTCGACACGCTCTTCTACGGGTTCGTCGGCGGCCGCCCCGATCCCGCATTGCGCTACAGCGCGCAGGCGACCGTTGCCGCACAACGCAACATCTTCCTGACCACCGGTTCGGTGTTGCGCGCCACCGACGGCACCGCCCTCATGACGATCGTGGCCGACGACGTGGGCAATCACGACACCATCGCAGGCGCGTGCTCCAAGGAATCCAACACGCTGCGCTACGGGCACCACACCGTGCACCAGCACGCGTGCGCGGAGAACTTCCTCGCCGAGGCCACGAAATGGGGTATGGGCAAACGCGACATCGTCTCCAACGTCAACTTCTTCATGAACGTGCCCGTCGAGCCCGACGGCACGCTCGGCATCGTCGACGGACTGTCCGCGCCCGGTAAGTCGCTGACCCTGCGGGCCGAGGTCGACACGCTGGTGCTGGTGTCGAACTGCCCGCAGATCAACAACCCCTGCAACGGGTTCGACCCGACGCCGGTGCGGATGGTGATGACGGGCGCATGAGCACCATCGAGGTGGTACGGCCCGGCATGCTGACCACCGTCCAGGATTGGCCCGGCCGAGTTGGCTTCTGGCACATCGGCGTTCCGCCATCGGGTCCCATGGACGACTTGAGCTTCCGCATCGGCAACCGGGTGCTCGGCAATCCCGAGGGCGTCGCCGGGCTCGAATGCACGCGGGGCGGGCCTCGGCTGCACTTCCCCGACGAGGCGCGGGTGTGCGTGACGGGTGCGCCCGTCGACGTCACCGTCGACGGGGTCGCAGTCGCGCAGTGGCGGTCCGTCACCGTTCCCGCCGGCGGAGTGTTGGACGTCGGCATGCTCACCGGCCCTGGGATGCGGTGCTACGTGCTGGTGGCGGGTGGGCTCATCGAGCCCGAATACCTCGGCAGCACTGCGACGTTCACGCTCGGTACCTTCGGCGGACACGCGGGCCGCCCGCTTCGCGAGGGCGACGCGTTGGCGGTGGGCGACGACCCCGGCCCCCACGAGTTGTGGCCCGACCGGGCCGCAAGGGCCGCGATAGAGGAGCAGCCCAGCATCGGGCACCGGTGGGAGATCGCCGTCACCGAGGGCCCGCACGGAGCCCCCGAGTTCTTCACCCGCGACGACATCGACACGATCGTCGGCACCGACTACGTCGTGCACTTCAACTCGGACCGCACCGGCGTGCGCCTGGCAGGGCCGAAGCCGCAGTGGGCCCGCACCGACGGCGGCGAGGCCGGGCTTCACCCCTCCAACATTCACGACAACGCGTACTGCGTTGGTGCACTGGACTTCACGGGCGACACGCCCATTCTACTGGGCCCCGACGGGCCCAGCCTCGGCGGCTTCGTGTGCCCGGTCACGGTCGTCGGCGGCGACCGCTGGAAGCTCGGCCAAATGGCGCCGGGTGACGCGGTGCGCTTCGTGCCGGTGCGCGCCGACCGGGCACCGTCGTTGCGCACCATCGACGTCGACAGGCGGGCGTCGTTCCCGTTGGTCATCTCGACCTCGGGCGACGGGGACGACGGCCTGCTTGCGAGGTTCACCGCCGCCGACGGCACTGCCGTGACGCTGCGCCGGGCCGGTGACGGTGGCGTGCTCGTCGAGTACGGGCCGATGGTGCTCGATCTCGCGATGCGGGCGCGGGTGCACGTGCTGCACCAGCACCTGGTGGCCCGCGAGGTGCCGGGGCTCACCGAGCTCACCCCCGGCGTGCGCTCGCTGCAGATCCAATTCGACCCCGCCGTGCTGCCCATGTCCGAGGTCGTCGAACTGGTGGCGCGCGTCGACGACGAGTTGCCCGCCACCGGCGACCTCGTCGTGCCGAGCCGCACCGTCCGGCTGCCCCTGTCCTGGGACGATCCGGCCACGCACGAGGCCATCCAGCGCTACGTGCACGGCGTGCGGTCCGACGCACCGTGGTGCCCCGACAACATCGAGTTCATCCGGCGCGTCAACGGACTCGACGACGCCGGTCAGGTCCACGACGTCGTCTTCGATGCGCAGTACCTGGTACTCGGCCTCGGCGACGTGTATCTCGGTGCGCCCGTTGCCACTCCCCTTGATCCCCGGCACCGGCTGGTCACCACGAAGTACAACCCGGCCCGGACGTGGACGCCGGAGAACGCCGTCGGCATCGGCGGCGCCTACTTGTGCATCTACGGCATGGAGGGCCCGGGCGGCTACCAGTTCGTCGGCCGGACCACACAGGTGTGGAATCACTGCCACCCCAACGACGCCCGGTCGTTCGAGCCTGGAACGCCTTGGCTGCTGCGGTATTTCGACCGGATCAGCTTCTACCCCGTAAGTGCCGAGGAACTGCTGCACCTGCGCTCCGAGATGGCGGCCGGCCGCGGCGACGTCGACATCGCGGCGGGCGAGTTCGCCCTGGCCGAATACCGCGACTTCCTCTCGACCAACGAGCAGAGCATCGAAGCGTTCCGCGAACGACAGAGTGCCGCGTTCTCCGCCGAACGGCACGCCTGGCAGCAGGCGGGCGAGTTCCGACGCGCGAGCTGAATGCACCCCGCCGCGGTCGGTTGTTCACCTGGATGTGGCAACCTGTTCACGAATTTCGGCCACTGTGAACAACCCGACTGAAGGCGAAGATGGCATCTGAGAAGCGCAAACCGTCGCGTCACACGGAGGTCGAACGCAAGTTCGCCGTAGTCGAGACCACCGTGTCACCCTCGTTCGAGGGCCTTGCGTCGGTTGCCCGAATCGAGCGTTCGCCCGTGCAACGCCTCGACGCCGTCTACTTCGACACCCCGGAACACGCCTTGGCCACCCATCGCGTGACGTTGCGTCGCCGAACGGGTGGGCCGGACGCCGGCTGGCACCTGAAGCTGCCGTCGGGACCCGACGCCAGGACCGAAGTGCGATTGCCGCTCGACGACGGGGACGTCGAGGCGGTGCCCGCCGACCTCAAGGACGTCGTGCTTGCGATCGTCCGTGACCGGCCGCTGCATCCGGTCGCGCGGATCGAGACGACCCGCACCGTCGACGTGCTCTATGGGGCGTCCGGAGCCCCGCTGGCGGAGTTCTGCGACGACCAGGTCACCGCGTCTGCCGGCCCCGAAGGAGAGCCGCAGACCTGGCGGGAGTGGGAACTCGAACTAGTCGGGGGTGTCGATCCCGACGCTGGCGCGGAGCTTCTGGATCGGTTGGCCAACCGACTGTTCGACGCAGGCGCCGAGCCCGCGGGACACGGTTCGAAGTTGGCGCGCGTGCTGTCCGCCGCCCACGGTGACGTACCCGACTCGCCGCCCTCCGAGTCGACCGACCCGGTGCACCGCGCCGTCGCAGAGCAGGTCGACGAACTCCTCGTCTGGGATCGCGCGGTCCGCGCAGACGCGTGGGACTCCGTCCACCAGATGCGGGTCGTGACGCGCAAGATCCGCAGTCTGCTGCGCGCCTCCGAGGAGTCGTTCGGCATCTCCGACGATGCCTGGGTGCTCGAGGAACTGCGGCTGCTCGCCGGAATTCTCGGGGTGGCCCGCGACGCCGAGGTGCTGGCCGAACGCTATGAACGTGGGCTCGACGAACTACCCGCCGACCTCGTCCGGGGCCCGGTGCGGGAGCGGCTCGTCGACGGAGCGAAGCATCGGTACCAGGCCGGGTTGCGGCGATCGTTGGCCGCGATGCGCTCCGAGCGCTACTTCCGGATGCTCGACGCCCTCGAGACGTTGGTGGCCGCCGAACCTACGACGTCGGCGGCTGGCGAGGAAGCCGCACCCGTCACCGTCGAGGCGGCGTTCCGGAAGGTCCGCAAGGCGACGAAACGCGCGCGGGCGGCCGCGGCCGACGACGACGTGTCCGCCCACGACAGCGACGTGGCGCTGCACGAGATTCGCAAGCGTGCCAAGCAACTTCGCTACACCGCCGCAGCTCTCGGTGTGGACAAGGTCGCCGACCGCGCCAAGTTGATCCAGACACTGCTCGGCGACCATCAGGACAGCGTCGTCAGCCGCATCCACTTGTTGCAGGAGGCGACGGTGGCCCACGGCGCCGGCGAGGACACGTTCACCTACGGCGTGCTGTTCCAACAGGAAGCCGAGCTGGCCCGCCGCTCCGAGGAGCAACTCGACGATGCGCTCAAGCAACTCAAGAAGGCCGTCCGCAACAGCCAGTAGTGGGTGGCGGGCGGACGAGTTGGCCTGTAAGCCGGATTCTGTTCCTCGCCACCATGACTGGCGACGAGGCGGCGACCATCCATCTGGACACACCGTTGCCGGGTGCCTCGAGCGGCCTACCCGCAGGCTCGGGCGAGCAGCCCTCGAACGCCTGCGCGACCGCAACCAGGTTGCGGCCTTCTTGGCCTTGCTTCGGGTGGGGTTTGC
>Ga0207668_10001196_pt1 | contig 15423 bp, 12 predicted proteins | sample KBSS43metaG_FD_184323 | JGI IMG/M metagenome (GOLD analysis project Ga0207668, IMG submission 184323) | Switchgrass rhizosphere microbial communities from Kellogg Biological Station, Michigan, USA - KBS S4-3 metaG (SPAdes) (version 2) | ecosystem: Host-associated > Plants > Roots > Rhizosphere... | reverse complement strand
CTAGAATTTGCACGCCCCCGGGTTGGCGGACTTGAGGCCCTGCTGGAACGCGGCCTGGCGTTGCGCCGAACTGCCGTGCGTGAAGCTGTCGGGCACGACATAGCCCTGCGCCTGCTTCTGCAGCGTGTCGTCGCCGACCGCCTCGGCCGCGCGCAGCGCTTCCTCGACGTCGCCGGGCTCGATGATCGAGCCTTTCTCGTCGCGCGCGGTCGCCGCCCAGACGCCGGCGTAGCAATCGGCCTGGAGTTCGACCCGCACCTGCACCGCATTGCCCTCGGTCTTGCTGCCGCTGGCCTGCAATTGGTTGGCCTGGCCGAGGGTACCCTGGAGGTCCTGCACGTGGTGGCCGACCTCATGCGCAATCACATAAGCCGCGGCGGCATCGCCGGGCGCTCCAAAGCGCTGGGACAGCTCACTGAAGAAGGCCGGGTCGATGTAAATCTTGGCGTCGTTCGGGCAGTAGAAGGGACCTGCCGCCGCCTGGCCAAAGCCGCATCCGGTCTGCGTTCCGCTGGTGTACGCGACCAGCTTTGGCTCCACATACTTCTGGCCGTTCGCCTGGAAAATCCGGGCCCAGGTCGCGTCGGTGGACTCCAATGTGCCCACCAGCAGCCGGCGATTGTCGGCGGTCAGCGTCGACTTGCCGGACGGCGATGTCTGCTGCGACCCGGTCCCGCTGCCGCCTGGCAAGAGCCCACCGCCGCCGCCGAGGCCGCCCAGGGACGTCAGGAGGAAATAGCCAATCACCAGCACGACCACGCCGCCGAGCCCGAACCGGCTCATGACCATCGGCAACAGGCAGCCGAGCGCGTTCCCGCCGCCGCCGAGGCCGCCTAGCCCGGAGCTGCTCTGCCCGGTCCGATCCTCAAAATTATCGCTTGGGCCATCGCCGAGGCGCATCGCGCTTCCTCCTGTTGTTGGGTCTCAATGCTCCGTTGCCGTCCCGGTTGCAATTCGCGCTTCAGCCGTCATTGCGGCGCTCATGATTCTTCACGGCAAGACAGCGCTCGTCACCGGCTCGACCTCGGGCATCGGCCTCGCCATCGCCAAGGCGCTCGCCGCCGAAGGCGCCAAGCTGATGATCAACGGCTTCGGCGATCCCGCGGACATCGCGCGCGAATGCGACGAACTCGGCGCACTCCATGACGGTGCGGACATGTCCAGGCCCGATGAAATCGAGCGGATGATGAAGCGCTGTGCGGACGAACTCGGTGGGCCCGACATCGTCGTCAACAATGCCGGCATCCAGCATGTCTCGCCGGTCGAGGATTTCCCAACGGAGAAATGGGACGCGATCATCGCGATCAACCTGACCGCGGCATTCCACACCACGCGGCTGGCGGTGCCGGGGATGAAGGCGAAAGGCTGGGGCCGGGTGATCAACACCGCAAGCGCGCACAGCCTCGTCGCTTCGCCCAACAAGTCCGCCTATGTCGCCGCCAAGCATGGCGTCGCCGGCTTCACCAAGACCGTGGCGCTGGAGACGGCGAAGGACGGCATCACCGTCAATTGCATTTCGCCCGGCTACGTGTGGACGCCTTTGGTGGAGAACCAGATCCCCGACACGATGAAGGCGCGCGGCCTGACGCGCGAGCAGGTCATGAACGACGTGCTGCTCGCCGCCCAGCCGACCAAGCGCTTCGTCACGCCGGAGGAAGTCGCCGCGCTAGCCCTGTTCCTGTGCCGCGAGGAGGCCAGGTCGATCACCGGCGCCAACCTCAGCATGGACGGCGGCTGGACTGCCGCCTAGGCTGGCCGGCGATGCGCTTTCCCCTATTGCCAGCTCTACTCCTGCTCCTCCCCGCCTGCTCCGTCGTCCAATCGTCGGTGGGCATGATCCCCGAATGGACGCGCGACTGGCGCCAGGTCGCGACCAAGGACGACCGCGACCGGCTGCGCGACTGGCGCAAGTCCTTCGCCGGCGCGCTCGACGCGGCCCGCAAGGCCGGCCACGCGACCGACATCACGCGCGAGGGCGCACTGCTCGAGCCTGACGCGGCGCTCGGCGGCGGACCGATCCCCAACGGCCATTATTCGTGCCGGGTGATCAAGCTCGGGGCCAAGACGGCCGGCCTGCTCGAGTATGTCGCCTATCCGGCGTTCGCCTGCGGGATCGAGCAGGAGCGCGACCTGCAAGGGTTCGCCAAGGTCACCGGGTCGCAGCGCCAGGTCGGGCTGATCTTTCCGAGCGACCCGATGCGCCAGGTGTTCCTCGGCACGCTCGTCCTCGGCGACGAGCGCGAAGCGATGCAATATGGCCAGGACCAGGCGCGCGATGTCGCCGGCTATGTCGAGCGGATCGGGCCGAACCGCTGGCGGCTGGTGATGCCCAGCCCGGCATTCGAATCGCAGACCGACGTGATGGAGCTGCGGCCGGCGGCTGGAGGTGCCCCGTGAAGGCCTGGGCGCTCGCCGCAGCGGCGCTGTTGCCGGTAGCACCGGCGCCGGCGGCGACGCTGTCCGACGCCATCCACGCCGACATGCCGCAATTGCTGCAGCTGTACCGCGAACTCCACGCCGATCCCGAACTGTCGATGCAGGAGGTCCGCACGCCGGCCAAGCTGGCGCCGATGCTGCGCAAGCTCGGCTTCACCGTAACCGAGCACGTCGGCAAGACCGGCGCCGTCGCAGTGCTCAAGAACGGGCCCGGCCCGGTGCTGATGATCCGCGCCGACATGGACGCGCTGCCGGTCAAGGAAGCGACCGGCCTGCCGTTCGCGTCGACGGTGATCGGCAAACTCCGCGACGGCACGCCGACGCCGGTGATGCATGCCTGCGGCCACGACACCCACATGGCGAGCTTCATCGGCACCGCCCGGCGGCTGGTCGCGATGAAGGGCGAATGGTCGGGGACTTTGGTCATGCTCCTGCAGTCGGGCGAGGAGACCGGCGAAGGCGCCAAGGCGATGCTCGACGACGGGCTCTACAGCCGTTTCCCGAAGCCCAACACGGTGTTTGCCTTCCACGATTCGGCGATGCTGCCGGCCGGCGTGATCGGGGTTACCCCCGGCTACACCACCGCCAACGTCGATACCGTCGAGATCCTCGTTCGCGGCGTCGGCGGCCATGGCGCCGTCCCACAGGCGACCAAGGACCCGATCGTGCTTGCCTCGCGCATCGTGACGACGCTGCAGACGCTGGTCAGCCGCGAGCGCAATCCGCTCGACCCGGCGGTGGTCACGGTTGGGCTGTTCCAGGCGGGCACCAAGAACAATGTCATCCCGGACGACGCCAAGCTTGCGCTGACCGTGCGCAGCTACAAGCCCGAGGTGCGCAAGTCGCTGCTCGAGGGCATTGCGCGGGTCGCGCGCGGCGAGGCGATTGCCGCCGGTGTGCCCGATGACCGCATGCCGGTCGTGACCATCAGAGCGGACCAGTTCACGCCGGCGACCGCCAATTCCGAGAAGCTCGCCAACCGCGCACTGGACCTGTTCAAAAGCCACTTCGGCGCCGAGCGCGCGACGACCCTGCCGCCACTGATGGTTGGCGAGGACGTCGGCCGTTACTGGCTCAACGACCCGTCGGTCGAAGGGACATTGTTCTGGGTCGGCGGCGTGCCCCAGGCGAAATGGGACGCAGTCGGCGGCGACACGACCAAGCTGCCGTCACTGCACAGCGCACTGTGGGCGCCCGACGCGGAGGCGGTGATCGGCACCGCGACCGAGGCGATGACCATCGCCGCGCTGGACGTGCTGAAGAAGAGCTAGGCCTTCACGCGACTGGGGACCGCAACCGAACGTCCCGCCAAACGCTATCTGCCCGATGGATGATCGCTTCAGCGAGGGTGAACGCTGGTGGACCGTGCAGCACGGGCCCGGGCCGGTGGTCGCGACCGCAATTCACGACGGCCACGACCTGCGGCCCGAAGTCGCCGCGCTCATGGCGTTGAGCGATGGCGACCGGCTGCGCGAGGAAGACCCGTTCACCGGCGACGCGGCGCGCGGCGTGGCCTGCAATGTCGTCGTCCACCGCTCCCGCTTCGAATTCGACCTCAATCGCGGCCCCGACGGCGCGGTCTACCGGACGCCCGAGCAATGCTGGGGCCTGGAAGTGTGGCGGGCGGGCGGCCTCAGCGACGCAGTGGCCCAGCGCTCGCTCGACCTCCACGGCGCTTATTATCGCATGCTCGGCGGCCTGCTCGACGACATTGCAGCGCGCCACGACCGCTTCGTTATCATCGACGTCCACAGCTACAACCACCGCCGCGACGGCCCGGTCGGCGCGCCGACTCCGCAGGCCGAGGCACCGGACATCAATATCGGCACCTTTTCCATGCCGCGCGAGCATTGGGCGTTCCTGGTCGACCCGTTGATCGAGGCGATGGCTGCGTTCGACTTCAACGGGCGCCGCCTCGACGTGCGCGAGAATGTCGCATTCGAGGGCAAGGGCGAGCAGACCCGCTTCATCCATGAGCGCTATCCGAACCGGGCGTGCGCAATCGCGCTCGAGTTCAAGAAGTTCTTCATGGACGAGTGGACCGGCACGCCCGACCGCGCCGAAGTCGCCGCGATGCGCGCCTTCGTCGTCCACATCGCGGCGACCGCCGAGGACCTGCTGAGCCAATGAAGACCGCGCACCTCAAGCTGGCCGATGCGCCGTTCGCGCCCGAATTCGGCAAGCGCGGCGAGCTGCGCCAGTCGGTCGGCGAAAGCGGCCGCGCGCATCTCGACCGCTGGCTGCCGTTCCTGCTGCTCCATCGGACGCCCAATCCGGCCGGAAGCATCACGCGGCGCGTGGCCATCAACAGCCCCGCCTATCTCATCTGGTCGCCGGAGGACGATGGCGCCGCGGCCCAGGCGTTCGCCGCTCTGACCGCCACCTTGCACGAACAGTTCGGCCGGATTTTGGTCATCACCATCGACGACGCAGCGTGGGCGCCGGTGCCGCGCGGGTCGCAACACCTGCATCCGTTCAACTTCCACATCGGGGCATCCGGCGACCGCGGGGCGAGCCGCGCGCTCGACTGCCTCGCCCAGGCGCTGGGCAAGATCCGGATCGACTTGCGCAAGGCGGATGTCGAGATGGGCGCCGTCGCGCCGGCCCCGCTGGCGTTCGACCCGGACGCGGCGGATCAGCTATCGCTGATCGTTCCGCAAATTCACCGGCTCGATGAGAACACCTTCTATCCGCAGCTGACGCGCGACTTGGCAGTCGCGGTCGGTGATGCGCTGCTCCAGGCCTGCTGCGCGTTCATGGATGGCAGCGGCATTGGCGCGCCGGCACACTTCCGCTCGCTCGGGCGGAGCGCCTTCCTCGCCGCAGCGCTCGACGCCGACAAGAAGCTCGACCGGGTTGCGCGCAGCTTCGACTTCCTGCTGTCGGTGTCCCCGATCAACAGCCGTGAGGCGATGGAACGCTTCTTCGCCAAGGGCGAGCAGGACGCGCCCAAATTCCGCTACCGCCCGCTGACCGTCGACCCCGACGCCGCCAAGCGCGACCTTTACGACGTCGACCTGTCGATCATCGAAGACCCGCTGCTCGAACGGTTGCTGTCGGAAAAGCGGCAGGAGCTGGATCACCAGCTGACCATGCTGGCGACGCGCAACACCGCCTCGTTCCAGGCGGCCTCGCTGCTCCATTACGGCACCGTCGGCTCACAATTGCTGGCCGACGCCCGCGCCATCCTGGCGCGGCCGCGCGCGCGCAAGGAGCAAGGCGCAACCGCCGGCGCGGAGGAGGTCGCGACAGCCGCCCGCGCGCTGGTCGGCCGCTATGGGGCCGGCTTCGACGCGACGATCGAGATTCGTGACGATGTCGCCGGCCTGCTCGTTTCGGGGCGGAAGCTGATGATCGCCAGCGGCACGGCCATGCTCCGCGCCCGGCTTGAGGCGCTGCTGGCGCATGAAATCAGCGTGCATTTGCTGACCCACTTCAACGGCGCCGCGCAGGGCCTGACCGTGTTTCGGACCGGCCTCGCCAATTATGAAGGCATCCAGGAAGGCCTCGGCGTATTCGCGGAGTGGGCGGTCGGCGGCCTGTCGGCAGCGCGCCTGCGGCTGCTCGCCGGGCGCGTCGTCGCGGTCGACGCAATGCTCGACGGGGCTGGCTTCGTCGACGTTTACCGGCTGCTCACCGCCGACCATCGGCTGCCGCGCAAGTCGGCGTTCGATATCGCCACCCGGGTGTTCCGCTCGGGCGGCTTCGGCAAGGACCTCATCTATCTGAAGGGTTTCCAGGATGTCGTCGCGCTGGTTGCCGCCGGCGCGTCGCTCGACCCGTTCTGGATCGGCAAGATCGCACGCAACCATGTCGAGGCGGTCGAAGAGCTGATTCAACGCAACCTCGTCCGCCCGCCGGTGTTCAAGCCGGAGTTTCTACAGCGCGAGGACGTCGCGCGCCGGATCGCCCGGCTGCGCGGTACGTCGTCCTTTGCCACCATTTTCGAATTGGAGTGACCGACCGATGATGATCGGCTTTTTCGTCAACGACCTCGAACGCGAATATGAGAATTACACGACCACCGTGCTCGCCCACCAGGCGGCGAGCCGCGGGCATCGCGTATGCTACATCACGCCGGCCGATTTCGCGCTCAACCCCGACGACACGCTGGCGGTGCACGGCCGCTTCCTGCCGAAGCGCAAGTACAAGGACCGCGCCGAGCTGTTCGCGACGCTGAGAGACCCCAAGGCGACCAAGATCGAGCGCGTCGACGTCACCGAAATCGACGCGCTGATGCTGCGCAACGATCCATCCATCGACTCCCAGACGCCATGGGCGATGGAGGCTGGCATCCTGTTCGGCCGGGAAGCCGTCAAACGCGGCGTGATCGTGCTCAACGACCCCGACAGCCTCGGCCGGGCGATCAACAAGCTCTATTTCCAGGGCTTCCCCACGGAGGCGCGGGCCGAGACGCTGATCACCAAGCATGCGTCCGATATCAAGGCCTTCGCCAAGGCCCACGGCAACAACATCATCCTGAAGCCGCTGCAGGGATCCGGCGGGTCGGGCGTGTTCAAGCTCGACCCTAAGAACGCGTCCAACCTGAACCAGATGATCGAAGCGATCGGGCGCGACGGCTACATTATCGCCCAGGCCTATGTGCCGGCGGCGAAGAAGGGCGACATCCGCTTGTTTCTGATGAACGGCCAGCCGCTGGCGATCGACGGCAAATATGCCGCGCTCCGGCGGGTGGCGGCGAAGGACGACATCCGCTCGAACATCCACGCCGGCGGCACCGCCGAAGCGGTCGAGATCGGCGAGGTCGAGCTCAAGGTCGCCGAGATCATCCGGCCCAAGCTGCTGTCCGACGGCATGTTCCTGATCGGCATCGACATCGTTGGCGACAAGATCCTCGAGGTGAACGTGTTCTCGCCCGGCAATCTGCACAGTTGCTCGGCGCTGGCCGGAGTCGATTTTTCCGTGCCAATCATCGAAGCGATCGAGCGCAAGGTGGCGATCCGGTCACAATATGCGCACGCCTTCGACAACCGGCATCTCGCCATCCTGTAGGATCAATCGACAGGGGCGGGCTCCAACGCGCTCGCCGCGTTGAGGCGGGCGAGCTGGTCGGGCGTCAGCGTCAGGTGCAGCGCGGCTGTAAGTTCGTTGAGCTGACCGACATTGGTCGCGCTGGCGAGGGCGGCGACGATGCCCGGCTGAGCCATGATCCAGGCGAGCGCGATCGTTGCCAGCGCCGCGCCGGTGTCGGCGGCGATCACGTCGAGTTCCGAGAGGACGCGCGGACCCCGGCCCTCAAGAAAGCCTGCGCTGCGTGAGCCGCGGGTGCTTTTGTCCAGGTCGGCCTGGGTCCGGTACTTGCCCGAGAGGAAGCCGTTGGCGAGGCTGTAGAAGGGGAAGACGCCGAGCCCGTTGGCCAAGGCCGTATCGCGCAGTTCGCCTTCGAACTTCTCGCGCTCGACCAGATTGTACCAGGTCTGCAGGCAGCAGGGCTTGAGCAGCCCGCCGGCCGCGACGGTGTCCATCGCCTGCTGCAGCCGTGGCGCAGTGAATTGCGACAGGCCAATCGCGCGAATCTTGCCCGCCTTGGCGAGCTTGTCGAATTCGCCGAGGCTGTCGGCGAGGGGCACGCTCTCGTCGTCCTTGTGCTGATAATAGAGGTCGATTTGCTCGATGCCGAGGCGCTGCAGCGAGGCATCGCAGGCCGGCGCGATCGTCTCCGGGGCAAGCCCGCCCATGAACCCGACCTTGGTCGCGATCACGACCCTGTCGCGCTTGCCAGGGTCGCGTTTCAGCCAGCGGCCGATCAGCGCTTCGCTCTCGCCGCCTTTGTGGCCGGGCGCCCAGGCCGAATAGACGTCGGCGGTGTCGATCATCATGCCGCCGGCATCGACGAACGCGTCGAGGACGGCGAAGCTGGCGGCCTCGTCGGCGGTCCAGTCGAACACATTACCGCCCAGCGCGAGCGGCGTAATCGAGATTCCGCTGTCGCCGATCGGGCGCTGTTCGACCATTTTCATCCTCCTGCCGGGCTCCGCCGCCGCTGCGCCCAACGACTTTCCTGCGCAAGCGTTCACCACTTATTTGTAAAGTTTAGCGACACCCGCACTCATGTCGGTGGTTTTGACAGTGAGCCGCAAGTGAGCGGGCTGATCGCCTTCTGGAGCTATGCGCTCGCCATGTGCGCGTTCGCTTCGGTGGTGCTGTGGCGCTTGCGCTCGACCGCGGACCGCCCCGATCGGCTGCTCCTCGCGTCCTGCGCGGCGACGGCAATCTGGGCGGGGGTCGCGGCCATCTACGGTCGCAACGACCCGATGACGATGACCGCCGGGACGCTGCGCAACCTCGTCTGGGTGATGCTCCTCTACGACATGTCCGGCGGCATCCGGCCGACCGCTGCAAACGGGCTCCGGCTGGTGTTCGCCGCGGTCGCGCTGTCGATCGGCCTGCACCTCGCGCTCAGCCTGTTCGTCTTCCTGACGCCGCTGACCGACGTGCAGTTCGCCGATGTCCTGCGGACCGCCAGCCTGCTGCGGATTACGACCACCGCCGGCGCGCTCGTCCTCGTGCACAACGTCTACGGCCAGGCGGCGCCGGAGAGCCGGCTGCGGATTCGCGGGCCGATGCTCGGCCTGACCCTGATGTGGGGCTATGAGCTGAACCTCGCGACGCTGGCTTACCTGCAAGGCCCATTCGCGCTTAGCGTCGACATCTTGTTCCGCCTGCGCGGTGTGCTGATGGCGGTGATCGCGCCGTTGTTCGCGCTGACCGGCGGCTTCACCAGTTCGCTGCGGATCAAGCTGTCGCGGGCCGCGACTTTCCAGTCGCTGTCACTGCTCGGCATCTGCATCTATCTGTCGGTCACGGCGATCCTCGCGACTGCGTTCCACCGCAGCGCATGGGACTGGCGCTCGATCGGTACGGCGTTGCTCCTGGGTGCGATGACGGTATCCGCCTGCCTCGCGTTGTCGAAGCGGGTGCGCGGCTGGATCAAGGTCAAGCTCACCAAGCATCTGTTCGAACACCGCTACGACTATCGGTCCGAATGGCTCGGCTTCACCGACACGCTCGGCCGGTCGGGGGATGACGCACCGCCGCTCGGCGACCGCATCGTCCGCGCCTTTGCCGACATCGTCGACGCGCCGGGCGGGCTGCTGCTGGTGGCCGATCCGGGCGGGGCAATCGCCGTCGCCGCCGCCAATAACTGGCCGGGCGGCAACCCGCCGGCCGGCGACATCGACCGCGAGGCGCAATTCTGGAGCGAGGTCGAAAGCCGCGGCCGGGTGATCGAGTTGGACGCGCTGCGTCACGGTTATGGCCCCACCAGCGACCGGGCGCTGCCGGTGCCGCAATGGATGCTGGACGATGCGTCGGCCTGGGCCGGCATTCCGCTGATCCACCACGACCGGCTGGTCGGCATCGTTGTCCTTGCCGCACCCGAATATCGCCGGCCGCTCGACTGGGAGGATTTCGACCTGCTGCGCTCGGCGGGACGCCAGGCGGCGAGCTCGCTGGCTGAGGCGCATGGCCAGGAAGCCCTGTCGAACGCCCAGCGGTTCGAGGAATTCAACCGCCGCTTCGCCTTCATCCTGCACGACGTGAAAAACCTCGTCAGCCAGCTGTCGCTGGTCGCCCGCAATGCCGAGCGCCACGCCGACAATCCGGAGTTTCGCGCCGACATGGTCGCGACCTTGCAAAGCTCGGTCGGCAAGATGAATGAGCTGCTCGAGCGGCTGTCGCCGCGCTCCGCGGCCCGCGTCCAGCGGCTCGAGGCGCAGCCGCTACGCCCGGTCATCGCTGCGGCGATCGCGGCAAAGCGCGGCGAGCATGAGGTGAAGCTGCTCGGCGACGCGAACCTGTGGGCCGAGTTCGACGGCCCTGCGCTCGAGCAGGCGCTCGGACACCTCATCCAGAACGCTGTCGAAGCTTGTTCGACCGCGATGCAGGTGTCCGTCCGCGTTGCCGCGCGCGATGGCGCGGTCGCCATCAGCATCACCGACAAGGGCGTCGGCATGGACGCCGACTTCATCCGCAACCGCCTGTTCCAGCCGTTCGCGTCGAGCAAGTCCGGCGGCTTTGGCATCGGCGCCTTCGAGGCCCGCTCGCTGGTCGTCGCCATGGGTGGCCAGCTCGGCGTCGACAGCAGTCCCGGCAAAGGCACGACTTTCACCATCCTCCTCCCGGCCGCCGAACCGGCGGTCGAACCGATCAGGAAACGCGCATGACCGAACCGACCCAATCCTCGGCCGACCTCCCCGTCCTGCTCGTCGTCGAGGACGACGAGGGCCTGCAGCGCCAGCTGAAGTGGGCGTATGACGGCTATCGCGTCGTCAGCGCGCTCGACCGGGGCCAGGCGATCGAAGCGCTCCGGCTGCACGAACCGGCCGTGGTGACGCTCGACCTCGGCCTGCCGCCCGATCCCGACGGCACCGACGAAGGCTTCGCGACGCTGCAGGACATCCTGCGCCTGAAGCCCGACACCAAGGTCATCGTCGCGTCGGGCCACGGCGCCCGCGAAAGCGCCCTCAAGGCGATCTCGCTCGGCGCCTACGATTTCTACAAGAAGCCGGTCGACATCGACGAGCTCGGGCTGATCGTCGCGCGTGCCTTCCATCTCCACGACATCGAGGTCGAGAACCAGCGGCTCGAGGGCGAAGGCGGCGCCGCCGCGGTGCTCGGCTCGATCATCACCTGCGCGCCGGAAATGATGAAGGTCGCCAAGACGATCGAGCGCGTTGCCTCCGCCGACGTGTCGGTCATGCTGCTCGGCGCCAGCGGCACGGGCAAGGAACTGCTGGCCCGCGCGGTCCACGAGAAGAGCGGGCGCAAGGGCGAGTTCATCGCCATCAACTGCGCCGCCATCCCCGAAAACCTGCTCGAAGCCGAGCTGTTCGGTTACGAGCGCGGGGCGTTCACCGGCGCGGTCAAAACCACCGTCGGTAAGATCGAATGCGCCGAGGGCGGCACGCTGTTCCTTGACGAGGTCGGCGACATTCCGCTGCCGCTCCAGGTCAAGCTGCTGCGCTTCCTCCAGGAGCGGGTGATCGAGCGCATCGGCGGCCGCCAGCCGATCGCGGTCAACACGCGCATCGTCTGCGCGACGCACCAGAACCTCGAGGCGATGATCGCCGACGGCCGGTTCCGCGAGGACCTCTATTACCGTCTGGCCGAAATCGTCGTGAAAATCCCGTCGCTGGCCGAGCGGCCGGGCGACGCGGTCCTGCTCGCGCGACACTTCGTCAATCGCTTCAGCCGCGAACTCAATCCCAAGGTCCAGGCCCTCTCCGCCGACGGACTGGCGGCGATCGACGGCTACGCCTGGCCGGGCAACGTGCGCGAGCTCGAGAACCGGATGAAGCGCTCGGTCATCATGGCCGACGGCCGGACGATCGGCGCGACCGACCTCGACTTGCCCGGTACAGCGCCGGACGAGCCCGACCTGATCAACCTCCGGTCAGCGCGCGAAGTCGCCGACCGCCGCGCGATCCGCTCGGCGATGAGCCGGACCGACAACAATATCTCGGGCGCCGCCAAGCTGCTCGGGATCAGCCGGCCGACGCTCTATGACCTGCTCAAGCAATACCGTCTGCAAGCGTAACGTTCGCTTCGACGAACGCATTTGCGGGCGCGGCGCACCCCGCTAAGGTCGGCGATCCCAACCGACCAGCAACGGGGCCTGCCATGGATCGCCGCACCTTCCTCGCCACCAGCGCGACTGTCGCGCTCATTCCGCTCACCGAAGCGCCGGCTCTCGCCGCGGCGGCGGCGGGCAGCGGCGACGCCAAGCTCAACCAGCTGTTCGAGGACATTTTCCAGGAACGCGTCCGCACCTCGCCCGAACTCGCGACGTCGCTCGGGCTCGACAAGGGACCGAACGCCGCGCTCAAGTCCAAGCTCGAAACCCGCCCTGCGCCAGTGCAGCGGCGCGAGGACCTCGCCCGCAACCGCCGCTCGATCGCCCAGCTGAACGCGATTCCCGTGGCTAGCCTGTCCGACGCCGCCAAACTCAACCGCGAAGTCGTGCTTTATTCGCTGCAAACGCAGACCGTTGCCCCGTCGCGCTGGGCGATCGACAGCGCGCAGCGGCCCTATCCGATCTTCCAACAGGGCGGCGCCTATTTCGAGACGCCCGACTTCCTCAACACGGCGCACACGATCGACAATGCGGCGGACGCCGACGCCTATCTGTCGCGGCTTCAGCAATTCGCGACGACGCTCGACAATGACACGGCCGAGCAGCGGGCGCAGGCGGCGCGCGGTTATCTCGCGCCGGCATGGTCGATCGACCTGACGCTCGGCCAGATGAAGAAGCTGCGCAACGTCGCGCCGGGCGAGAGCACGATGGTCGATTCGGTCGCCAAGCGGACGGCAGCGAAGGGCATCGCCGGCGACTGGGCCGCGCGCGCCTCCGATATCGTCGCCAGGTCGGTCTACCCGGCGCTCGACCGCCAGATTGCGGCGATGGAGAGGCTGAAGCCGACGAGCAAGCCCGGCGACGGCGCGTGGCGCATTCCCAACGGGGACGCGATCTACGCCGAGGCATTGCGCCAGGCGACGACAACGAATTTCTCGCCGGCCGAAGTCCACCAGATGGGCCTGGCGCAGGTCGCTGACATTTCGAGCCAGATCGACGCGATCCTCAAGAGCCAGGGCTATACGCAGGGGTCCGTCGGCGAGCGGCTCGATGCGCTGAACAAGGACCCGAAGCAGCTCTACCCGGACACCGCGGCTGGCCGGGCCGAGCTGCTCGCCGGCCTCAACGCCGGGGTCAAGGACATGTACGGGCGCCTGCCGCAGGCGTTCGTGACGGTGCCCAGCGCGCCGCTCGAGATCCGCGCGGTGCCGGTCGAGATCCAGGACGGCGCGTCGAACGGCTATTACCGCCGCGCGTCGCTCGACGGCTCACGCCCGGCGATCTACTTCATCAATTTGAAGGACGTCGGCGACTGGCCGAAATATGGCCTGCCGACGCTGACTTATCACGAGGGCGTTCCGGGCCATCACCTGCAGATCAGCCTCAGCCAGGAATCGAAGGACATTCCGACGCTGCGCAAGCTCGGCTTCTTCTCGGCCTATTCCGAAGGCTGGGCGCTGTACGCGGAGCAATTGGCCGATGAGCTTGGCGTCTACAAGGACGACCCGCTCGGCCACGCCGGCTTCCTCCAGTCGTTCCTGTTCCGCGCCGCGCGGCTGGTGGTCGACACCGGGCTTCACGCCAAGCGCTGGAGCCGCGAGCAAGCGACCGACTACATGGTCCAGACCACCGGGTTTGCCCGGCCGCGCTCGCAGCGCGAGGTCGAGCGCTACTGCACCCAGATCGGCCAGGCGTGCAGCTACAAGGTCGGCCACACCGCATGGGTCCGCGCGCGAACCGACGCGCAGAAGACGCTTGGGCCGCGGTTCGACCTGAAGCAGTTCCATGAGGTGCTGAAGGAAGGCGCCATGCCGCTCAGCATCCTCGAGCGGCGGATCAAGGAACGGTCGGCGGCGATCGGCGGCGGCGCGACGCGCGCTGAGCGCGGCTAACGTCCGTACTGGGTGGAAAGCGGACGCTAGGCAGAAGTGGAGGGCGGATTTGGAACGGGCAGCGGGATCTCCGGTTCATCCCGACCCTGCCTCATCGAACTCATCTGCCATTCCGAGTAGCAGCGTCAGCGTGACCTCGTCGCGGCGCTTCTTCGGTTCGGCTACGCCGATTTAGCTCCGCTAGGGATGCACGACCGAGACCTTCGTGCCTGGACCCTTGTCACTGGTCGTCACGGACGCGCCGAGTTGTTTGGCCAGAGCGTCGACAATGCCGGTGCCGAGGCCGGGCGTCCCCTGGCCGTCGCCGGCCACGATGCCGACGCCGTCGTCCTCGACATTCAACTCCCATCCTTCGCCCTGCGCCGAATAGTCGACCGTGACCGAGCCGGATTGATCGGGCTCCGGAAAGGCGTGCTTGAGTGCGTTGATGACCAGTTCCGTGACGATCAGCCCGAGGCTGACCGAGACGTTGGCCGTCGCCTTGCTGTCGTCGGCGGTGGAGATCAGCGTTATGTGGCCGACGTCATCGATCATCGATGCGCCGATGCTCGCGCACAGGTCCTTGAGATAAGGGCGCAGCTCGACTTCGTTATTCGAGGTCACCGCAAGCTGCTTTTGCAGCGTCGCGATCGACATGACCCGGTTATGCGCGCTGTAGAGATGGGTGCGGGTTTCATCCGATTGAACCCGGCGAGCGCTTTGCATCAGGACGCTGGCGATGATCTGCAGGCTGTTGGCGACGCGGTGCTGAAGTTCCTGCAGGAGGACTTGTTTCTCCTGAACCAGCGCATCCTTCAGCTTCTCGGCCAGGCGCGCCGATGTGACATCCATGACCGTAAGTGCAATCATCGGCTGCTGGTCGCTGCCGAGATCGAGGCGCTGGGCGTTGACCACGACACAGGCCTTGTCGTGCCCGTCGCGGACCAGGTCCATCTCATAGGCATCGACGGCCGCGTTGCTCGCAAGCGTGGCCCGCAGCAGCGAATGGAGCTGAGGCACGTCCCACTCGCCATTGCCGATGTTCGCCAGTCCGAGACCTTCAATGGCATCGGGACTGATCGCGAACACTCGGCAGAATGACGCGCTCGCGCAAACGACCATGAACCGGTCGTCGAGCACCAGCAACGGCACTTGGGAGGAAGCGATCAAGGCCAGTGCGAGGCTGGCAGCTGGTTCGGGGCGTAAGGGCGTAATAAATTCCATGGCCAAGGCCTTCGGAGACCGAGTTTGTCGCGGGATTTGCGAGTGAGCTCGGCAGAAACGCCGTGCGTCGGACCGTTCAGAAGCGACCGGTCAAAAACGCGGAGAGGTCACTATACGCTTTATTCTTGAGAACCTTGCATCAGTTCGCGGGCATGCCTGGCCACTTCCCAACCGTCGGCGCCATCGCCAAGGCGAACGTCGGTCACCAATCCGGCGAATTCGGCCGACCGTTCGTCAAGAGCGCTGATGGCCTCCGCCGCATTTGCCGCAACGGCCACGGCGTAACCTCCGCTTTCC